>Ga0208827_1000147_pt1 | contig 53167 bp, 52 predicted proteins | sample Sb_taG_5_FD_187709 | JGI IMG/M metagenome (GOLD analysis project Ga0208827, IMG submission 187709) | Peat soil microbial communities from Weissenstadt, Germany - Sb_50d_8_FC metaG (SPAdes) (version 2) | ecosystem: Environmental > Terrestrial > Soil > Wetlands > Peat | place: Germany... | reverse complement strand
CCAAACCCGGCAACTGCACGATCACGATGGAGTTCACGCCGAAGAGCGGCGCGACCGGCGCGCAGTCGGCAACGGTGGGTTTCACCTATACCTACGGCGCGAACACCGGTATCGTGTTGGTCCCGATCTCGGGTACTGTCAAGTAGATCCCATCGGGCAGCCGCAACCCTAGCCAAGTGCGGGCTTCGCAATCGCGAAGCCCACGCCCAAAAACGATCGAAGTTGCCAGAGATCAGATCGGCGAGATGGTCGAGGTCGGAGCGCCGTCGCTGCTGGTGTTACCCTTGACGTTGTTGCTGCCGAAGGAAATGAGCGCACCTCCGGAGGCGTTGAGTCCGACCTCATTGCCGGTAACCGTATCACCCGCGATATACACCGTCGAGTTGGTTCCGTCCGACCTGATTCCGTGGGTGCCATTATTGTCCGCGGTCGAATTCTCGACGGTCAGGGCAACCGCGGAAACACTCGAGATCGTGGTGAACCCGTTGAACGAGTTCGCGGAAGCGGCACTGTTGGTAACCGTCGCGGTCGTGCCGTCCTGAAAGATCATTCCGGTATTTGCGTTGTTCTTGGAGAGCGTGGTGGTGATCGTAACCCCGGCGAGGCCGGAGCCTGAAGGCGCGACCAACACTCCATTGAGCGTGTTGTTTTGCGTAATCGTGTCGCTGACGAACAACTCGCTGAACCCGGTGGGCGTGAAGCCGATGCCGTTCTGGGTAAAGTGGTTGATATAGCGATGTTCAATGTGCAGCGCTCCCTGGCCATTGAACAGAATACCGGTCAGTCCGGTACCGGAACCCTCAAACGTTAATCCGCGCAGCGTAACCACGCTGCCGGCCGGCGTATTGACCACGATACCGTTAGTTCCCGAAACCAGCACCCCCGCGATCACGCCCTCGGCCTCGATCGAAATCGACTTGGTGATAGTGAGTGCGCCGAAGCCGCCGGGATCCAGGACGTCGATTTCGCCGCCTGTTGCAGTTTTTGAAATCGCGCCCGCAAAGGTCTTGCAGGGAGCGGTGCGGCTGCACGGATTCGCATCGTCGCCGACGCCCGATACCCAAGTCCGGGTCGCCTGCGCATGCGCCACCGAAGATAGCGCGCAAAACGAGAACATCATCAAGACGATTGTCGCAGCGATCTTTGTTTTCATCTTTTGCTCCTTTTGGAAACTTGTCCCGGTCACCCGTTTAACCCGTTGATCCTCATATCAAACGGGCGGGCTACAGCCTAGAGACGATCTTAACCGCGAGTATCAAGTATTAACCGAGGGTTAACCTCGATTGATTGAATAGCGTCGCGCTGCTTCACCTTATTCCGCCTTCTGCTACCATTACGTTCCGATGCTTATGAAAACGGTTCGCCCGCTCAGCTCAATGATCCCCGCGGGGATGCGCGCAGGTCGCCAATCGTCTCCCATGGATCGACCAGTCGTGATCGGAGCAATCGGAGGATCCGGCACACGCGTGGTGGTGAGAATCCTCCGCCATGGCGTTTATTTCATGGGACGCAACCTCAATGAATCCGAAGATGCGATGGAGTTCGTAGAGTTTTACGATCGCTGGATTAACCGATTCATTCGCCGTAAAGAAGTGCCGCTGAACGAGGATGAAAGCGATCGCATGGCGCGGGAGTTTGACCAATGCATCGCCCGCCATCGCACGGCGATTGATTCCCCACCAGCGCCATGGGGATGGAAGGAGCCGCGCAGCATTTATCTGCTGCCTTTTCTTCGCGCGAAATTTCCCCGCATCAAGTTCATCCACGTGATTCGCGACGGAAGAGATATGGCCTTTTCACCCAACCATAACCAATGGCGCAAGCACGGCGCGCCGGTCCTTGGAGAGCAATGGGCCTCGGCTCCTCAACCGGTCCAAATGGTGGCGCTGTGGGAAATCGCCAATCTGGAGGTTGCCGGTTACGGCGAACAGATGGGCCCCGACTACCTGCTGGTCAAGTTCGAGTCGTTGTGTGGGGATCCATACGGCACGATTGAGCGGATCCTCGACTTTGTCAGGGCGCCGCGAACCGGCATTTCTGCCGCAGTTGCCGAGGTGCGTCCTCCCCCGACTATCGGAAGATGGCGGACCGCGGCCGACGACGAACTTGCTAAGGCGATCGAGGCGGCTGCGTCGACAGCTTTGCATAAATTTGGCTACCGGTAATGAGGCTGTTGCGAAGAGGGAACCGACCCGCCTCAACCCTATCGCTCGCTAAACCCCGCCATCCAGTTTAACTTTCAATAGTCCGCGACTTCGCGCTGGCATTTCCGCGCCGGAACCTTTCGATCCCAATCGATCCCAAGCGCGCAAACAAAGGCCGCGTCGGTTAACTTATTTCGAGCGCGCAGCACCGCTCATGCGCTCGCCGCCGCAATGGAACAGCGCCCTGTCCGGCCATGATGGCCTGGCAGGGCGTCTAGTTTATACGGCGATCCCCAGACTCATCCCGACCCGCCCGCCCCGCGGCGGCACCCTCACCTTCCGAATACCGGCCAGCCGTGCCAACGGCCACGGCTTTGGTTTCATCGAACCTGGTAGCCAATCGCGCCGCTTCGCGGTTCAAGAAAAATCTCCATTCATCGTTCAGGCTGCCCGGAGTTTAAGCACCGGCCGCGAGTCTGTGGCTTTCGCGAAGCGCAGAAGAGTCCTGACGCTGGGTAACTGAGCGCCGCTCTCAAGCCGTGCTATGGCCGATTGAGTCGTACCCATACGATCCGCCAGTTCGGCCTGCGTGAATCCCGCGCGAACGCGCGCGGCGATGAGCTCGCGGGCGAGAGCGAATTCTTCGTCCAGAGCGGCATAAGCCGTCCGGACTTCGCGGTCCGCCAGCATCTTCTTCTTCACAGAATCCAGCCCCTTGGTCATGGTTTGGTTTTCCTCATTGGGAACCTCAATCGCCTATTCCGCCACGACCCGTAGCATAGCATTTCTGCTATGCCCATGGAAACGAAACAGGCCTCCAACGCGGTACCTGATGAGACCCGCCGGTGCCTCGGCGTCGGCGCTCTGTCTTCCCAGCAGGCTATGGCATCAAGAATGCTCGTGCTGGTAGCAGAAACCCCACGCCAGAGCGCGATTTTGCGATGTGGGGGGCGCAATTGTGATCAAATTGGGATCACGCGGGGTTGCTAGGCGCAGTATGCGCCTTCCTACCGATGTCGATCACCGGCCCAGCGCGTTGCGATAGTGCTGCGCAGCAATCGGCCCCCACTGCTCAATAGGCTTGCCGTTGCGTTGACCGTGTTTTGGACCCGCGTTAACGAATCGGTAAACCAAAGGCAACGAAGATTCTGTATCGACCTTGATCGGAGTCATCTCGGTTATTTTCTTCGCCTCGCTCGCGATCAGAACCAGTGCAGGCTTGATCGCCCCGCACAAGGCGTTTATCGGATAGTGCGAGTTGCACCTGCACACGAACTCAGTGTAACCCACGCGTTTTCCTTGGGGCCTTTGGGGTTCGAGATAACACTTGGCGAGGTTCGTGAACGCCACCTCGTCAAATCTGAGTTTGCAATATCCGAGAAGACGCTCGAAGTTTCGCCAGACTGTGAATTTAGCCCATTTCCGATATGCCGCCGTATAGCTTCTCCGAACCGCGTCTAGGTAACGCCCGTTAGATCTGGCGGACGGCTCCTCGACCAACCAGTTCCTGACTTCCTGCTCAAGATCGTTTCCTATCGCTTGAAAAAGCTTCGCGGGGTTGTGGATGGCCCCCACTAGTAGGACCCGGCCTATTGCGTATCGTTTGCCTATGTATCCCGGCCAGCGTCTAATTCTGGCGGCATAGGCAGGATCTGATGAATTGGAGGGAACGCCCCCGTCACAGCAGCTGAGAAGATCGGGCGGCGCTTGGAGCACCTCGCGTGCGTACTTCAACCATTTTTCGTCTGCATGCATGCCGTTCCCAATTTAGCTGTGCGGAGCAGGGAGTTCGAACCCGACGCGCCCGATCGCGCGGTAAATCCCGCCAATCGCTCTAGCTTTCGATAGTCCGCGGCTTCGCGCCTGCATTTCCGCGCCGCAACCTTTCGATCCCAATCGATCCCAAGCGCGCAAAGGCCGCGTTCGTTGGCTTATTTCGCGCTCGCCGCATAGCAAATGCGCTCGCCGCCGCTTACGATGACTGACAGCCCCGACCCGCCCGCCGCGCGCTAATTGTCACACTCCGAATGGGAACGTTTCAGGGACTCCACGCGTCGCGACCGCCGATAGCGGTGACACGGCTTTGGTTTCATCGAACCAGATGTACTCGTCGAATTGCCTCGCCAGCGACGCCTGGAAATAGTGACTCTCCAATTCCGATTGCGGCCGATAGATGACCCCGATAGCTCGTTCAAGACGAGTCGGCGCGAGTTCATCGCGTACCGCCTGGCGCCGAGGCGCGCGCAGATGAACCGCGCATGCCGCCACGCCTGATTCGTGAAACAGCCGTTCGTAACTTCGTTCGTGCGCAGGCCGCACCCGCTTTATCTCCATCGGGCCGTCCCATTCCGATGCTGCCGCGACGGTCCCGTGATCGGTTCCGAATCCGACAATGTACGCTGCTCCGCTGAACCGGTTTCGGGATAGCTGCCCCACATTGTGCTCTCCGCGCGTGCCCATCTCCGTCGCGGACGCATCGCCCACATGAGAGTTATGCGCCCATACAATCGCTTTGCTGCCGACGCCCTGAAATTCGAGCAGCCGCTCGAGCGTGTCGAACATATGCTGGTCGCGCAGGTTCCACGACTCGACGGAGCCGTAGTACATGACCCGGTAGTATTGTTCCGCGGCGGCAATCAGGCGCGCATTCTGGATCGCGTCGAAGAATCGATCGCCGTCGCGTTCTGAATACTCGATTCGTCGCTTCAGCAGGTCGCCCAGCATCTCGACTATCGGCTGTTCGCAACTGCGGTACGGATCGCCCAGTGCTACGCGCCCGTACACTGCGGGGTCGTTCTCCCACGGCGTCAGGCTGCCGTAACGCTGTCTGGCCACCGCCGCCATCGCCGGATCGACCCCGGTCAGGTATTCGATGACCGCGTGAATCGACGTGAACAGACTGTACAGATCGAGTCCATAGAAGCCCGCTCGCAACTCCGGATCGCGAACCTCCGCATTGTAGGCGCGCATCCATTCGACCAATTCCAAAGTCTCGCGATTGCGCCACATCCAGGTCGGGAAGCGCGTGAATGCGTTCCATTGCTGCTGCCGCGCCGGCGCGTGATGCACGTATTGGTTGATTCGCGCGGCGTCGGGCCAATCGGCCTCGACCGCCACCATTCTAAATCCGCGCCGCAAGATAAGCTCCCGAGTGATCCGCGCGCGCATCTGGTAGAACTCCGAAGTGCCGTGCGTCGCTTCTCCGAGCAGCACAACGCGCGCATCGCCAATCCGCTCCACCAGTGGCGAGAGATCGACTTCGCCGATGTCCCCTATCGGCTCGGCAACCTCGCGTATGAGCTTCGCCACCGACTGCGGCCTGCTCGCTCGCGCCGGAGTCCGGCCCGATGCGTCTGCCCATCCTTCCGCGCCAATCAGGGGAACGAACTGCACATCACCGAGGTTTTCTTCCTCGTACTGGTCCTCCGTGACCCGCGTGACTCGTATCAGTTGTTGCGCACGAGAAGACGACGACCCGACCGGAATTACCAGCCGCCCGCCGACTCGGAGTTGCTCGAGCAACGGTTTTGGAATCTGCGGACCACCCGCCGTTACGATGATGACATCGTAGGGTGCATGCTCCGGCCATCCCAGGGTGCCGTCCGCGGTGAGAACATGGATGTTGTCGTAGTGCAGTTCCGCGAAGCGCAGCCGCGCAATCGCCGCGAGTTCCTCATGACGCTCTACCGTGTAGACGCCGTCCACGATCCGCGAAAGAACGGCTGCGGCGTAGCCCGACCCAGTGCCGATTTCCAGCGCCTTTTCACCCGGCTTTGCTTCGACGCATTCGATCATCAGCGCAACGATGTAAGGCTGCGAGATCGTCTGGCCGGCTTCGATCGGCAATGGAGTGTCCTGGTACGCAAACTCGGCGAGCCGAATTGGAAGAAATTTCTCGCGAGGAACCACTCCCATAGCATGCAGCACCGCCGCATCCCCGATACCGCGCGATGCGATCTGAGTGGTTACCATCCGCTGCCGCTTGACCGAGAAATCCTGCATCGGTGTCACTCCCTTGAACCGTTGCCATTGAACGAAGCAATCGCGATGCCGTCTCTTCACCGCCGGCCGCGAATCCGAAGCTCCTGCCCACACGGCTTTTAGCTGGATACATCCATCCGCCGCTTTACCGTGCTCCCTTCGGAGCCACTTGCCTGACGTTCACTGGCGCCTTTCATCACAGCTGCGCCATCCGACAATTGATTTCACAATCAGTCACTCTCGCGCTGTCTGGCACGGCGGATGCTGTCTCCGGAAGCTGAAGGTCAAAATAAATCTGCCGGGACGAACAAGGAGGTTTCCCCAGAAATGGAGTCCGGCAACTGACCTGATCCGGAGGCTGTGGCGGAGTATGCTGTAAGCATGTCAGCGCGCTGAGAGCGGATTGAGAGAGATGGCTGCGGTTTTTTCGAGAATACTGTGCCCGATTGACTTTGAGCGTGACTCGATGGACGCGCTCGAACTCGCCTGCCGGCTGGCGAAGCAGAACTCCGCTACAGTTTACCTTCTGACCGTGATCGGCGCGCCGTCCACTGCCGCCACGGCGCTGCCGCCCGTCGCGCTGAATCCTAACCTCGAATTTGAAGCGGAATGCATCCGCCGGTTGGAAGCAATTGCGCGGGAAAAACTGGCGGGAGCTTCGCATGAGATTTTCGTCGCAAGCGGTAATGCGGCGCCGGAGATTCTCAATCTTACCGATAAACAAGACATCGACCTGATCGTGATGGGCACGCATGGCCGCACGGGCCTGAAGCACTTCCTGCTCGGCAGCGTCGCGGAGCGCGTCGTTCGCGAATCGCCGGTTCCGGTCTTGACGATCCATCCCAAGGCCGCCGGGTAAAGGAGTTCTCCCATGTCCCTGCCGTATCGCAAAATTCTGTGCCCGGTGGATTTCGACGAAAACTCAATCGCGGCGCTGCAGACCGCGGCGGAAATCGCGCGCCATTTCGACGCCACCGTTTATGTCCTGCACACCGTACTATTGGTGATAGCGCCTACGTCGATGCCCGTGTACGCGGATCTGTACAAGGCGCAGGAAGACACGGCGCGCACGAACCTCCTGGAACTCGCGCGCAAGCATCTGGCGGGAATCAAGTACGAGATCATGGTCAATATGGGCGAACCTGCGGCATCGATTCTCAAGGCAGAGCGCGGGATCGGTGCGGATCTGCTCGTCATGTCCACGCATGGTCGCCGCGGCGTTTCTCGTTTCTTCCTCGGCAGCGTAGCCGAACTCGTACTGCGCGAAGCTCGATGTCCTGTACTGACTGTCCGTCACACCGCACCTCAGAAAGACCTGGTGGGCGCCTGGATGACAACTAATCCTGTCACCGCGCAACTCGACGAGAAGCTCTCGACGATTCATGCAAAGATGCTCGAAGGCGGCTTCCGGAATATCCCGATCGTTCAGGAGGGTCGCGTCGTCGCGACGCTTACCGAAGGCGATATTCGCTCGTTTGTGGGACATTTCGACGACACGCCCGCCAAACGAGCGATTACCCAGGCGCTGGTGACCGTGGAACCTCGGACGCCCATTCGCGAAGCCGCGCGCATTATGCGCGAACGAAAAATCGATGGGTTACCGGTCGTCGAGGACGGCCGCCTGGTCGGAATAATCACGACCAGCGATGCGCTCGCAGCGATAACCAGCGAGGGATGAGTCCATCGTCCGAAGCTGGCCGCCTCCAGGCGAGCAGCCATCCGGCCATCACCCTGTCTCAAGCGGCCTTTCGAACGCGTGCGGTTGAATGCGTTGTCAGAACTGGTATCGGTGATTCTCGCACGACCCGCTCGGCGACGCTGCCGAGGACCAGGTGACCCAATCCCTTGCGGCCGTGCGTGCCCATCACGATCAGGTCGGCATTGAGACCGCGCGCGGTCTCGAGCACTCGCTCGGCCGGATCGCCGCTTGTCACGAGCGTTTCGCAGCGCACCGCGGCGGGAATCCGTTCCCGCGCGAGCTTTTCCAGCTGCTCGCGTCGGTCCCGCTCAACAATTGGGTAAGGATCCATCGGCACCGGCTGGAAGCCGGCCGCGCCGGCTGGCATAGGCGCGACATTCAGCAAGCACAGCGCGGCGTCGTTCTGCTGCACCATTTTTAGCGCGACCTCGAGAGCCGCCAACGAGTGCTCCGAAAAATCAATCGGACACAGGACCTTCCGAAATAGCATCGCGGCCTCCTCTGTTTCGCGCTATTGCGTCAGACTGTGTTACTCGTCCACCGAGTCCTTCAGTTCTTCGGGCGGTGTCCAGACATTACGCGATGGCTCGTCGACGTCTCCCTCGCCGGGACGCCTGCGCTCGTTGCGCTTCTTCTGGCAATCGATGCAATACGCGGCGAACGGCACGGCTTTCAGCCGCTCAATCGGGATCTCCTCCTTGCATTTCTCGCAGATTCCATAACGACCGCGTTCGAGCCGGCTAAGCGCGGCGTCTATGGCCTTCAGCTGATATTCGTATCGCTCGATTAGACCGGCGTCGGTCTCGATGTCTTCCAGCGAACGGGCCACGTCCAAGTCGTCGGCGGGCAGTTCCACCGCGTCGTCTTGCTCCTCCTTGCGAAGCACCCGTACTCGCGCGAGCGCTTCCTGGCGCGCCCGCGCAAGGAGCTTGCTCAGATTCTTTAGTCGTGCACCGGCCTCGTTTGGCCGTGCTTTCTTGGTTTTCCCGCCGGTCTTGGATTTCATACAGATTCTCCGCGAGCTGCTCGTGAATTGTCGTCCACAGAGGGGCGAAGCAATTCACGGACCAGTAATCGAGTAATCGACTCGCAAATCGAGTCGAAGGAACTTGTCCGGTGTATCGAATGGCGTGGCGCGATTGGATACACGATGTTGGCTCTCGTCGTCACATTAAAACCCATTATGCCGCCAACCCGGCGCAAAGCGCCAATCAGACGGGTCCGAAGCTGGGGTTTTGCCATGGCACGGAAGGCGCTACATTCCTTTTGGATTGCCTGAGGAGCCAGGAGGCTGGAGAACGTAGCATGAAAGATCTGAAAGTTCGCGATGTGATGTCAGCGGACCCCACCACTCTTAAACGCAATGACAAACTCACCCTGGCTGACGACATCATGCTCTTGGGACGGATTCGCCATTTGCCCGTCGTCGATGATGACGGTCAGACCCTCGTCGGCATCGTGAGCCAGCGCGATCTCTTTCGCGACGCGCTCGCGCAGGCGCTTGGCTATGGCAAGCACGCTCAGCGCAAGCTCCTGGACAGTCTCTCTGTCAAAGACGTGATGACCAGCGATGTAGTCGCCACCAGCCCGGATGCCTCTCTGGTCGAGGCCGCACGACTTTTGACCGAGCGGAAGATCGGCTGTCTTCCGGTGGTCGAAAATGGGCGCCTGGTCGGCATCCTGACCGAGGGAGACTTCGTCGCCATCATCGCGCGCCGCGGCAATTGACGTTCAAGAACGACGGCTTCGGGTTGCGGTTCAGTCCGGGATGGGGAAGAACATCGCGCCCGCGCGGAGCTCGACCAACTCGCGAGGAACATCAAGGCAGCAATCGGAGAGTAACTTCGCGCTTGCGGACCAAACGACCGGAGATCAAGATGCGCTTCATTCGGCTGCTCCGCTTGCTCATCGCCCCAACCTTTCTTGCACCTCGCATCGCCCTCGCTGCCCCCGCTTGCAACCATCCCTCAAAGGCAGCGTCCGCGCTACAGCGCCTGACAGATGTTATGGCGACCGGACGCTTTGTGGACTACGATCCAACTTCCTTCCAAGTCATTAACGGGCACTCAAGCAGGGCCGATGAGGAGAGTATCCTCCAGGATCTCAAGGTCCTTAGGCCACGTTTTGATGGTCTCATCACTTACACGTCGACAAATGGAGCCGAACAGATTCCCGATTTGGCCGCGCATCTTGGCTACCGCGCAGTCATCATGGGAATCTGGGACATATCGAGCAGCCAGGAGCTTGAGAACGCACTCGCTGCGGCGAAGCGGAATCCTGAAATCGTGGTTGGACTCTCCATGGGAAATGAAGCCGTTTTCAGCAAGCGAGCGAGCTTCAAGCAGCTTGCGGATGCCGTGAAAGCAGCTCGCGAGCGTGTACCCGATACACCGATTTCTACGAGCGAGCCTTTTCACATCTTTTTGGAACCCGCTGCCGCTCAAACGTTGTCGGAACTCGACTTCATGCTCGCCAATGTTCATCCGATCTATCAAAGCTGGTTTCGTGTTGCTCCGGACACGAACGCGGCAGATTTCGTTGCGAAGGTTACTGACAAGCTCGCGGCACTGTACTGTGGGCCCATTCTAGTCAAAGAGACGGGCGTGCCCACAGCACCCGGTGGGTCCGGATACACCCCTGCCCGCCAAGCTTCGTTTTACCAAGCCTTGCGGCACCGGCTCCCTGCGAACAATCGACGCGCGTTCGCCTATTTCTGCGCGTTCGACGCGCCATGGCGACTCAAAGACGCACCAATTCTTGGCATGCGCCCCGGGCCGGAAGAGGCGCATTGGGGTCTGTACGACGAGAATCGGCAGCCGAAACCGGTTGTCGGCACGATTCCAACGCGTCCAAGCTCTTCGAGTTCAGAATGAACGGGGGTAAACCTGCTCGAGTTCCAGGGCCGGCGTTTCCTGCGCGCCGCCGGACGCATCGCCTGAGCGCAAGGAGCGCCAGTGGCTTCGATCAACCAGCCTGACGCGAGTTCGGCCGCCGACGTTGGCGGAGCTTCGCACGGCCTCCGTGACGAGCAGGCCGCGCTGAAAAATCGCCGGATGGCCCACTCGATCGCGCGCGTACTCGCCTTCGAAGGCTTCACTATATCGATCAACGGCATCGGCTCACCCTGGATCGCGAAGAGCTTTCATCTTGGCGAGTCGGGAATCGCGGGTCTGTTCGCATGGATTTCGCTCTCGGCGATTGGCTCACTGGGACTGTCGCGGATGATCGATCGGTTCGGACGCCGCCGGATGGTGCTCGTATGCATGGCCGGCACTTCAGTCAGTGCGCTGGCCGCCGCGTTATCGACCAACATCGCGGCGTTCGCGCTGTGCGAGATCGCGCTCTACGCCTTCCTTGGCGCGACGATCGCCGGCTGTATCGTGATCCTGGCCGAGGAACTCGCCATCGCGGATCGCGCGTGGGGGCAAAGCCTGGGCGGGCTGGGGATGGGTCTCGGTGGCGGGCTGTGCCTGATCGTGATGCCGATGGTGGCGAGTCGTCACTCGTGGCGATGGATGCTGGTGCTGGCGTCGGCGATGGGAGTCGCCGCGCTGTGGAGGGCCGCCCGCGTCATCCCGGAGAGCGGCCGCTGGCAACGCGCCGCCGCGACCGGCACGACTTCGGCCAGCAGCTTCTTCGACGCGTTCGGAAAGATCTATCGACGCCGCGCGTTCACGATTCTGGTCTGCTCGTTGCTGGCCAACATCGCGGGGATCGCGGGCAGCAGTTGGGCGTACTTCCACTTGGTCTCGGTCGTGAGGTTGGCGCCGAGCGCCGCCAGCGCTCTGATGCTGGTCGGAGGCGGCGTCGGGATGCTCGGCTTTCCGCTCGCCGCGCGAAACTGCGAGCGTTACGGCCGCATCCCCACCATCTTCGTTGCGGCCCTGATGACCAGTCTCGGCGCGCTCGCCTTTTATTGGGGTCCTCCGGCGCACTTGAGCCTTCGCTGGCTATGGATCGGGGTCACGTATTGCTGTTTCACCGCTGGCTTGAGCGCGGGGCAGGTGGGCGGCAATTCGCTGGCGACCGAACTTTTCCCCACCGCGATCCGAGGCGCGATGATGGGATGGTTCGCGCTCATCGGCGCGGCCGCCGCCGTCTCCGCGCAGACTCTGATCGCGATTCTTGCCGCGCGCCTTGGCGGTCTGTCGATCGTGGTCGGATACTTAAGCCTGCTCGCGATACCCAACGCGATCATCGTCGCGCTCTTCCTTCCCGAAACGCGCGGCCTCTCGCTCGAAGCCGCCGCGATGGAAGAGGTGTTCGAGGAGTCGCGCTAACGTCCTGGGACAGTACCGAAGCCGGAATCGTCGCGCGCCGCGGCAATTGACGTTGAAAAACTAATTCTCACAGCCTGTTTCCACCAAGCCGCCGGACTGCTGAACGCAGCCCCAGTGCGTGGACGGCGACCGCCACGTGCGATGAAGCCGGTCCGAAGATAGTCTGATAATCCTAGATACTGGGTCCCGTCACTGAGACCTCGGGAACCGGCGCGCCGCTCACTCTCAACTGTCCGGACGTGAACTTCGCGATCGTTCCGTCGGAGTAGTTCATAACCACCAGATTGCCGCTGGTGTCGAAAACCGCTCCCCATGGTGCGTCAAAGATGGAGCTGCTTAACGTCACCATCGGAGCGGGTTTGCCGGAGATGGTAAGTTGATCCTTCGTATACTCCACGACCGTGTCCGCGTCTTCGTTGGGGACCCAAAGGTTGCCCCTTTGATCGAACGCGATCTCTCCTGGGCTGCAGAGGTTCGTGCAGTTGCCGTCGTCGGAAAGCAGGATATCGGCCGACTTGCGACCGCTGCTCGTCAGTTCGCCGGCGGAGAATTCGGCGATCTGATTTCCGTCCTTGCTATCTACCCACGCATTGCCAAGTCTGTCGAACGTCACAAAGTTCGGAGCATCCAGATCGGAGGAAGTTATGACTACGCGGGGCGCTAAATTTCCGCTGCCCGCCTCCAGTTGTTCTTCCGGCAGTTCATCGATCGAGTTGTTAACCGCGTCCACCACCCACAGGTTACCCTGATGGTCGAAGCTGCAGCCGTAGAGAGATTTGAACGCCATGCTTTTTATGATCACCCCGGGCGCCGGGCTCGGATTGCGTCCCAGGTTCTTGAGTTGCGCGAGAGTGAATCGCACCACCTCGTCGCCGCCGATAACAGCCCAAAGGTTATGCGATTCGTCAAAGGCAATACCTGTCGCGGCGTCAAACGTGCTCAGATGAGTTGGCGTCGGCGCCCCACTCCTGGCGAGTTGTTCCGGTGTGTATGATACGATTCCGCCGCCAAGGCCGCTGGTGACCGATATCCACAGGTCCGCGCACCATGCGTGCGACGGCGCGCCGCAAGTCAGCATCAGGAGCGCAATGGCCGTGGCCAAGCTGCGCCAGCGAAAAATATCGGTGCTCATCTTCCCAGGGATTTCTATTTTACCCTCGGACTTCATTCACCTTATAGACAAGACGGCCCCCCGCGACAAGGGTTTAGCCCGGTTTTGGCGGTAGTGTCCCACCCTCTGAGCCTGGGTCTCATTCACTTTTTGTTTTGTCTGCGACCGCTGCGCGATTCAACTCCTACTCCAGAACTGGCGCGTACTGCTCGACACCCGGCGCCGCACTCGGCGTGGCCGTTGGCCCTCCGCCGGTGGATGTCGCACTCGGAGTGGCCGTGGGCGTTGCGCCGGTGGATATCGCAGTCGGCGTGACCGTCGGCGTCGCACCGGTGGATGTCGCACTCGGAGTGGCCGTCGGCGTTGCGCCGGTGGAGGTCGCACTCGGCGTGGCCGTCGGCGTCGCGCCGGTGGATGTCGCACTCGGCGTGGCCGTCGGCGTCGCACTCGGCGAGGCCTTCGGCGTTGTGCTTGGCAACGGCGTCAAGGTTACGGTCGGTGTCGCAGTCACCGTCGAAGTCGGCGTCGAGGTTACGGTTGCCGTCGCGGTTGCAGTGGCGGTCGGGGTCGGCTTCTTCTGGGTGGCTTTGCCCTTCAGTTTGACGGTCGCGTCCTGCTTCCCGCTGGTCGCGTTACTGGTGATGGCGATGGTCCCGTTGTCGGTCGCGGGTCCATGAGGGATGAACTCAACGTTGACCACGAGACTTCCTTTGGCAGCAATCGTGTTCAAACCGCCGCCGGAGGTGATGACGTAGTCGGAACTGGAGGGCGGAAAGACGGTTACGGCCAGGCCTGCCGCCAACGTTCCGGTGTTCTTGATGGTGAAATGCTTGGTCTCGGAGAATATGCCCTTGTCGATATTGACGCTGTAACTCAGCGTCGTGGGCGAGACGGAAAGTTTACTTACGGGCGGCTTGGCCTTGTCTGGCGACGCATCTTGATCCGATTGCGCCAACGCCGGGCCCGCAAACGCGGCAATCAAAAACAATAGCGAGAAACTAAGGCCGGCGATTGACCCGGCAAACGCGATCGGATTCTTGCTTCGTTTCACCGCAGGTTTCCTCGATAAACAGTTATTGTATTTTGCAGGTGACGAGTTTGGCGATGTTTTCAGTTGAGTCCAGCAGCCGCACCTCGCTGCGGGCGGTGCCGTTGCCGTTATCGATGATAAATGCCATCGGACATCCGGTGGGCGAAGAAGCGTAACCAGTGTCGTCGGTATTCACGCAGTAGGTTATCCCGATCTCCGTGGTGAAGTCCTGGAAGGTCGTCGTTGAAGTGCTGTTGTTGTTTTTCGCCTGCAGGATAGTCAAGCCGCCACTGCCGGTGGACGTGAGCAGCGTGATTCCAACTTCGACTGTGTTGGTCGAATCCGTCTGAACCCCGCTGCACGCATAGTTACCTTTTGTAAAATCGGCGGGATTCCCGCCGGGCGAGCAGCTCGGAGCCGGGCTAGGGCAGTTGTTCGAACTGCTTTGGGCATTTGCCACCGAGCTGTTGCGGAACGAGCCAAAGGCGACACAAATGAATGCAAATGAGAGAAATAGCAGGGCGATTGCACGCTTCATCACAGGTTTCCTCGACAGGCAGTTATTGCTTTCTGCAGGTCATTAGTTTGGCCGCGTTTTCAGTCGAGTCCATCAGCCGCACCTCGCTCTTGCCGTTATCGATGATAATTGCCACCGGACATCCGTTGCCGGCAGCCGGCAAAAGGTAGCCGGTATCGTGGGTATTCACGCAATAGGGTATCCCCGTCTGCGTGGTGAAGTCCTGGAAGGTCGTTGTTGACGTGCCGTTATTGTTCTTTGCCTGTGTGGAAGAAACGGTGCCGGCGCCTTTGGAAGTGAGAAGCATGATTGACACGCTGACTTGGCCGCTTGAATCGGTTTTGACCTGGCTGCACGCATAGTTGCCGTTTAAATCGGTAGGAGTCCCGCCGGGCGAGCAGCTCGGAGCGGGGCTGGGGCAGTTGTTCGAACTGCTTTGGGCATTCGCCACCCCGCCGGATCGCGTCGAACCAAAGACGACACAAACGAATGCAAATGAGAGAAGAAGAAGGGCGATTGCTCGCTTCATCGCAGATTTCCTCGATAAACAGTTACTGCTTTCTGCAGGTGGCGAGGCCGGCCGTGTTCTGAGTTGACCACATTAGCCGCACCTCGGTGCGAGCGGTGCCGGTGCCGTTATCGATGATAAATGGCATCGGACATCCGCTGCCCTCGGGCAGAAAAAGGTAGCCGGTGTCGTTGGAATTCACGCAGTAGTTTATCCCCGTCAGCGGGAAAAAGTCCTGGTAGGTCGTCGTTGACGCGCTGTTATCGTTGTTCGCCAGCACGGCACTCCCGGTGCCATTGCCGTTGGACGTGAACAGCAGGATTCCAACTCCGACTGTGTTGGTCGAGTCCGTCTCAACCTGACTGCACGCATAGGCGCCGTCTAAATGGCTAAGAGTCCCGCCGGGCGCGCAGCTCGGAGCGGGACTGGGGCAGACCTGGGTGCTTTGGGCATCCGCCACCCCGCCGGAGCGTGTCGAACCAAAGACGACACAAATGAACGCAAGGGTGAGAAAAAGAAGGGCAGTTGCCTGCTTCATTGCGAATTCCCCCGAGAATAAGATCAGCAGTTTACGTACTGTCCGCGATTCAGGACATCTTATACACGGATCGCGCTGCATTTGACAAGCCTCAGCCCGGTTTGCACTCTGGATCGTTCTCGGCGCGCGGAAACGACCAGTCCTCCTATCTCTGCAACCTCTTTCACGGAGGCGGAGCGCGACGTGATCAGATGTGATCGCAGAATGTGATCAGATGTCGTCATAAAAATCAGATGTGATCACAAAAATAACGATGTCGTCGCTCGCCCTCTGGAGCTTGGGCCTTGTTCACTTTTTGCCTTACCTGCGGCCGCTCGGTAAAAAAAACAGATTGGCTGACGCGGGCTGCTTCTAGTGGCTCATTTGTGTTGGTTCCGAAGGAGACATTCAGGGGAAATTGTATCCTTTCGTTCCTCGAATACCCTCTAAAGCGGGCAGTATCCTTGGCATATTTGCTGCAGTGATTGAGCAGAACTGCCGCAACAGTGTTTCTTCATGGACACCAGGCGGAGCACATGCCGCAAAAGGTGAAAGCGGAGACTTCGGAGCAAACTCGCCTCTCTCCCACTGTGCTGCTCCTATCTGATGACGAGGAGTTGGCGAAGCTCGTACTCGGAATCGTCAAGCCTCCTTGGAAGCTGGTTCGCCATGCAGCCGACAAATACGTGGGTCGTCAGGTGTTCGCTCAGCCAAATGTGCGACTCGTTATACTCGACGACCAGGCGATCGAAGAAAGCGATCGCGGCTGGCTGCTCGAGCAGATTCGTAAGCACTTCTCCGGCCCACCTTTGCTCTATGTCGCCGGCTGTCAAAGCGATGCCAACGAGAAACGGGCGCGCACCAAAGGCGCCCACTACTACGTTTCTAAGCCACTGTCGATCGAACGATTCGGACACGTGCTGCAATCATTTTTGCAGGCGAAACAACTCGAAGGAGGATCGGAGCCTTCAGCGGCGCAGAAATCCGAGATTGACGCGGAAGAATCGAGGGCCGAGTACCCAACGCGCATCGACGCGGGAATCCGTTGTCTCTCGGAGGAACTCAATCGCGAAGGCTCCGAGCTAAGATCACGGCTGCTGGATGCGGCGCTCGCGGGATTGCGCCTGGCGCGCAATCCCGAGTCGCCCGAGCTCAGGCGCGACGCTGCCCAGATTTGGGGGGCGATACAGCCAACCCTATCCCATCACCTCGACGCCCAGGACAGCCAGTTACTTCCGTGGCTGGTGCAGCAAGGCCGTCTCTCGCGGGAAGCCGGGAGCAAGGTCCGCGCATTCCACGACCGGCTGCGAACGCTCATCGGCGCAATTGCTGACACCGGCGCGGATCGTCTCACTGAAGCTCAGTCGCGTGACGCCGGACAGGCGTTGAGCGGACTCGCGGTCATCCTGGACGACGCAATCGACAACGAAGAGTGCAGGCTCTTCCCAACGATTCAAAAGGCGCTCTTCGGAATCGACCGTCGCAGTTGAAATCGAATTGTAGTTCAAGTTCGTACCTCCAAAGCTGAGATAGGAGTTGAACCCGACTCTCACGAGCGCACTTGCCCGCATCGTATCGACTCGATGAAATAATCTGCTAAGTTATCCGGGAACCATGATCGATCGCGCGATTAAGCGACTGTTGGGTGTCGCGGTGCTGGCGGCAGCAGCCGGATTGTACGGGTGCGCGTCATCCACGGCTGATCAAGACGCTGCCATGACCACCGCATGCGAAGGAGCGAACCGGCAGGAGTGCGAAGCCCGCGATAATGCCCGCCAGCTACGCGACGCCGCGGACTATCAAGATGAGCCGGCCTTGGGATACCTGCAGTCGCCGCCGGGATTGCTGCCGATACCTCTCACCTCGCGCAATAGTTCCTCGAATTAGGTGAGAGAGCGCGCGCGTTGTCTCTGCCGAGCGCTATTTTGAAACTGTGGCGGGGCCGCACGGGCATCTCTGCCGCACCCCCGCGCGACTTTGCCGAGCTGATTTCCGCAGTCGCACATCCACCGCCGCGTTTCATAATCGCAACGCTTCATTCTTAGAAAACTGAGTAAAAACGCTCTTTTTGCCCTTATTGACACGCTTTTGGGCGAGGGTAAGAATGCTACACTACGCCGCGTTTGCCCTTCGAAGGAAACAGGCTGTTTGGATGAGCGTGCAAGACCGCAACCTACAGAGCAAGGCTCGCGTGCTGATTGTCGACGACGAGTTCAATGCTGCACGCGCTGCCGCGATGGTCCTTTCACAGGCCGGTTACGAATGCGAAACCTGTCCCACAGTCGAAGCGGCTCTAAAGGTGCTCGAGTGCAAGGGTGCAGACGTAATCGTCGTAGACATGAGGATGCCGGGGATGGACGGGATGGATTTGCTGAAAAAAGTGCGGAGCAAGGAGCCTGATTTGGCCGTCGTGCTGGCCGTGCCGTTGCCGGCCAAGGAGTCGGCCAAGGAGGCACTGCGCGGCGGCGCCTTCGACTGCGTGACGAAGCCATTTGACACCGATGAGCTGAATGCGGTCGTCAGCCGCGCGGTAGAGATGAGCACGCTTCAACGCGAGAATCGCAAGTTGCGCGAGCAGCTCGATGTGGCCAGTGTCGCCGCCGGTTTCGTGGCCGAAGCGCCCAGGAGTCACGAGCTGGTCGCCATGATTCGGCGGGTCGCTCCGTCGCGCGCGACCGCTCTTATCGAAGGTGAGACGGGTACCGGCAAGGAGCTGGTGGCGCGGATGCTTCACTACTGGAGCAATCGCGCCGACGGTCCGTTCCTGGCGATCAACTGTAAGGCGCTTGCCGATGGCGTGGTCGAGAGCGAACTGTTCGGCCATGAAAAGGGATCGTTCACCGGGGCGATCCGCGAGCGCGCGGGATGCTTCGAGCGTGCGTCGGGCGGCACGCTTTTTCTCGACGAGATCGCAGAGGCAGGCCCGGACTTTCAGGCCAAGCTCCTGCGCGTGCTCGAAGACGGCGAGGTGCTGCGGGTGGGCGGCTCGAGACCGCGCAAGGTGGATGTCAGAATCGTCACCGCGACGAATCGCAAGCTGCGGCTCGAAGTCGCCGCCGGCCGCTTCCGCGCCGACTTATATTTCCGTCTCAGCGTAATTCCGCTGAAGATCGCGCCGCTTCGCGAGCGCCGCGAAGACATCCTGTCGTTGGCGCATCACTTTCTCGCCTTTCATTCGACCGACGCGGGCCGCCCGCTGATGCTTTCCCCGCAGGCTGAGGAGGCGCTGCTCGGCTACTCGTGGCCGGGCAACGTGCGCGAACTGGAAAACGTAATCGAGCGCGCGGTCGTGATGAGTGGGCAGGAGACGTTGATGCCCGACGCGTTTGCGTTGGACGATGACGACTCCGATGAAGACCTTGGCGCCGGCATTGATCCCCTATCCGGGCCGGGCGCGGCGCCGGGATCGACTATCGATTCGAGGCACGCGCGGCGGGCCGCACAGTCCGCCGGGAATCAGGACGAGGGCACCCTGCAAACGACGCTCGATCGGGCGGCGGCGGTGCGAATCAAGGCTGCTCTGGCCGCAGCCGGCGGAAACAGGGTCGAGGCGGCGGCCACGCTCGGAGTCGATCGGACGACGCTATATCGGTTGATGAAGCGTCTCAGTCTTTAGGCTGGAGTCGCGCACAAAACGGACGGGCCCCGGACCGACGCGTAGGCGCGCCGGTCCGAGGCCCCCTGGGAGAGGCTATTGGATTGCCTTCCGATCGATGAAATCAGCCGGCCCTGGATCATCCTCCGGCAACAGGCGAGAGCGTGTGGATGACCGAGATCATTGCCGGTCCGACGATTACCGCGATCATCGCGGGCAATACGAAGAGGACCAGCGGGAACAGAATCTTAATCGATGCCTTCTGCGCGTCCTCCTCGGCATGTATCCGGCGACGCTGTCGCAGCGCGTCCGAACTGGCACGCAACGCAGGTCCGATCTGCGCGCCAAGTTGTTCACTCTGAACCAGGGTTGCGGCTAGGGGCTTGATATCATCAACCGCGGTCCGGTCGGCCAGCCCGCGCAACGCCTGCCCGAGCGACGCGCCTGCGGAAATATCGGTAGCGACCAGATTCAACTCGGTGCCGATTTCCTGCCCGTGCCGGTCGCATTCCGTGCCGACGATTCGAATCGCCTCGAACAGTCCGAGGCCCGCTTCGACGCATACCACCAGCAGATCGAGCACGTCCGAGAGCTGCCTCGAGATGTTTTGCTGGCGCGTCCGCGCACGCCGTCCCAGGTAGTAGGCGGGCACGAAAATTCCGATCCCCGCGCCGCCGATTGCGAATAGCAGCGGCTGAGCCGGTGAGTCGTGAATCACCAGTCCGATCAATAGCCCCAATACGCCGCATCCGATCGCCAGGATCAAACGGATGAGCTGATAGGTCCGCGGCGCGGTGGATTTCAGAAATCCCGCCTGCGCCAGAGTCTGCTGGAGCTTCTCCCCGGTGGGAGTTTCCAGGTTGGGCGGCGGAATGCGCTTGGAGGCCCATCTGAAAAGCATACGCAGCACGTTGTCGTCCTGAAGGTCACCTTCCAGTGCGCCCTGCGAAGCCCGCATCTTGACCGCCAGATCCGCGAATCGTTCATCGACCGCCCGGCTCTGCGGCGAAATGGCGAGGTACAAGGCCGCGCACGCCGCGCCAGCCAGGATAAAGACCCCTATGCCAACCATGAATGGACTCATATTAGTAGTTCACCCGCAGCAGTCGCCTGATCGTTACGATGGCGAGCAGGTCCGCTATGACCGCGAATTTCAAAATCTTGTGACCAGTCGGGTCATGGAACAATAGATCGGTGTAACCCGTCTGAATCAAGCTGAACACACCGAGCACTGCGATCGGCAGGCAGCCGACGATGAGCCCGCCGAAGCGCGATTGCGCGGTCAGCGCTCTGATCTGCATCCGCAAGCGCTGGCGGATTCGCACGATTTCGGACAGTCGCCCGATAATCTGAGCCAGGCTCGCGCCGACCTCCGTTTGCACGCGCACCGCGACCACCATGAGTCGGAGGTCGTCCTCCGGAACTCGCTTGAGCATGTCTTCGAGCGCGCGCGGCAGCGGCAGTCCGATCCGGTTCTGCTCGAGCACGGTGCGGAATTCGCCGCCGAGCGGATCCGCGAACTCGCTGACCAGAACTTGCAGTGCGCGCTGCAGCGAATGGCCCGCCTCGAGCGACGATTTGATCAGGTCAAGCGCGAACGGCAGTTGCGCCGAAAAGGCCTTGAGACGCCGCGTCTTTCGGAATTGGATGTAGGCGATCGGCAGGATGGCCATCGCCACCGCGCAGAGCAGCGCGAGCCACATGTCGTGGAACAGGATATTGCCGCCGAACAATCCCGCGCCGAACAGCAGCACCATGATCAGCAGCATGTCGGCGACCGTCATGTACAAGCCGGCCTGCCACATCATCTCTTCGAGTTTGCGCAGCAGGTCCAGTTCGTACAGCACCCTCAGCAGCGGTGCCTGATCGGGCCGGCGCCTGCGCATGACATCGATATCCAGATCGTCGTCAGGGCGCGTCAGGCGCCGTGCCACCTCGCGCTGCTGCTCGGCTTCAGTGCCGCGACTGCTGGTGAAGACCAGCACGCCCAGGAAGACGAGCACGAATATGCCGCTCGCCATGAAAATATCCATAGTATTTATCCGATTGTGCTGCGGAAAACCTTGGCCTCGAGTTTGTAACCCGCAGCCTCCAGCCGCTGCGAGTAGGTTGACCGAATTCCGGTGGCGGCAAACTGGCCGAGCACTTCGCCACCCGGCCCGATTCCCGTGCGCTTGAATTCGAACAGGTCCTGCATCATCACCATCTCACCCTCCATCCCGCTGATCTCGGAAACGCGCATCACTTTGCGCGAGCCGTCGGAGAGCCGCGATACGTGAATGATGATGTTGAGCGCCGACGCGATTTGCTGGCGCATCGCGCGCTGCGGAATCGCCACTCCCGACAGCAGCATCATCATCTCCAGACGGCCCAAGCTGTCGCGGGGAGTGTTGGCGTGGATGGTGGCGATTGAGCCGTCATGGCCGGTCGACATCGCTTGCAACATGTCGAACACTTCGTCGCCGCGGACCTCGCCGACGATTATCCGGTCCGGCCGCATACGCAACGAGTTCCTGACCAGGTCGCGCTGGGTGACTTCACCCTTGCCTTCGACGTTGGGCGGCCGCGTTTCGAGCCTGACCACATGCGGCTGCTGGAGGCTCAATTCGGCCGAGTCTTCAATCGTCACAATTCGCTCGTCGGCCGGGACGAACAGCGACATGCAGTTGAGCATTGTCGTTTTACCCGAGCCGGTGCCGCCGCAAATCAGGACGTTGAGCCGCGCGCGCACGATGGTGCGCAGAAACTCCACGATCTCCGGCACCAGCGTCTTCTTCGCGATCAGATCGTCGATGTTGTAGCGCCTGCGTCCGAATCGGCGAATCGACAGCGCCGGCCCGTCCAGCGTCAGCGGCGGAATGATCGCGTTGATACGCGAGCCGTCGGGCAGCCGCGCGTCAACCATCGGCGACGCTTCGTCAACCCGGCGCCCGACTTGCGACACGATTCGATCGATGATCAGCATCAGGTGCTGATCGTCCTGGAACTTGACCTCGGTAGCGTGCAGCTTGCCGCCTTTTTCGACGTAAACCTGGTTGTGCCCGTTGACCAGGATGTCGGTGATTTCATCATCCCACAAAAGCGGCTCCAACGGCCCCAGTCCCAACAGCTCGTTCTTGATCTCCTCGATCAGGTGATTCTTGTCGATGTCGGTCAGCAGGCGTCCCTCGTCGTCCAGAATCGCGGAGATCGCCGCGGTGACTTTCTGTGCCGCGAGCGCCGGCTCGAGGCTTTCAAGCCGGGTAACGTCCAGCATCTCGAACAGCCGGTTGTGAACCGCAAGCTTGAGCTGTTGAAAACCCTCGGCCTGCACGTCTTTGACGGCGCGCTTTTGATTGCCTATCAGCGAGCGCTGAAACGGAGCCGGCGTGGCTATGTTCTGCTGCGAAATTCTCTCAACCAGCTTCATTCAGTTACCTCAGCTGCGCGCGCCGATTACATTCAACAGGCGCGAGACCAATGAATTCGGGGAAGCGCCGTTGCTGGCTTCGAGGCCCACCTCGAGCCGCCGCGCCAGCTCCTCGACGCTCTTGGCCAGCGGCGAGTTCGGCGCCACCTGCCACAAATCCTGGGCGCTCAACTGCACTTTATCGAGAACTTTTTCGTCGCGCGGAATCCGCGTGTATATCGGCTGCGCCAGCGTATGGCTCAGCTGCTCTTCACTGATCGGATGACCCGCCACGAAACGGCTCAGAATGAAGTTGGGTTCGACCCCCGGCAGCCCCAGCCGCTCCACCAGATCGACGAATCGCCACGCGCATCGGGCCGCGCCGATCGACTGGTCGAGCAAGTAGAACAGATTACTCGAGCGCTCCCAGGCGGCAACCGAGTTTGCGTCGATATGCGTGCCGCAATCCACGATCACGAAGTCGAACAACTGCCGCGTCAGGTCCAGGATTGCACCGACCGTCGTGTCACTGACCAACTCGCTGTCCTCGATCCGCTTGGGCGCCGCGAGCAGGTAGATTCCCGACGCATGCTTGCTCAGCGCTGATTCGAGTTGAATCGAATCGAGCTTTCGCGTCCCCTCGGTGAGTGCCATGATCGTGCGCTCGGGTTCGAGATTCAGGAAGACCGCCAATCCGCCGGTCTGCAGGTCGAGGTCGATTACCGCAACTCGCTTTTCGAACGTGTAGCGCAGCGCCAGGGCGAGGTTCGCGGCCAGGCTCGTCACTCCAGTGCCGCCTATCAGGCTCACCAGCGAAACGATCACGCCCCCGCCGTTGTTAACGTTGTGAACTTCTTCGCGCCGGCGCGTCTCGCTTATCTTGAGCAGTGCGCGGGTCGCGTCGCCCTCATCCAGTGGCAGGAACAGAAGCTCATCGGCTCCGGCCCTCAGCACCCGCTTCATCAGGTCCGGGGAACGATCGGCCAACAGCGCAAAAAGAGCCGGGCGGGGCTGCTGCCCGGCCTGCGCGTTCAGATAGCTCAGAGAAAGTTCGTCGTCGCCGGTGAACACCACCATCGTGACGTCGATGGAGGCGTCGGGAACAGCCTCCGGATCCGGTTCCAGTTCCACGATGTTCAGCGCCGGGTCGCCCAAGGCGGCCAGCGCCTCCCTCACTTCTGCCCGACGCTCTTCGCCTTCGCCAACTAATTGGACTTTCAGCCCGCCTTGTCGTCCGTCACTTTTTTTACCGAGCGTTGACACTTCACACTCTCCCTGCTTCTCGTATGCCGTGCCATATCATGCACTAAATACTCGGTTATGTCTTGTCCTCCGTCGAACTAAAATCTCGGGCGCGCCGCGTCAGGCTGCGCCAGGCGACGGGTCTCGATCTGCTCAGGCGTCAGGTTAGGCACGGAAGTCGGGTTGTAAACCGAGGCGCCATCGGGGATCGGACGCACGATTTGCGGGGTTACGCTTATTACCAGGTCCGTTTCGGTGTTGTTATAGCTGGTGTTGCGGAATAGTCCGCCGACATACGGGATGTCACCGATGTACGGGACTTTTTGAACCTCGGTGGTCTTTTGGTGCAGGATGAGGCCCGCGATGATCAGCGTCTGATTGTCCTTGAGCTGTACCATTGTTTCCGCCCGCCGAGTCACGAATGCCGGTATGGTGAAGCCGAACATCGACACCCCTTCGGCGAAATCGGGCTGCGATACTTCAGGCTTCACCAGCAGCTCGATATCATCGCGGCCGACGACGGTCGGAACAAATTCAACCGAGGTACCGAACTGCTTGAAGACGATCGAGGTATTCAGCGCCTGGGCGATGACGATTGGAATTTCGCCACCCGACAGGAACTTTGCCTCTTCGCCGGAATTAGCCAGCAGATGCGGCTCCGCGAGAATCTTGCCGAGGCTGTGCTGCTCCAGGTACTGGAAGAATCCCTGCATCTGGTAGTTCTTGTTCCCCGCCGCCAAACCATAAGTCAAATTCGACGACAGTATCAGCCCGGCAAGCGATCCACCCGGCGGCAGGGTGTTACCGGATGTAAATGTGGATCCGTTGGCGGCCGTGATGGTCGTCGACGGGGAAAACGGCGTCGCTACATCGCCCGGCAACCCGACCAGCGTTACTCCCGCATGGGTGAGCGCGGCCGTCAGGTTGGTGCCCTGGTTCTCGATCGCGGTGCGGTCCAGTTCCGCCACCATCGCGTCGAGCATCACCTGCTGCTTGCCGTTGGGATCGATTCGCACCGGGCGTTCGTCGTACTCGCCTTTTTGGTCCCAGACCGCCAGGGTCGTGAAACCCGGCTTATGGCCTATCAGGTTGATCTGGAACGGATTAATCACCTGGACATCGGCGACGGCAGTGTCCGCGACCGACACGCGGCGCAGCCGGGTCGCAAAGTCGATAATTCTCGACGATCCCGTCTGCAGCTGCACTCCATCTTCGGGCAGAAAATGGCGTCCGCCCGAAATCGCACCCGAGGGCAATTCGCCGCCGCTCAGACTGATCGACGGGTCGGTCCGATATCGCTGGTTCGACAGTGCCGCCGCAGCTGGCGCAGCGTACGAAGCAGCCGGAACCGACGGAGCGAAATCGAAGGCCGACGTGCTGGCAGTGTTCGGCGCGGTCATTGTGGCTTGCGCTGCCGTCACCGGCGCGGATGCGCCTGGCGACGCGGCTGCGACTGTTCCCCAGCTGGCCACGGTCGTGCCGGTTCCCGCAGATGAGGATGAATAGGAGGAAGATGACGAAGGCGGATTCACCGGGCCAGCGCCCGTATCAAGCTTCACGACTACCGGAGCCGCACTGCCCGAGGACCCGCCGGAGCCCGCGATTGGCGCCGGACTGGTGCCAGGATGATTGATGTCGAAGGCGCTGCCGACCGACTTGACCGTAACGTCATAGTTGACTTGGCCGCCATCCACCGTCTTGACCGAAATGTTCCATTCGCCTGCTTCCGCGCCCAGCAGGACGACTTTGCCCGGCTCCTCGTTATGCACGATCAGCGCGTGTGGATTCGTGATCACCTTCACCGCCGGAGCCTCGCCGGAGCTGACGTTGTTGATTGTGTAGCTCTCGCCCGCATTCAGAGCGATAGACATTTCCGTGGTGGTGCTATCGGCGGCAAACAGCAGGCGGGGCTGAAGCATGAGCATGCCGATAGCTGCAAGCAGCCACGGAAGCAGTGCATATTCTCGTTGAGCTTTCATCTTCTTCACCTTGGCTTCTTCGCGGCTTGCTTATGGTATGTCGATTGTTTTGGGCGTCGGCACGTGATTCGCCGTCGCGTTGATGGGCGCCCCAGCCGGCGCAATCCCGGGGTTCATGGGCGCCGACATGAGGTCGTGATGATCGGATTCAGGAGGGCTCGCCCCCGTCGTCGAGGATGGCGCAGCGGCGCCCGCGTCGGACTCACCGGTATCAGAAAACTGCGCCGCATCGGCGTGCGTATGGCGCGCAGACTTCTTTGCACCCTCGGGGCTTGCCGCCGCTTCATTCACAAACGAGACTGACTCGGACGACTTGCCGTTGCGAAGAATCTCGATCTCGACCTGCTTGATCCGGCGCGGCGCCGCGATCTCATGGGGAGGCTGAGGCGGCGCGGCCACCACCGGAATTTCAGGCGTCAGGCTGTACGCTTTCAGCATCTGAGCAACGTCGCTGCCGCTGGTCAGAACGATTTTGTTATCATTGTAATTTCGCATCGCCAGACGCAGCGTTCCCGAGCGAATCGCCAACGACAGGCGCTCGGCCTCCTGCGGCGTGACCAGCAGCGTGACGACTTTCACCACCGTCGGCTCGTCCTTTTGCTGCTCGACTTCCTGCGCTACGGCCAGAACTTCGACATTCTGCAGAATTACTTTCGAGAACATCCTCTCGGCGCCTTGGCCGCTCTGGGTCGCGACCAGCACGTCCACCCGGGTATGCGGCAGCACGAAGCCCGCGACATCGCTGACTTCATCCACCGGAACCGACACGGCGCGCATCCCGAACGGAATCAACAGCGGCATTACACCCGCCGTTTTGCCCCCGGTGAACAGCTTGGACCGCACCACCGGCTCGTTGGCTACCAACGAGTTCTTTACGTAGCTGCCGATGACCTGTTTGGGATCGGTGTACGCGCCATCAGGGATACTGTCGGCCGACCAGCGCGCCAGCTTTACTTCGCCCAGCTCGATTTTTGTGCCGAGCGGAAGATCGTACGCCGAGACCACCACCTCTACGTTGTGCGCCATCGCCTGCGTTACTTCGGCTTCTCTCCGCTTCAAGGCGGAGTACACCATTACCGAAGCCAGCATCGCGGCCAGCCCCGCTAACAAGACGAATACCATTGGCCGTCTCATATCGCCCCTTCCCTCCGGCCGCTTCGCGGCTCACCGGCTATCTTCAAATAGTTAAACATACCGTCACTTTGTTCTTCTGTTATGCCAATCGAGTGCTGGTCAGGATGGTAGGGGAAACTAATAGATGAAAACGCGAGCCGGGAATAGTCCCAGCTTTGATGCGGATAGTCAGAACAATGCTCTTACGGCGCGTAATTGAATCTACCGCCACGACAGGTACCCCCAAAATAGCCGCGGGTCGCTGACTAAGCGACAGGACCCACCTGGTTGACTATTGGCGAGATGATATTACCGGCATTCTGAATAAGAGCAATACATACCGCGGTGATCGGCGCGAGTATCATTGCCTACTCGGTCATAGTCTGACCGCGCGGAGTTACCGGTTGTCCGGTAACCCCGCTTCTGCCGGCTCATTGACTTCCCCTCCCCAGGTTGTCGTCTTTTCTGAAGTCGTCTCGCTTAGCGGGGCCTGTGTTGGAGCCCCCGCTAAGCGACCACGGCTCCTGACGACCGTCAGGCCATCGACAGCTACAGTGGTGGTTTTTGTGTGGAGTGGCGGATGGGTTAGTCCGCCACCCCGGGATTCCACCCTTTTCGACTAGAGTTGGTTGTCAACGCTGTTCAGCACGCTCTTGATCGTCGTCCCCATGGACTGGTAGCCCACGAACACCACGACCGCGACTGCGGCGAGAATCAACGCGTATTCCGTCATCGTCTGACCGTGCTGATACTCGCGCACCTTCACAAACATCCTCGTGATCATATCCATTTTCCCGTGTCCTCCTTCCGTCCTTAAATTACTGGCCGAAATTGGCATTGTCCCCATTGAACTCAATCTGACTCCGTTCAACCTCGCACCGAAGTCCAACGGCGCCAGCTTGGTCTCGATTTATCCTCCCCCGTGGAAGAAAATCTTCGCTTGCGGCAACTTTTTTAGTGCCAAAGCAAGACAAGACGGAGCATCTCTCGTGCCATCTCAGTCTATTCACCAATCTCTTAGACTTTTTTGTTTTAAGCGCGATTACCGTGGGCTAAGAGGCGCAGTGATGCAACTATTTGGTTGCGAAGCCGCAACAATTGTGGTCTAAAGGGCGCGTAATTGGAGATTTAAAACAATCACAAAGGTTTGAGCTAAATATAAGTTAACTAAGCGACACAGATCAACGGATAGTGGTCGGCCTCGAATCCAACCACTAAATGATGGGCATGACATTCGGAATCGGGATAGACCAGCTGGCTTTACGAGACCGCCTTGCGCTTTAGTTGACAGGTTCGAAGCTAATCTGGTCGCCCACCTGGGTCGAACTCTCGTCCGCCGCGCCGGCGGGAAGTTCGAGTGCTTTTCGTGCTCCAAACACGATCGAGGAGACGTGCCATGGCCTCAGGCGCCGATTGATTCTGATGACCGTATTGCCGCGCCCCAGGAAAACGATATCGATCGCGAAGCGCATGAAGAACATGTGCATCCACATGAACGGCGTGAATCTCCCGCTATCGAACAGCATCCCCATTCCGGGCTCGAGGCCGTCGCGACCCAGCAGACCGCGGCTCTGACCGCTGAGACCGCCGGCGTTCTCAAGCCGCGCGCAGAGCACGGTCCCGCGGGATTGATTGACTGCTCGGTGCGGAGATTGCCGCGTCGGCATCGGCGATGCATCGGGTGGCCGGGACTGTCTCATTACGTCATCATGTAATAAACTCGCGTAAGTTTCATGGGCTACATCCCGATATTTCTCGACGTGACCGGCCGCGAATGTGCCGTAGTCGGTGGCGGCGAGGTCGCCGCGCGCAAAGTCGAGTCGCTGTTAAAGGCCGGCGCTCACGTGACTGTCGTGAGTCCTCGCCTGTCGCGCTCGATGGAGGCAATCGTTGCCCGCGGGCTCGTCACTCACATCGCTCGTGATTATATGCGCGGCGATATTCTCGGATGCGTGCTGGTCTATGCGGCGACCGGCGATCCGAAACTCCATCGCGAGCTCGCCGCCGAGGCGCGGGTGCTCGGAATCCCGATAAACGTCGTCGACGTCCCCGAGCTGTGCACGTTCATCGCGCCCGCGGTTGTCAACCGCGGCGCGCTCCAAATCGCAATCTCGACTGCCGGTGCGTCGCCTGCCTTTGCCGCGCGGCTCAGACGCGAGCTGGAGCAGCAGTTCGGGACCGGGTACGCGCTCACGCTCGAAGTGCTGCGTGCCGCTCGCCGGCGGTTGCACGCCGATGAGATCGATCCGGCCGCTCGCATGCGCCGGCTGAAGGACCTCGCCAACTCCGCACTGCCCGAGGCGATTGCCGTCGGCGACCTGGCCGCGATCGAGCGGATACTTGCCACTCATCTGGGTGATGGCGTTGGCCTGGTCCGGCTCGGAATCGACTCGGCCGCGCTCGGCCTCACACGCGCAACGGAAGTTCCGGAGTGAACCGCATGCCGATGGACACGCTATGGCTACTGCCCGCGCTCGCTTGTTACGCGCTCTCTGCCGCGCTGTTTGTGTTCGATCGTTTGTCGGGCCGTACGCAAGCGACCGGCTACGCGGCTGTGATACTCGGCGCCGGCGTGGTTTTTCATGCTTTCGATTTGACGGCGCGGGGTCTCCAGGCCGGCAATATCCCGGTCGCCAATTTTGCGCAGGCGTTGTCGTTTCTTGCCTGGCTTACCGCGCTGGCGGGGCTGCTGATGATCGTGCGCTTGAGGCTGGCGGTGATCGGCGCATTCGTGGCGCCGGCGGTGACTGTGGCTCTGGGAGCCGCTTCGCTCACGATGAGCAGCGGCCACGTGGTTTTGCCGGCCACCCTGCGCAGCGTATGGCTGCCGATTCACGTCACCCTCGCCATCCTGGGCTACGCGATGTTCGTGCTGGCTGCGAGCGTGAGTATCGCCTACCTGGCCTACGAGTCGCGCCTGAAGTCCAAGCGCGCGATCGGTCCGGCCAACGAAGGCGCGCCGAGTCTCGAAAAGCTCGACCGAATCAACTATCGCCTGCTGGGATGGGGCTTCATTATGCTCAGCCTGGCGATCGTTAGCGGCGCGATTTGGGCCGACGCGACCTGGGGTCATTTTTGGTCATGGGAGCCCAAGGAATCCTGGTCGCTGGCGATCTGGGTGCTCTACGCCAGTCTGCTCGAATCCCGCCTTACGATAGGATGGCGCGGGCGGCGCGCCGCCGCGCTCACTTTAGTGGTGTTCAGCTTGTTGGTTGGTTCGTTCGTGGGCGTTAACCTGATTTTCCCGGGCAAACACGGCGGCAGTTTCGGCTGAAAATGGATCAGACTTTATTTATCGTCGGCATAAACCATCGCAGCGCTGCCGTCGCGTTGCGCGAACGCCTGGCGTTTCACGACGACGAGATCGTGGCTGCGCTGGGCAGACTGCGGGATTCGTCGCCCGCGGTCCTGGAGGCGGCGCTGATCTCGACCTGCAATCGTGTCGAGGTGGTGGGCGTCGCCTCCGATACGGCGCGCGCGGCCGATGAGACGCTCACGTTTCTGGCCGCCGATCGAAAGGTCGCGCATGCCGCGTTCGCCGACGTGATTTATAGCTCCGCCGGGCCCGACGCCGCGCGTCATCTGTTCCGCGTGGGTGCGAGTCTCGACTCGATGGTCGTTGGCGAACCGCAGATATTGGGCCAGCTCAAGATCGCCTACGCGCAGGCGTCCGAGGCGGGCACCGTCGGCCCGATTCTGCATCGCGCGTTCCACAAGGCGTTCTCGGTCGCCAAGCACGTGCGCAAGGGCACGCTCATCGGTCATGGAGCGGTCTCCGTCAGTTCCACGGCAGTCGCGCTTGCGGGCCAGATTTTCGACACGTTGAAAGACAAAACCGTGATGCTGATGGGTGCGGGCAAGATGGCGGAATTGACCGCCCGCCAGTTGAACGCGCTCGGAATCGAGTCGCTGCTGATCACCTCGCGCACTTTCGATCACGCCGTCGCACTCGCGCGCGAACTTGGCGGCACCGCGGTGCCCTACGACAACTACAAGCCGTACCTCAAGATGGTGGACGTGCTTATCGGTTCGCTCTCGTCCACCAAACCGGTGCTGGGACCCGACGAATTCGAGTCCGTGATTCGCGAGCGCCGCTACCGGCCGATGTTTCTGATCGACATGGGCGTGCCGCGCAATTTCGACGAGCGGCTGAACGCGCTGCAAAACGTCTACCTGTACGACATCGACGATCTCGGCGCGCTGGTTAAACGATCGCTCGGCGATCGAGAGCGCGAAGCCGAAAAGGCCGAGCAGATCGTCGAACTCGAACTCGAATCGTTCCTCAAGTGGCTCGCGGGTCTCGACCTGACCCCCACTATCAAGGACATCCGCTACAGTGTCGAACGGCTGCGCGACGTCGAGCTGGGACGGCATCGCGGCTGGCTGGCGCAACTCGAACCCGCGGTGCGCGAACGAGTCGAATTGCTCACTCACGGACTGACCAACAAACTGCTTCATCGCATTTTGTCCGGCCTCAAACATCACGACGACAAACCGCTCGATGCCGCGTTTGCCGCCGAGGTCGCGCGCCGCCTGCTGGGTGCTGAATTGGACGCGCAAGTCCACGATCTCGACGACGAGGACGACGATGACGAGACGGGCACCGAGTGACCCGCGGCGCGCCGATCCCTGATGTCGCTCAAGCCCAAGCTCAAGATCAGAATCGGTTCGCGGCCAAGCCGGCTGGCGCTGGTCCAGGCGTCGATGATGCGCGAGCGGCTCGCGGCGCAAATTTCCGGCGTCGATTCCGAAATTGAAATCGTCGAGATACGCACCAGCGGCGACAAGCTCACGTCGGCATCGCTGGCGCAAGTGGGCGGCAAGGGCCTCTTTATCAAGGAACTCGAGCAGGCGCTCGCCGCTCGCACGATCGACGCCGCCGTCCATTCGATGAAAGATCTTCCCGCGGTCCTGCCGCCGGATTTTCGCGTGGCTGCGGTGCCCGGGCGCGAAACGACTTCCGATATCCTGGTGACGCGCGACGGCTCGGCATTGTCTGCCCTGCCGGTGGGCGCGCGGCTTGGCACCTCGTCGTCGCGCCGCCGTTTCCAGGCGCTCAGGATGAATCGGGGGCTTAATGTTCTCGCGTTGCGCGGCAACGTCGATACGCGTTTGAAGCGCGTCGCCGACGGCAGCTTCGACGCGATCATAATCGCGATGGCGGGGGTGAAGCGGCTGGGGCGGTTGCGCGATGTGAAGTTCGTCGAGCTCGATGGCCGCGACTTTATTCCGGCCGGAGGGCAGGGCGCGCTCGCTATAGAAACGCTGGCCGGCCGCGACGACCCCGTTTCAAATGAACTTGATCGCGCACTCGCCGCGATCAACGACGCGCGCGCATTCTACGAAACCGCGGCCGAACGATCGTTCCTGGCGGCAATCGATGCGTCATGCACGACGCCGGTCGGTGTAAGGGCAACCATCGTGGGCGATACGCTCGCACTCGCGGCGATCCTGTTCAGTCCCGACGGCGCCCGCGAGCTGTCGGAGTCGATGGAAGAGCCGATCGCGCCCGGCCTCGCGCCGTCCGCCGCCGAAAATTCCGGGATGCGGCTGGCGGAAAAAATGCTCGCGCGGGACGCTGCCGCGATTCTTCGGTCTTGAATGAGCGCGCGCGCCAAGCATCAGAATCGGGGCAAAGTCTTCTTGGTCGGCGCGGGTCCCGGCGCGATCGACCTGATCACGATTCGCGGCGCTGACGTTTTGAGCCGCGCCGACGTCGTCATCTACGACCATCTGGTGAGTCCGGAGCTGATCCGGCTGGCGCCGCCCAAAGCCGAGTTGATTTACGCCGGCAAGAAGGGCGGCGCGGGAAGAGGTACCGGGCAATCCGAATTGAACGCGATGCTGATCGAGCGCGCGCGGATGGGGCGCGTCGTGGTCCGGCTCAAGGGCGGCGATCCATTTATCTTTGGCCGCGGCGGCGAGGAGGCCGAAGCGCTGGCCCGCGCGAACGTGCGGTTCGAGGTGATCCCGGGGGTCACGTCGGCGATTGCGGGCCCGGCCTTCGCCGGTATTCCGCTGACGCATCGCGAGCACGGTTCGTTCGTCGCCTTCGTCACCGGCCATGAGGACGAAAGCAAGGACGCGCACGCGACGGTTCCGTGGGACGAACTGGTCGCGGCGGCGGCGCGCGGCCGCGGCACAATCGTTGTCCTGATGGCGACGGCGCGGATGCGCGCGACGCTGGATCGAATCCGCGCGGCCGGACTTCCGGCGGATACTCCGGCGGCTGTCGTCCAATCGGCCACGACTGCCGCGCAGAAGACCGTCAGCGCGACGCTCTCGACGCTCGCCGACGCATCCGCGCGCGCTGGAATCGGTGCGCCGGCGGTCATCGTGGTCGGAGAATGCGCGGGCCTGCGCGAACATCTCAAGTGGGTCGAGCAGACGCCGCTGTTCGGCCGCACCGTGGTGGTGACCAGGTCGCGTGAGACTGCCTCGCAGTTCGCCACGGCGCTCAGACGGCTCGGCGCGGAGGTGGTGGAATTTCCGACGATCGAGACCGCGCCGCTCGCCAGCTACGCGGTGCTGGACCGGGCGATCGCGCGCCTCTGGTCACCGGCGCGGGATTCCTTCGACTGGATAATCTTCACCAGTGCGACCGGGGTCGAGAGTTTTGTCGAACGGCTGAAGTCGCGCGGCCGCGATATTCGCGGACTCGGACGCGCGTCGATTGCGGCGATCGGACCGGCAACCGCGGCGCGGCTTGCCGATTATGCGCTGCGCGCCGCGGCGGTTCCCGACGAGTATCGCGCGGAGCAAATTATTCCCGCGATAGGAATAAAGCGGATTCGCGGCAAGCGCTTCCTGATTGCGCGGGCCGAAGTTGCGCGCGAAGCGTTGCCCGAGATTCTGCGCGAAAAGGGCGCCAAAGAAGTCGTAGTCGCGCCCGCCTATCGAACCGTCAAACCCAAGGGCGCGCAGATCGAGCGGATGCGCGGGCTGATCGCGTCGGAGTCGATCGATCTAGTGACGTTTACCAGTTCCAGTACAGTCACAAATTTCTGCGACCTGATCGGCGCGCCGGCGAGCCTGCTCAAAGCCGCGGCGATCGGCCCCATAACCGCCGCCACCGCCACCGAGCATGGATTCGACGTGGTCGTCCAGCCGGCCTCGTACACGATCGCGGCTCTGACCGAGGCCATTGCCGAGTATTTCGCGCCAATGAAGGGAAGAACTACGACTAAGAGCTTAAGCTAAAATTTCTTCAGGAGAGCTAAGAACTTGTCCACCCTATGTTGATCGCGAAGAAGTACCTCACAACGACCCCACGCATATAGTGGGTTGGCGTGCAGCCTTGCACCTGTTGGGTTGATGTGCAGCCTTACGCCGGTCCAAGGTCGCGTGCGCCAAAGAAGGCTCAACAGCTTCAGCGCTGCCAATATGATCCACACCGGAGGAAATAGAATAAACACCAAGGCCCAGCGGCTTACAACAAAAGGACGAAATAGATGTCGCTGCTGCGACGCAGCTATCTCCGCAGCCATCAGCTCACCTTTGATCCGATTGCGTTTGACGAACAGCAGCCGCTTATCCGTTAGAATTAAGAAGTCGAAGCGTTCTGAGACCCAGACCCACTTCCGATGTGTACCAAACATTCCCGGTGGTTCCATACCTGGCGGTGGATCGGAATATCGGCGTGTTCTGGGCGGCCTGTTCTGCAACGCGCGAACGGTCGGCTTCGCGCTGACAAAAAGGACACGCTCATGAGGGAAAATCAGTTTTCTCCGCGGCACCTTGGGTTGGCGAGTGCCAGACGGTACAGATGGCTGTCCAGTAGGAGCGCTTGGATCTGGGGTTGTGTTGGGCACTGCGCCATACCCCTGCTGTGCAAGCTAACGGGACGTTCGGCCGCGTCTTCCGAGCGCCAGATCTGAAACACGAGGGTTCAGCGGCCCTAATCTTTCACCATCTCAACTTGCGCGCAACATCTTTCGCGAAGTAGGTCAGGATCAAATCGGCGCCGGCCCGCTTGATCGCCGTCAGCACTTCGAGCGTGGCGCGCTCCTCGTCGATCCATCCGTTGATTCCCGCCGCGCGGATCATCGAGTACTCACCCGAAACGTTGTACGCCGCCACCGGCGCGTTGAATTCTTGCTTCACTCGCCAGATTAGATCGAGATATGGCAGCGCCGGCTTGACCATCACTATGTCTGCGCCCTCCTCGAGATCGAGTGCGACTTCGCGCATCGCCTCGTCGCCGTTCGGCGGGTCCATCTGGTACGAGCGCCGATCGCCGAATTTCGGCGCCGACTCCGCCGCCTCGCGAAACGGGCCGTAAAACGCGGACGCGAACTTGGCCGAGTACGCCATGATTGCGACCTGACTGAATCCGCTGCTGTCGAGCGCACCGCGAATCGCGCCGACGCGTCCATCCATCATGTCGGACGGCGCGACGATATCCGCACCCGCACGCGCGTGCGACAGCGCCGAGCGCACCAGCAGCTCGAGCGTCGCGTCGTTATCGACGTCGTTGCCGGCGAGCGCGCCGCAATGCCCATGGTCGGTGTACTCGCACATGCACACGTCGGTAATCACCGCCAACCCGGGCACGCGCTCTTTGATCTCGCGTATCGCGCGCTGCACTTCGCCGTTGTCGTTCCAGGCCTCGCTGCCCTGCGGGTCCTTGCGTTCGGGAATTCCAAACAGGATGACCGCGGGGACGCCGGCGGCCCAGGTCTCGCGCGCCTCCGCGACGACGTTGTCCACCGACATTTGCGCCACACCCGGCATTGACTCGACCGCCTTCTTCACGCCGCGTCCGGGGCACACGAACATCGGCAAAATCAGGTCGTCGGGTGACAACCGGGTTTCGCGAACCATCCTTCGAATTGTTTCAGTGCGTCGCAGCCGCCGCGGCCGATTGATTGGAAATGCCATAGTTCTTCCCCGGGTGGATTATATAGGACGAGCAAACCCAACCCCTAACCCCTTCCCTCCATGTCGCGGACACGCGGGAAGGGGAGCAATCGCGAATTCAATCTCAAGACGGGGAGAGCTTGGGTTTGAGGTGCGAGTCATAGTACGGGCGCATCGAGCGCAGCGCGCGCATCTGATGATAGGCGAGTTCGTCGTCGGGGTAGCGATGCTCGGGGCCGAGCACGCATCCGGCGCGCGCGTGGCATCGCGGCGCGCAATCCGCCTCGACTTCGACGCGATGCGTCAGGCATTTTGGGATGTCCCATCCGAAATCCGCGCTTACCGCGCCGGCCGGACACGCGGGGATACAAGTTCGCGCGGTGCATCGCGGGCACGGATCGAAGCCGAGCGCGTCGCCCGGTGAATCGAGCTCTTCGTCGAGCAGCAGCGCGGCGCGAAATGCGATCCACGGTCCATATACAGGATGCACGGTGACGCCGAGGATGCTCGGCCCGGCGACTCCCGCGACCTTGCCCAACTCGATGAAGTTGAGCGTGCGGCCGCTGCTCATGAACGGGTAAACGGTGGTGCATCGCGCGCCCGAGGCGCGAAGGGGGCCGGCTACGTCGCGCTCGACAACTTCGCGAGTGAATTCGTCGAGCGGATTTTCAAGATCCCACCATCGCGGATGGCGCGTCGCGTGGGATTTGAACGCATCCCAGAGCGCGCCGCCGCCGTTACCGATGACGACGATCGAGCGTGCATGGGGATCGATCGCCGAGGCGCGCGAAATTTCCTTGATGGAGGCTTCGTTGTCGTAACGCGCGACGGGAGTCGCCGCCACCAGGTTGAGTCCATGCGGCGCGGCGGCGTGGCGGATGCTATCCAGAGTCGATGACACGAGTTCAAGTGTAAGCGAGTGGATTGAGCTAAGCGATCCTGCTAGGCGATCTTGTAGGTGACGAGCGCGTCGGCGATGAGGGCGTCGGACGCGTCGGCTATTTCGACGCTCAGGCTGGCGATACGCTTGCCCATCCGTTTCACCCGGGCTCGGGCGGTCAGGTCAGTATTCACGGCGAAGCCCGTGTAGTTGACCGTGATCGATATGGTCGCGGTGCGGACGGTTTTGGCCAAAGTCCACACCGCGGCGCATGCAGCAACGTCGGCCAGCGAGGCAATCGCGCCGCCGTGAATGGGAGCGGCCGGGCCGCCCTCGTTGAGCAGCCGCGAGTCGAAGGGCATCCGCACCAGCGCCGCGCCGTTGGCGGCGGATTCGATCTTCAGCCCGAGCATCGCGGCGAACGGCGCGCTTTCAAGCGCGCGGACAAAGCGGCTTCGATCGTGATCGGCCATTATTTTTGCAAACCAAGCGCGTCGGGCAGTTCCGCGAGGTCCGAGATGACGATGTCCGGCGCAGGAATTCCCTCAGGCAGCTCGCGATCGCGCGTGCGAATCCACGCCGAATGCATCCCGACGCCTTTGCTGCCCAGCACGTCGTCGAGCGGAGTATCGCCGACGAACAGGATATCGGCGGGCTCCAGCCCCATTAGGTCGAGAATTTTTTTGAAGATGAGCGGGTTGGGTTTTCGGTAGCCGGTGTCGGCGGAGATAATCACGGCGTCGAAGAGCTCGCGGATGCCGGTGTCAAGCATGATGAGGTGGCCGGTCTCGGAATCGTCGAAGTTCGAGATCAAGCCGACGCGCAGATGCCTGGCGATTCTTTTCATCGCGTCGATTCGCGGCGCCGGCGCCCAAGTGACCTCGCGCACCCGTCCCATGTGGATTCGGCGCAGACTTTCGGCCAGGGGCGCGGCCAGGTCTTCGTCGACGCCGAGCAGTTTGAGCGTGCGCGAGAAGCGCTCGAGGCAGGTAATCTCGATTGCGTCCGCCTTCGCTCGCTCGGTGAATATCTCGCTGTACACCGACGCGTGCGCCTCGGCGAAGGTGTCGCGGTCGAAGCGCTCGCCGAGCGCCGTTTCCAGCGCGGGGAAGAGCAGGGGAGTCGTGCTTCGAATTTCGCGCCCGCGCCATTGCATGACCGGCAGCGCTTCGACATTCCAGTTGACGAGCGTGTCGAATAAATCGATCACGACCGCCTTGTAGCGATGCTCAGCCACGCGCGGTTAACGCTCCCGCAGTGCCCACGACTGCGGCGAGATTCAACAGCAGCACGGTGCCATTGAGAAACACCGACATCCGGTGCAGCCGGTCGAACTCGGCCTTGCGGGCAGCGTCGGGATTTGGATCTTCGTTGACGGTGCGGATGGCGTCGACGCGCGGCAGAATAACCGTGCCGGCATAAAAGGTAATTCCGAGCGCGATTGCCAGCACGACGGCGGTGGCGCCCCACCACATCCGCGGTCCGCGCACGGCGGTGAAATACACCGCGAGGATGAGGCTTACCGTTCCCGCGACGTAGCCGAGCATGTAGTAGCGCGGGAAAATTGCGCTGATCACGTGGCCGGCCTCGGCTATCGGCAGACGCGTGAAAAGCGCCGGCGCGGCGAAAAACGAGAAGAAAACAATTCCGCCGAGCCAGCATCCAAGTGCGGCCAGGTAGATCGATAAAATTAAAATCATTTGGCCGTCAGAATTCCTGCTGTTCGCTGGTCAGTTGAGCCAGCGGTTGGGCGCGCCGGGCAGCGGCTGGCGCTCGGAAAATCCACCGTTCACGCTGTGCCAAGCGACGACGCGCGGCTCGCCGAACTGCCAGCACAGGAAAACAACTTCGTCGTCCGCGTCATAGGGAAAATCGATCAGACCCAGCTCGATGTCCTTGAGGATGCATCCGAACGATTCGATTTGGGCGGCGGCGTCGGCCATGTTGGTCGCGAACGACCGCAACTCGGGGTAACGCCCGACGATTTCGTTCATCGCGCAATGCAGGATTGAGGGATCGGTCACCGACAATTCGTCGATCCGTGCGCGCAACGACGTCGCCTGCATCTGCAGTTGGCGCATCAGAATTTCCAGACGTGGAATCAGCTCGTTGGCTTCTTCCTCGCTGAATAGCTTGTCGAATCCGATATTAGCCAATGTTTCCTCATGGTGGCGCGAGCCGGTCACCGTGATTAACTTCTTACGCAAGAGGTGACCTTGTCCGCGCCACCACCGTATATTACGGTGAAATTTGGGTTGCGTGGAAGGCGTGGCGGGGTTTGCCCCTACGAGGTTCGATTGACCTATGGCAGATAAACCCAAAGGGGAAAAACGCTTCGAGATTGAAGAGGACCTGAGCAAGGCGGAGATTCCCGAGATCCTGCCGGTGCTGCCGTTGCGCGGCATCGTGATTTTCCCGAGTCAGATTCATCCGTTCCTGGTTTCGCGGCCGTCGTCGCTCAAATTGATCGAGGACTGCGGTCAGACCTCGAAGGTTATCGCGCTGGCGGCGCAAAAAAACCCGGAAGACGAGCAGCCCGCGCCCGAGGGATTATTCCAGCTCGGCACCGCGGTGCGCATCCTCAAGATGTTGCGCTATCCGGATCAGAGCGTACGCGTGCTGGTGCAGGGATTGGCGCGAATCGAACTCGGCGAGTTCACCCAGCGCGAGCCGTACTTCCTCGCGCACGTGAAGCGGCTCAACGAGCCGGTTTCCTCCGACCGGGAAATCGACGCGCTGCATGCGCATCTGGTGAGCCAGTTTTCCAAGTTCGTCTCGCTGGTGCCGTACCTGCCCGACGAATTGCAGGTGATGGCGATGCAGGTGAAGGAGGCCAGCCGGCTTGCCGACATGACCGCCTCTTACCTGAAGATTCCGATCGAAGAGGGGCAGGATCTCCTCGCGACGCTCGACGTTCGCGCGCGGCTGGAAAAGCTGATCGCGATTCTGGGCCGCGAGATCGAGATGCTCGAACTCGGCCATAAGATTCAGTCCCAGGTTCAGACCGAGCTCAACAAAAATCAACGCGAGTATTATCTGCGCCAGCAGCTCAAGGCGATTCAGAAGGAGCTGGGCGAGGGCGACGCGCGCACTTCCGAAGTCGAGGAGATCGAAAAGAAGATCGAAGAGGCGAAAATGTCGCCCGACGCGCGCAAGGTCGCGGACAAGGAACTCGAGCGCCTCAAGATGATCCCGCCCGAGTCGGCGGAGCACACTGTGGTGCGCACCTATCTCGACTGGCTGGTCAGCCTGCCGTGGGGCATCTCGACCGAGGACAATCTCGACATTCGCCACGCGCGCCAAGTGCTCGATGAGGACCACTACGACCTCGAAAAAATAAAGGAACGCATCCTCGAATTTCTCGCGGTGCGCAAGCTCAAGAACGACACCAAGGGGCCCATCCTGTGCTTCGTCGGGCCTCCGGGCACCGGCAAAACCTCGCTGGGCAAGTCGATCGCGCGCGCGCTCGGCCGCAAATTCGTGCGCCTGTCGCTCGGCGGCATCCGCGACGAGGCCGAGATTCGCGGCCATCGCCGCACTTACATCGGATCGTTGCCGGGCCGAATCATCCAGGGCCTTCGCAACGCCGGCTCGAACAATCCGTTGTTTATCCTCGACGAGGTGGACAAGCTCGGTATGGACTTCCGCGGCGACCCGGCGTCGGCGCTACTCGAGGTGCTCGATCCGGAGCAGAACAACACGTTCTCGGATCACTACCTGGACGTGCCGTTCGATCTTTCGAAGGTACTGTTCCTGACCACCGCCAACGTGCTCGACCCGGTTCCGCACGCGCTGCGCGACCGGATGGAAGTGCTTGAGCTGCCGGGATACACCGAGGAAGAGAAGCTGCAAATCGTGCAGCGGCACCTGATCCCCAAGCAACTCAACGAAAACGGACTCGGCGATCGGAAGATCGAATTTTCCGAGGAGGCGCTGCGCGAGATCATCCACAGCTACACGCGCGAGGCCGGGCTTAGAAATCTCGAGCGTGAGATCGCGCGCGTCTGCCGCAAGATCGCGCGTTCGATAACCGAGGGCGAAACTGCCCCTGCGATCGTTTCCGGAGCCGACGTGCAACGCTACCTCGGCGCGCCGCGCTTCTTTTCCGAGGTCGCCGAACGCACGCAGGAGCCGGGGGTGGCGACCGGGTTGGCATGGACGCCCAACGGCGGCGAGATAATGTTCATCGAGAGCACCCGGATGTCAGGGCAGAAAGGTCTCAACCTTACCGGCTCGCTCGGCGACGTGATGAAGGAATCGGCGCAGGCCGCGCTCTCTTACGTCCGCACCCACGCGGCGTCGCTGGGAATCGCGCCGGACTTTTTCGACAAATCCGACATCCACGTCCACGTTCCCGCCGGAGCGATTCCCAAGGATGGGCCGTCGGGCGGCGTGACGATTGCCGCGTCGCTGGCGTCGTTGCTAAGCGGCCGGCCGGTGCGATCCGACGTCGCGATGACCGGTGAGATAACGCTGCGCGGCAAGGTGCTGCCGGTCGGCGGCATCAAGGAGAAGGTGCTCGCGGCAAGGCGCGCCGGGATCAAGACGATCATTCTGCCGCGCCGCAACGAGCGCGACCTCGAGGACATCCAGCCCGAAGTCCGCAAAGAGCTCGAAATGATTTTCGTCGATACGGTCGATGAGGTCATTCGGCACGCGCTGCGCGACGGCGACGCCGTGCAGGCTGCGGCCGCGCCCGCTCCCGCGGCGGAGGCGGCGCCCACTCCTGCGGCCGCGCCCACACCGGCGGCGGTGCGGACCGAGCGGACCGTCCTGAATTAATCAGCTCGGCATAATCTGGAAAACGATGCGCGCTGCGATGCTGGAACGGTCCAGCCGCGGCGCGTATGTTTTTGACGGCCACCGGGGCCGCGGAAATCTGATCTGGTGAAGATAGCGATCGTTGCGGCGGAAGCCGCCCCTAACGCAAAAGCCGGCGGTCTCGCCGACGTGATCGGCGCGATGCCGGGGGCATTGAAGGCGGCCGGTGAGGAACCGTCGCTGATCGTGCCCGGTTACGCTTCGCTGGTCGACAATGTCGAAGCTACGCCGGTCGCGCGCGATATCCCGATGCGATTCGGCGCCGGGGTCGAACGTTTTTCGGTGTTGCGCGCGGCCGATCCGCACGGCGTGCCGATGTACCTGATCGATCATCCTGGATTTTTCGCCCGCCGCGGAATCTATGGCGAGGACGGCAACGACTATCCCGACAACATGCGCCGCTTTGTCTTCTTTGGCCGCGCCGCCGCCGTCGCAGCCGCTGAGATAGTCGCGCCGGACGTAGTGCATGCCCACGATTGGCATTCGGCCGCCGTGCCGATTGCGATGCGCGCCGACAAAGCTCTTCGCCCCCGGTTCAAGCAGGCGCTCTCGATCTTCACGATTCACAATCTTGCCTTCCAGGGTATCGGCAAACGCGAGGACTTCGCGCTGCTCAATCTCGGCGCGCCGTATTTTTCGATCGATTACCTGGAATTTTACGGCCACTTGAATCTGATGAAGGGCGCTATCGTTCTGTGCGACGGCGCGTCAACCGTGAGCCCCACCTACGCGCACGAAGTGACCACCGACCCGGAACTCGGCTTTGGACTCGAGGGAGTGCTTCGCGACAAGGGCGAAAATTTCGTCGGAATCCTCAACGGCGCCGACTACGACGAGTGGAATCCCGCCACCGACCGCGCAATCGCCGCGTCCTACACGCCCGCGAAACCCGACGGCAAGCGTGCATGCGCCCGCGCGTTGCGCGATTCACTCGGTCTGCCCAACCGCAAGGATTGGCCGATGGTCGGGATGGTCACCCGCATGACCGGGCAAAAAGGCGTTGACCTGCTCGCAGAAGCGCTCGACGCCGTGATGCGCCTGGATTTGCAACTCGTCATGCTCGCGAGCGGCGATCCGGTGCTCGAGAAATTCTTCAAACAGGCGGAGTCACGCTACCCTGAAAAACTTCGGGCGATAATCGAGTTTAACAACACGACCGCGCATCGCATCCAGGCTGGCAGCGACGCTTTCCTGATGCCGTCGCGCTTCGAACCGTGCGGACTCACGCAGATGTACGCGTTGCGCTACGGCACGGTGCCCGTGGCCCGCGCCACCGGAGGACTGCGCGACACGGTAAGTGAGTTCGATCCCCGGCGCGCGACCGGCAACGGCTTCGCATTCGACAAGTTCGACGCGGCTGAAATGGTTGCGGCGCTCGGCCGCATGGTGGCGACGTTCAGGCAGCGCGCGACGTGGCGGCGGCTGATGCAAAATTGCTTTGCGTCGGATTTCTCGTGGGAGCGGGCCGTTGGGCAATACGTCGCGTGGTTCAGCCGGCTGCGAAAAGACCGCGGCCTCAGCTAGAATCCGGCCGTGGCAACCTCGCCTCGCGAATATCTCGTTTACGCCGACGGCTCCTGCATCGGTAACCCGGGCCCGGGCGGATGGGGCGTCGTGGTGCAAGATCCCGACGGCATCGTGACCGAACTCAACGGCCACGATACTTCAACCACCAACAACCGGATGGAACTGACGGGCGCGATCGAGGGCTTGCGCGCCACCGAACCCGGCACCCACGTTGTTGTCCGCAGCGACAGCCGGTACGTCGTCAATTCGATGATGCTTCATTACAAGCGCAACAAGAATCACGATTTGTGGGAGCTGCTCGACGCCGAAACGGCGGCACGACGCGTGCGATTCGAATGGGTTCGCGGACACGACACCGATCCGATCAATAATCGCGCCGACGAACTGGCCATGATGGGTGCGAATGGCCGGCTGATCGCCGATGGAGCGTTGCCGCAGAGGCCGCGGACGGGACGTGTAGCGCGAGGATCGAAGACCGACGACTCAGCCGAGACGGCCGAGCTCGCGGCGCGGCTCAAGCCCGGCGAATCGATTCGCAAATGCCTGGCCTGCGGCGCGAAGTTTGTCAGCCTCGGCGCCGGCAACGAAAACGAGTTCTGCTCGCACGCCCGCTGCCAGCTTGAAGCGCGCCGTGGCTGAAGCGCTTGTCCTCCCCAGTGGCTTTACCAGATCGACGGGACCAACGCGTCCGTCTCGCGCATGTAGGCTTCGTACTCCTCGCCAAATAGCGCGCGCATCCCGTCCTCTTCGGACTTCAGTCGTCGATTCGCGAAAATCGCTCCGACGATCAGCGTCAGGATCGCGGTGATCGGCGCTCCGTAGATGAGCGGCCATCCGAACGTTACCAAATATGTACCCGCGTAGATCGGATGCCTTACGTAACGATAAAAGCCGCTCTTGACGAGCACCGGATGCTCGGCCGTTCTGCCCGAAGTAAAAAATCCGAGCTGAACGCGCGCCCCGAGCGCCAGCCACATCCCCCACAGCGCGATCAGCAGTCCAAGCGCGCTGACGAATGCGGGCGCTGAGCCGCCGTAAAGATAAGTGCGCTCGAACGGCGCCGCCGCAAACGTCACGAGGATTGGCAGCTGTACGGCGATCCGCTGGCGGAGTTCTTCGCGTGCGGGACTGTCCTCGGCGTCTTCGCGCACAATCAAATCGGCAAAGCAAAAGCCCGCATATGCCGCCAGGTATGCGAGCACATTGGGATTCTCGGCAAAGTAGGCGGTGATCCCGAGGCCCATCGCGATCGCGCCGACGACGGCTGTCAGGAAGATCGCCGCCTCCACGAATCGGAGCGTCAGGTTGCGGATAAAATGCGGATGCGCGCCGGGCGCGGCGGCGTCAGCCGCGAGCAACGCCGTAGGCGGCTTCAATCCCCCGGTTGCCTTGCCGTCGGACTGGGACCCGTCCTGATTCATTTCACTCGCCATCACGCCACTTTTGCAGATGCATTGAATTGATCAAAGAGGGGCTAGGCGCGAGCCGATCCGCAGCGAGATAGGTGCAGCCAGCCTCTTGCGCTGATTCGCGAAAAAAGAAACTTACCGCGAATTTGGGAAAATGGCAAATTTCCTCTCGCATTTTGCTACCTTCACTAAATCCCTGACTTTGAAGCATTTTCTATAACATAGATGACTTCGAGTGACCGGTTAGCTGGAAGAAGTGTCGTCAAATCGAGAGTTTCAGCACTGGCACGTGCGTTGCTTAACCCCTGTCAGTAACTGAACACGGGAGGACCTGAAAATGAACGCAACAACCAACGAAGCAAGACTCGCAGGAATCGCATCGATCAACCAGGCGGCTGCCGTCAGCGATGTGACTCGGCTCGCACAGTACAACATGCTGAACGAAATCCCGGGCGCGATTTTCGGCATCATCACCGTCGTGTACATCCTGGGTTCGCTGCTCACGCTCGCGCACTGAGCCGTGTTTTTCGTTTTTCCACGGTCTCGCGCGGCCCAGCATTGCAAGCGTAACCGGGCGTGTGGCTACCCGATCTGTACGACCAGACGTGGCGTGTGCAGAAATGCGTGACTCGGTGCCAGGTTCACCCACCGCCCGCGACACCATCGTGAGTGACACCCAGATGACCGCGGCCGCCAGCACGATCGTGAACCACGCCATCGCGCGGATTCGCCGCAGCATCGAGTTCACCTGTTCGACGGTAAACGCCTCGCCGTCGCCGTGTGCGGCCACCTCTTCCTGCCGGCCGATTCTGAATGCCAGTCCGAAGGTGACGTAGGTCTGGATGAAGATGAGTACGAAGGCGAGCGCCAGCTTCAGCTCGAGCGCCGAACCGATCCGCGCGAAGTAGTCGAACTTCATCGACGCTTTCAAGTCCGTCAGGCGCGTCGCGCCGCTAATCACAACAATTCCCAGCACCGCGATCGTGAACGGGTTGTAGAACTTGAATCCGGCGATCAGGCTCGACCGCCGAGCCGCCTCGTTGGGCGCGGTCTCCGCGGCAGGAATCAGCATATAGATGACCGCGAACTGTGCACCGACGTACGCCGCCATCGCGCACAGATGCAACCACGTCAGGAATTCGGCGCCGATCATCGCAGGGTTTCCATTGGGCATTATTACGCGTTAGGTAGCCGGTTAGTAGTGCCAGGCATTCAACGGTGGCTCTCATTTTGGCCGGCCGAGTCATTCGCCGTCCTGCCCGCGAGTACGATGCGAAGGACGCCAGCGGCAAAGGTTACCGGACGGAAATCGTCCTGCGAACGCAGCTTCTATTTTTGAACAAAGGCCGTGCGCGTTAACGTCTTTCGCAAATGTGACATCTTGTGGAGAAAGGCCGTACGGGTTAACCTCTTTCGCGAACACGACATCAGCAGGAGGCGGCCATGAATGGAAACCTATTGAACGCGAGCATCACCGATCTTCTGGCGGCAGTCGGTGGCTTAGGCACAGCGGCGTTTGGTTTGGTCGACGCATCCAAGGCTTTCTGGGCCGGCCCGTCCAACTTCGGTTTCGGTCGCATAAGCAATGCCATAGATCGCGTGATCGGCGACACCGGCCAGACCGGAACGGGTACCCTTTTTGGCAAGAAGGATATTCTCAAAACGCTTAGAGCCGATTGGGTGAATGGCGTCGCCACGGCTAACCAAAAGGCTGCCGCCAAGTCGCTCATCCACTTATTTTTATCGCCGAGCAACGCGGACCAACTAGCCAAGGCCTCTGGCGTTGATCCGGCGGCGTTCGCAGCGGCTGTTACGAGGATGCATAATGGCACCACCCTGACGCCACAGGATATGAATGTCCTTGGCCGATTCGACGCGATCGTGAGCGCGGTCCTCGATGAAGGATACGAGCGAGGCGACCAGCAATACAGAAATGCGGCGAAAATCCTCGCGACACTTGTCGCGACGGTGCTTGCGGTGATTGGTGGTTGGATAATCAATAACGGTAATGGCTCGTCCAGCTATTTTTCTTCGACGAACTTTGGGCTCTCTGTTCTGGTAGGCCTGCTCTCGACTCCGCTGGCACCGATCGCGAAGGACCTATCCTCATCGCTCTCGGCAGCGGTAAAGGCCGTCAACGCCGCAAAGGGCTGACCGGCAATGACTCATTATCTTAACTTCCGCTCGCAGAGCGTCGGCGGGGCCGTAGTCGATCCTTACGTTCTCGAAGGCGATGGAACTGCAAGCCCTCTCGCCCTGTCGGTCGTGGATTGGACGCAAATCGGAACGCTGGTAGCAGGCAAGAATGTGCTCTTCGGCGTACATGGCTTTAATGTCTCTTACGAGGACGGCGCATGTTGCCTTGGCCGGCTTGAGCCGAATCTAGGCCTTTCTTCGTCGGACGTTTTCTTCGGCGTGCTTTGGCCCGGAGATTTCTGGCTGCCTGCCGTCAACTACCCGTTCGAAGGCGACGTCTCAATGGATTGCGGAAGACGCCTGGCGACTTTTTGCAAGCGCTGGCTCGTACAAGCACAGAGCGTTTCATTCATCTCGCATAGTCTTGGCGCGCGTCTCGTGCTCGAAGCCGTCAAGAACCTGGATCAGCGTGCGCATGTTGTCTGCCTCACGGCGGCGGCCATCAATCGAGATTGCCTGGCTACCGAATACGCGAGTGCCGTGAAGAATTCATCCGCTATATCGCTTCTCGCTTCTCACGAAGACATGGTCCTGAAATTGGCGTTTCCCGTCGGCGATCCAATCGCCGTCCTGCTTAATGACGACCATACGCCGTTCCAGACGGCACTTGGCTACGACGGTCCGCCGCGACCGGCCCAGCCACCCATCGTCCCGCCATGGCAGATTCCGGATCAGGCCGACTACGGGCACCACAACTATTTGCCCTCCGGCGATCCTTCTGTTGATCCTCTGGCGATAGATGATAAGTGGACGCGTGCGGCGGGCTTCATGGAAAGAGCGTTCCGCGGCCAGCCACAAAGCTGGCCCTAGTCTTCCAACGCGAACGCTCTCCGCCCGCGGCCTCTGCTGGCGCGGGCGGGTTATCCCCCTTCACCCTTCTAACAGGGCGAAGCCCGCATCTTTATCCTATCATCGGGTGCAGGGGTCACCCCTGCCGAAGGAAGTGTGAAACCCACCGCGGGTTTCACATTCGATTAAGTTCCTTCGCTCGCGCGGCGGCATCGGCCACCGCGCAACTATGCGCAGCCCGATCTATTAGCCGGCAGACCCGCAGATTTCACCAGGGCGGCGGGTCGGAAGAGATGAACGCTTATTCGGTATGCGCTTCCAGCCAGCGCTCCGCGTCGATCGCCGCCATGCATCCCGTGCCCGCGGCCGTGACCGCCTGACGATACACGCTGTCGGCGACGTCGCCGGCGGCGAACACCCCGTCGATGTTGGTGTAGGTCGATCCCGGGTTCACCTTGAGATAACCGACCTCGTCCATCGCGAGCTGGCCCTTGAAGAGCGCGGTGTTCGGCTGATGACCGATCGCGACGAAGACGGCGTCGATCTTGTGCTCGGCGGTCGCGCCGGTCTTGAGATTTTTCAACCTGACGCCGCTCACGCCGTTTTTGGGGTCGCCAAAAATCTCGTCGACTGCCGAATCCCAGATGAACGCGATCTTCGGATTGCGGCGCGCACGATCCTGCATGATCTTCGATGCACGCAGCGCGTCGCGGCGATGCACGATCGTGGCTTTGGTGACGAATCTGGTCAGGAAGTTCGCTTCCTCCATCGCAGTATCTCCGCCGCCAACCACGATCGCTTCCTTGCCTTTGAAGAATGCGCCGTCGCAGGTGGCGCATGCGCTCACACCGTAACCCATCAAGCGTTTTTCCGATTCGATTCCGAGCAGCTTCGCCGACGCGCCGGTCGAAATGATCACCGCCTCGGCCGTGACCAGCTTGCCATCTACTACGAGTTCAAAAGGCCGCTTGCCCAGGCGCGCCTCGGTCACTTCGCCGGTCATGAAACGCGTGCCGAAGCGGGTCGCCTGGCGCCGGAACACGTCCATCATCTCGGGGCCCTGGATACCATGCTCGAAGCCCGGATAGTTCTCGACTTCCGTGGTGATGGTGAGTTGGCCGCCAGGTTCATTTCCCTCGACCAGCAACGGACTGAGATTGGCGCGCGCCGCATAGAGCGCTGCGGTTAGTCCGGCGGGACCTGAACCGAGGATTACGACCTTGTTGATTTCGTCAGCCATATCACCTGTCCTGCGCAATGGTTTGAAATGTTTTCTTGAACTGGGAATCAAGAGTTTATTGTATATTCGCGGGCGGTCAACATAAGCTCTAACCACTTCCTTACGATGGCGGGCAAGAAACAATCCGAAAAGCCGCGCGCCGTCTCCGCGCGCTTGACGCATCTCGACGCCCGCGGGCGAATCCGGATGGTCGATGTCGGCCAAAAACCGGTAACGCGGCGCGAGGCGATCGCGCGCGGCCAGGTCAGGATGGCGCCGGCGACCCTTCAAGCGATAGTTGGGGGGAAACTCAAAAAAGGCGAGGCGCTGGCGGCGGCGCGCATCGCGGGAATAATGGCGGCGAAACGCACGCATGAGATGATTCCGCTTTGCCATCAGATCCCGCTCGAAGTCGTCGAAATCGATTTCACGCCCGATTCTTCCAATTCTGCACTGCAAATCCAGGCGCGCACGGTCACCGACGCGCGCACCGGTGTCGAAATGGAGGCAATGGTCGCGGTGAGTGCGGCGGCATTGACGATCTACGACATGGCCAAGGCTATCGATCGCGCGATGGAAATCGGCGCAATCCGGCTGGTCGCAAAACGCGGCGGCCGCAGCGGCGACTTCGCCCGCGCCGGCGAACAGCCATGGCCGGCGCGGTGAGCGCGCCAATCGCGCGCGCGATCCTCAAGCGCGGCAGGGAAGGACCGGTCCGCGGCGGCAATCCGTGGATCTTCTCGCAAGCGATCGATCGGATTGAACCACGCTCGCCTGAAGCCGGCGCTCCCGTCACAGTGCACGACGCATCGGGTGCGCTGCTCGGCATGGGTTACTGCAACCCTGCGACCACGATCGCCATCCGGATGCTTGCGTGGGGAGAGGCGCCCGCAATCGAAGAACTGGTTGCGCGCCGGCTGACCGGCGCGCTCGAACTCCGCCGCCGTTTCATCCGCGGCGATACGAATTCGTACCGCCTCGTCAACGGTGACGGCGATGGGCTGTCGGGCATGGTCATCGATCGCTTCGGCGATGTTCTCGTCGTGCAAATTCTGACCGCCGGCGCGGAGCGGATGCGCGCGACGATCGTTGCCGCGCTGGGCGAACTGCTTCATCCGCGGTCGATCATCGAACGAAGCCACGGCGCGGTGAGAAAGCAGGAAGGCCTCGACGACCACGCCGCGGTTTTAGCCGGCGAACCCGTGAGCGGGACGATCGCGGCCGAGAACGGAATTAAGATCAAGATAGATTTCGAGCACGGACAGAAGACCGGCTACTTCCTGGACCAACGCGACAACCGCGCGATTGCCGGCGGCGTCGCGTCCGGTGCGCGGGTGCTCGACGCTTTCTGCTACCAGGGCGGATTCTCGCTCGCGGCGATTGCGGGCGGCGCCGCGCGGATCGTCGCCGTCGATACGTCCGCGCGGGCGCTCGAAATCGCGCGGCAAAACCTGGAACTGAACGAGTATCCCGCCACCGCCGTCGAGTTCGTTCACGGCGAAGCCGGCAAGTTCATGGCCGAGACGGCCAGTCGCTTCGATCTGATCGTGCTGGATCCGCCGCCGCTGGCGCGCAGCCGAGGCGATGCGGAGCGCGCGGGGCGGCTATACGTGGAACTCAACTCGATCGCGATGAGGGCGCTGGCGCCGGGTGGACGTCTGATGACGTTTTCGTGCTCGACGCATGTCCGCGCCGAGGATTTCATCCGCGCGGTGCGATTTTCCGCGTCCAACGCTGGCCGTAATCTTCGCTTGATTGCGCATCTCGGCCCCGGTCCGGACCATCCTGTGCTGCTGGGTCACGCGGAGGGCGAGTACCTGACGGGCCTGCTGCTGGCGGACCTGTAATTTAGCAGGCGATTGAAAAAGCAATTTTCAACGACTGCTACCCATTTGCTGGGCGTGGGAAGGAGAACAAGAGGGGGAACTTAATTGTGCGTGAAACCCACCGTGGGTTTCACACTTCCTTGGGCAGGGGTGACCCCTGCACCCACTGTTAATCGCTAAGTCGCGAGGCCGCGACTTAGCTCTCAGGTTCATGGCGCGAGAGCGAGAGACGCACCGCGCCAGGGGTGACACCTGCATCCGATAATAAGGCCGCGCTCCGTTGTCGCGCGCGGCCCCTGGCAGTGGCGACGGGGCGCCTCCGAGTAGGTTGGCTCGACTCGCGAGCCTGTGGTAAGCGTGCTCGTGCGATCCGCGACAGCGATCGCGGTTTCGGGGGGACTTTCGTGAAACGAACGCTACGGTTTCGCTACGCAAGAGTCAGCTCACTTCGATTTTTCACCTCGAAACGGACCGCCGCCATTTTGTCGCTGCTGATGGTCTGCCCGGTTGGTACCGGCTGCGCTGTCCTAAGCTGTGACACGGGCGGCTCGTCTCCCCAGTATTATTGGCAGGGACAACCCGAGCCGCAGGCTTGTATCGCGTACTCGGAATAGCAGGAAAAGGAGAGGAAGGCGGCGCTAGAAAAAGCCGCGCGTGAACTTCTCGCCGAGAGTCCCGTGCACGACGAGCAAACTTTCGAGCAAGACCTCGCGGTGTTGAAGGCGCTGACGCCGAGGCAGTGGGACGCGATCCGCGATGTCGGGAATAAAGTGGATCTTACCGCGGAAGAGGACAAGGCGCTTGCATCAATCACGCAGGACCAGCGGCACGCGCTCAGTCAACTGCTCGCGTTCTCCGCTTGGCTGAAGGACCAGGAGCAGCAAGCGCAGCAGGCTGCGGATCAGCGGCGACTGGCAGCCTATCAAGCGCTCACGGTGGCGGCAGCGTTGCAACAGGCACAAGCAGCTCAGTCGCAAGCGCAAGCTGCTCAATCGCAGGCCGGCGCCATGTGGCGGCAGCAACGCTGCATGGAGAATCTCAGCCGGGGTCTGCCATGCTATTAGCCTTCGGCTTCCGGCTGTCAGACATGCGAGCGTCTCAGCAGAGCTTCCCCAAGCCCACCTGCACGAACTGCATGAACGTTGGTGAGACCGTTTACTGCTATTCTTACTGACGGTAGGTGGAAAGCATCAAATCGCCGGGTTCGATCCGTCGGCTATCGCCTTGCCAACAACGGAATCCGCCGGCGGCGGGATCGTTTGAGCGCGAGTACCCGAAGAAAAACGCGAGTCTAAGCGACGACGCCGCGCGATTTCATTGCTAGTTCGATGATCTCTCGCTTTTTACGAATCTCGGCGAGTTCGTCGCGAATTTCCTGCTCTCTTTCCGCGTCTTCAAATATGCTCTCCTCGGTGCCAGCGACTTTCCTAAAGTGTTGGGCCTCTTCCTTCAGCACCGATTCCCGCCGCTCAAGGTCTTCCAACTGATCTTTTGGAGTCATTTGTCGACGCATCGGTTGCTCCTTTTCTGGCTCCATTCGAGAAGGCGCGCCCAAAGCGCGCCGTCCAACGGCTCGCGGCCGTTCCAGCTCGACAGTCGCCGTTCCCACTCCTCCAAGGCTCCCCGCTTCTCCAAGCTCTCGTGCCACTCGTTCCAGACAGCCAGTTGATCGCTAAGCCTGAACAGGCTCATTTATCCTCTCCCCATTGGTTTCGCGTTTGCGTCCCTTCTCAACCGATACGTCTTTGCAAAATCGATAGCAAGCGCATCGATGGCGACAGAATCGGCGGACGCGAATTGCGAGCACGCCAATTTGGCGGCTTCTTATTTTACCGCCAGGCGTGGATCGTCGCTGGCGGCGCGCTGACCTCGCGGGCCAGACGAAGCAAGGGGCCAAACGCGATGTGCGGCGCATCAGGCAGCCGCGCCGCACAAATGTCCCTAACCCGCTCTCGTGAAAATAACGGGCGAGGTAGCAGAGAGGCGGTAACAAGTCGCGCTGAATGCGGCACCCTAACTCGGGCGATTTAGGATCCGGGTTCCTTCGCTGTGCTCAGGATGACGCAAAAAAAGTTCTAACAGGGCGACGCCCGCATCTTTTCCTATCATCGGGTGCAGGGGTCACCCCTGCCCAGGGAAGCGTGAAACCCACGGTGGGTTTCACATTCAATTGAGTGAACGCGCATTTGAGGGCGGCGCGACCGAATTACGGAGGCCACCCGATCCGACGCTGCTGGCACATCTCGGCCCTGGCCGGGAGCTTCCGGCAGACAAACGCGCGTGGTAGGTTGCGAATGGCCCGGCAGTTGGGGCAGACAGTTTTTCCAGGGGGCTGAAATGCCGCTATACATGGACGTCCACAACCTCCAAGGAACAACCACTACACAGGTTGACCAGGCGCACGTCGCCGACCTCAAGGAGCAGGGGAAGTACGGCGTCAAGTATATCAAGTACTGGTTCAACGAGAGCCACGGCAAGGCTTTCTGCCTCGTCGATGCGCCCAGTCCGGAGGCGGCGCAGTTAGTGCACCGTGAAGC
>Ga0208827_1000144_pt1 | contig 53542 bp, 38 predicted proteins | sample Sb_taG_5_FD_187709 | JGI IMG/M metagenome (GOLD analysis project Ga0208827, IMG submission 187709) | Peat soil microbial communities from Weissenstadt, Germany - Sb_50d_8_FC metaG (SPAdes) (version 2) | ecosystem: Environmental > Terrestrial > Soil > Wetlands > Peat | place: Germany... | reverse complement strand
TCAAACTATCTTTTAATCTAGGCGCCTGGAGTTTTATGGGCGCGAACGGCCAGGCTGGAAGCTTGGCCATTGGGAACACTTTGATGTTACTCATGAAACCGCCGACTGCGCAAGGGGGAAGTGCCTTAAGTTTTCCACATCCGGGACATTACCTTGGAATCTCGAGCCCATGTTTCCAGCTTGCATCGGACCGGAAGCTGCATGGTTATAGGGTTCGACCGCGGGCGGCGGTTGGTAAATCCTTTGATTTCCGGAAGACGACAGCCACGCCGTTTTGCCTGAAGTTCCGCCACGGCTATGCCGATATAAGAGGTGTGAAACCCGCTCCTGCCAAAGAGAAAACCTCTCGGTCGAACTCGCTTGCGCTGCCCGGACAGCGTTTCGTTGCCCGCCAGCCAATTCTCGACCGTTCGCAGAATGTGTTCGGGTACGAACTTCTTTTCCGCAACGGTGTCGAAGACTACTTCAACGCCGATCCGGAACTTGCGGCCCGCTCCACACTGGATAGCTCCCTGCTATACGGTATCAACATGCTTTGCGATAGGCGCCGCGCTTTCGTGAATTGCACCTGTGAGGTTCTGTTCAAAGATCTGATTACCTTGCTGCCCCCCCAACAGACCGTGGCCGAGATTCTGGAGACGGTTGAGCCCGAAGACCGCGTCATCGCTGCCTGCAAGCGGCTGAAAGCGGCCGGCTATCTCATCGCCCTCGATGATTTCGCACCCAACGACCCGCGCATACCGCTGGTCGAGTTTGCCGACATCATAAAAGTCGACGTCCGGGCAACCAGGCCGGAGGAACGGGCTGGCATGATGCGCCGGTTTGGGTCGCCGAGGTGCAAGATGCTGGCTGAGAAACTCGAAACGCCTCACGAGTATCGTCAGGCCCGCGATATGGGATTCGTCTATTTCCAGGGATATTTTTTCTGTCGGCCCGAAATCGTCATCGGCCGCGAAGTTCCCGCCAGCCGCTTGCACTATATACGGCTGCTCGAAATGGTCTCCCGCAGGGAAATGGACATGCGAGAACTCGAAAGGATGCTCAAGAAGGAAGCCTCGATTTGTTACCGCTTGCTCCGCTACCTTAATTCCCCGCTCTTTGGACTTGCCCTCGAAATCAAGTCAATCCGCCATGCCATCGCCGTTCTGGGAGAACGGGAAATGCGGCGTTGGATCCGGCTCGTTGTCACTGTGGGCGCAGCCGAGCAGAGGTGCAGCGAACTGGTGCTGATGGGATTGGCTCGCGCCCGTTTTTGCGAACTGCTCTCCAACCGGCTGCAATCGAACACGGATTTGTTCCTGATGGGGCTGCTCTCCATCATGGATGCCATCCTTGAGGTCAGCATGGACGTGCTCCTCGAACAATTACCCGTGGAGCGCGAAACCAAGACGGCGCTGCTCGGCCAAAACAGTAGCCTCAGGCCCCTGTATCAACTCATGCTGGCCCAGGAATCGGGTGAGTGGACGCAATCGAGCGCACTCGCCAAACAATTGAAACTGCCCGATGAAGAAGTCGCCTCAACCTGGTGGCAGGCCCTGCGGTGGGCACAAGAGGCAACCAGCAGCGTCTGAAATGCCTTCGTGGGCAGCTATCGGCTATCGGTTATCGGCCGTCATCCATTCAATGTAGCTGGCCAGATTGTTGAACGAGATCGTGGCAGCCGCATTCATCTCAGTGAAACGCAATAGTGTAAAACCGCGAAGAACATGTCCGTTGGATCATGTCCGTTGGACAAAGCACGACCCCGAACGCCCGGTACCACCGAAGGAATAAGGCTCTGTGCGGAGGAGTCAATCTCTCAAGTTCTTCCGATCCCCAATTGCGACCAGGTCCCGCGAACCAAAATTTTTATTTAGCCCAGCCAAAGTTTTCATAAAGATTCTTCATGAATTCTTCATGACCTACACTCTACCGTTCAAGACGTCGAGAATCTGCAAGAGCAGAGTATGCAAGGTTAACGAGCGGGCAAGGTGTCCACATGACGATGACGATTGATCGAGGGGATTTGGAGCTCAGTCTTCTGCGTACGTTTCTCGCAGTAGTTCAGCACGGGAGTATGGGACGCACTGCAGCAGCGGTTGCGAAGACTCAACCGGCGGTGAGCCAACAGATGCTGCGCCTGGAAAAGGTCATTGGCAGGAAGCTATTCTACCGAAGTCGGGGTGGCGTGAAACTGACGAGCCACGGCGAACTGCTGGTAACGTATGCCAATCGTGCCATCGATCTCAATGAAGAAGCGCTGGCGCGGCTCCGCGAAGAATCGGCCTCGGGGCCAGTGCGCCTCGGCGTCAGCGAGCAAACGGCGCTCGCCGGGCTCACGCCCGCCCTGAAGCGATTCCAGCGAATCCATCCCGATGTTGAACTGAAACTTATCGTCGGTTCGCCAGGAAAGCTCGAATTCCTGCTCACGCAGGGGGAACTGGACTTTGTCATCAGCGATCCCACGCGGATTGCAGGCCTGCCCGTGATCGAGTGGAGATCCCGTTTAGCCTGGCTTTCCGGCACAGACTTTTCTGCCGATCCGCTGAAGATCCTACCGCTCGTACTGTGTGAAAGCACGAACTGGTGGCGCGACAAGATCCTTTCTTCCTTGCGCAGAGCGGGGTGGGAATGGCGTGTGGTGTTCGAAAGCGCAAGCCTGGATGCAACCTTGGCAGCGCTCGACTCTGGCCTGGGGGTATCAGCGCTGCTCCCGGAAACAGTCCGGAATCCGGGGATTTGTGAGGTCAAGGCCGCCGGGCTGCCTGTGCTTCCCGAGGCTCGATTCGGAATGTTTCGCAGCCCGACGGCCCCCAACCGAGCCCGGGTAATGATGGAAGCGGCATTGGCAGCTTCCATCCAAGCGGCAACCGACAACCGTCTGGCACATTCCGTGGAAGGGCCGGCATGTCCGTCCGATGAGAACAGGCTGCGGGTCACTAATGGTTTGCAAGAGGCGAGTGGAGCACAGCTATAAGCTACAGAACGCATAACCGCTCTGCGTCAGGCATGGTTGAGCGGGTTACGGTGCGTAAGACTCTCTTCACGTACACCATACGGGAATGCCCCGCCCGCTGATTCTCGATCGTGAGCTTTTTTCCGGGTGCCCAATTGGCACTCCCTCGAATTTAGCCTTTTCAAATCTTACCTCTTCAAATCTTAATGGATTTTTTATGGGCTCTTTACGAGATCTTTGTGCGCTTAGGTATCCAATGGCAAGCGTGCCCCACGCAAACAAGTGCCAGCAGGCCAAAGGTTAACCTTATGACACATATGTTGATTATTAGTACTGCCTATTGGCCAATTACGTGATCGTCCTGACAAGAATTATCTATTGGACGCGGCGACTAGCTCCGCTTAGTTTGTAGACACTCTGATGCCGATTACACGCGAATGGAGCGCGGAGATGAACGGCAGCCGTAAAAAACGAAAGTTAGGCGGTAAGTTAGGCAGTAAATGAACTGGCAATGCTTTTCACTACGCGGCGGTCATGCGGTGCAGTCATGCGGTGAATAGTAACTTCGAACCGAAAGGGATGCAGAGATAAGAAACCTATGAGAACTTTATTGCGTAAGGCCGTAGTGGCTTCGACTTTCCCTTCAATGCTTGTTCTAAGTCTCGCGGTTGGTCAGGCTCCGCGGTGTTACGCGCAGGCTCCGGCGCAACCGGATGCTCCGGCGAAAGTCGCAGCTCTGCACGAGCCCGCGGCTGCCCCTGACGTATCTCCCGCTCGACCCGCGGCCGCCCCCGATCCGGCAAGTTCGACCGACATCGCAAAGGAGCTGGCCGCCATGAAGGCGCGCATCGAACTGCTCGAAGCGGAACTGAAGGCTCGCGGGACCACCACAGACATGCCGGTTGGTCTGGCAAAAGCAACCGATCCAGCGCCAACTCCAGCGCTCACTGCGGCGTCGGCTGGACCGGCTCCACCGCAGGACCAGTCGACATCCGCGCCCCCGGCCACCAAGCCCGAAAAACCGGCCAAGTCAGAGCCTTTTGCCTTTGCCGATTGGAGCTGGATGAACGGCAGCCCGCACACCAAGGAAGCGGTGTGGGATTCGAAGTTCTTCACCCCGGAAATCAGACTTGACACTGACTTCGTGAGCAGCTTCAACCATCCGAAGGATGACACGCTGGGTGGATCGACCGAGATTTTCCGGTCGAATGAAGTCCAGGTCGAGCAGATCAGCTTCGGTGGTGACTTCCATTGGCAAAACGTTCGCGGCCGGATCTTTACTCTGGGCGGAATGTTTGGAGTCACAACGCCCAGGAATGACGCTAGCGTAGGACGCGGACAATGGGACCTTCGTGGCGCGTACAAGTACTTTGGTGAAGCCTACGGCGGGTACCACTTCAACGTGAACCATGGTCTCAACGTCGATGCGGGAATCTTTGTCTCCTACATCGGCCTCTTCAGCTACTGGAACTTCGATAACTGGGCTTATCAGCCTTCGTATGTATCGTCCAACACACCCTGGTTCTTCAATGGTGTCCGGGTCCAATGGTTTCCCACGGACAAACTGAAGATTGAGCCATGGTTCATCAACGGATGGCAATCTTATGCCCGCTATGGCAACCGACCCGGTCTGGGAGGACAGATTTTGTACCGCCCGAAGCAGTGGGTCTCGCTGGTCTTTAACAACTACGGAATGGGCGAAGATACGCTGGGCCTTAACGGCGGCCGCTCACGCATCCACACGGATGACAGCATCGTACTCAAGTATTACGACCATCCGGAAAGGACTATGGATAAGATGGCGTTCTCCCTCACCGGCGATTTGGGATGTGAATACGGTTCAGGAGTGGCTTGCTTTGGAGATAAGAAGTCCGCCGGCCAGATCACTGCCTACAAGCAAGTCTTCGCGGGTTGGATGTTGTACAACCGCTGGTGGTTCAAGAAAGACCTGTATGCCATAACGCTGGGTGGGGGCGTATTGGACAATCCTGGGCGCTATCTGACGCTGCTGCAACCGATCAATGGAGCGGATGCGGTCTCCGGATCGCCCTACTTCCCAACGTTTCCCGGGTCAGTGTACAAAGCCTGGGATAATACCGCCAGCTTCTATTACATGCCCAAGCAGTATATTAGTTTCGTCTGGGAGTTCGGTTATCGCCACGCGAATGTGCCGTATTTCACGGGTCGAGGTGGAATTACTCCTCCGAACGGCAACAATGGTTCTCCTGGCGATTATGTCTGCATGGACGGAACTTCGACCGGCTTTGGGTGGGCGGTAAACCCCTCCAACCCCACCAACCCAAACGGCGCTAACCTCGGCGGCGCGCAATCGTTCTGCAATGGGAATTCGCACGGGGGGCTCTGGACACCAGACTTACGGAAGGATGAACCGAGCATCAGGATGGCCATCATGGTCAAGTTCTAGTTCAGGCATGGCTCTGGGTCCCTGGTGTGGAGGCAACGATGTGTGCGAAACAAAAAAGGGGCAGCGTCCCGGACCTGGTTTTAGCTCCGGCGCTGCTCCTCAGGCCCTCCCTTCTTACTGCCCGTCGACGGCACGGTATTCAGATCTACGGGACACCGTTCCAGCAGGTTCCTTAGGTGCCCAAAGGAAGTGGACGTCGATTTATCGCGCATGGCGCCCCGCCATAACGTGGGGACGCGCCCTGCCAATTTCGGAAAGATAGCTTCGTTTGTCGCAGCGGAGAGCGAGTCCTTATGAACCATAGAATTCTTAACAATGGTCTTTTTCTCGTCTGCTTGTTCGTATTGCCGATGCTCGGCGGCTGCAACCGGCCTGTCGATGCGGCGGCGGCAGCGCCACCCCCCGCTAACGTCGTTCCTGACGTGGATCTCAACCTTTTCACGGTCGACCACCCGGAGCATTTCCCGCTGGCCGCAGCCACTGCGCATCCCACGGCCTCCGAGTTAGTGGTTACGGGGGCAGTTACCCCCGATGTCTCCCGCAACGTCCCGGTCGTCTCGCTCGCCTCTGGGCGGGTCGTGGCTATTCACGCGCGACTTGGCGACACGGTGCAAAAAGGCCAGGTGTTACTGACTATTCGAAGCGACGATGTGGCGGGCGGCTTCGACGCCTATCGCAAGGCTGTCGCGGACGAACTTCTCGCGCGCAAGCAGTTGAATCGAGCCGTGGACCTGTTTGCACACGGCGCCATTGCAGAGCAAGACCTGGAGGTCGCGCAAGACACCGCAACTGATGCCAAGGTCACCCTTGAGACCGCGACCGAACATCTTCGGCTCCTGGGCAACGATCCCGACAAGACCATGGGCATCGTGGACATCGTTGCGCCCATCACGGGCGTGATCACCGACCAGGAAGTGACCAACGCAGCGCTCGTGCAGGCCTACTCAGCGCCCAGCCCGTTTACGATTTCAGATGTCTCGTCGGTGTGGATTATCTGCGACGTGTACGAGAATGACATGGCCCATGTGCGGCTTGGGGATACCGCGGAGATCACCCTGAATGCGTATCCCGATCGCCCGTTCAAAGGAAGGGTCAGCAACATTGGCATGATCCTTGATCCTAGCATTCGCACGGCCAAGGTTCGCATAGAAGTTCAGAATCCCGGAAACATGCGGCTCGGCATGTTCGCGAGAGCGACCTTCCGCGGTCAAACCCAAGAGATGCACACGGTTGTGCCGGCATCAGCCATTCTGCACATGCACGATCGCGATTTTGTCTTCGTTCCCGCACCCGACAAGAAGTTTCGCCGCTTGGAGGTTGTCAGCGGAGATCCATTGGCGGAGAACACGAATCTGCAGGAGATCAAACGTGGAATCCAACCAGGGCAACAAGTAGTGACCAACGCCTTGGTCTTGGACCACGTGCTGGCTCAGTGACGGTTGAGTAGAGAGCCGGGCGTTCCCGCCCAGCTGGACGGGCGAGACGCCCGTCCCTCCACGAACCAAGAGAAATGGGAAGGAAAAAAGTAAACAGGAAATGATCCGCGCCCTCGTAGATTACGCCCTGAACAACAAGTTTGTGGTGTTGGCGATCGCCGTCTTGTTGCTCGCTTGGGGAGTTGTGTCGTTTCACAACTTGCCGGTGGAGGCCTATCCCGATATCGGCGACAACTACGTGACCGTCATTACCCAATGGGCGGGGCGTTCCGCGGAAGAGGTGGAGCAACAAGTCACCATTCCCATCGAGATGCAAATGTCGGGAATGCCGCACATGACCTTTCTGCGCTCCGAGTCTATTTTCGGGCTGTCGTTCGTGATCATGATCTTCGACGACAGTTCCGTGAACGACTGGAATCGCCAGAAGGTGCTGGAAAGGCTCACCCAGGTCAATCTTCCTCCGGGGCAAAACCTTCAACCTCAAATCGGCACCGACTGGAGCACCACCGGCCAGATCTATTGGTACACACTGCGGAGCACAAATCCCCGTTACGACCTGATGGAATTGAGGTCGATCGAAGACTGGGTTCTCCTCAAGCAATTTAAATCCGTTACCAATGTGGTGGACGTTTCCGACTTCGGGGGCACGGTACGTGAGTATCAGGTGCGAGTGGACCCCAACAAGCTGGTGTCGTACGGACTCAGCATCGGCCAGGTCGAGCAGCAGTTGGCCAACAACAACATCAATGCCGGCGGCAGCTTTGTGGAAGAAGGCCTCCAGCAGATGAATGTTCGCGCGCTCGGGCTTTTCAGCACTGTGCAAGACATCGAGCAGACCGTCTTAAAAACCCAGAGCGGCACGGCGCTGCGGGTGAAGGACATCGCGGACGTGGTCCAAGGTCCAAAGATCCGGCTGGGCCACATGGCCAGAGCCAACCACATGGAGGACGGGCGCATTGTCGATGAGCCCGATGTCATTCAGGGCGCGGTGCTGATGCGCAAAGGCGCGGAAGAGCAACCCACGCTCGATGCCATCCACCAGAAAGTTGACCAGCTCAATCACGGCATTCTGCCTCCCGGCGTGAAGGTCGTTCCCATGCTGGACCGCAGCGATCTGCTTCGCTACACGACGCACACGGTAATGCACAACCTGGCGGAAGGAATGATTCTGGTCACGATCGTCCTCCTCCTCTTTCTCGGCAATGCTCGCGCCGCCTTCATTGTTGCGCTCACCATTCCGTTCTCTTTGCTTTTTGCCTCCATCTGGCTGGACTTGAGTAAAGTTCCCGCCAATCTTCTGTCGCTGGGTGCGCTGGACTTCGGGATGGTGGTGGACGGCGCCGTGGTCATGGTCGAAAACATTGTTCGTCACATGAGCCGCCGCCAAAGCAATGTCCCGGCCTCCGGGCGCATCACGGCGATCATAAAGAGCCCCGCCCAAGCCATCCGCGAGGCGGCGCATGAAGTGCAGCGGCCGGTGTTCTATGCGATCGCCATCATCATCACCGCCTACCTGCCGATCTTCACGCTGCAACGAGTGGAAGGCCGGCTGTTTCGGCCCATGGCCCTGACCGTCGCCTTCGCGCTGCTCGGCGCACTGACCTTCTCGATTTTGATCGCACCGGTTTTGGCCAGCTTATTGTTTCGCGGTGGAGTTCGGGAGTGGCACAACCCAGTCATGGCTTTTCTGACGAAGCATTATCGAAAGCGGCTGCGCTGGTGTCTCGGGCATCGTGGACTCACGGTCCTCGTCGGTGTGGCGACGCTGGCGGCTAGCCTATTCCTCTGGTTCAGCGGAATCATTGGTTCAGAGTTTTTGCCTCATCTCGACGAAGGCGCCATCTGGGCGCGTGGCACGCTGGCGAACAGCACCAGTCTTACGGAAGGCGAGAGGTTCGCAACCAGCGCCCGTTATGTTTTCGCGTCGTTCCCGGAAGTGAAGACGGTCGTATCGCAGGCGGGCCGGCCGGATGACGGAACCGACACCGGGGGATTCGGCAACACGGAGTATTTCGTTGACCTGAAGCCGCACGAGCAATGGCGGCCGGTCTTTCATAAGGACAAAGACGAACTGATCGCCGCCATGGACCGCGAGCTGGAAAAGAAATGCCCGGGAGCGATCTGGAACTTCTCGCAGCCGATCGAAGACAACGTCGGAGAAACCCTTACTGGCACTAAGGGTTCACTCGCGTTCAAGATCTTCGGGGACGACCTGAAGATTCTTGAGCAGAAGGGCGAAGAAGTGACCAACGTCATGTCGGGCATTCCCGGCTTGCATGACGTCAAGCTCTTACGCGATTTCGGCCAGCCCAATCTTGACATAATCATCGACCGCAAGCAGGCGGCCCGTTTTGGAATCAATGTGGCCGACATCCAAGACGCCGTCCAGACGGCCGTGGGCGGGAACGCTGTGAGCCAAGTGCTCCAGGGTGAAGCGCGCTACGACGTGGTGGTGCGTTATCAGGAGCCCTACCGCAAAACCCAAGACGCCATCGCAAGAGTCCGGCTGCTTTCCCCCAGCGGAGAGCGGGTGTCTCTGGCGCAGTTGGCGAAAGTCGAGGTCAAGGATGGCGCGTACGACATCTTCCGGGAAGGCAACGGCCGTTTCGTGGCCATCACCTTCAACGTGAGAGAGCGGGATCTGGGGACGACGGTCGAAGAGGCGATCAAACAGATTGGTGAAAAAGTGAAGATGCCGCCGGGCTATACCGTCGGTTCGTCGGGCGAATACGAGAGCGAAAAACGCGCGGAAGCACGGTTGCTTCTTATCGTGCCCCTAACCATCCTTGTGATCTACATCATCCTCTACACCATGTTCAAGTCGGTGAAGTGGGCGCTTCTCATCCTCACCAACGTGGCCATGGCCCGGATCGGCGGACTCGTGGCCCTGCTGGTGACGGGTACGCACTTCAGCGTGTCCTCGGGTGTTGGCTTCCTGGCGCTGTTCGGCGTTTCGGTTCAAACCGGAGTCATCATGCTCGAATACATCAATCAGCTGCGCGCTCGCGGCTACACCGTCGTCGATGCCGCCATTGAAGGCGCTGTCCTGAGGCTTCGGCCCATCATGATGACCATGCTGGTGGCAACTCTCGGATTGCTGCCGGCAGCCCTCTCCCATGCCATTGGCTCCGACTCGCAGCGGCCATTCGCGATCGTTATCGTCGGAGGACTTATTTCTGACTTGCTTATGAGCATTGTTCTATTACCCACTCTTTATGTCTGGTTCGCCAGTGAACGCGATGAGCTTCCCGAACCGGAGGCGTCCTTTGAGAGTTAAGATGAAAGCTAAGACACCACGTTCCCGTCCAAAGTACTCGCGGTCGAGAAAAGTGTGCAAGTGCGGACTAGCCGCTGTCCTGTTCGCCGGTTTCCTGCTTGCACCCTCGGCGGAAGCGCAAACCCAAAGTCCGCCAACTCAGGGTCCGCATACCCAGGGTCCGGTCAGGATCACACTCGACGAAGCCATTCAACTGGCGCTGCAGCACAACCACAACTTGCTGGCAATGATGACCACGATCCAGCAGAGCCAGGCCGAAGAGATCACGCAAAACCTGCGTCCCAATCCCACGCTCTTTGCGGACTGGGAGTATTTGCCTCTCGGCTCCCCTTCGCATCAAAACCCGGACATATATTCAGGCGTGTCTACACCCGATTATCTGAAAAACAACACGGAAGGTGACATCGGCCTCAGCTACCTTATTGAACGTGGCGGAAAACGCCGTGACCGCCTTCAGGCGCAGAAAGATATAACGGCCCAGACGCGCTCGCTGGTGGCGGATAACGGGCGCAGTCTTACATTTCAGGTTGCTACCCTGTTTTACAATACCCAGCTTGCCGAATCGTGGCTGGAGTTGGCCGAGAAGGACGTCAAGAGCTTTCAGCAGACCGTGGACATCAGCGAGCATCAATACAAGGTCGGCGGCATCAGCGAGAACGACTACCTGATGATTAAGCTGCAGCTGCTGCAATTCATAAGCGACGTCGAACAGGCGCAGTTGGCCAAAGTCCAGGCACTGTCGGACCTGCGGCAGTTACTGGGATACGAATCCGTGTCCGCGGATTACGACGTCGTCAGCACCTTCGAATACCAACCAGTGAAGGTCAATCTTGATGACTTGAAGCTGAAGGCGTTGCAGAATCGCCCGGACCTGCGCGCGGCGCAGCAAGGCGTGACCGCTGCGAACAGCCAGTTGACATTGCAAAAGGCGATTGCCCACCAGGATGTGACCGTTCAAGCCAACTACTCGCACACCGGCGGAATCAATGCCGCTTCCCTTTATGGGAGCATTCCGTTGGCGATCCACAATCGCAATCAGGGCGAAATCGCTCGGGCGCGCTTCGTCATTACCCAGGCGCAGGAACAGGAGAAATTTACGACTGGTCAGGCCCTCACCGATGTGTACGACGCCTATCAGGGCCTGCGAAGCAATGACAAGGTGGTGCTACTGTATATTTCCACGTATCTAGACGTGGCCACGCGGTCGCGCGATATCAGCGAATACGCTTACCGGCATGGCGGCGCCAGCCTGCTCAATTTCCTGGATGCCGAGCGCAGTTATCGAGCCACGCAACTCGCCTATCGGCAAGCCCTCGAGTCGTACTTACTTGCACTCGAACAGCTTCGAGAAGCGGTGGGCGTGAGAGACCTGCCGTGATCGGTCAAACAGGATAAACGATTCGCCAAAGGAGCATCCGTGAACCAGCAAGAGGTACGAGCCCGGATCGAGGAAATTGGAATTATCCCAGCCATTCGTGTGTATTCCTCCGAGGACGCTCTTTTTGCCGCGGAGGCAGTCTCCCACGGCGGGATTCCCATTGTGGAGGTCGCGCTAACCGTGCCGAATGCGCACGCACTGATCTCCGACCTTGTGCAGAATGTTCCCGAAGTCATCGTTGGTGCGGGTGGCGTCCCGGATGTGGAAACGGCGCGCCGCTGCTTGGATGCCGGAGCCAAGTTCCTAGCAAGCGATGGGCTCGATCCTGAGCTCCTGACCTTCGCCGTAAAAGAAGGTGTGGTCATGATCCCAGGAACATTGAGTCCGAGCGAGATATTAACGGCGTGGAAACTGGGCCCCGACTTCGTAAAGGTTGTTCCCTGCGCACAGGTGGGCGGCGACAGTTACATCCGGGCTTTGAAGGCCATGTTTCCAAAGGTGCCGCTGATCGCCGCAGGCGGGGTGACTCAGCAGACAGCGTCCGGTTTCATTCTGGCGGGCGCCATGGCACTCGGCATTGGCGCGGATTTGGTCCCCAGGGAGTCCATCCGAATGCGGCAAGCCGATCGCATCGCCGAATTGGCGCGTCGGTTTATCGGCTTTGTCAGCGCTGCCCGCAGCCAGCTACGAGGTCGGTAAAGGGTCCGACTGCAAGCGGGCCGCAAGCGCGGAACGTTGCTCTAAGTAAGTGACAAGGTCGGTGGCAGCACCCAGCAGCTTAACTGAGTTAAACGTCGGGAGGAGGTATAAGATGCAACGAGAAGGAAATGGGCGTTCACCAGTGGAAACGCACGATCCAGCGGAAAACCCCTTATTTGCGACCCTGGCACGTGTCGAGCACGATCTGAAGGACGTGATCGGCGCCTTGGCATTACTCGGGGTCAAGCGCTGTTCGCAGTGCAAGCAATTCTTCCGCTCCGCCGATCCCGGCGCACTCTTCGACTACGGCCAGCTCGTCTGTTACACCTGCGTTCCAGATTGGTGGCCCTCCGAGTCAAGGGGGCTCGGCGTTGAAGAGCGCGAACGGGTTGAGGGAAAGCTGGCATCGTGGTTGCGAAAGTACCACCGGGCCGAGGTCGTCAAGGTGACTCCCGGCAGCACGCCTGACGCCACCAACACCGAATTCCAGATCGCAGCCAAATGTCAGGAGTGCGGCGGGTCGGGAAAACTCATGGAGGGTGAACGCTGCCGGTTCTGCAACGGACTTGGGACGGTGCGGATCGTTGTGCCGAGGTAAAATCACGCCACTACACCATGCCACTACATCATGAGCAGTGCTGCGCCCCGCTTGGATAGGGCATAGCCCGTCCCCACACAAACCTAGTCCACGTGCTCGCCCTCTTCTTTGAATTCCAGTTCTGACGGGGGCAACTTGTCGCCGGGGCGCGCCCAGAAAACGTAGAGGGTGGGCATCAGGACCAGGCTGACGACCAGTTCGACGAGCAGCCCTCCAACGATGACTATCGCGAAGGGGCGCTGCGAGTCGGAGCCGATGTCATGCGACATGGCAGCGGGGAGCAGGCCGAGGGTTGCGACCAGCATGGTCATCATGATGGGGCGAAGACGAAGTTCAGCGCCTTCTTGGGCGGCTTGCCGCGGGTCCATACCGCGGGTGCGGAGCTGGTTGATGTATTCGACCATGATGACGCCAATTTCTACCGAAACGCCGGTCAGCGCGAGGAAACCAAGGCCGGAGGAGACGGAGAAGTGCGTGCCGGTGGCGAGTAGAGAGAGCACTCCGCCTAAGGGCGAGAGCGCAACTACGGCGAAGATGAGGCCGACCCATTTCCAGGAGTCGAACATGGAGTAGAGGATGAAGGCCATGAGCAGCAGAGTGACGGGCACGATGATGGCGAGTCTCTTGTTGGCTCGCTGCTGGCTTTCGTATTCGCCGGTCCAGTCGAGGTGATAGCCCTCTGGAAGCTTGACTTTTTCGCGGACCTGCTCGATGGCCTCGCGAACGGTACTGCCCAGGTCGCGGCCGCGCACGCTGTATTTGATGGCAATGTAGCGCGAGTTGCCCTCGCGGTAGATGGTGGAAGCGCCGTCTTCGAGCCTGACGTCGCAAAGCTGGCCAAGCGAAACGCGCTCGCCGGAGGGCGCGAGAATGCGGATGTTCTCGATCTCTTCGACGGTCTTGCGGAATGGTTCCTGGTAGCGGACGGTGAGATCGTAACGCTGCTCGCCGATCAGTATCTGGCTGACGGCCTTCCCGCCGACCGCGGTTTCGACCGCATCCTGCACGTCGCTGACGTTGATGCCGAAGCGGTCGGCGGTGGCGCGGTTGACGGCAAGATTGACGTTGGGCTGGCCGCGTACCTGGAAGGTGCCCAGATCGGCCACGCCGGGAATCTTGCTCATGACGTCCTGCATCTCGTCGGCCTTCTGTTCGAGGATCTTGAGATCGCGGCCAAAGAGTTTGACGGCAAGCTCACCCTTGACTCCGCTGACGGCTTCCTCCACGTTGTCGGAGATGGGTTGAGAGAAGTTCCAGTCGACGCCGGGAATCTGGCCGAGGGCTTTGTCCATGGCGTCGATGAGTTGCTCTTTCGTGTGGAACTCGGGGCGCCATTTGGAACGGTGCAGAAGGTCAACGAAGAATTCTGTGTTGTAGAAGCCGCTGGCGTCGCTGCCGTCGTCGGGCCGGCCGACCTGGCTGACGATCTGCTTCACTTCGGGGTATTGGGCGAGGATGGAGCGGGCGCGTTTCGTGACTGCGATTCCGGTTGTGGGGCCGGTGCTGGGCGGCAGCGTGCCGCGGACCCAGATCGCGCCTTCATCGAGGTGAGGGAGAAACTCGGAGCCGACGATTCCGCTGAAGAAAAGGAACAGCGTGAAGGCTAGCGCAGCCACTCCCAGGCCGAGCGTGAACTTCATGTGGTCGAAGCACCAGCTAAGCGTGCGCCGGTAGGCGCTCTGTATGATGCTCAGCATCGGGTTTCGCCATTCCTTGACCTTGCCTTCGCGGAAAACGAGGTGGCAGAGCACGGGCGCGATCAGAAGAGCGAACAGAAGAGCACCCAGCAGGGCGAAGGCTACGGTCCACGCCATGGGGCGGAACAGGCGGCCTTCGACGCGCTGCAGGGTGAAGATGGGCAGATAGGAAACGATGATGATGATGCGGGCGAAGAAGACCGGCTTCTGTACTTCGTGGGCGGCAGCGGCGATTACCTCGAGAAAAGTCTTCTTCCCTTGGGAGAACTCGACGTGGCGCATGATGTTTTCCACCATCACCACGGAGCCATCCACGACCATGCCGAAATCGAGTGCGCCGAGCGAAAGCAGATTCGCCGGAATGTGGCTGAGATCGAGAAGAATGGCGGCGAAAAGCAGTGCGAAGGGAATCGTGATCGTGACGATCAGCGCGCTGCGCACGTTGCCCAGGAAGATAAAAAGGATCAGCGTAACCAGGATCACGCCGTCGGTGAGATTTCGCAGAACCGTGTGGGTGGTGTAATGCACTAGTTCGCTGCGGTCGAGATGGGGCACGAATTTTACGCCCTGGGGTAAAAGCCCGCTGTTGAGTTCGCTGATCTTGGCGTGGAGTGCGTCGAGGGTAGCGTCGGCTTCGGCGCCCTTGCGCAGCAGGACGATGCCTTCGACCACGTCCTCATCGTCGATGACGGTGCCGTCTTCGCTGCGGATGGTTTTTCCCAGTTGCCCCAGACGAATCTTGGGCGCTTGCACGACAATGGCGATGTCGCGGACGCGGACGGGCGTTCCATTCACGCTCTTGATGACGGTGGCGGCGATGTCGTCGGTGGTCTGCATGAGGCCGACGGCGCGCACGTTTAGCGCCTGCTGGCCGCGTTCGATGAATCCGCCGCCGGCATTGGTGTTGTTGTTGGCCAGCGCCTGTTCGACCTGGCCGAGCGACAATCCGTAAGAAACCAGCTTGCCGGGATCGACCTGCACCTGATATTCGCGCGTCGGTCCGCCGAAGATGTTGACGTCGACCACGTTGGGCACGGATTTCAATTGGTTCAGCACGAACCAGTCGGCGAGAGTTTTGAGCTCCATCGCGTCGTAGCGCGGATTCGCGCTCTTGAGGGTAAAGAACATGATCTGGCCGGTGGGGCTGTAGTCGGGGCCGAGATTCGCGTTCACGTTGGTGGGGAGTGTCACTAACTGCAGGCGGTCCAGCACTTCCTGGCGCGCGTTGAAGGTGGAGATTTCGTCGTCGTAAATGATGGTGACGACCGAGAGGCCGGCGAGCGAAACCGATCGCAGGTGGGTTTTGTGGGGAACGCCATTCAGAACGACTTCGAGCGGGACGGTGATCTGCTGTTCGACTTCTTCGGCGGCGTGACCGGGCCACTGCGTGATGATCTGCGTGTAAGTGTCGGCGACGTCGGGATAGGCCTCGATGGGCAGATTGCGAAACGAAATGATGCCCCAGACGAACAGCACCAGCGCAACGCTGAGTACGAGGATGCGGTTGCGCAGGGCGAAATCGATAAGAAGACGAATCATTTGCCCTGCTCCGAAGCTGCGGCGGAGAACGCGAGCGCGTTCGCGACGAGTTCGTCACCCGCCTTGGCTCCGTGCTCGATTTGCTGCAGGCCGCCGGACAGGCCGGAAGTCTGCACTTCGAGGCGGCGGAAGGAGTTGGCGGTCTCCTTGCGGAAGACCCAGTCTTTATCCTGCAGGCGCATGATGGCGGTCGCGGGCACGACGAGGTGCGGCCTCTGCTTGCGCGAGCGGAAAGTGGCCACGGCGAACATGCCGGGCCGGAAGGCGCCATCGGGATTGGCAAGCACGATGCGGACCTTGGCGGAGCGCGTGTTGGGATCGAGTACGCGCGAGATGTCGCTGACGGTGCCCTTGAAGACGCGGCCGGAGAAGGCGCTAAGACGAACCTCGGCGGGATCGCCGATGTGCACGTCGCCAAGATCGTTTTCGTAAACATCGCAGACCACCCAGACGCTCGAGAGGTCGGCGATGGTAAACAGGTTGGGCGTGTTGTCGAGACTCTTGATGCCTTCGAATCCGGCAACATTCTGTTCGACGATGGTCCCGGCTACGGGGGCGCGCAGTTCGATCATGGTGCTGGGGTGGGCGGGATCTCCGCCAAGAACGCGCAGGCGGCTTTCGGCGGTCTTTTGGTCGGATTTGGCTTTGGCGTCGGCGTTCTCGGCAACCTCCAAATCTTTCTGGGCGAACGCGCCCTTCGAGTAGAGCAGTTGGGCGCGGTCGAGGGCCTTGCGTGCAAGCGCTTCGTCGGCGGACGCCTTATGGTAGTCGCCCATGGCTCCGGCGAGGTCGGGGCTGGAAATCACGAGTAGCTCCTGGCCTTTTGTCACGTAGTCGCCAAGGCGGACTTTGAGGTCGACGACGCGGCCCGAACCAAGCGAGGTGACGTGGATGGTTTTGTTCACGTCGGGCTGGATGGTTCCGTTGGCGCTTAGTTCGGTGGGCAGGTCGCGGCTCTCCACCCTGACGGTCTGGAACAGTTCCGGGTGGTCAACCGTCAGGAGGTTCGGGTCGACTGTAATTTCCTGTTTTGTGGGTGCGGCTTTGGGGTCGTTGGAACAGGCCACGGAAACAGCGAGCAGAACCAAGCACAACAGAAAAGCTGCGGCCGCGCCGCACTTGGCGGCTCTGGAACTCAAAGAACATTTCGCTTGCGATGTCATGGGTTCACCTCCCAGTATCCTCGCCGGGCTCATAAATCTGCAGCGTATTGGGACGATGATGCCGCCTTTCACAGGGATCTCGCTGCCCCCATCGACCGGATATAAACTTTTTGGGAAACACAACAGCTTAACTCGGAGACCCTCGAAATGGACAGGAAAGATCTGTGATTGTGATTTGGCTATCGCTCGAAAAATGGCCTAGTCAGTGTCGCAATCACAATTTCAGCAGCAGGCGAGAGCAGAAGAGATGTGCCGCCCGGAACCTGCTCGGTCAGCCTCGCGGCAGCAGCCCGAAATTGTGTTGGCCGACCATGACACGCGCACTTTGCTTGACGGACTTAGACGTCGAACAATAATTCCTCCTCGGGCAGAACGCTCACACGGCCCATCGGGAGCGCGGGGTCCCGTCCACTCAAGCCGCGGGCGCAGTTTCAAACTCGTTCGCGGCAGCTGCGGGCAACTCAAATTTCAGCATTCCAGCTTGCAATTCGACGACTGCGCGCTCCGGCATCACCTCCGTTGCAAGGTGGACGACTTCCAGGATTTGGTGGGGGTACGAGCCGGTCTGCTCGATTGTTCTGCCCTCGGCATTCATCTCACTTGTCTCTTTGTTGCCCAAGATCGTGATGCGGTGCGGCTCGATGCTGACTTCAAGGTCAGTCTCATCAAAGCCAACGCCGCTAACGCGAACACTAATCTTGTCTCTGGATTCCGACATGGAAACCGAAACCGGGCACAGCAGTTCGCATTCTGCCCGGAACCAGTCTTCCAAGTCGTGCCCGTGCTCCCCGCCTCGAGCTTCAAACAGCTCATGCGCACGGCGAGCAATAGCAAGCTGCACCTTCTGCATCTTCGGTTGGAGATCTGCGGGATTTGATGGGCTCAAACGCACGGCGGGTGGATCAGATTTGGGTTTCGATGCCTTTGGAGACTTCATAATACCCTCCTTCAGATATTTCAGTGAAAGAGCATTGCTCGTCCTTTGGTCGTGACTCAGTGCAGGCTAGGGCGAGCTCTTAGAGACTTATCGCGCTTAAACCAGCGCAATCATATTGTCGCGCTTCGTTCTCATCTCCCTACTTCGCCGACACTGTAAAAATCAACACGGCCAAGACCGCCAAGACGAAGCTTACGACAAGCGAAAATAGGGTGTGGTGCGGATGTGCGCGGAAATAGCTATCGCCGGACCTGCTCAAATGTGTCAGGGTCTTCATCATCAACCTCCTGCAACGATCAGGCAGTAGGCCCGTTTTTCAATAACTGACCTAGAATTCTTTACTCTATATTAAGCCTTTTCAATGCGATGTTGCAGTGATATCGGCTACCTGGCATTCGGCTGAGGCATCGAACGAACTACGGCATCAGCCCTTCCCTCCTCGATCCCCACAGTATTGGCAGGTGCCCTTAAGCATTCGAGGGTTGCAGGGTCCCTGCTCTGTGTGCGCGTCACGAGCTCTGGTGATGATGCTCACTGCGCGCCGGTCGCGCACCGAATAAACTTAGTTCTGCTACGCTCGCAGGTAGTGTCCAAGCACCGATTCGCAAGGGGCCACAGTACAGCGAGTACCGATGCTGGTGCTAGCGTTAGTGGTCGCCGTGGTCGTCTCCACGTCCGCAAAGACGGGGGACCAAGAAGCACGGGAAGTGCCCGACCTGACGAGCCGCGGGCTGTTTCGTCTTGAGTTCTGCCACCAGTGTCGCCGAGGGCCGTTGGCTTGAGGAGCATGGCACCGATGCGAATATGGTAGTCAGTTGGTAGTCAGGCACTGCAAACAGCAGAGATTAAAGTTCTGGCGGAGAGGGAGGGATTCAACTCACGCCTTGAAAACTTATCGACTTATGCTGACTTTTCAAGAACTTCCGAATTGGTACTAGCGGTTTTCCCAACAAAACAGCAAATTTCTTATATCACAGTTCTGTAGCTTCTATGTAGCTTTCTTGTAGCTTGAACCGCAAGCGCGCTGGACCTGCCGCGTTGGAATCGGACCTTTCAGGTGCCGGGAGGGGGAATCTAATCCCCTGCTTTCCAAGAGCAGTTTCACGATACCATCAATGTTGGTAAACTTCAATGCTGATGCGGGTTTCCGCGTCGCGCCCACGAAGTCAGCGAAAACCACCTCCAGACGTTTTCGGGCGATCTGGGGCGATTTCGGCAGAAGTTTTACTAGGAAATACTAGAGCAAGAATAGACTTTTCAATCCCCCGCATTGTTCACGTAACGAAAAAAACCGACACGCTTGACCTTTGGGTTATGAGCCCAGGCGGTCAATCTAACTTGTTGTTGATTCGACGACTCTTACACCCCTCGATACCCGATTTTGACCCTATTCGGGGTCGATTCCTTGCCCAAGTTTTGCCCAAGTTTTCGTCGTGAGAAGCCACAGCCGAGATTGCGCATCAGCGAATCGCGATGCGCGGTCCTAATGAAGATCTGCAGCCGGAATCCGCGGTCGTGCTGCAAAGTGGCTGACGGGAGACATCTGCAGTGGTAAAGCCGCTTCGCGTGCCCCAAATGCCCACAAGCATGCAATAGTTCAGAGCAGAGCGTCATTGGACCTTGGTATAACCAATACCTTCGTCCAATGGACTCAATCCCTTGCTTCTGGCTTAATCGTCACAGGACAATTTCCACCAAACCTATTTTGAAGAGAGCCGAAAACAATACTCTGTGGCGCAATGGTTGCAAGAATCAACGTGGCGAGACAATTGCTCCAGGAATTGTAGCGCCCAAGTTTCAACGCTTCTCCGTCTGGCATATCGTCGCCAGAACTCGTTTCAAGCTGTCGAGGCCCTGTTTATCACACAGGGTCCAGACCTTAACTAATGCGAATCGAATCGCGTGGGCACAAACAAATTCTGAATGTAAGAAGAGGAGATGAACGATGAATAACATGCCAAGACAGGACCAAAATTCGGTCGTTGCAATTTTCAGCCAACACTCCGCAGCAGAAAATGCCATCAAGGAATTGAAGGGTGGTGGGTTTGACATCAAGAAGCTGGCCGTCGTCGGCCGCGACTATCAAACGGAATCGGATGTCGTCGGTTTCTATAACACAGGCGACAGGATGAAATACTGGGGCAAATGGGGCGCATTTTGGGGCGGGCTCTGGGGTCTGCTCTTCGGTTCGGCGTTCTTAATCGTCCCAGGCATCGGGCCCGTTGTTGCTGCCGGCTCAATTGTCGCCTGGATCGTCGCGGCCCTGGAGGGAGCAGTCGTCGTGGGAGGGCTCAGTGCCTTGGGTGCAGGGCTATACAGCCTCGGCATTCCCAAAAACAGCGTCGTAAAATACGAGACGTCGATCAAAGCTGGCAAGTTCGTTCTTGTCGCACATGGAACCGCCGAAGAAGTGGCGAGGGCCCACGACATGTTGAAGACTTCAGGCGCGGAGCAAATCGACAGCTACGAACCCGCGACCGAAACGGCGCGCGTGGCGTGAGCCGGCTGGGGTGATTCAGGAAGTCGGTACAATTCACTCACCACACCTACTACAGTGGCCTTATTACACAGGCCACTGTGGTTTCAAAGCGAACGCGCGGAAGAAACTTACGCTCAGCTCCGCCGAGTACTAAAAAGAGAAAATCTAGAGTGTGCACGCTTCCATCCTCAAGACCGGCATACTGATGGACTCTTTTGGTGAGATATTCGAGGGACGTTTTCTGCCATGAAGATCCTGCTCGCGATTGACGATTCAGGTTAATCTCCGACGGACGCGCACGCGAGAAAATGTCCACCATGCATGTGAAACGGAACGGGGATGTTTCGCCTCAAGGTCTGACCCACGAGGAAGCCGAGACCCGCTTGCGCCAGTACGGCCCCAATGCTGTGCGGGAAGCGAAACCTCATCTGTTCCTCGCAATCGCCAAGAAATTTTGGGCCCCCGTACCCTGGATGCTTGAGGTCACAATCATACTAGAACTGATCCTGGGCAAGCGGCCCGAAGCTATCATCATCGGATTTCTGCTCGTTTTTAACGCTGGTCTTGGTCTTGTACAGGAGAACCGGGCTCAGAATGCACTCGCCCTGCTGCGGCAACGGCTGCCGGTAAAAGCTCGGGCGCTGCGCGAGGGCCAATGGCAATTGCTCCCGGCCGAAGACTTGGTCCCTGGCGATTTCATTCACGTCCGTATGGGAGACATCATGCCAGCCGATGTGCGGCTCGCCGACGGACATATTCAAGTCGATCAGTCCACACTCACGGGTGAGTCTCTGCCCCTCGAAGCAGGATCCGGTCGAACTGCATTTGCTGGATCGGTGGTGATCCGCGGCGAAGCAAGTGGCGAAGTCACCGCCACCGGCGCCCGCACCTACTTCGGCAAGACGGCCGAGCTAGTACGCACGGCCACGACCGTGAGTCACCTCCAGGCGATCATTTTCACTATCGTCAAATACTTGGTCATGCTGGATGGTGCTCTCGTTCTCATCCTTCTGCTCTATGCCCGCCTCGCACACTTGCCTACGATGGAAATGCTGCCGTTCGCCCTCATATTGCTCGTGGCCTCGGTTCCTGTGGCGCTGCCGGCGACTTTCACTTTGGCGACTGCGCTGGGTTCCATGGAACTGGCTGGCAGTGGGGTACTGGTGACCAGGCTGTCAGCTATTGAGGAAGCTTCTGCCATGGAAGTGCTGTGCAGCGATAAAACCGGCACCATCACCCAAAACCGCCTCGCAGTGACTGGTCTGCAGCCATACTCCCCCTACGGAGAAAACGATCTTCTCCACTTTGCCATGCTAGCAAGCGACGCCGCTAGTCAGGATCCAATCGACCTGGCCATCTTGGCTGCAGCCGACACTCACCATATCGACCCCGCAGGTTGGCAGACACTCGAATTGATTCCTTTCGAACCTGCAACCAAGTTTTCGGAGGCAATCCTTAGCAAAAGCAGCCAGCGCAGCCGTGCCATCAAAGGTGCTCCGGAAGCAGTCGCAAACCGCGTGAAACGTGTGCCTAATTACTCGCCGGATATGGAACGGTTGGCGGCGCAGGGATATCGTGTGCTCGCGGTGGCTGCCGGACCGGACGACGACTTGAGCTTTGTGGGACTGCTGGCGCTCGAGGATCCGCCGCGCTACGATTCTAAAACACTAATCCAGAGCCTGCATAATCTGGGAGTTCGCGTGATCATGATCACCGGGGACGGAGTGGCTACTGCCCGCGCAGTCGCCACTCGTGTCGGCATCGGCGATCGTGCGGTCGAACCTAAAGCCCTGGAAAAGGAGGCCGCAGCAGAGGTGCTCCAGAGCGATGTCTTCGCTGGCGTATACCCAGAGGACAAGTTTCACATAGTCCAGGCTTTGCAGAGAGCTGGCACGGTCACTGGAATGACTGGGGACGGTGTAAACGACGCTCCCGCTTTGAAGCAGGCAGAGGTTGGCATCGCGGTAGCGAATGCCACAGACGTGGCGAAAGCCGCCGCGAGCCTCGTGCTCACGAATCCGGGCTTGACAGATATTGTGGTTGCGGTGAAGACCAGTCGCCGCATCTATCAGCGAATGCTCACCTATACCTTGAACAAAATCATCAAGACCATCGAGATTGCCTTGCTTTTGAGTGTGGGTGTGATGCTGACCCGGAGCTTCGTTATCACCCCGCTGCTTATCGTTGTTCTGTTATTCACCAATGATTTTGTGACCATGTCGATTGCAACCGATACCGTGTCCTATCCACGCGGGGATTCGGTCTAGTTGGTTGAACCTCAGTCAGGCTTCCGTCGTTCCCGATCACCTCGATGCCCCACCAAGCCGGGAGCGCCACCATTGCTTCGGCGACGTGCCGCTCTGCGGCCACGAGCGTGGCTGTGTCGAACACGCGGCTATAGACGGTCGCTTGGGTAAGGAGTCTCTGAAGAGTGTCACGATCGCTCTTGATCTCAAACCCCTTCATCAACCCATTGACGACCGCAATATCGGCGCGAACTGATCCACGACACAGTCCCAGTTCCTCAACAACGATAGTGTCCGTTTCTCCTGCGTAACGTGCTACGAGCGCCTGCATGAGGACACGGCGGACATCAGGGTCTCGCATATGAATCACAATAGCACGACCATTTTGTCACAAGGGTGACGCCAGTGGTCCACACACGTGACTTCCGTTGCTGCGGGTGTCTCGAAGCAAAGTTCTTGGGTACTCGCAGCGAGACCAGTGCGGCCCTGGTGGTTTTCACGACTTGCCAGCGGCCGCACATCAGCACTGCAGTGCCCAAAGATTTATACAGCAAGAGGTGACCGAAGGACCTTCTGGACCGCCTTTCCCGAGGTTGCGGGCCGTGAAAACAGGGGTCCATTCCTCGGGAATTCACACTTCCGGCGCACTGCGGCATTCGATGAAGTGGAACTCCCAGGAAGGCGGCAGAAAGACGACCGATGGAATGTCAGTTGCAATCACTTCCCTCAGCCGACTTATCGTTACCGATCTGGCACGCTTCCCAGAAGCCCGTTTATGGATAATTTCAGGTTTGCCGACAATCCGCTCAGAGGGGTGTCGTTCCGACTCGAGCGAAGGGCCACGGCACGGCGATGAGTTCCAGAATTAGTGACTCGCGATGCCTATGCGCGTCGCCGCCAGACAGGCATATGTGTGTATGCCGATAGATAGGCGATTGTCCGTGATCTGCGAAGTGGCCAGCAGCCCCGCTTACGCAAAATCCTCGACAAAAACTCTTTCAAAAAGCCGCGTGATTTCCCACAGAGCCTTACAGGAAATTGTCAAGCCCACCCACACCAACCATGGGAACTGCCACCCGGAAATCAGGGGACCAAATATCGCCCAGGCGATAAGCAGCGGCACTGCGGTTCCCGCGAACCAGACAAAAGGTACTTCCAAGCGTTGAAGCAGGCGACCGGAGGCGGCACACGCAAAGGCAGCCAATGGCAGTGCCGCATGCTGCGGGATCAGCCAACCGAAGACGACGGCGAGCCATAAACCTAAAGTGATGCTTGGCAAAACGGCCCTTGCCAAAGAGGTCGGGAACAGACGCTCCCCCGCATACAGGCTGCAATAGCCCGCCGTAATCGCAGCGAAGCCGAAGACTTCCCGATGGATATCCCGCAAGGTCGATAAGGTCGATAAGATTGACGTGGCAGTACAAATCGCAGCGATGCACTGCAGAGTGCCGACCACAACAACCACGGCCATAGTAGATACAGTCACTAGGACGATTGCCTGAAAAATGCGCTGCGCCAATCGCTCCGGCTTGTAAACAGAAGCGAATGCTGCGGCAACCTCCTCCGGCTCGCCGAACCGCATCCTGACGATCCGGGCAATGGCCGCGTCATCATAGCCCTGGGATCGTGCCTCCTCTGCGAGATCATCCAGGTGAGCACGCAATTCCTTCGCCACTTCGCACCGACGCTTGTTGCAGGGAAGCTTGGCCCGCGAAGTTACCCCGGAAACAATGCGATCCAGATGCGTCATGAGTCAGCCCTCGAAAGTATGGCGTTCACCATTTTGGTGAAAGAAAACCATTCCTGTTCACTGCGACGGGCAGCCTTTCGGCCAGCGGCCGTCAAACTGTAATACTTCCGCTGCTTCCCGCTCTCCCCCGTGCGCCATTCCGAGCGGGAGAAGACTCTGAATGCTTTCCTCCACGGTGTAATGTCATCGCTGGGACGCGCGAGGAGTTGACCGTAACCGATCCATGCGTTGCTTTTTGGGAAGCCGAACTCGCCTTGTATTCCCTAGAGGTGATGCCTCGCGTCTCAGACGGTCTCGTGCAAGATTCATCCATGTTTGGAGAGCCGGATTTGAAACAGAGGCCGAAGCGTAAAGCATTCCTATGCTGCGGAACTGACGCGGCTTAAGAGGAATCGCAGCGACTCCCTGAACATCTTTGATGGAAAGACTGGGAACTAAGCTCACGCCAAGATCTTGGGCGACCATGGCCTGGATCGTGGATAGTTGTTTTACCATCATGTGGTCGGGAATATTAAGTCCCTGAATAGAAAAAAGACGTTGAATATGCGTTTCACAACCGCCTCCCGACATTAGGAACCTATGCCGCAGAAGCTCTTGCAGGGTGATACTCGATTTCTTCAAAGCCCTGTGTTGTGGTATGAGTGCGAGCCATTCGTCCCGTGCGATCTCCTCAGTCGTTACACTTGCCACAGGCAGTGCGGCAAAGCCAACGTGCGCTACGCCGGTCAGTACCCAGCTGCTCACTTCATCATCCGTACCTTCGAAGATGGAGAGCTCGATCCCCGGAAAGCTGGTGGAATACTCTCGCAAGACCGGCGGAAGAATGGAGCCCAGCAGGCTGGGAACCGCTGCGACTCGCAGGCTGCCCGTTTTCAGCCCTGACAAACTGGCAAGCTCTGCATGAACAGCATCCAGATTGCCAAGGACGGCTTCAATGTAGGGGAGCAGCCGCTGACCCGCCTCAGACAGCCGCAACCCCTCCCTTTCACGCACAAAAATAGGTGAACCAAGCTGCGATTCCAGGATACGCAAAGAGTGACTGGCTCCTGACTGAGAGATGTTCAGTTGCTCGGCCGCGGTCGTCAGCTTGCCCGTTTGAACGATTTTCTGGACGAGTCGGAGTGCTGAAATGGAGGGATCGAAAGTGAGCATGTTCAATATGAAATCATTCGTTTTGACACATGCTGGTGTCAAGTACATTCTAATGGCATGAAACCTATCAAAATTGGCATCATCGGTGACTTCAATCCGGACTATGCAGTCCATCGTGCAACTAATGAGAGCATTCAACATTCTGCCCAGACGCTTGGACAACCGGTTGAAGCCGTGTGGCTCCCTACCGACAAAGCCCAACAGTACGAACGTTTCCAAGGTTTTATCGGCGCTCCGGCCAGTCCTTACAGGAGTTTTGAAAACGCCCTCGCCGGGATTCGCTATGCACGAGAGCATGGCGTCCGTTTCTCGGCACTTGTGGAGGATTCCAGCATCTCGTCATCGAATACGCTCGCAACGTTATGGGTCTCACCGATGCGGCTCATGCAGAAACGGATCCCTACGCTTCCCGCCTTGTAGTGACGCCACTGAGTTGTTCCCTGGTGGGTAAGACAATGGAAGTAACCATCACCCCTGACACCCACGCTGCCCGCGTGTTTGGGGGACTGCGATCCACAGAAGCCTTCTATTGCAATTTCGGACTGAATCCTGCCTATGAGGACGAGTTGCAGACTGCGGGGCTGCGTATCAGCGGTCGCGATCAGAATGGGGAAGCAAGGATTGTGGAACTTCCTGCGCATCCGTTCTTCATTGGCACGCTTTTCGTTCCACAAGCCAGGTCAACCGTGAGCGCTCCTCATCCGCTCATTCTTGAGTTCTGCCGAGCGACTTTAGCGCGATCGCCGGCCATGGCATAGGTCCAGCCCGGTAGTCCCCTGAAAACGGAAGATTAAGGACGTGCTGGGCGACAGAGCCGGAAATTGTTTCGGGTCAGAAGTCCTCTTCGAGGAGATCTCCCCAAGCCCGTTTCTGGATAACTTCCGGTTTGCCGACGATCCGGGAGTGATCGTGTGGTGGCTCGAAGCCGAGATTCCGAGCGGCCACTCTGCGGGGGAGGGATTCAAATCCGCGATACAGAGTTAGACCCGCAACCGCAAAAATCTTTTGGCACATTGAGGCGTGATTGCTATCACTGCGCCGCATTACACGACCCTTTAAACTCTCGGGTGATTACAAATCACTTTAGAGAGTCGGGAATTGGGCGAATGGCTTGGCACGCACAGGCTGTTATGACGCTCCAGCAACTTGAAAGGCTGGTCCCGGCCCTGCACAGTCGTGGGTACCAAGTCATTGGACCAGCCGTGCGCGACGGAGCGATCGTCTATGACGTTGTGGAGAGCCTCTCTGATCTCCCGGTAGGCTGGACGGATGAACAGGAAGCCGGACGCTACCGCTTGCGGCACCGCAATAATAGTGACAAGGCGCTGTTCGGCTATGTCGTCGGTCCTCAAAGCTGGAAGAAGTACCTCCACCCCGCCGAGGTCTGTCTGCTGACCGCGGAGCGGAGCGGCCGGACCTTTCGCATCTTGAACAATGAACCGACTCCGCCCCGGCGGGCGTTCCTGGGTGTTCGAGCATGTGAACTAGCCGCCATTGCCGTGCAGGATCGCGTCCTGCAGGGCGATCGCTATCGAGACCCTGTCTATGCAGCACGCCGCGAGGGAATCTTCATCGTGGCTGTGAATTGCACGCAAGCGGCGCCCACTTGCTTTTGTACCTCCATGGGCACCGGACCGCGCGTACGGGGAGGCTACGATTTAGCTCTCACGGAATTGGTCGGGCCGGGCAAGCATGAATTTGTAATCGAGGCAGGCAGCGACGCAGGCGATGAGGTGCTGGCGGAATTGGCGCCGGCGCCATCCGTGGCATCTGAAGCGGTCCGTCAGGAAGCAGAAGCCGCGGTAGAGCGCGCCGCCTCCCAGATTCAGCGCCGCATGGACACGACCGGCATTCGAGACTTGCTCTACGCCAACTTCGATCATCCCCGCTGGGACAACGTCGCCCAGCGGTGCCTCGCTTGCGCCAACTGCACCATGGTCTGTCCGACCTGCTTCTGCACCACGGTGGACGATGTTACCGATGTGACCGGAACGCACGCCGAGCGTTGGCGCAAGTGGGACTCCTGTTTCTCGCAGAATTTCTCCTACATTCACGGTGGCAGTGTCCGCACTTCCGCCAAGTCGCGGTACCGGCAATGGATGACCCACAAGCTGGCCTCCTGGATTGACCAGTTTGGCAGCTCCGGCTGCGTGGGCTGCGGCCGTTGCATCACCTGGTGCCCGGTGGGCATTGATATCACAGAGGAGGTTCGCGCCATCCGCGAATCGCCGGCTTCGTCCAACTCCAATTCCAAGGAAAGCAGCCATGGAAACCCTTGAGCACATCATCGCCGAACACCCCTTCTTCGCCGGTCTCGAGTCGTATTACACAAACCTGCTAACGGGGTGCGCCTCCAACGTACGGTTTGACGCGGGCACCTACATCTTCAAGGAGGGTGAGGAAGCCAATGAGTTCTACCTGATTCGGACCGGCAAGGTTGCATTGGAGATCTTTGCGCCCCAACGCAAGCCGATCATGCTGGAAACCTTGGGCGAGGGAGAGGTTCTGGGCTGGTCGTGGCTGCTGCCGCCCTACCAGTGGAGGGTTCACGCGCACGCCGTCGAAACCGTGCGTGCGATTGCCCTCGACGGCAAGTGTCTGCGCACGAAATGCGAGGAGAACCACGATCTCGGTTATGAGATGTTGAAACGCTTTGCCCAGATCATGGAGCAGCGGTTGGAGGCGACGCGTCTCCAGTTGCTCGACGTTTACGCAGTGGGGAAATGACGATGGCCACAGCAGCCCCGACCGACCCGATTACGACCGATCCCATGCTCCCGCAGCCGTATTCCGTGCGGCAAGTGGTCAAGGAGACTGCCGATACTTTTACCCTGACGTTGGAAACGCTGAGCGGAGCGGGTGGGAACCGGTTCCAGCCGGGGCAGTTCAGCATGCTCTGGGTATTTGGCGTCGGCGAGTTGCCCATTTCTATCAGTGGCGATCCGGCGGAGCGCGACCGCCTCGTGTACACGGTGCGCTCTGTCGGTCAGGCCACCCACGCGCTGGTGAGTCGTGAAGTAGGCGAAGGGGTTGGGGTCCGAGGTCCCTTTGGGACCGGCTGGCCGGTGGAGAAAGCCGAGGGCCGGGACGTTCTTGTGATCGCCGGCGGAATCGGCTTAGCCCCGCTTCGCCCCGTGATCTACGAGGTTCTACATAACCGTGAAAAGTATGGGCGACTGGTGGTTCTTTATGGCGCGCGCAGTCCCCGCGACCTGCTCTATCGTAAGGAACTGGCCGCCTGGGCCCGGCAAGGCGAGACGCAGGTGTTGGTGACCGTTGACTACGGCGGATTGAGCTGGCGCGGTCATGTCGGCGTCGTTACGACATTATTCAAATATGCGCGGCTGCAACCCGCGCGTTCGCTGGCCTTCGCCTGCGGACCCGAGATCATGATGCGTTTTGTCGCCCGCGATCTGGAAACTCGTGGACTCGCCCGGGAGAATATTTACCTTTCCATGGAACGAAACATGAAGTGCGCCGTCGGTTTCTGCGGACACTGTCAGTATGGCCCGCACTTCATTTGCAAAGACGGCCCCATCTTTCCCTATGACCGGATGCGGCCGCTACTGGAAAAATATGAGCTCTAAAGTCAGACGCAAGCCACGCATCGCAGTCTTCAAGTTTGCCTCCTGCGACGGCTGTCAGTTGAGTTTGCTCGACGCCGAAGATGAACTGCTAGGCATAGCGGGAGCTCTCGACATTGCCTATTTTCCCGAAGCCTCCCGTGCCATGGTTAAGGGACCCTATGACATTGGATTGGTAGAAGGATCGATTACCACTCACCACGATGCCGAACGAATCCAAGAAGTACGCCGCCAGTCGAAGACGCTGATCACCATTGGGGCCTGTGCCACCGCCGGCGGCATCCAGGCCCTGCGCAACTGGAAGGATGTGGATGAATTTATTCGCATCGTGTACGCCACCCCGAAATACATCAATACGCTGAAACTCTCCACCCCCATCGCCGAACATGTGCCCGTGGATTTCGAACTGCGCGGCTGCCCCATCAACAAACACCAGCTTATCGAGCTGATCACGGCCACGCTGGCCGGGCGCAAACCGAATGTTCCGACCTACAGTGTCTGCATGGAGTGCAAACGCAAGAGCAACGTCTGCATTGCGGTGGCGCAAGGCGTCGCCTGCCTGGGACCTGTGACCCAGGCAGGTTGCGGCGCGCTGTGCCCGAGCTTTGACCGGGGCTGCTACGGCTGCTACGGCCCCATGGAGAGCCCCAATACGGAATCGCTCAGCAATCAGCTGCGTATTCTGGGCCAGAACGACGCGGAGATCACACGCGCCTTCCGCAGCTTCAATGCCTGGGCCTGGCAGTTCCGAAAGGCGAGCGAGGAGAGTGAGCGGACGTGAGCAAGCAACCGACTAGAACGATCAGGGTTGACACTTTGGCCCGAGTCGAGGGAGAAGGTGCGCTTTACGTCAAGCTCAAGGGCGATCAGGTTCAGGACGTAAAGCTAAAGATCTACGAACCTCCCCGTTTCTTCGAGGCCTTTCTCCGGGGCCGACATTTCTCCGAAGTCCCCGACATTGTGGCCCGCATCTGCGGAATTTGTCCCATCGCGTATCAGATGAGCGCGGTACACGCCATTGAGCGTGCTCTCGGTGTCGGAATCGACCCGTCAGTGCGGCTGCTGCGACGGCTGTTCTACTGCGGAGAATGGATCGAGAGCCATGCGCTCCACGTGTACATGCTGCATGCGCCGGATTTCCTCGGCTATCCCGACGCCATTGCGATGGCGCGTGACCATCAGGCGATCGTTCAGCAAGGCCTACGACTGAAAAAGGCCGGCAACCGCATCGTGGCCTTGATGGGCGGCCGGGAAATTCATCCCGTTTCCGCTGCCGTCGGCGGGTTTTACAAAGCACCCTCCAAGCGCGCACTCAAAGACCTGGTGGACGAACTGAAATGGGCTCTCGACGCCTCGCTGGCCACAGCTCGCTGGGTTTCAGGGCTCGACTTTCCTGATTTCGAGCAGGATTACGAATTTGTCTCCCTGTCCCACCAGGAAGAGTATCCGTTCAACGAAGGCCGGATCGTATCCAATCGCGGGCTTGATATTGACGCGTCTGAGTACGCGGAAAATTTCACCGAGCAGCATGTGCAACACTCGAATGCGCTGCATTCCGTCCTGCGTGGCCGCGGTTCCTACATGGTCGGCCCTATGGCCCGCTTTAATATGAACTTCGACAAACTGCCGGACGTGGCCCAACAGGCAGCACGCGATTGTGGACTTCAGGCGCCCTGCCGCAATCCCTTCCGCAGTATCGTGGTAAGAGCGATCGAGTTGGTTTTTGCCTGCCACGAAGCACTGCGCGTGATCCGCGAATACGAGCCACCTCCTACACCTCACGCACAGACAGCTGCGCGGGCCTCGACCGGGCAAGCCGCCACGGAAGCGCCCCGGGGCCTTCTCTACCATCGCTACGTGCTCGATCAGGACGGGCTCATCGTTTCTGCAAAGATTGTTCCCCCAACCTCGCAGAATCAGAAACGGATAGAGGAAGATCTGTGGCACTTTGTAAGCCAGATTGCGACCCGGCCGGCCGAAGAGATCACCTGGAAGTGTGAGCAGGCGGTGCGCAACTACGATCCCTGCATTTCTTGCGCGACACACTTTCTCCGCCTGCATCTGGAGCGAGATTAGACGTGACTCTGCGCATCATCGGCTGCGGGAACATCGATCGCGGGGACGACGCGGCTGGTGTGCTGGTCGCGCGCCGCTTGCATGCACTTGGCGTCGAAACCCTTGGGGTCGAAGCCCCTGGTTTCGAAATCCCTGGTCTCGAAATAATAGAGCAAAGCGGCGAGAGCTTCTCGTTGATGGATAGCTGGATGGGCTCTGAGCGCGTCATTCTAGTGGACGCCACTGCCCCCAGCGGAACGCCCGGTCAAATTCGGGCATGGAACGCGCACGTCGACAGGCTGCCTGAAGATGTCTTCTCCTGTTCCACGCATGCTTTCGGCGTGCGCGAGGCGGTCGAATTGGCGCGCGTCATGACCCGTTTGCCGCAAACCCTGCTGGTTTACGGCATTGAAGGCAAGCAGTTTTCCTTTGGTGCGCCACTCTCCCCGGAAGTCGAGCGCGCCGTGGAATCCGTGGCGCAGCAACTCCTTGAACTGGCGCGCACGCCGGGCCGTGTGCGGATTCGTCCCGGATGACGGGCTAAACGGAAGTTACGTTTCAACGCGGACTCTCACGAGGTTGTCCCGAAGTCCTCTTCGAGGAGATCGCCATTGATCTCCTCCAAGCCCGTTTCTGGATAACTTCCGAGTTGCCGACGACTCAGCAACTGAGGGCACCCGAAGCCGCACCACCGAATCGCTTGTCAGCGACTCGCTGAGCGGGTAGCTCGTTACTTTCAGTTCTGTTCCGATACGATGCGCCGCATGGTGGTCTCCATAGTTCGGATGCCTTCAGAAACCGGGCGGAGACCAACGTGTGCTCCTATTTCGAAATACTCCCCGGAATTGCTTTCATAAGCAGACCATTTGGGCGCGCCATCAGAATTAGGATCGCCAGTTTTGGCGAATTCGGCCCAATAGCCGCGCAGCAGCTCTCCGAGATGTTTATCTTCGTTCGTGTGTTCCCAGTCAGCCGGAAAAGAATCGCTCAAGAAGAAGAGCTCTTCACCATGGTGCGCTCCGAGTCGCGAGCGTTTGCCGGGATCGACGTAGGTGAAGTAATACAGGTATGACTTTTCGCCCGCTTTCGTCATAGCTTGCGCGATCGAATATGCTCCGCACGCAAATTCGTCGCTCTCCAGACGCACCGAGCGGGTCGGCACGTCGGCGTCGGAGCTCACCGGATAAAGTTGAAACTCTTCCTTCCAATATTGGCCGGTGTCCTGTTGCAGGTGTTTCTTGTAGTCACCGACAGTCTTTAAGTCGTTGTGGCCGAAAACGGTGGCTTCGTCGGCATTGCTCCCAACCAGAATCGGGATGTGCATCTGTTTCCCCTCCGCGAAGATTTGCGCCGGCTGTTTGGGAACAACCCAACCATCTACGATAGCGTCAAAGTGCAGCCCGGGATCGTTCTTCCATGCGTTCAGGATCTCTTTCGCTGGAACTTGCCGCAGCTTCCGCAAAGTGTCGGGACCGCTAGGAACCCCACGGTCCCTTGCAAGGCGCTCTCCTGACGCCTCGCCGGTGGTATCGATGAAGTTGTATCTGATCGGCGCGCGGATATCTTCGTTGAGCGTGTCTTGGCATTCTCCACTTTCAAGGATGGCGCCCTGGAACAGTCCTTGTGACATTGGAGACGCCATCAGCAAGCAGATATCGACAGCTCCCGCCGATTGACCCATGACCGTGACGCGGCCCGGATCGCCGCCGAATTTCCGGATGTTCTCCTTTACCCACCTCAGAGCTTGCAACTGGTCGAGAAGGCCGTAGTTTCCTGACGAGTGATGCTCCGACTCTGCTGCCAGTGCCGAATGAGCAAGGAATCCGAATGGGCCGAGTCTGTAGTTCGCGCTTACTACGACCAATCCCATCTGCGAAAGCGGGGGACCGAGCGGCGTCATCTGACTGTAGCCCTGAGTATTGCTGCCGCCGTGGAAGTAGACGAGCACGGGGCGGTTCGCAGTGGGTCGAATGTCAGTCGTCCAGATATTCAGATACAAACAGTCCTCGTTGCCCTCGATGTACGAGAACCATCGCGCCGGAAGTTGCGGGCAAGGCGAACCGTAGTTGAGTGCCTTGCGGGTTCCACTCCATTTCGGCGCCGGCTGCGGAGGCTTCCAGCGAAGTTCACCAATTGGCGGCGCCGCATACGGAACACCGAGAAACGCGGCGCCACTCGGGTTTGAACCGAAATGAATGCCGTACAGCAAACCGCTCTGAATCTTCACAATTGGTTGCTGCTCGCTCTGTGCCACAGGAGTACCGATGCAGCCGAGCTGCAGGCAAATGAGACATATCGCAGTTCGCACGGATCTCCAGCCCATAACATACCTCTCGATATCGTCGCTTTAAGGATTCGCTCGCGAATATTCCCCGCGGAACATCACATTCCAGGTGGCGCCGTTGTCGTTGGATTTTTCCCAGGTCTGCTCGACCTTGTTCGGATTTAGCCGTATTACTTTCACTCGGTTCAATATGCTTTCTCCATTGGGTCCGCGACTTGTGCCTTCAAATTCCGCTGTGCCGTCCGCGACCTTGCCAGAGGTGAATATATGAACCCGACCCTCGTTGTCGGCGAACACTCCGTACCAGCTCTTGTCGTCCGCACTGTATCCGAGGATGTTCTGACCATAGTGGCCCCTTCCGCCGTCCCAGTTCTCGACGACGAGGCACATGTCGAGCGATAAACTGACCGTGCTGTGAGCATTCCCCGATGAACCCTCGGCCCCGATCTTCCAATTGCCGAGCCAGTAGTCAAGTTGCCGATTTGCCGAGTTCGCAGCGCACGAATCGGCATCAGTGGCAGCAAAGCCGTTTGTTGCGAACGCCAAGCCGAACAGAACGGCGAGAAAGATGGATTTCGAAGCGCTACCCTTGAGAATCAGGATTAGTTTGTTCATGTAACTCCTCCACAGATCGAATCATCACAGCTGGTTTCATTCTCCGATTCGTGTTTTGACCGGCGACGCAAGTGGTCGTCGAGCGCGGAATCGGAAAGCTTGCGAGTTCTCTTGCACCTCCAACACTTCAAAACCCGCACTCTCCAATCGCGCGCCGAAAGTATCGGGATTTACGGGAACAAGCGTGTCGCCGATATGAATGATCCTCATAAACCAGTTCTGAAGACTGTCGCTGCCCACGAAAAAACCGCCGGGCTTCAAAACGCGGAGCACTTCCGCGAAGACCTTGTTTTGCAGTTCTTGAGAAGGAACGTGATGCAGCATGGTGAACGAAACTGCGCCCGAGAACTCCGACTCTCCAAAAGGCATCCCCGTTGCATCACCTTCGATGACCTGGACGTTGCTTCCTTTTAGGCGCGAGCTCAGTGAACCCGCCAATGTCGCATCAATCTCCAGTGCTGTTAGCCGAGGCACCGAGGTTCGCAACAGGTCCGTCGTTAAACCGGGGCCAGGGCCAATTTCCAAAACATTCGGTCCCAGGTCGGTATCGCCGATCGCCCACGGAAGTCTCTGTGCGATGGTGCTGCGCCAGCGGTCAGAACGGCATAGCCATTGATGTAAGCGGTTCATGCTCCCCACGAAATGGTGAAAGTTACCCCCAGCTTACCGATTGCCAGTTGTGTGCGCTTTCGATAAGGTGACAATGGATGTCGCAAAAGCGCCAAAATGGAATCTTCGATCGGTCGGGCGATCTTAAGTCAGCAATCACAACTCTCACCCACGACTATCCGGCCGGCCACGTCGTTCCTTTGCACTTCCACGATCGCGATCAACTCGTTTATGCCTCGCGCGGGGTCATGACGGTTCGTACTCGAAACGGAACGTGGGTGGTCCCTCCACACCGTGCAGTCTGGATTCCGGCCGAGATTCCGCACACGATTACGATGTCAGGTTTGGTGGCGATGCGAACCCTGTATCTGAAGCCACGCCTCGCAAAAGGGCTACCACGAGATTGTTGCGTGATCAATGTCTCAACTCTGCTCAAGGAACTGATTCTTCACGCTTGTACCGTGCGTACCTTGAAGAAATCGGTGAAATGGCAGATGCACCTGGTCGCGGTCATTCTTCATCAACTGGAAGAGGTGCAGACGATCCCGTTGCAACTTCCGCATTTGTCCGATCCAAGGTTGGTTCGAATCGCAGAAATACTGATGAGCGATCTTTGCGATTCTCGAACTCTCGCTCAGCTGTGCAAAGTGACCGGAGCGGGAAAGCGGTCTGTCGAACGACTGTTCCAACAGGAGATCGGAATGACGTTTGGGAAATGGCGGCAGCAACTTCGGCTCATGCAGGGGATGCGGCTTTTGGCCGAGGGCGCAAAAGTGACGCATGCGGCTCTGGAGTCTGGTTACGGTACGCCGAGCGCTTTCACTTCCATGTTCAGGAAAGCCTTAGGAATCACGCCAAGTTCATATTTTAGGTAGACGCGAAAACTTGATCTCCCCAAGCCCGTTTCTGGATAGTTTCCGGTTAGCCGAAGTCCAACCAGATGCCTTGCTTTCCATCTGGTCATTTTCGACGAACCGCGCTACTTCTTTTCTCGCATCCACGGAGTGAAAGTAAGCCCGACCAGTAGTCCATCTGAATCGAGAAATCGGCTCACAGTCTGACCCCATGGTTCCTTCTTGTTCTTAATAAGCATTAGATACCCCATCGATTCAAGCTCCGCTGTGGCTCTCTCGACACTATCTACATCGAACTCAAGCCAAGCGTGGGGCGCCGGTAAACTATCCGGCCAGGTGCTGTTACCAAAACAAGACTCCGCAGCTTGGGAGAGTGGCCAAAGAGCGAACTCCCTTGCGCCTTGAAGAGCATCCGTATGGAGATAGCCGCCACTCTCCTCTTTGAAGGGAATCTCGAGGGCCTTAACGTAAAGTTTGCGGCTGGCATCTGCATCGCGGACGATCGGCCCAAAACCCGCGATGAACAGAATTCTGATTTTTTTTAGTCCTTGCATCGCATCTCCTCTTCGTACGGTGAAAGTCACTCCCGCAGCCGCCATCCCGGCAAGGAGTTCTCTTCTCGTCATGCATCAAACGATAGCTCGGAGAGAACGATTACGTCTTGAACAAATCGGACATTTGCAGGGTAGATTCGGCGGAACGGAGCAGCATCGTTGGCCGGATGTTGGCGAGACGCTGGACGTCACGAGTCATATGTGCTTGATCGGCGTAGCCGGCACTCGCGGCGAGATCTGCCAGGCTTTGCTCCGCGCCCGTCTCGCGCGCAGTCTTGAGAAGACGCTGGAAACGCAGCACTGACTGAAACATCTTGGGACCGTAGCCAATGGCAGCCGAAAATCGCCGGTGAACCTGACGTTCGCTTATCCCGATCCAGTGGCTCAATTGCTCGACACGGCCGTGCGGACGGCGCGAGAGCCACTGGATACCTGCCAGGACGGCCTGGTCGACGGGAGCGGAATGTTCAACTGAGGCAAAAAGAACTTGGGCGAGAGCTGATCGCCGAGCTGCGGCGTTTGGCTGCTCAATCACCTTCCCAAGTCGCATGCTTTGCATGGCACCCTTGACAGCCGCAATTGGAATTGCCTGGTTGAGCAACTCCGATGCAGGCATGCCGAGTAGGCAGGACGCTCGACCGGGATGCAGCCGCGCACCTGTAATACTGGTCCCAGCAGCCAATCTGGCCACGAAGGGAACGGTCCAGGGGCCGAACACCATGGGGGGCTCATTGTTGACGAAAACGATGTCGACACACGCGTCGGGCAGCACCCGGTGCTCATATACACCCCGCGATCCAACGATCGTCTGAGTCCAAAAGCATAAGACGCGGGCAGCTAGCCCTGCGGGAGCGATGAACTCCCTGTATTCGGAAAGGGTCTTGGGCGGCTGGTCTTCCAGACTCCTCGCAATCCTGAATTGTAAGGCCCGTTTCGCGGTGCTCTGATGATCCAATCTCATGCTTGGAATTATGTTACGCCCGAGTGACGGGTCCTCTGAAGTTATGGGCCAAGACGGACTCCCGGCGGGCCAGAAGTCGGCTTCGAGGAGATCACCATTGATCCCCTCCAAGCCCGTTTCGGGCCAGTGTCCGTGTTGCCGACAAACAATGCAGATCCGGGTCGTGTGCTGCGACGTGCCATTGCATATAATGGGGCGCGGATGACTCTCATCTCTGGCGCGAAGCTTGGCCCGTACGAAATCCAGTCTCTGCTAGGCGCGGGCGGAATGGGTGAGGTCTATCTCGCCCTCGACAGCCGGCTCAAGCGAGAAGTGGCGATCAAGATCCTTCCTGCCCACCTCACTTCCGACTCCGATTTGCGCGCCCGCTTTGCTCAGGAGGCTCAATCTGTTTGCGCGCTTCGGCATCCGAACATCTGTGTGGTCCACGATATTGGCTCACAGAACGGCGTCGACTTCATGGTCATGGAGTTCGTGACTGGCCAAACACTCGACAGGGTGATCCAGGGCGGGCTGCCCGCCAACATTGCTCTCAAGTATGCAATTCAAATCGCGGATGCCCTCGCCCACGCTCACAGCGCGGGAATCGTTCACCGCGACCTCAAGCCCTCGAACATCATCGTGGAAGAGTCTGGCTTGGTAAAAGTGCTCGACTTCGGCCTTGCCAAGCTTGCCGGCCCTGCATCAGCGCAAAGCGAAGCAGCCACAGCGGCCACCATGCCAGGCATGATCGTTGGTACAGCCGCGTATATGTCGCCCGAGCAGGCGGAGGGCAAAGCGACCGACTCGCTGAGCGATGTGTTCTCGTTCGGTTCCGTTCTGTACGAGATACTGACAGGAAAGCGGGCGTTCGAGGGGCAATCGAATGCCGCGCTTCTGGCGGCAGTAATGCGGGATGATCCGCAGCCGGTTAGCGCGATCCGGGGCGACATCCCATCGGAGATTCGAAGCATCGTTGCCCGCTGCCTCAAGAAAAATCCGAGCGAGCGTTATGCTTCGGGAGCCGAGGTGACGGCGGCGCTGAAATCGGCTCGCGAAGTGTTGTTTCCGGAATCAGGAAGCACGTTGACTACTGCACGGATTGCGCACGAAGTGCGACGCACGCGCGTTCTGGTTCCCCTTTTGATTTTGGCGCTGGCCATTGGCGGCGGCGTGTTCTGGCTTGTGAAACGATCGCGCGACCAGCGATGGGCACGTGAGGTGGCTTTCCCCCAGATAGCGTTGCTCGCCGAATCAAGCTCGTCATGGGCTCAAGGTCAACTCCCCGAGGCGTATGCGCTTGCAGTGCAGGCTGAGAAGTCTATTCCCGGCGACCCCGAGCTTGCCAGGCTATGGCCTGCCATTTCTTATCGGCTCTTGGTGGAGAGCACGCCTCCGGGCGCGGATTTGTACTACAAAAGCTACGTTGAACCTAATGCGTCCTGGAATCTGGTCGGGAAAACTCCGATCAAGAACGTGCGCGTGCCGCGCGGCACTCTGATATGGAAGTTCGAGAAGCCCGGCTTCGGCACCGTGTATCGGACCACGATTTCCCTGATTCCTCGCTATGCGGTGCTTCCTGGCGAAGCGGCGGAGGGCACCGTAACCCTTGACCCGGTGGACAAGACTCCGACGGGGATGGTGCGCGTTGAACCGGCGAAGTATTTCAAGGCGCTCTTCATCCCCGGCTACGAAGGTATGCCTGAGCTGGCGCTGAAGGACTACTGGATCGATCAGTACGAAGTAACCACCCGGCAGTTTAAGGCATTCGTCGATCAAGGCGGCTATCTAAAGCGCGACTATTGGAAAGTGCCGTTTGTGCGCGATAGCAAGCAACTGTCATTTGATGAGGCCATTGCGCTGTTTCGGGATGCGACCGGGCGCCCTGGGCCGAAAGATTGGGTGCAAGGCGAATATCCGAAAGGTCAGGACGATTTTCCGGTAACCGGAATCAGTTGGTATGAGGCTGCTGCCTTCGCCGAATTCAGTGGCAAGAGTCTACCGACCATTTATCACTGGAACCGCGCCGCGGGGCCGTTTTCGGCCGCCTTTATCGTGCCCGCCAGCAACTTCGGGAGCACCGGTATCTTGCCAGTTGGGAGCAAGCCGGACATGAGCCCCTGGGGAAACTACGACATGGCCGGCAATGTGAAAGAGTGGGTATGGAATGAAGCGGATCCCGGGAAGCGCTACGTTTTGGGAGGAGCCTGGGATGAGCCCAATTACATGTTCGTCGATCCCGATGCGCAATCCGCGTTTCTGCGCGCGGCCGACATCGGCTTTCGCTGCGTGAAATACATCGAGCCAGATGCAGTGCCTGCCATCGCGATGGCGCCGATGCCTTCTCCTCGTCGCGACCTGACCAAAGAGAAGCCGGTGTCAGACGAACTGTTCAAGGCCTACCGCAGCCTTTATTCCTATGACAAGCTGCCGTTCGATGCGAAGGTCGAGAAATTGCCCGATGGAGATGAGTGGACCGTCGAGAAGATTACGTACTCTGCTGCGTACGGAAATGAACGGGCAATCTCTTATCTCCTGCTTCCTAAGAAAGGGAAACCACCATTCCAGACTGTGGTTTTCTTCCCTGGGTCGAACGCGCTCCTTCTGCGCAAATTTGCCATTTACCCAACTGTGGCGCTGGATGGATTCCTGCGTAGCGACCGCGCCGTTATTTACCCCGTCTACAAGAGCACCTACGAACGCGGCGATGGCATGGAGTCCGACGTTGCGAACACCACCAACACCTGGCGGGATCACGTCGTGATGTGGGTAAAAGACGCGTCGCGTGCGATCGACTACATCCAGACACGCCCCGATCTCGATCATGACAAGATCGCCTACTATGGCTACAGTTGGGGAGCGGAGCTGGGCGGTATTGTTCCCGCTGTCGAACCCCGCATCAAGGCCTGTGTTCTTGCGCTGGGCGGGCTGGACTTTCAACATTCGCTTCCCGAAGTCGACGTCATCAACTTCCTCTCCCGGGTGAAACAACCTGTATTGATGCTGAATGGCCGCTACGATTTCTTCTTCCCGGTCGATTCCACGCAAGAGCCTTTCTACCAGATGCTGGGCTCGAAGAAAGACCAGAAGAAACACGTGCTTTACGACACCAGCCATAACATCCCGCGAAACGAGCTGATTAAGGAGTCGACGAACTGGCTTGATCAATACCTGGGAACGGCCAGTCAGAACTGATCCATCTGTTATGACATACCAACGCTGCGGACAAAATTGTGCCCGAGTCATGGGCAATCCGGAGTTGAACCGATAGCCAGACGGGCCAGAAGTCTTCTTGGGGGAAATGTCGTGCCACGGCGCGCTGTTCGCTCTGCCGATCTCCGCGAAGCCCGTTTGTGGGTAGTTTCCGGTTAGCCGACCACCCGCCCGGAAATGTGCCCGGCGCGAAGTTCACTTCTACCAGCAGCGCGTTTTACCTCCGGCTGAGGCATGGGCCGTCGAGCAAGCGGTAGTTCAGGAGCAATGACGAAGCATTCTCAAGATGCAGGGCGTTCGTCGAGACCTACGAGTTTCCGGAATTCAGGGTCGTCGCGCAGGCAATCGAGATCGGAATCGTTGGCCGCCCAATTTGGGTTGCCGTATCCGGCCGCGAAGGCCTTTTTGAGCGTCTCGAGCGCCTCTGCCTTTTTCCCGAGGATGCCGTAGGTACACGCAGCATTGTAGAGGGTGTTGGAATCTCCGGGGCGAAGGGCGACGGCGGTCTGCAGGTGCCGCATGCTCTCGTCCGGGTCTTGTTCGAGGTAGGCAAGGTACCCCGCCAGCAAGATACGGGCGCGCACATCTTCTGGCACCAACTCCAGTTGTTGGCGGAAGATCTTGATCACGCGGCCCCGGAGTTGCGCGGATTCCTTTTCCCGCCCCAGCCGTTGCAGTGAGTTTACATAGGGGAGATAAGTATTATAGTCGTCGCCGTTGGCTTCGATGGCCCTCTCCGTGAGCGCCGCGGCCTCTTCGAAACGCCCAGAAGAGAAATACGCGCGCCCGAGGATGTTCCAGGAACCTTCACAGTCGGGCTTGCGCTCGATGGCGCGCCATGCCAACCTCGCGGCTTCGTCGTATTTCTTCTGCGTATAACAGATGCGGGCGTGCGCTACCAAAATCTCTGGCAGGTCGGGCACAAGAGCCGTAGCCAACTCGCAGCTAGCCTTTGCCCGTTCAATCCATTTCGGATTCTGCTCGCGATACTCGTAGATGAGCCCGCAAAGGTGGGCAATTCCGGCGTGCGCCAGAGCGAAATTCGGATCCAGATGGATGGCCTGTTCGAACATTTGCAGGCCGTAGTCCAAATTCTCGCGGCGCATGTAGCTCCTTCCGCGCAGGTAAAAATCATACGCCAAAGGGTTTTCCGTCGGCTTCCGCGCGATGGTATTTTCTTCCTGCGGCGTAAGCGTGATGCGTAGGGCCTGGGCAATGCTCCGCGCGATTTCTTCCTGGATGGCGAAGACGTCTTCAAGTTGCCGGTCGTAGCGCTCAGCCCAGACGGAATGCCGCGTGGAGGCCTCGACGAGCTGCGCGGTGATGCGCACGCGGTTGCCGGCGCGTCGGATGGAACCTTCGAGCACATAGGCGGCGCCAAGCTGCTCGCCCGCCTGCAGCGCCGTGACCGGTTTGTCGCGGAATGCAAGCATCTCCGAGCGGGGGAATACTTGCAGCTGTTTGATCTTCAAAAGCTCGGTGACAATGTCTTCGGTAATTCCGTCGCGGAAATATTCGTCCTCTTTCGCGCCACTTTGGTTTTCGAAGTACAGCACAGCGACTGATTTCTGCTGGGTTGCAACCGAATGTCCACCGGAACCCGTAACACTTTTCCCCGCGGCGGGCCGGCGGCTGGACTCGATGTCCCGCTTGAGCCGCTTCAGGTCGGCGCGGAGTTCAGCGGCCGTTTGGCAGCGCAGGTCGGAGTCCTTCTCCAGTGCCTTACTGAGAATGCTCTCGAACGCCAGCGGCAGGCGAGGGTTGAGTTCCTTCGCGGGCCGGGGTAAGGAATGAAGGATGCCGTCGAAGATGACCGCGTCGGTTGAGCCAGCGAACGGAACCGACCCGGTGGCCATCTCGTACAGCACAACACCGAGCGAAAACAGATCCGAGCGCGCGTCCAGTTCCTCACCACGCGCCTGTTCGGGCGACATGTAGGCGACCGTTCCCATCGAACTGCCTGGACTGGTCAGCTGATCATCGTTGAGCACGTGCATCTGCGTGGGCACGGACGTGGCGCCCACGGTCTCAGGGGCGGGCCGGAGCGTAGAGGTGACCTTCGCCAAGCCAAAATCGAGAATTTTCGCCTGGCCGCGTTCGACGAGAAAGATATTTGCGGGCTTGATGTCGCGGTGGACGATGCCCTTGGCATGCGCCGCATCGAGGCCGTTCGCGATCTGGATGCCGATCTCCAGAAGTTCCGAGATCTCGATGGGCTTCCCGACAATCCGGTGCTTGAGGGTCTGGCCCTCGAGCAACTCCATGGCAATAAACGGCCGGCCGTCAAACTCCCCGATGTCGTAAATCGTGCAGATATTCGGATGATTCAGCGCGGAGGCGGCTCGCGCTTCACGGCGGAACCGCTCAATCGCCTGCGGATCGTGGGAAATATCGTCGGGAAGAAATTTCAGTGCGACATTCCGGCCGAGGCGCCCGTCCTTGGCTTTATAAACGACGCCCATGCCACCACCGCCGAGTTTATCGACCACGGTGTAGTGGGAAATGATGCGGCCGAGGATAGAGGAAGAATCAGCCATCGGAACATGAATGTTACGACAGCGGCTGAATTCAGGCAATCGTGTTGCGGATTGAAATCTGCCTTGGCGCCCCAGAACTCCCGTTGTGCGAAGCTGCATTTGCGCTTGCCTTCGTGGGCGGATGACGGGCTAAACGGAAGTTATGCCTGCGGAGGTACTCTGAACGACGCGGGCCAGAAGTCGGCTTCGCGGAGATCTGCCCCAATGCTGACGTTCAGCTACGACATCTCCCCGAAGCCCGTTTCTGGATAGTTTCCGTGCTGCTGAAAATCCGCAGTGATCTCAGAGATCTCGTTTTCACTCGCCCGAATTGTCGTCCACGGGGGGGGCCGCTAGCCGCGGTGGCGTCGCAATCGCCGCCGCAGCACCCGAACCTTTACAAGTCACCTCGGCGGCGCAGGTTGCGCAAAGTCAGCGCTACGGCAAGGGCGCCTAGGGCGATAAACACGCCGGCGCAAGTGATCCATGCCGGGTATAGCTGCTTGGGCGGGGCAAACGACGCAGTCAGGAAGAAAAACGGGTTCACATACATTGGGGCGCGGATGTTCAGCGGGATATCGTACCAACCGCGTGTTGTTAGGTGATGCGCAGATTCGTAAATCGATATGCGCACGAAAAAGACAATGGTTGTCACTACGGTGATTGCAATGACGGTGGCATAGCTGACGGCGGTGGCATGGACGCTGCGCTGGAAGGCGGACGAGCAATAGAGACCGATCGCGCTCATGCAGCCGAGAATAAGCACAGTCGTCACCGTGGCGCTGAAGATTTCCCATGGACCGATGCCGCCGAACGCAAAGGCCATGCTCAGAACCGGCAGGCTTGTGACGAGCAGGAGCAGGACGAACAGCAGCGAAGAAACAAACTTGCCCCACCAGATCTGCGCAGAGGTTAGCAACGAGGTTAGCAGGCCGGCGAGCGTTCGTTGCTCCTTCTCAATCGTGATGGATCCGGCGCTGAAGATTGGCACCAGCAGCAGCAACAGCGCGAGTTGCGAGTACGCGAGTGTCAGAAACAGAGCCACACCCACCGTTGATCCCTGAATGTTGGACCGGCCGCGGTCCGCCGTTGTAACGAAATAGGCGAAGGTCACAACGGCGCCAAGAACGACCAAGTAGAGGGAGGGCAGCAGCCAGCCGCGTCGTTCCCGCATGCGTTGCCGCAGTTCCTTTCGGATCATCGGGTTCATGGGCGCCTCCCCTGGAAGGCGAGACGATACCGTGCCTCCAGATCGAGAGCGCGATGTTCGAACCGGAGCACATCCGCGCCGCCGAGCACCAGTGCCCGCAAGAGCGCGACAACCTGCTCGTCTGCGCCTGTGATCTCCACTAACAGGCGGCCGACGCCGGATTCGAGCAGACGCGCGCCGGCAACCGATTTCAAAATATTCACCGCGGGGACGCTGTCGCCTAGCAGTTCAATCTCGTAGATCCGCACCCGAGCCTGCGGCGCACGCAGTTGGATAACGGAGTGCCCCTCGGTATCCCTGGCATTGCGCCCCTCGCCAATCAGGGCGATCTGCGTGCAGATGTCTTCGAGGTCGCTAAGGATATGGGAGGAGATCAGGATGGTAATACCTTCAGCTTGCAGTTCCTTGAGTTGCGCGCGAAGTTCGATGCGAGCGATGGGGTCGAGCCCGGTGGCTGGTTCGTCCAATAACAGGACCTTGGGATCGTGCAGCAGGGTTTTGGCCAGAACGAGGCGCTGCTTCATGCCAAACGAGAGTTGTTCGACTGCGTCGCGGCTGCGCTCGGCGAGTCCGGAGCGCTCCAGGGCGCGCTCCACAGCGGCTCGATTGCGGGGTCCGGTGAGTTGGAACGCGTCGGCGAAGAACTCTAGGAACTCGCGCACGCTCATGTCCTGGTACACTCCGGGCTGATCGGGCAGGTAGCCAATCAGGCGTTTTACTTCGCGTGCTTGGGCGGTAACGCTGAGGCCCCCGATCTGAGCCGTACCGCTATCAATCGGCAGGAGCGTGGAAAGGGTCTTCATCAGCGTGGTCTTGCCAGCACCGTTCGGGCCGACTAGGCCGAACAGTTCTCCGGCGCCAACATGCAGGGTGAAGCCGTCGAGCGCCCGCGTACCGTTGAAACTCTTGCGGATTTGTTCGACGTCGATCATTGCTGTTCCAGGGCGACAATCACGAGCGAATGGACACTTTGCTGATGGAGGACGTTCAACTCTACGGGCAGCGCGGGGCCGTCACTTAGCCCCGCAAATACCCGCCCCGCACCGACAAACGGCAATTCGCCTCTGAGCGCCAGTTCCGGCAGCGCTTGCTTGCTGTAATCGAGGTCCGCGCCCGTCCAGGTCTGCTTCAGGTCTTTCGTGCGAATCGGCCTCGGCGTGATCGCGTCCAGTTGAATTTCCTCGCCTGGGGCCAGGGCGGGCAGCGCGTAAAGAGCATTGGAGGTGTAGTCGAGATACACAGCTTCGCCAAAGCGCTGCCCGGTATCGTTGCGGAGGCGGTTGGGGGCCACGAAGTGTACGGTCCCGGAGAATTTGTGCAAGCCCTGCAAGTCGATATCGTGGAACGACCATTTCAGCAACGACAGCTCGACTTGGCTTGGCGGACCAAGATGAATGTCGTACTCGTGACGCGCCTGCGCACCCTGCCGATTCATTTCGGCCCAGATTTGGCTGTTCGGCTCTTCCCCCGTGAAACTGGAATAGGCAAACACGGCGGGATCGGCAACGGAAACCAGCACGTCTCGCCGGTCCGGGGCAGAGACGCGAAGGTTATAGTCGGCGGCCGCCAGCGGACTTCGTGCGTCGAGGTAATAAGTGGCGAGATTATCGAGACGAAAACTCCTCGGACGCCGGCTCGCGCTGGAGAAATAGAAGCCGGCGGCAAACACCAGTGCCAGTCCGCACATGCTGATCCAGCCGAATTCCAAACGGCGGAAATGCCGAAGTACGGCGAAGTTCACGACGCCAATCACGACCGTGTAAGCCGTCAGCCAGATCAGAACCCAGCGCAGCCGCGGAAAGTCGAACGACGTGGCGAATCGGCGGGGCAGAAAGCCCAACTGATTCGAGTTCCGCCGAGTGTAATTCTGCGCGAGAACACCGGCCAGATTGCGACCGGCGAAGACGTCGCCGAGCGCGTTCGCTCCTAACCCGGAAGCACGGAAGAGCGTGCCCTTGCCCACGCGTTCACCGTTGGGCGGCGCCGGCGCTGTACGATATGCAGAAAGGAAACTGGGATCTGCGATTTCGTCTTCGAGCAGAACCAGGCGCCCACCGCTTCGCAGAAATCCTTCCAGCGCATCTCGCTGCGCGGGTGCTAGCTTTGTCATGGGTATCGCGACCACGACAGCGCTGCTCGCCGAATAAGCCCACCAATGGTCGCGCGGGTCGTCGACCAGTTCGAACGCAGTCTGACGGTTTTTGTCGGCTCGTTCCTCAATGGTCCCGCTGAACTGTATCTGCGATTGCGCCGTTTTACAGACGTTCTCGCTGGCGCACATCAGGACGATCAAATTGGTTTGGCGTAACACTTCCTCGTGTTTATCTTGGCCGAAAAATGCGCCTGCGCTGCTTGCGTCTACTGTGATGAACACTTTCCCGACGAACATCAGCACCGGCAACTCCAGTGCACGCTGCTCGCTGCCGCTCAACGTAACGTCGGTTGTGACGATGTTTGTGACATCATCTTCGTTGCCGGCAGCGACCTGCAGATGAATGACCTGCGGCTGCGATGAGGGATTCCGTACGATCAGCCGGACGGCGGAGGGTGTACCGTAGTAGCCGTGCAGGCCGACATCGGTGATGCGCAAGTTGGAGTCGGCAATCAGCGATGCCGCGAGTACCAATACGAAAATGATGCACCACAGTACGCGCCTCATCGTTAGCAGCGTTTTACGCGCAAACGGGGGAAATATCAAGAAGCGAGATGCCGATCTTGACCGGCGTCCTGGCGGTCCCGGGAGCACAACACCTCGCCCGAAGATGCCTTCGATGAATTGCCCCCACACCACAGCGTGACGCCTTATCTGAAAAACTACGCCGGAAGCCACGGTTACCCATATCATTGGCTAAACCGAAGTTATGCCCGGTACGGACTCTCAACGACGCGGGCCAGAAGTCGGCATGTAGGAAGTTGGCACCCTAGTAACGCTTGTCAACGATTCTGGTCGGATGACGGGTCACATAGCGTTCTTCTCGCGCTGATCTTTGCCCGTTTATTCATCCTAAACGACAAAAAGCGCAGTCCCTCGACGAGCGCATAAAATGACGACCCTGGGCCAGTGTGCCGCCCGCTATTACGAATCGTCTGACCGTATTGGTATGATGCATACAAACCGCTCGGATTATCTTCGAATTCGGCGCGCGCAAGTGGCGGTGAATGATTCTAATTCGTTGGATTTCTGATCGTTGGATTTCTAATTATCGGAGTGGCTATGAACGGATTCTGGGAACGGGTAGCTTTTGCCTTTCGGTGTTTCTTTTCAATCCTGTTCCACGCTGACATTCCCAACGACATCGCACAGAAACTGGTCAAACTTGCCGGTCCGGTTCCGCAGACGGCGACAGTTGCTGCACCTTCCGTCTCTCGTCCGAAGGAAGTTGAACGGCCAGCCTCGGAAGCGTTCGATCGCGCCGTCCAGATGCTTGCGCTGCTGCAACGCGATGGGCGGTTCATTGATTTCCTGGCGGAGAACATCTCCGCCTATCCCGACGCGCAGATTGGAGCCGCGGTCCGCACCATCCACGACACTTGCCGACAGGTGCTCGACCAGTATGTAAAGCTGGAGCCGATTCTGAACTCGGAAGAGGATCAACCGGTGACGGTGCCGGCGGGTTTTGACCTGGCGGCTATCAAACTGATCGGCAACGTTGCGGGTGAACCGCCAGTTCGCGGTGTGTTACGACACAAAGGCTGGCGCGTGAAGGAAGTGAATCTTCCCCCTTTGCCGCAAGGCGCCGGCCGGATGGTGGTTGCGCCGGCTGAGGTCGAACTTTCATAACGGCTGGTCCACATCTGCCCAGTAGATGTTGGGCTTGAGGAGGAGACTTTCATTGGCGGCCAAATACATCGTTGGCATCGATCTAGGTACCACAAATTCGGCGCTGGCGCGCTGCAACGCCAGTGCTGCCGAAGAGGAAAGCCGCATCGAGGTCCGCAGCATTCCGCAACTGGTGAATCCGAACGAAGTGGCGGAACGCACGTTGCTGCCGTCGTCTCTCTATATTCCGGGCGATTTCGATTTTCCCAAGGGCAGCCTGGCCTTGCCATGGGAAGCCGAGCCGCAGTTCGTGATCGGCGAACTGGCGCGCAAACGCGGCGCGGAGAGTCCAAACCGCCTGGTCGCCTCGGCCAAGTCCTGGCTCTCTTACGCTGGGGTGGACCGCACTGCGCCGATCTTGCCTTGGCAAGCGCCCGAAGAGGTGCCCAAGCTATCGCCGGTCGAAGCGTCGTCGCAGTTCTTGCAGTACTTGCGCACCGTGTGGGACAGCGGAGAGGCAGGGGAGCTAGGAGAACTCGCTCTCGCGCAGCAAGACGTGCTGCTCACTGTGCCCGCTTCGTTCGACGAAGAAGCCCGCGAGTTGACCAGGCGCGCCGCCGAACACGCCGGTTATCCGCACGTCACGTTGCTGGAAGAGCCCCTGGCAGCCTTTTACGCGTGGCTTGAAAACCAGGGCGATGCCTGGCGCCGCCGCATCAAGGTCGGCGACCTCGTTCTCGTGTGCGACGTCGGCGGCGGCACCACGGATCTCAGCCTCATCGTGGTTTCCGAAGAGAACGGCGACCTGACGCTGAAGCGCGTCGCCGTTGGCGACCACATCCTGCTGGGCGGTGACAACATGGACTTGGCGTTGGCGCGCGTTCTGCAGCAGCGCCTTGAGGCCTTGGGCAACCGCATCGATACCTGGCAGTTGCACGGCCTGTGGCATCAGTGCCGCATCGAGAAGGAAAAACTGTTCGAATCGCCCAAAACGCAGAAGCGCCCAATCACGTTGCTGGGCAAGGGGACGAAGCTCATCGGCGGCACCATCAAGACGGAACTGGTGCGCCAAGACCTCGACCAGGTTCTGGTCGAAGGATTTTTTCCCAAGGTCGCGAGCGGCGAATTACCGACACGGCAACGCCGTGTTGGCTTTCAGGAGTTGGGCCTGCCGTATGCGGCCGATCCAGCCATCACCAAGCACCTGGCGCGGTTTCTGTCGGAGCAAGTTCGCAACAGTCCCGAGGCGGCGGGCATCCGGCGTGGCCCGAGCGGACTGGCATGTCCCACGCACATCCTGTTCAACGGCGGAGTGATGAAAGCGGCGGTGCTGCGCGACCGGGTGGTCGAGGTGCTGAACAGCTGGTTGCGACAAGAAGGATTCGACGCGCTCGGGGCAGAGCAAATCCTTAACTCGCACAACGAAGCTCCGGACTTGGAGCACGCAGTTGCGCGCGGCGCGGCCTATTACGGGAAGGCGCGTCGCGGTCGCGGCGTGCGTATCCGCAGTGGCGCCTCGCGCACGTACTACATCGGAATTGAAAGCGCAATGCCGGCAGTGCCCGGCATGGAAGCTCCGCTCAAGGCGCTCTGCGTCGTTCCCTTTGGCATGGAGGAGGGCACCGAAGCCACGATTCCCGGCCGAGAGTTTGGCCTCGTCGTCGGCGAACCAGCCGAGTTTCGTTTCCTGAGTTCCAGCGTCCGCAAGCAGGACCATGTCGGCAGCCTGCTGGAAGATTGGGGTGCCGATATCGAGGAACTCAGCCCGCTGGAAGTCACGCTCAAACTGGATGGCCAGCAGGGAACGGTTGTACCGGTGCGGCTCGAGACTCGGGTCACCGAACTCGGCACCCTCGAGGTCTGGTGCGTATCTCGCGACGGCACCAAGCGCTGGAAGCTTGAGCTGAACATTCGCGAAAAGCACGGGAGGTGAGGTCGTCGGTGCCTTCTCGTTATCTGATCGGCATTGATCTGGGCACGACAAACTCTGTCGTAGCGTATATCGACGCGTACATCGATACTCAGGAAGTCGCTGAGGGGGGCTCCCCTATTCGTGTGTTTCCCGTACCGCAGTTGGTGGGACACGGGGAAGTCCGCACGCTTCCCGCACTTCCTTCTTTTCTTTACTTCCCCACCGAAGATGAGTTGTCTGCCGGAGCCGTGAGCGCCACCTGGGATGAGGATCCGCCAATGGTCACAGGTGTGCTCGCGCGCGAACAGGGAGCGCTGGTACCGAGCCGCCAAGTGTCATCGGCCAAGTCGTGGCTTTCCTATCCCGGCGTGGATCGCCGCGCCAGGATCCTGCCGGCGCAAGCGGAACCGCCGCAGCCCATGATTTCTCAACCCATGATTTCCCCGGTCGAGGCATCCGCGCGCTACCTCATGCATTTGCGCGACGCCTGGAACGGCGCAATTGGGTGTGATGGAGAAACGCGTTTTGAGCATCAGGAAATCGTCCTCACTGTGCCCGCTTCGTTCGATGAGGAAGCGCGTGAGCTGACGGTCGAAGCCGCCCACGGTGCCGGACTCGACAAACTCACTCTGCTCGAAGAACCGTTGGCCGCGTTTTATGCGTGGATCGCGGCCAAGATCGCGGAAAATCGGATCGCGGCGAATCGACCTGCGCAGGCAGGCGGCCTATCCTCGCGCCCATATCCGGCACGGGATGGGAACGATGAAGACCTCCGCGACGGTGAACTGATTCTGATCTGCGACATCGGCGGTGGCACGACCGACTTCAGCCTGGTGAGCGTTCGCTTGGTCAATGGCGAGTTGCAGTTTGAGCGAACCGCCATCGGCGAGCACCTTTTGCTCGGCGGCGACAATCTCGATTTCGCCTTGGCCCGCCGTGTGGAAGACAAGCTCGAAGAGAAGCTCAAAGGTATCAAGCTCACGCTGCGACAGCGATATGCGTTACGCCGGGCCTGCTGTGCCGCGAAAGAGCGGCTGCTCAGTGATTCGTCTTCGGAACTGTCGCGCGTGCCGGTCACGGTTTTGGGCAGCGGCCGTGCCGTCGTCGGACAGACGCTCAGCGTTGACCTGACGCGCGAGGAAGTTCTGCAGATTGTGACGGCCGGGTTCCTACCGATCACGGCGCCAGATGAGATGCCGGCGCATGGCCGGCCAACCGGGTTGCGCGAACTCGGCCTGCCCTACGCCAGCGATCCCGCCATCACGAAGCACCTTGCTGCATTTCTGACGCAAGCGGCGGTCGCCATGAACGGTTCGTCGGCAAGCCAAAATTCTGCCAACCAAGGTTTGGCAAACCAAAGAATGGCTCGACCCGACGCCGTGCTCTTCAATGGCGGCTTCTGTGCGCCGGCGGTCACTCGCGAGAGGATTGTCGAGGCAATTTCCGCCTGGTTCGGCGGAACCCAAAGCGGCTGGCGGCCTAAGCTCCTCAACAACGAAGCGGCAACTAGTGAGGCAGGAAGTGCGGCGGGAAGTGCGGAAGAAAGCGCGGTTGCTCGGGGTGCTGCCTACTACGGCCGCGTGCGGCGAGGATCCGGTTTGCGCATCCGAGCCGGCAGCGCGCGCACCTACTACATCGGGTGGCGTTCGGACGACGGTCTGCAGGGCATCTGTGTTTTGCCTTCCGGAGTCGAAGAGGGCACCACACTTCCGCTACTCAACCGCGAATTCTCGGTGCTGGCGAACCGCCCGGTGTCGTTCACGATGTACAGTTCGCGCACACGGCACGACGCGCATGGCGAAGTCGCCGCGTTGGACGAAGCGGACGAAGCGAATGTGCATCGTCATGCACCGCTCGTAACCTTGTTGCGCTACGGCAAAAAAATGCGCGAGCTCTACCTGATTGTGCGTCTCCGTGCCAGTTTCACGGAGGTTGGCACGCTTGAACTCTGGTGTGAATCGCGCGACACACCGCATCGCTGGCGGCTGCAATTCGAACTGCGCGGCGAAGAAGCACAAGCGCAGCAGCTCGATACGGCGAAAGCACAACCGGTGCCGGCACGTTCACCGGCCGTCGCGACTTCCGATGCAACTGTCGAATCCGCGGCGCAATTGATCCGCCGTGTTCTTGGAGGTTCGGCTGCTGGCGACACGCTGGCGTCCGAGACGCTCGTCAGCCAAATGGAAACGGCGCTCGGCGCGAAGAAAGACTCGTGGCCGGTCTCGGCCATTCGCCGGTTCAGCGATGTGCTTATCGAAGTTGCCGCCGGACGCAAAAAATCTCCGCGCCATGAGGTGCGTTGGCTCAATCTATCCGGCTTCTGCTTGCGGCCGGGGTTCGGTGCACCGGGAGATGACGCGCGCGTTAACGATCTGCGAAAAATCGCGTCGAACGAACTCGTCTTTGCCGACGATCTGCAATGTCAGGTCGAACTGCTGGTGCTGTTGCGCCGGATCGCCGGCGGCATCAATGCCAGCGAGCAGCAGGCGCTCTATCGCAAGCATACCCGTCGTGCCGGTAACAAGAAGAAGGGCCGCGTGAACCGGCAACTCGAGTACGAGGAGTGGCGCCTGGTTACGAGCCTTGAGCACCTGCTAGCCAGCACCCGGGCTTCGCTTGGCCAGGCACTGGTGGCGAAGGTCAGAAGAGAACCTGGAGATGCCATTTGGCTGTGGTCGCTCGGCCGGCTGGGCGCCCGCATTCCGCTGTACGGGCCACGGCACGCTGTCGTGGCGCCTGATGTTGCCGGCGAGTGGCTGAAAGCCGTGTTGGACTTATCCACCTTCACGACGGCAACGGCTTCCGCCATCGTACTGTTGGCGCGGCGCACCGACGATCGACGGCGTGACATCGATGATGCAATTCGCGAACAGGCAATCTCCCGCTTGATGGCGATTGGGATCGCCGAAGAAACCATTCAGCTTCTGTCAAAGTACGTCCCGCCTGAACCGGCGGACGCAGTCCGCAGCTTCGGGGAATCGCTGCCGCCTGGGCTGCAACTTGTCAGCTCTGCGAACTGCTTGCTGTCAGTACCGGCGTTGCACAGCTCTGGTCCGACTTTTTCGAAACCGGCGTGAACAGCAGGTACCAATCGAAGCAGAAATCGGCGAGACGCGAAGCCGCCGCCATCTTTCATTTGCTCAATTGTCCCATCGGATTTCAGCGCGAACATCACGAACGCATCGGCCAGGGCTCGATCTCGCCAGTGGTCCTTGAACGTGGTCGTAGTGCTACTTCATCGAACGAAATCTAGAGTTCCTCAACGCAGGCGGTCAGATGTGTATCGTGTTTTCTCAGGCCGCCTCAAGAACACCAGCGACGAGGCCATTCGAGAGTTCATTTCTGACGGCGCTCACACTATTGGGGTCGTTGGCCTCCGCTAGAGCACGTTCGGCCGCACACTAGAAGCTGCGGTTACAGCATGTCGGGCCCCAGCGCGTACACACGGCTCACGGTAGATATGATCTGCTCTGTCACTGTGGCGGATCGCACCCTAGTCACGGGTGTTCCGAAAAATTTATTCCGGGCCAGAAGTCCGCTTCGAGGAAGAGATCTCCCCGAAGCCCGTTTCTGGATAACTTCCGGGTAGCCGACCAGGACTAAGCCGCTGGCGCGGCGGACGCTACCGCGTAGATCGACCGAGAGAGTTCAGGAGCTGCTGACATAGTGTGGGTCATAGGAAAGGAGATTCCTGTGACCCGTTTACGCAAGATGATGCTGGAGGA
>Ga0208827_1000139_pt1 | contig 55428 bp, 49 predicted proteins | sample Sb_taG_5_FD_187709 | JGI IMG/M metagenome (GOLD analysis project Ga0208827, IMG submission 187709) | Peat soil microbial communities from Weissenstadt, Germany - Sb_50d_8_FC metaG (SPAdes) (version 2) | ecosystem: Environmental > Terrestrial > Soil > Wetlands > Peat | place: Germany... | reverse complement strand
GGCTACGAACGCCTGCTGCATGACTGCATGACCGGAGACGCCACCCTGTTCCAGCGCGCCGACATGGTCGAGGCCGGTTGGAGCATTGTCAATCCCGTACTCGATGTGTGGAAGGCGCTGCCGCCGCGTAATTTCCCCAACTATCCTGCCGGAACCTGGGGACCGAAAGAGTCCGACGAGTTGATGGAACGCGATGGCCGGCGCTGGAGAGATTTCGAGAAATGAGGGGGATGTGTAATTTGTAATTGGTAATTTGGTAATTCTGTGATTTGTGTTTGGGCTTACTGGCCGCAGGTATCAAATTGCAAAATTTGCCAAACCACAAGATTACAAATTACCAATTACAAATTACCAATTTTCCATGCCCTCGACTCGATCGATTGAAGTGCTGGCCACTGCGGCCGATCTTTTTCACACCGCCGCCGAAGAATTCGTGCGCGCGGCCCGCGCCGCCATCGGCGCCCAGGGACGATTCACGGTGGCGCTCTCCGGTGGCTCGACTCCAAAAGCTCTCTATTCCCTGCTCGCCGCCAATTACGCCGACTTCGCCTGGAACCGCGTCATTCTATTCTTCGGCGACGAGCGTCACGTCCCGCCCACCGACCCCGACAGCAATTATCGAATGGTGCATGAATCGTTGCTGACGAAGATTGCGGTTCCAGCCGAGAACGTCTTTCGCGTGCCGGTGGAAAATCTCGATGCCGCCGCCGCTGCCTCCGACTATGAGGCCCAGCTCCGCCGGTTCTTCGAACTCCAGCCCGGCGAATTCCCGCGCTTTGACTTGATTCTGCTCGGCATGGGTCCCGATGGCCACACCGCTTCCCTGTTCCCCGATTCCGCGGCGCTCGACGAACGGTCGCGCCTGGTGGTCGCCAATTGGGTCGCGAAGTTGAACACGCATCGCATCACCTTTACTTTCCCAGTGCTGAATCGCGCCGCTGAGGTGATGTTCATGGCGAGCGGTGCGGACAAAGCCGACATGCTGCGCCAGGTTCTCGAGGGCAAGAGCCTTCCTCCGCTGCCCTCGCAAAGAGTGCAACCATCCGACGGGAACCTGTTGTGGATGCTCGACGAAGCCGCCGCCGCTAAACTAACTCGCTGAAACCCGCCTGGGCTCGCATTCCGAAAAAATTTCGCTTACGCGGCGTGGCCGCGCCAGTCGGCGATCTCCTTCATACCTTCTCCGCGGGCGTGCTCGAAAAGTCTGACTCGGTGGCGGGCATGTTCGAATTCGTGGATGTCAGCCCATACCTCTGCCTGCCACGATCTCTCGTGGGCCGCGGCCTCGCCGCAACTGGCACAGCGCGTATGAAAGGTGACACCCGGCTTCGGAGGAGTCTGCACGTCCTGCAGTTCGACGAAGATGCAGCGCACTTCTTCGATCTCTTCGTCGGGACCCAGAATGTGCTCGTAGCGCAGCAGGTATCCAAAGCCGAGTTTGCGGGCTTCGCCTTCCGCTTCTTCCCGGGTGTGGAACGGACCGTATTCGGCCCGCAGTTGCTCGGTCGAGTCGCAGGCCATCCAAAAAATGTCCTTGTAGAGCATGCCTACCTCAGTCCAGGTCTGAACGAATGAAGCGCAGAACCGATGAAGCGCTGAACTATAGAGCTCCGAACTCATGAAGCGGACGAACAGGTACAGCAGTGACCGAGCAATTTGACTACCGGGATTGCGGCAGTCGGCGCACCCTTCCCGGCGGCTGCTTCGGGCAGAAGTTGGTGGGTTATTCCTCTGAAAACATGCTACTTAGGCCGGAAGTCCCGCGAACCCAATGGCCTGCGGGAACCGCCGGGTACGGCGGCCAGTGTGAAATCTGTTTCCGTCCCTAAACATCGGAGGGAGGCAATTCCACTCCAGCCGCGTCGGAGGCCTGCCGTGAGCTCACAAGTCCACTAGCTAGTCTTTGCGCGAATGCTTCGCACCGTGCCTCCCAGCAATGACAGCGCCAGCAGGACGGCGCTGCCTGCCGCAATCCCCAGGCCGATCTCGCACCGGGCGTAACTCGTTTCGAAGCCGCGCCGGGCCTCCACGCAAACCGGCAACTTCACAGCGAGCAACTTCTCGACGATCAGCTTTACAACCATGCGCGCGACTCGCCGGATGCGTAACTTCTAGCTCGTCCCTCTGGAGGCTGCAGCAGCAGCCTTTCTTTCCGCATCCCCATAGGCAACGCCTTCCTCGCGGGCAGCTACGCTCCACCCGGCCCCCGGTGGCAACGGCCCATTCCCCAGTTGCGCATGCCAGTTCGCTCCGCCGTGGCTGGCCACATAGAGCGCGAGTTCGAGCCGGGTCCAAACTCCCAGTTTGTCGAAGGTGGTGCGCAGGTAGTTCTTCACCACCTGCTCGCTGGTTCTGAGCACCCCAGCAATGTCTTTGTTAGTAAGACCCTGCCAGACCAGGGTCGCGATCTGAATTTCCTTCGGGGTTAGCCGATCACGGGGTTGCATGGTTGCACCTGCTCCTTGATGAACATGGCGGTGGCGAGTTTCACCCGCTTCCGGCCTTCTTTGATGCCTGCGCGCAGAAACAGCGTACGCAGGTGCTGTTTGACGGTCCGCGGGCTGATGTTCAAGTGGCTCGCGATTTCTTTGTTGCTGCATCCCTGCACCAACAGACGCAGTACCTGCTGGTCTCGGGGCGTTATCTTGATATCATTGAGGTTGATCATTGGCTTTTCGTCGGCTCCTTCAGTTCAGTCTTGGGGTCGCGACCCGCCGTAAACAGAAGCAACCCATTCGCCAAATCTTCGCTACCTAACAACGCCATTTAAAACCATACAGTTACACTTCACTCTTCTACTTTCCTTCGCCCTTTCTTAGGCCGTTCTCATGAACCGCTTCCACATTGGCATCCCCAAACGGGAATCCCTCCCAAATAGCCCTCCCTTTTCTTTCGTGTTCAGACTGCCCGGATTTGCACTACAATAGGTATAGTTTGGATCATTTTTCTCCCCCTCGATGCCATGCCCTCGAGCCGGCCCAACCTGACACTGGACGAGCAATCCTTTCAGGACTTGCTGTCCGCCGCCTTTACTATTCAGGAACATAACGACCATCTAAGACAAGCTCAACCAACACCGGCAGAACCCGAAGCCCACCCCGAACCCGAAGCCAAGAGCGTTTGCCAACATTGTGGCGCTCCGAAGCCAACCGACGAAGCGCGCTGCCAGAGCTGCGGACTCGACGAGTTTCGTCCCGGGGAACGCATGCAGCGCAAGTGGGCCTCGATGTGGCTGATGAGCCAGGAGCAGGTCTTGTGGCCCGAGCGTACTCCCGAGACTCGCGAAGCCACACCGAAGGACGTCCCGCCGCGAGCGGCCGGGCGCACGCCGCCCACTCATTCGGCGTTCGATCCCGCCAGCTCCGGCCTTCTCGCTTTGCCGGTTGCGAGGGCGGCTACAAAGGAAACGATCTCCCAGGAAAAGACCGAGACCATCCACGATCGAGTACACCGCAAATCAGCTCTCGACGATCCAGCGCTCGACACACCGGCACGCGACAAAGCAGCCGCGAAAAACGAATGGGCCACTGCAGCAACCGAAGACTTGGCGTCAGAAGACTCGGATCTGGCCGTCCAGACATTCCAGTTATCCGCAAGCGACGATTTTTCCGCGACCGAAGCAACGATCGACCCAATCATCGACCCGATGACCGACGCAATGACCGACGCACGCGACACCGGCGCGAGTTCCTTGATTCAGCGCTTTGCGGACCTGCGTGTGACGCTGCGCTTTCACCGCGCCGACGTCTATCTAGGGCTGGCTATCTTCGTAGCTGCGCTGGCCATCTTGTGGCCGACGGCGAGCTCGCCGCGACCGGCAGCGCTCGGCCCCTGGGAAAGGTCGCTGGTGGCGCTCGGAATCGCCGAGGCTCCCCCACCCGTAATCCATCTTCAGGGAGACCCGGGCCTCGAGGTGTGGGTCGATCCGCACACCGCTCTCTACTACTGCCCCGGAGAAGAGCAGTACGGGAAAACCGCCGACGGCCGCGTCACCAGCCAGCGCGAAGCGCAGATGGATCGCTTCGAACCCGCCGGTCGCAGCGCCTGCGAGTAAAGTGCAGCTGCGAGACTTCGAGCAAACGCTCAAAAGCAGAGGGCTCGGCTGGCTCGCAGCTCGAACCGTACAACCTCCACCCGATACCACCGTAGCGTCGCGAAATGTATCATTGAGCAGGTGACAATCAATGTTCTCAGGATCTCCATTCACCAAGGGCAATCGAAGGAGTCTGGTCTTTCATTTGGCTTTCTTTTCGGTCGCCACCGCACTCGCTCTCGCCCTGATCTCGGATGGGGTCACGCCAGCTTTTGCCCAGAACAACAAGCCGCAGCGTCAGAGCAAACCAGCCAGCGCGGCGGCTGACGTCGCTCGCGGAAGGTATCTCGTCGAAGACGTGGCCGTCTGCGGACAGTGCCACACGCCGCGCGACAGAAATGGAAATCTCGACCGGACGCGATGGCTGCAGGGCGGGTCCGTCCCCTACCTACCGGCGAGGCCCGACATGGATTGGCCGATCAACGCGCCGCGGATTGGCGGCACTCCGCCCGCCAACGACGCCGACATGATCAAACTACTGACGACCGGCATCTGGACCGACGGCAATCGTCTTCGCCTTCCCATGCCCCAGTTTCGCATGGACCGCGGCGATGCCGAAGCTGTCGTTGCCTATTTGAAGACGGTGACTCCGCAACCGTAGCGCGCCGCATTTTTGACGAAATGTTCCACGTGGAACACTTGTGCAGGTAATATTGTACGTATCGATATATATTTACATTAGCCATATATGAAACAGCGGAAACGGGTTACGAGGCGCCGGAAGGTTCGGCGGCTGCGGGCTGCCGCCGACGAAGGCAAGCGTCCGTGGGGGCCGGAGCCGGGGAGATGCTACGGGCCGGGCTTCCTTAGGACGACCAAGAAGCGGGTCACGTTGAACCTGGATGCCGACGTACTGGCGTGGTTCCAAAAGCAAGGGCGGGGCTACCAGACGACGATCAATCGGGAGCTATGGAAGTTCATGATGGAAGAGAGGAAGAGATCAGGGGAATAAGATTGGAGCCGTTGTACGTATAAGTCTGTACATACTACAAGGGCAGACGCCAGCGCACAAAAAGCGAAAGGACGGGACTCGGCGGTGCTTTTTAGTGACCATTGGTCAGAAATTTATGGCCGAGATGCCCGCCCAAGTTGTTGATAATACTAGGGGTCGAGTGTGGTTAGACGGCCACAAGCGGGTAATTGTTACGCTGTAATTCTTACAAAATTCATTCAAAGGGCCGTGGCCCGTCCAAGCCGAGCGCAGCTCGGGGCCTCGCCTGGTTCCCGCTGCGTCACTTATAGCGACTCACGCGAGAGTGCTAAACTTTCTCGTTCCCTCCCCAGCACACTGGAGCGATGTCTGAGCTCAACCTCAAGCCGACGCACGCCGCCGTCAAGAACTACCACGCCGCCCTCCACCAGTTCGGCCAGCTCCATATAGACCATGAGATGGTGGTCCGCAGCGCCTTCCAGTACCTGCTCTCCTCCAGCGGACGCAAACTCAAACTCACCCTCGTCCCGGAATTTGAAATCAAACGCAAACACTCGTCCATACGCGTGGACGGCGCTCTGCTTGATGATTTCCACCTCGCCCACGGTTACTGGGAGGCAAAAGACGAAAAAGACGATCTCGACCGCGAGATCAAATCCAAGCTTGAAAAGGGCTACCCTCGCGACAACATCATCTTCCAGGCCCCCGAACGTGCCGTGCTTTATCAGTCCGGCGCGCGCGTCGCCGACGAGGACATCTCCAAGCCAGACAACCTCGTCCAGGTCGTTAACCAGTTTTTCGACTACAAGGCTCCTCACATCGAGGAATGGGAACAGGCCGTCAGCGAGTTTTCCGAGCGCATCCCGGAGCTTGCCGCCGCCGTTAAAAAGATCATCGACGAAGAACGCCGCCACAGTCCTGCCTTCGTCCGCAGCTTCGACGACTTCTACGCCCTCTGCCGTCAAGCTATCAATCCCAATCTTTCCGAAGATGCTGTGGAGCGCATGCTCATCCAGCACCTGCTGACCGAGCGCATCTTCGAGAGGATTTTCGACAACCCCGATTTCACCCGCCGCAACGTCGTGGCAGCGGAAATCGAAAAGGTCATTGTCGAACTGACGAAACGAGCGTTCAACAGAAACGGGTTTTTGCGCCCGCTCGACCGCTTTTACAAGGCTATCGAAGTCAGCGCGGAAAACACCACTGGCTTCACGGAAAAACAAGCATTCCTAAACAAAGTCTACGAGCGCTTCTTCCAGGGCTATTCGCCGAAAGAAGCCGACACCCACGGCATCGTCTACACGCCGCAGCCCATCGTCAATTTCATGGTGCGTAGCGTAGAAGAAATTCTGCAAAAAGAATTCGGCCGCTCCCTCGGCGACAAAGGCGTCCACATCCTCGATCCCTTCGTCGGCACCGGCAACTTCATCGTCAACATCATGGACAGGATCAAAGCCACCGACCTACCTTACAAATACCAAAACGAACTGCACTGCAACGAAGTCATGCTGCTGCCGTATTACATCGCCAGCATGAACATCGAGCACGCCTATTTCGAGCGAACCGGAGAGTACAGCGCGTTTCCGGGAATTTGCTTGGTGGATACGTTTGAGCTTGCGGAATCGAGGCAATCGCCGTTGTTCACCGAGGAGAACACTCAAAGGGTTGAAAGGCAGAAGGAGCAGAAAATCTTCGTCGTTATTGCCAATCCGCCCTATAACATGGGCCAACTGGACGAGAGCGATAACAACCAAAATCGGGAGTACCCGGCGTTAGAAGAGAAAGTTGCGGCAACCTACACAGCACAATCCAGCGCGACACTAAGGAACAAACTTTCAGATCCTTACGTCAAAGCGTTCAGGTGGGCCTCTGATCGTATTGGAGATGAGGGCATCGTTTGCTTCGTCTCCAACAACAGCTTCCTAGATAACATAGCCTTTGACGGAATGAGAAGCTGCTTGGAATCGGAGTTTTCGAACGTCTACCACCTCAACCTTAAAGGCAATGCGCACACGTCGGGCGAACGGCGTCGTAGGGAGGCCGGGAACATATTCGATGACCAGATTCGGGTCGGGGTGGGCATCACACTCCTCGTGAAGAACCGCAAGAAGCCACCTCCCGCCGAAATCTCCGTCTATTCCGTTGACGATTGCTTACCATCAGAAAAGAAACGCGACCTTCTCGTCAACGCTGTCGAGTTCAGTCAAATACCGCTACAACGAGTCACTCCCGACCGCCGTCATACATGGCTGACCGAGGGCGAACGCGAGGATTTCGTTTCGTTCATCGCGGCTGCGAGCAGAGTGGAAAAAGGTTCCGCTCATCCGGATGAATCGACAATCTTTAAGCTGTACTCCCTTGGCGTCGTAACAAACCGAGATACATACGCCTATTCATTCGATCGGGTGACCTTGGAGGGCAATGTCCGCAGGATGATCGCGGCATACAACTCTGCGCTAGCGCTCGCCGTGCAGTCCCCCGCCGAAAACGTAGCCCTTCTGATCGACCCCAACGATAACCGCACAAAGTGGACACGGCAAAACAAAGCCGCGCTATCTTCCCGAAAGAGCACCCCTGCCTTCAGAGCAGATGCCGTACGAGTCAGCCTGTACCGCCCCTTCACTAAGGCGTTCCTCTACTTTGAGGATTTTTGGAACGAAGAGCAGTACAAGATGCGCAACATCTTCCCGACGGCTGCGACTGAAAGCGAGAATCTGGTCATAGTTGCAAGCACGATCGGCTATCGCTCCGGGTACACCGCAATCGCGAGCGCCCAGATCCCCGAACTTCACTTCGGCAGCAGCACCGACGGTTTCCAATGCTTCCCCTTCTACACCTACGCCGAAGACGGCAGCAACCGCCGCGAGAACATCGCCGACTGGGCGCTCGAACAATTCCGTTCCCACTACCACGACGCCTCCATCACCAAGTGGGACATCTTCCACTACATCTACGCCGTCCTGCACCACCCCGAGTACCGCGAGCGCTACGCCGCCAACCTCCGCCGCGAACTCCCCCGCATCCCGTTCGCCTCCGCCGCCACTCTCAACAATTGTCATCCCGAACGAAGTGAGGGATCTGCAGCTCTTTCGGGCGCCGAGAAAATGCAGATCCCTCGCTCCGCTCGGGATGACAAATCCAAGAAAGTCTCTGCGAACTCCGCGTCCTCCGCAGTCAAAGACTTGGACGTTTTCCGCGCTCTAGTCAAATCCGGCCAGCGCCTAGCCGAAATCCACGTCCGCTACGAGCAGCAACCAGAATATCCGCTCACCAAAAGAGAAAAAGCCGGAGAAAAGCTGGACTGGCGCGTTACCAAGATGCGGCTCAGCAAAGACAAAACCTCGCTCGTCTACAACCAGTTCCTCACGCTCTCCGAAATCCCGAAAGAAACCTACGACTATCGCCTCGGCAATCGCTCCGCACTCGAATGGGTCATCGATCAATATCAGGTCTCGACCGACAAACGAAGCGGCATCGCCAACGATCCGAATCGGGACGACGATCCGCAATATATTGTGCGATTGATCGGTCAAGTTATTACCGTCAGCCTGGAGACCGTAGGAATCGTCAGCGCCCTGCCGCCGCTGGGTCTAGCTCCGCGCGGTGAGGGTCCAATCGGCGGCCCCAGCGCCTGAACAGACTGATGAAAAACTACTCTGGGGTGCAAAAAGCTCACCTCGGGCGCTAAAGCGCGAGGTATTTGCGACTTAGCGGCACGACTAAAGTCGTGCCCTTCCCCAAACGCGCTCGACCCGGAGTTTTTCAACGAACTGTGAAGGCGCATTCATAACGCAGCACATACGGCACGCCTGAAGGCGTGCCCTGATACAAAGCGTACTTTCACCACAGGCTGCTAGCACAAGTTCGTGGCATAAATCCACGCTGTCATCCTGAGCGAAGCGAAGGACCTATGTAATTGACCGCGCATATGCATAATAGGTCTTTCGCTTCGCTCAAGATGACAGATCATACTTATGTCGCGAATTTACGGGACACAACACTAGGGAGTCGACCACAATTCCGCTCTGATGCGGCTCACCGAAACAGAATCCAAGGAATGGGACCGTCCGCGTTCCGCTTGGGCGGGGCTTTTGGCTGCGGCTATCGGATCGTATCTTCCGGCTCGGGAGCGAGCTTAGGTGCGGTGCGAAGAAACTTCATGAGTCCGGCGCCGGTGGCCTTGCCTGCGCGCTTCTTGAAAAAATCGGCCGCGGTTTCCACCACGCCAACTTTTTCCGCGACCGCTGCCGCGATCCATTGGTTCAAGGACACGCCGTCTTCTTTCGCGAGGCGCTGGGCAGCTTTTTTGATAGAGAGGGGGAGCTTCAGTGGATACGTCGCCTTGCTCATGGTCTCACCTTTCTTAACAGTTCGGCCGGATGCAACACCGATATTCTAAAGCGCTCCGCGGCCACCGCGAAGTCGGCGACGTTGTAGGTCACCAGCGCATCCGCCCGGCCATTGATCGCAGCTTCGAGGACCATCTCGTCATTCGGGTCCCGCGACTGCGGCCGCCACTGAAAATGAACTTCGACCGGCTCGATCAGCGCAGCCAGCTCCGCCAGAAATTCGTCAACTGCCTCGGGCGCCAGTCCGTGAACCAGCCGATGCTCAGGACGCTTCAACACATCCTCATATTCGAGGAAGAGAGGCGGTGTCGCCAAGGCCACCAGACGCCGGCTGGCGACCAGCCGCAGAATAGCGTTTCCCGCTCCAAGTCGGGTGCGAAGTCCGGCGACCACGACCGAAGTGTCGAGGACGATCCTATCCATGTGACATCGTATAGGATGTCATATGGTATGGAAGATTTCAACCTTGAAGGCAAAATCGTCTGGTGCGGTGCGCAAAAACAAATCCCACCCTTGCGTCGGGGATGCGCAAGGATGGGGCGCTCCGCCGGTTAGCGGGGCTGATGAACTTAGTTGCGACGAACTTAGGCGTTGTAGACCTGCTCGTGCTGACGCGCTTCGTACCACAGGGCCAGTTCGACTCGGTTCCACAATCCTAGTTTGTCGTAGATCAGGCGCAAATAATTTTTTACTACGTGCTCGGTGGTCCCGATCGAATCGGCGATCTCCCGGTTCTTGCAGCCCTCGGCTACGCGCTGAATGATGAGTTGTTCGCGTTCGTTGGGCCGGCGGGGGGTTGGTGTGTTTCCATCCATAATTGCCTCCGATAAAGTAAAGTTGCGAGCTTAACCCGCTTGATGCCGCCCTTGATTCCGAAACGGAGAAAGAGGCGGTTGAAATATGCTTTGACGGTGCGCTCGGCCATGTTCAGGTCGCGAGCGATCTCCGCGTTGTCACAGCCCTGGAGCAGCAGATCGATGATCTGCCGTTCCCGTGGTGCCAGTTGGTTGAATTTCTCATCCATAAACATTGCACCTGTCCGACGCCCGAAACCCGGCAACTGGCGCGGAAACTCGGCCCTCCTCAGATCTGGATTCGGGTTTCATTTGTCTCATTTTGCATTCACGCGGCCAAATCGGGTCGGCGAATGTTACTTTAGTAAGAAAACCTGCAATGGCGCGGTATTCCCCTGCAAAACAGCGGTTACGGCAGCCATGGCAGGCAGATCTCGGGCGGGGACTGTTGCAGTTTTGCTCAGCCTCTAGGGTTAATCACTTAGTACAAACTTCCTATATACACTCACCAGATGCGTGATTTTACACGGAAGTGCATGGCGCAGCCTGCCCCCGCCCCAGCCCCCGGCCGTCCCATATCCCGTCCCATATAATGAGCCGTGGACTTTAAGCTGGTAAGCAACTACAAGCCTCAAGGGGACCAGGCGCGAGCCATCGACAGCCTCAGCCGCGGCGTCTTCGATCGGGAGCAGCATCAGGTTCTGCTGGGCGTCACCGGATCGGGCAAGACCTTCACGGCAGCCAAAGTCATCGAGGCGGCCAACCGGCCTACGCTGGTGATGGCTCACAACAAAACCCTGGCGGCTCAGCTCTACCACGAATTCAAGAGCTTCTTCCCGCACAACGCGGTCGAATACTTCGTCTCCTACTACGATTTCTACCAACCAGAGGCTTATGTGCCGGCGGCGGACCTTTATATCGAAAAAGAAGCCACCATCAATGACGAGCTGGACAAGTTGCGGTTGTCGGCTACGCGGTCGTTGTTTGAGCGGCGCGATTGTTTGATTGTGGCTTCGGTCAGTTGCATTTACGGGTTGGGGTCTCCGGAAGCTTACTATGGCATGCTGCTGTTTCTGGAAAAGGGACAGAAGATCAAGCGCGCGGACATTACCCGCAAGCTGGTCGAAATTCTTTACGAGCGCACGGAGGGGGATTTTCGGCGCGGGACTTTTAGAGTGCGCGGCGATGTCATCGAAATTTATCCTACTTACGATGACAATGCTTATCGCGTCGAAATGTTTGGGGATGAGATTGAAGCGCTCTCGCAGATCGATCCTCTGTTCGGCACGGTCAAGCAGCGTTACATGCGGCTGCCGATTTATCCTAAGACGCACTATGTGATGAAGGAAGAGACTCGGGCGTCGGCCGTCGCTTCTATCAGAGTCGAACTGGCGTGGTGGGAAGCGGAACTGGAAAAGCAGGGACGGCTGGTGGAATCGCAGCGCATCCATCAGCGGGTGATGTACGACCTGGAAATGATCAAGGCCATGGGTTACTGCCATGGCATCGAAAATTACTCGCGGCATTTTACGGGACGGCTTCCTGGCGAGCCTCCGCCTACGCTGCTTGATTATTTTCCTCGCGACTTTCTGATGTTTATCGACGAGTCGCACCAGACCGTGCCGCAACTGCACGGCATGTATCACGGGGACCGCTCGCGCAAGCAGACGCTGGTTGAGTACGGATTCCGCATGCCTTCGGCGCTCGACAACCGTCCGCTCACCTTCGAGGAATTCGAGCATCGCACTAACCAGATTGTCTATGTCTCGGCCACTCCCGGCCCTTATGAACTTACTAAGTCGGCGGGCGTGGTGGTTGAGCAGATTATTCGCCCGACTGGCTTGATCGATCCGCCGGTCGAGATACGTCCGGTTAAAGGACAGATCGATGACTTGCTGCACATGATCCGCGACCGCGTCTCTCGCAACGAGCGCGTGCTGGTGACCACGCTGACCAAGCGCATGTCCGAAGACCTGGCCGAGTATTACAGTGAGGTTGGCGTGAAGTGCCGTTACATGCACTCCGAAATCGAGACGCTGGAGCGGGTGAAGATTCTGCGCGACTTGCGCAAGGGCGAGTTTGATGTATTGATCGGCATCAATCTTCTGCGCGAAGGGCTCGACCTACCCGAAGTGTCGCTGGTCGCGATTCTCGACGCCGATAAAGAAGGCTTCCTGCGCTCTGCTGGGTCGCTGATTCAGACTATCGGACGCTGTGCGCGCAATTTGAACGGGCAGGCTATTCTCTATGCGGATCGGATGACCGATTCCATGAAAAAGGCGCTTGACGAAACCAACCGGCGGCGCGCCATCCAGCAGGCATACAACGAGGAGAACGGGATCACACCTGAATCTATCATTCGCCCGCTGGACATGACGTTAGTCGCCATAGTGGGCGCTGATTACACCGACCTTACCGGCCCCGACGCCGATGGTATGCCGGATCTGAAATCGCAGGAAGAGTTGGACGCCTACATTGGAAAGTTAGAGAGCGATATGCGGGAGGCGGCCAAGCGGTTTGAGTTTGAGAAGGCGGCTAGGCTGCGGGATACGATCAAGGAACTTAGGACCAAGGAGTTCTTGTTCGCGTGACGCGGCGGCGAGGATATGTTGGTAGCGACGGTCTTCGGGGGTAAAATGCGACTATGGCTGACGAACTCTCCGAACTACTGAAGAAGGCGCTGGCACTGCCGGCCGGGGCTCGCGCCGCGCTCGCGGGCTCCCTCCTGGAAAGCCTTGATGAAACCGTGGACGCTGGGGCGGAGGAGGAGTGGCAAAAGGAGATCGCCCGCCGAATCCAGGATTTGGATTCGGGCAAAGTGAAACCCGTTCCCTGGGCGGAGGCGCGGCAGAAGATCTCGGCAATCCTGAATGGCCGGTAAGCTGCTCGAAATTATGGCGCCAGCTATTACGTTGGCAGAGCCCTCCCATCGTTCTTCGACGGGTGGTACTCCACGGTCGTCTCGCGCTTCGATTTCTTGATTGTGATGAAGTGCGACTTGTCATTAGAGCTTGTTGATTCGTCGGGCAGTTCCTTCGGGGGCTTTAGAGTGTGCTTGAGGACTGGGTCGTCCCTGCGGGACTTGAATCAGTTTTCCCACTTTCCCCAGCGCCGAGGCGCTGGGCTAAGTTTGGTCGCCCCTCCGGGGCTGGGTTCTCCGATGATACGAATCGCAATTTAGAGTGTGCCTGAGGACTGGGTCGTCCCTACGGGACTTGAATCAGTTTTCCCACTTTCCCCAGCGCCGAGGCGCTGGGCTAAGTTTGGTCGCCCCTCCGGGGCTGGGTTCTCCGATGATACGAATCGCACTTCCTCCACTTCTTCGTCAATCGATGCGCGCGTTGCGATTCGCTCTCCGCGAGTGACGAGACAAAGCCAACGTCAACGTCCCCATGCTAACGTTGAAGAGCACGACGTTAAGATGGCGACCCCCGCGAGTAAGATGGATGCGAAAGGGGGCCAGCGGCTGGAGGCTGGCGTGGACTGGATTTCGGTTGGCGCGCTGACTTACTCTGGCGCGGCGGTGGAGTTGAGCTTCGCTATTGAACCTGAGTGATGCAGGACACCTTACAGACAGATATTCTCGTTATCGGCAGTGGGCTGGCTGGCCTCGCGGCGGCCTGGGAGGCGGCCAAACGGGGCTGCCAGGTCATTCTGCTGACGCGCGCCTCGAACCCTGCGGAAAGCAATACCGATCGGGCGCAGGGCGGAATCATCTATCGCGCGCTGGCGGAATCTCCAGAACAGCTGGTTGCGGACATCCTTTCGGTGGGCGGCGGCCTGAGTTCCCCTGAAGCCGCCCGCCTGCTGAGCCTTGAAGGCCCGCGTCTGGTGAAGGAAATTCTGATTGACGAGCTGGGCGTTCCCTTTGATTACTCGGCGGAAAATCCCGGAGAGCTTGACCTGACCCGTGAGGCGGGCCATTCCCTGCCGCGCATCATTCACCACAAGGATCAATCGGGCGCCGCGATTGAGCGCGCCTTCCTGGAACGGGTGCGCTCGCACCCGAAAGTGAAGGTGATTTCCGAAGCGACTGCGGTGGACTTGCTGACCGTCTCGCACCACTCCCTGGAGCCCACCGACGTCTATCGCCCGCTGACTTGCTTCGGGGCCTACGTGCTCGATCAGACGACGGGAAAAATCTTTTCTCTCCAGGCCAAGGAAACCATTCTGGCTACGGGCGGTCTGGGCAGCGTCTTCCTGCATACGACTAATCCTCCGGGGGCGCGCGGGGATGGTATCGCCATGGCCTATCGCGCTGGAGCTCGCTGCATGAACATGCAGTACATCCAATTCCACCCGACCGCGTTGCTGGCGCCCGACGGCTGCTTCCTGATTTCCGAGACGGTGCGCGGCGAGGGAGGCCGTCTGGTGGATCGGCATGGGAAGGAATTTATGCAAAAGTTCCATCCCGACGGGTCGCTGGCGCCGCGTGACATTGCCGCGCGCGCCATCTACCAGACCATGCTCGAGTCGGGCGAGCCTTGTGTTTATTTGGACATTACCCACAAGCCTGCCGATCAGCTTCGCGAACGTTTTCCCGGCATCTACTCCGTTTGCATCGAGCGCGGCATCGACATGACGCGCGAACCCATTCCGGTGGTGCCCGCCGCGCACTACAGCTGCGGCGGCATTGCGACCGACGATTACGGGCGAACCACGGTGCAGCGGCTGCGCGCGGCGGGCGAGGTCGCATGCACCGGATTGCACGGCGCCAACCGCCTGGCCAGCACATCGTTACTCGAATGTTTGGTTTGGGGAACGCGGGCCGGGGCGCAAGCCGCCGAAGGCATCACGCCAGGCGACGATTTCTACTTTCCCAAGGTGGCGGACTGGCGGTACGAACACGAAGCGGCGGACCCCGCGCTCATCACGCAGGATTGGCTGACGATCCAGCACACGATGTGGAATTATGTGGGCCTGATCCGAAGCGAGAGACGCCTGAACCGGGCCATGCGGATCTTGCGCGAACTCGACCTGGAGATCGCGCGTTTCTACGAAAAGTGCGAGGTCGGCGATTCCATCATCGGCTTGCGCAACGGCATCCTCACGGCGCTGCTGATACTCGAAGCGGCGGAACAATCGGGCGAGAGCCGCGGCTGCCATTACCGGATCAACGAAACGGTCGCTTCGATGTCCAACCCCTGAAGAGTGTGCGTGAGAACTGGGTCGTCCTTCCGGGACTTAGCTCATTCTTCCCACTATTCCCAGCGCTGAAGCGCTGGGCTAAGTTAGTTCGCCCCTCCGGGGCTGTATTCTCGAGCTCTTCGTTCCACCGGATTGCCAAAACGCCAGTTCTCAAGCATATACCGAAGGGGCGTCGATGTAGAGGACTTACGGCATCGCTAAAGCGATGCCCTGATACGAACCGCACTTCCTCCCGCATCGCTAGAGTGATGCGCATGCGAACCGCACTTGCTCTGCCGTCAGCTCCCCACCTTAACTTTTGCTTAGCTGCTGCCAGCGGCGGCGTGGAGGGATTTTTTGCCCGACTCGCGGGCTTCGACGGTGAGTTCTTTTTCGAGCGAAGAGAAACGCTGAAAAACTTCGTGCAGCCGCAGCGCCATGTTGCGGATGGTATCGGCTTGCGCCAGCACGGTGGCGGGCAGTCCGGGCTCGAGGACCAGAAGTTCGGCGTTGCCGAGCACGGTGGTGAGAGCGTTGTTGACGTTGGTCCGCATCTCGAGCATATAGCGTCCGAGAGTGGCCTCGGATTGGGCGGCGGCGCAAGTTTTCTCGGCTTCGCGGGCGTGCGATTCGGCTTGGCGGCGGCGCAGAATTTCGCGTCCGATGAGACCCGCCATCGTCGGCCAAACGCCGGGCTCGCGACGCAACTCGATAACCGCCCCGTGAATGTTATAGAAATCGCGCGCGGGATCGCCGTGAATCAGAATGGCAGGCTTGCCGGCGGCGGCGAGCGACTGGTTCAGGAGCTGGTTCGGGTTGTTCCGGTCGTTATTTTTATCTTTATCTTTATCTTGATCTTTGTCTTTGTTTTTGCTCGGGTCGGTCTCGTCTTTCTTATTGTGCTTATTGTGCTTTCGCCTTTCATAGTAAGAGGCGTCGGCGATCGCGAGGTCGTAGTTACTGGCCTTGAGATCGCGCGAGGAACCTTGGTCGAGCACGATGAATTCCGGACGATTGGACTGCGGAGCGGGGTCGTGAGGCCAATGCGCGGTAATCTCGCGCGAGAAGGCGGGATCGCTGGCAAGGATCAGGACGGTCGGGCGTTTTCTGGTCATCGTCTCTTTCCGGCTCTGTGCGCTGGCCCTTTAACTCGGGTGGCGCCTCAGCGGCTAAAGCCGCCGTTGATTTTTCCCGGCACTTACGGCGCGGCTGAAGCCGCGCCCATTGAAAACAAGATCAAGATCCGAGTTTTTCCGCACGCTGTGGAGACGCGCCCCTTCAAGACAAAAGTCAGAACCCGAGTTTCGCCGCAGGCGGTAAAGCCCCCGTTAATTCTTTCCGCCCTTGCGGCGCGGCTAATTTCCGGTTGTGACGTGAGTTGCCCCGTCTCTACAACGAAACTTATTCTTGCGTTCCACCGCTAGAATTTGCGGAAGCGGCGGCTGCGCTGGCGAGCAGAGTCTTGCGCGCCCCGTTCTGTAGGGCGTCGTCGACTGCCGCTCGAAGATCGACCAGCATGCGCAGCGGCTGGCCGGAGGAGTATTCGGCGTGGAACATTACTTTCCAGGACTGGCAGATCATGCGCAGACGGCCGATCGGTTCCTCGGCGGAGAATTGCGCACGGCGGCAATCGATGTTCGAGACGCCGCGGCGCTCGAGTTCGCGCAGGCCGTCGTGAATGGCGTTGAGATCGCCGTGCATGAGACGGAAAAATATCCGCCGGATCATGAAGCTGAAACGGGCGAAGGCCACCATGGCCGCGGGCTCAAAATAGCGGGCCGCGTTTTGCGTCTTGAGCTTGCGCCCTTGCTCGAGGACGCCGCTGTGCAGCAGTTCGCTCAGGCGGCAGCAACGCGCCGCCGACTGCGTGGTGGTCTCCAAAGAACTCAACCAGGAAGGAAGCTCCGAGGGTTGCGGCCCGAGCACGGGTTCGAGCACCTGGGCGACGTAATCGAGATCCACATCGCCGTCTTCCAGGCCGGAGGGCGCGCACAGCGAAAAATACTGGACGAGCAGGAAATCCGTTTTGTCGCGGTCACTCGCGGACTTCGCGGTCTTCTGCAGGTGATGCAGAAGAAGATGCCGCAGCGCGGCTTCGTTGGCCAGGGGCGTGGTCTGCAGAAACTGGCGCAACTGGTGGACCTGAATCTTGGCGTCGATTTGCTCGAACCAGGCGGCGGCGTCCTCGACCCAGTCGGCCGAGGTCGCGAAACCCTCGTCATCACTGATGGGGCAGGGGGTAACTTCAATCACAAATTCACGCACCAAGGCAGAGTAAATGGGCGATAGGGCGCGGAGCGTCGTTCCCTGATCTTCGGGTGAAGGCTGAGATGAAGGCTCGAACGGAGGTTGGGAGGAAGCAGTCATGATTTCACAATCCAATTGGGAACAGGTTTGAGGAAGCGGACGGCAACCACTGTCCACTCCGGTTTATATTGCACCGCGACTACGGCGCCTTCGGCGTGCAGCGAGCCGTCTTTGCTTTCGACGAGGACGCTGTCGGCAAATTCCAGAGGACGGTCGACCACAAATAAAACTTCGTGCGGCGTGCCGAACTCGATCACGGTCTCTTGAAAGAAGACGGCTTTGTTTTCGTGGGCACTCCGATCGCCGTCGCCATTTCCATTTCCGTTGCCATTGCCCGTATGGCGGCTGAGCTTGATGGGGATCCGCACCGGCGTGGCTCCGGGAAAGAAACTGGCCAAGCGGCTTACAATGTCTGATTCACGAGCGCGAGCGGTTGCCTGGTTGGGCACGCAAACACCTCAATCCCTGGGGAGTTGGAGCAGGCGAGTCTCCCCTCTTCCCGGTTTGGAAGAGCTGCGGGGAGACTCGTGCTGCTTTATCGGCATTCAGTTGTGCACGGGTTACACCAAAAACTTGAAGGTCATGCACCTAAGAACAAGTGCAAGAAGGCAAGGTAGTTAACGCCGTCGAGCCGGGGCGGAATGTGGTGGTTTCCTGGGGCTAAGGGAAAGTGCGTCTCAGAATGACACGATCGTCTCAGTTTGCCGCTTTTTGGCAACCTAAGGCCCGGACTGGCATCCGGGCTTTTTCTATTTGAAATTCGTACTCACAAATTGCATAAAATCCCGCACCCGCTCAATCACATTCAGCGCTTCTGTCTTTTTGTAGGGCTTGCGAGTATGAGATATGTTGTTTCTCCAGATGTCCTTCATGTATACGCAATGATCCGCAGCATCAGAACACTTCTCAAGTTGCTCCTGCCGTTTTGGGCCGACCGGCAGCTTTTGGTTAGTGCGAACGGTTTGAATTTTATTCTTAATTCCAGTAATTACTTTCTCCCAGTCCGCAAACTCCACAGGCATTGCTTTGTGCGTGTGGGTCAATTTGACACGAAGTTTCCGGGCAAGATGACGTAGGCCGTACTCCGCAATCCGCATCGAATGAAACACAGCAGCAGTATGCCGATCCAAGGTGTAACACTTAATTGCTTCCTCTACATCTTGTTGCGACTCAGGCATTACCGCCCATACGCTACTCCAAGCATCTTCCATATCTAGCATCTTGGCATCATCCTGAGGAACGAAAACGAATGTCCGATCCTCTAGGTCTGCCTCGATTGCTTGACGTAAGACTTCTAGCTCATGCATTAGTTGCTGGAAAGTGAGATTCATCGCTACCGCAAAAAAGAATGGACCACCACCATGCCATACTCGCTTCCAAGTCGAATCCAATTCAATGAGCTTGGAAAGCCGTTCTGCTTCTTGCAAAATAGGCGTGAGCACTTCATCAATAACCTCTGCACGCGGCACCAACTCATCTCTGTTCCCCGTGTCACATTGAGTTTGGGCATGACGGTGCAAGCTACTGATCCGGCGCAACAGCATTGCTAGTTCCCAAGCGTTGAAGTTTCGCATAATTTCCAGAAGGGAAATGGTGCGCAGTAATTCTACGGGAAGAACACGCGGACCGCAGTCGCATTCCCGGACCCGTGAGAACTGGGCCGTCCCTTCCCGGACTTCAACCAGTCAGATACATTTCCCGGCTCTTAACAGGCTGCGGAAAAACTCATAGCGGGCGCAAGGAGCACACCTCGGGCGCTAAAGCGCAAACCATTTTCAACGACTTATCGGCACGACTGAAGTCGTGCCCTTCCCAAAACCCGCCCGAATCCGAGTTTTTCCGCAAGCTGAAACGTGAGAACTCGGTCGTCCCTCCGGGACTTTATTCATTTCTTCCACTTTTCCCAGCGCTGAAAGCGCTGGGCTAAGCTCGGACGCCCCTCCGGGGCTGGATTTTCGCTCGGACCCAGGGCTGGATTTTTGCTGGGACGGGCGAGGACGCCCGTCGCTCCACCGAATCCTTGTACTTTTGCTGGGCCGCGCTGCGCTCGGCTGGGACGGGGCAGAGCCCCGTCACCACACGAGCCGTCCCCACACGAGCAATTTATTGCAGGGTGGTCGATTGCGGCGGCTCTTCGCGGGCTCCTATGTTGTAGCGCTTCAGTTTGCGATAGAGGGTGGCTCGGCTTATGCCTAGCATTTTGCCGGCTAGAGCTTTGTCTCCTTTGACCTGGGAAAAGACTCGCTCTATGGTGGCTCGCTCTATATCTTCCAGGTCGGTGGCGCGGCCGGAGAATTCTTGCGCCTCGGACGCTTCGGCTTGGACCTCGGCGTGCGCGATGGCCGGAGGCAGATCGTTGACTTCGATGATGCTTTGATCGCCGAGGGCAACGGCGCGCTCCAGGCAATTTTCCAGTTCGCGGACATTGCCGGGCCAGTCGTAGGCGAGCAGGGCCTTGATGGCGTTGCCGGAGAGCTGGATGCCACGTCCGGGGGCGAGGCGGTCGAGGAAGAAGGCGGCCAGGATGGGAATGTCGGAACGGCGCTCGCGCAAGGGAGGGAGAGAAATAGTAACGACGTTGAGACGGAAATAAAGATCCTTGCGGAAGGTTCCTTTCTGGTATTCGGCGTCGAGATCGCGGTTGGTGGCGGCCATGATGCGCACGTCCACTTTGACCTTTAGATTGCTGCCCACGGGGCGGACTTCTTTCTCCTGGAGGAAGCGCAGGAGCTTGGCTTGCATTTCGAGAGGAAGTTCGCCGACTTCGTCGAAAAAAATGGTTCCGGTATCGGCGGATTGCAGCAAGCCCTGCTTGGAGCGAAGAGCGCCGGTGAAGGCGCCTTTTTCATAGCCGAACAATTCGCTCTCGATGAGTGTGGGCACGAGCGATCCGCAGTCGACGGCTACAAAGGGGCGGGAGGCCATGGTTCCACGAAAGTGAAGGGCGCGAGCGACCAGTTCTTTGCCGGTTCCGCTTTCGCCGGAAATGAGGACCGGGGTGCGCGTGTCTTTGAGGCGGGAGATGAGGCGCAGAACATTCTGAATACCGGTGGAATTGCCGATGATGCCGTGGAGAGAGGTCTCGGTTTCGGAGCGTTCGCGGAGATAGAGATTTTCTTCGACGAGGCGGACCTTGTCGGCCATGCGGCGCAGGAAAAGGCGCAGGTCGTCGAGCGGAGCGAAGGGCTTGGCAATGTAATCGTAGGCGCCGAGTTTCATCGCCTGAACCGCTGTTTCGACCGACCCGTGTCCGGTCATGACGGCGACTTCGATGCGGGGGTAGGCGCGCTTTACCTGCTCCAGGAATTCGAGGCCGGACATGCGCGGCATGACCATGTCGGTGAGCACCATGTGCACGGGCTGCTCCTCGAGCAGGGAGAGGGCGGCGTCACCGCTCTCGGCTTCGAGGCAGGAGAAGCCGAGCGACTCGCCGACGGTCATGCAGAGGCGGCGGATGGTCTGCTCGTCGTCGACGATCAACAATCGGATGCGGAAGTCGTCCTTGGTTAAATTCTGCTTGGTCGAATTCTGCTTGGTCAAATTCTGCGTCGTCAGATTCTCAGTCATGAGTCGGCCTTGCCCATGGTCTGTTCAACCACGGAAATAAAATCTTGCACTCGAAACGGCTTTTCCACGCAGGGCGCGCCGGTGCGGCGCAAGGTGGCGGCCGTTTCGTGGTTGGCGATATCGCCGGTGATAAAAACCACGCGGGAGGCGAGTTCCGGGCGATGGGTGGCGATCCAGGCATGGACCTGGGCGCCATCTACGCCTCCGGGGGTGCGCATATCGGAGACGACGCCGTGAAAGTCGCCGGTCTCGAGCAGGCGCAGGGCGTCGGCCCCGGATTCGGTAGAAACGACGGCATAGCCGTGACCCTCTAGAACGGCGCGCACTAATGCCATGACGGCCGGTTCATCTTCAATCAGAAGGACGGGCGCACGGGCGGATTTCGTTCCCGGCTTAGTTCCTGACTTGGTTCCTGGCTGCGTTCCTGACGAGGTCATTTTGGTTGCACTCCTGCAACGGCTCCAAAGGATGCCTCCTCGGCGGCCACCGGGAGGCGGACGATGAAGGTTGCTCCTTCAGAGTCCAGGTTGTTGTGACAGATGATTTCTCCGCCATGTTCGCGGACAATACCATAGCAAATACTGAGGCCCAGACCAGTGCCTTGGCCAACGTCTTTGGTGGTAAAGAAAGGATCAAAGATTTTTTCGGGATCGGCGATGCCCATGCCATTATCGCGAAAAGAAATTTCGACGAATGCGTCGTCGCGGGCGCTCCCGATCTCAATGCGAGCGGGCCGCCCGGTTTCGCGGACGGCGTCGTAAGCATTGTTCAGGATGTTGAGAAACACCTGCTGCAGTTGGTGGGAATCTCCGACGACCGGGGGCAGGAACTCGTCGAGATGTTCGATCACCTGAATGCCGTGACTGATGAAGTCGTAAGAACGCAAGTGGACGGTGCGTTGCAGGATGGAGTTGAGCTGAACCGAGAGGCGCTGCGGCGGCATCTGGCGGGCAAAGCTGAGCAGGTTTTGCACGATCTGCTTGGTGCGTTGCGCTTCCTGAAGAATCACGCGCAGATCGCGGCGCGCGCTTTCCGTGACCTCGGGGTTGGCCAGCAAGAGGTCGGTGAATCCGAGGATGGCGGTGAGGGGATTGTTGACTTCGTGGGCGACGCCGGAGACCAGTTGTCCGACGGCCGCCATCTTTTCGGCGTGCAGCAGCTTGGAGCGCAGCATGGCGGAGTCGGTGACGTCGCTCATGACCACTACGATGCTGCTGACCCGGCCGTTTTCGCCGATGATGGGGCTCAAATTGACGGAGAACTGGGCGCTGACGCCGTCGCCGCGAAGCAGGGGCAAATCGAAGTTATCGACCTGTTGGCCGGCCTCCACGGCGGCCAGCGCTTCGCGGAGCGCGGCGCGGCGCGGGGGGGCGCACAGGTCGGGCAAGCGGTGCCCCAGGATCTGATTCTGCTGAAAGCCGAGACCGCTCCAGCGTCGGTTGGCGTAATTGATGACGCCGTCGGTGTCAGTGAGCAGAATCAGGCTCTGGGTATGACTGAGGATTTTGCTGGAGAAATCGCGCTCTTTCTGCAGATCGGTTTGCGATTGGCGGAGACCGGTAATGTCGAGCATGAGGCCGCGGTACTGCAGGATGTTGCCGGACTGGTCGCGCACCGCGAAACAGTTCATGAAAACGTGAACCGGCGATCCATCCTTGCGCCGGAAGATTTCTTCCTGATTGTGCAGTCCGCCCTGGCGCTCGAACAGTTCCCCGAGTTCTTCCCGGCGCCGCGGAGAAAAATAAACCTGGGTGGGAATGTCGAGTTGAATGACCTCTTCGCGGCTGCTGTAGCCGAGCATGCGAACCAGCGCGTCGTTGACTTCCACGAAGCGGCCCTGGGGCGTGGAGAAGAAAATTCCTTCCTGAATGTTGTCGAACAGTTCGCGATAGCGGCGCTCGGCTTCGCGGCGGTCGGTGATGTCCTTGAGCACGTGCACGGTTTGCAGCTGGGCGCCGCTCATCCCCATCGCGCCAAACCCGTGCGATGGGGGCGTCGGGATGGCGGCATGAATGCGCGAGGTTGAAATCAGGTAAGTGCGTTCGAGCACGGGATGCACGTATTCGTCGAGTCCTTCGCCGGTGCGGCAGAAGGGACAGGAGAGCGGCGCCGCGCCGGTGGAAAGAGTTTCGAGCGCCCGCATGTTGATGCCGATCAACTGTTCGGGGGGGATGCCGACGAAGTCAGCCAGGGAGCGATTGACGCGGAGAATATTGTGCTGCTCGTCGTGGACCACGATGAAGTCGCTGATGGCATCGAAGACTTCCAGCCAGTGGCGGTTGGCCTGGTGCATGCGGGTGAACAGGAGGGCATTCTCGAGAGCGATGCTGGCATGGCCGGCGATGGCGCGCAGCAGTTGGCGATCTTCGATGGCGGGCGGGGCGCCGCGGTCGGCGAGACAGAGAACGCCGACGAGTTCGCCCGATGAGCCGGCCAGCCGGACCAAGGTGCAATCGGTCCATTGCAGGCTGGAGGCGAGAGCGGGACCTAGGATATCGCTGGCCGGGGCGAAGGCGACATCGGTGGAATATTTCGGCAGAGCCGCGGTGATCGCCTGACTGAAGCGGCGGAGCAGGGGCTGGTCGTTAACCTCGACGCGGACTTCGGAGTCGCCGGCGCAAATGAGGATGGTGTCGGTCGCCGATGTCTGGAAAAGGCTGAGGGCGACACCGCGGGTTCCCAGCAGTTCAGCGGCGCGAACCGCGAAGTTGCGCATGAACTCGGGCAGATGCAGGATGTTGTTGAGTTCGAGGGCGAGCGTGACCAGGGCCTCGGCGCGGCGGCGATGCTCCTCGGATTGATGCAGGTTGTGGGTAAGTTCGAGAGCGACGGCAACTTGCGCGGCCAGAGCGCGGGCGCGGCGGACGTCTTCGTCGTTGATGGGCCCGGGCTCGATGCGGTCGAGCACGCCGAATATCCCGAGCACATCGCCGTTCGAACCGAGCAGGGGCACAGCGAGGAGTTGGCGGATTTGGAAAGCGGCCACGAAATCCAAATCCGCGCCCGGAGTTTTGGCGGCGTCTTCGGTGAAGAACACATTTTTCTTCTTCAGCGTGAGGGTCGCGGCGCCATCGGAGAGCGGGATATCGACGGGGCGGACGACGCCGTTCTCCACTCCCCAGCGAATGTGGAAGGCCTCCTTTTCTTCGAGAAGCCCGATGAAACAGCGCTGGAATCCGAGGAAACTGGCGGCCCGGAGCACCGAGGTCTGCATGAACTCGTCAAGTTTTCCGGCGGAACCGAGCTCAAAGGAAATCTCGAGGATTTCGTGCAGTTCGTGGGCCTGGGCACGCGCCATGCCGTACAACTCGGCATTGGCGATGGCGACCGCGCCAAAACCGGCCAGGGCGGAAACCAAGGTTTTGTCTTCCTGGGTAAATGGGTGAGCGGAGTGAGGGTAAACCAGAATTGCACCGTGCGAGCGCGAGGTGCGAAAGGGCGCCGCGATGAGAACTCCGGGCGGCGAGTCTTCTCCAAAATGAGAGGCGCCGTCGATGCTCACGGTAATACGCTCGCCGACGGCGACGGCGCGGGCGGCGATCTCGAGCGCAGAGCGGAGTTCGTTCTGTTCGAAACGCGAACGGATGGTGAGAGCGAGCCTGGGGAGGTCGGTCGACACCGCCTGCAACTGGAACACTTTCTCTGGTTGGACCTTGTCCTGGAGAAGAAAGACGAGCACGGCGGGCGAATGCAGGAGCACGCGGAGGCGGTCGGCGATACTCTCCATCACGGCGGCGGCGTCGGGCAAGCCATGCAGTGCGGTGGCGACTTCGACCAGAAGGCTGGCGCGGCGATGCTCTTCGCGGGAAAGCTGATTCAAGCGGAGGGCTTCGAGTGCGGTGCCGAGCTGGGCCGCCAGGATGGTGACTTTGGCCACGGAATCATCGTTAAAGGCGGCATCCGGCGCGCTGTGCACGAAGGCGATGGCGCCGATCACTTCGCCTGAAACCAGCAAAGGCGCGGCCATGGCAGCGTGCGCTTTGCGATCGGCCAGCCAGCGGTAACGGGTGGCGTCGACGTGGTTGAGGAAGAAGGGGCGACGCCTCTGAACCGCCTCCAGGGCGATGGATGGGTCATCCGATGGGTCATGGGATGAATCGGCGGGGCGCAGGCGAATGCCCCGAAAGGGCTCGATCTGGTCGCCATCTGCTTCAGCCCCGACGAGCTCACCGCCGGAGGAGCGCCTCCAAAAGTAAGCGCCGGTGGCATGGAAGAAAGCGCGCGTGAGGGCGCAGAAGGAACGGATGAGCTGGCTGGTATCGCTGCTTTGGAAAGCGGCCCGGGAAAGCTCGAGGAGGAGCTTCTGAAAAGCCGCGTCAGACTGAGACGCGTCCCGGGGCTGCGAATTTCCATTATCGCTGGTCAGTGAGCACCATTCGCTTAAGCTAAGCGGTTGAAAACAATTGTCTTATAAATAAAACCTACGCTTGATTCTCAAATTGAGTCAAGGAAATAGAGGGGGCAGTATCGAGTTGTGAAACGGCACAGGAGTGATATAGGCGTCTCATTTTGCCATCGGGTGATCGGGTCATATGGTGATCGGGTCATCGGGTGATCGGGCGATCGGGTGATCGAAAGTCAAAAGCGAATCGCATTTGAATTTAGATGACCCGATCGCCCGATGACCCGATCACCCGATCACTTGTTCATGGCCTTGCGGAGACACCAAAGTAATGCAAGGAAAGAACTTTTGATACCCGCTGGGGTGGTCCGTACACGAATATAGATACGTGCTGAACAACAAGGGAGGAACGTGTCTATGCAAGCCCTACATCGGCTGTTCGCGGTGGGTCTGCTTCTGATTGGCGGATGCGTCGCAACCAGCACTCCCCGGGCATGGGGACAGGATGAAATCAATCGAAAAACAAAGAGCAGGGTGGCGGCCGTGTACCCGGAACTCGCTAAACGCATGAACATCACTGGCGTGGTCAAGATCCTGGTCACGGTGTCCCCCAACGGGTCGATTAAAGACGCCAGGTTGGTGGGCGGGCATCCGGTGTTGGCGAGCGCGGCTTTGGATGCGGTGAAAAAGTGGCGTTACGAGGCGGGTCCGGACGAGTCAACGGGGATTGTGGAATTCCGTTTTAACCCGAACCAGTAAGAGGGCATGGTCGAGCCCGAGCGCTGAGTGAGGAAGGTTGGAGTATGAATATCGGGAAAAAACTATATATAAGTTTCGGCGTCATTCTATCGATGGTCCTGGTGCTTCTGGCGATCAACCTGATCGCGGTGCAACGCGAGCACGAAACCAAGGCGGCGGCGCAGCGCTCGATCGTCATGACCGAGGCGACGTCATTGGTCCGCATGGAGATGATGCAGAACCGGCTTCAGCTGCAGAACTACCTGCTCAGCGGGGACATTCGAAACGTGGAGAAAATGAATGACGGGGAACACCGTTTGAGTGACGCCCTGCACCATTCCCTGGATCTAGCGAATTCCACGCAGCAGCGCAGCAGTCTGGAAAAAGTGCAGGGGTTGGAGCAAGCTTGGGGAACCGATTTCGCCAACGCGCTGGTGGACAAACGGCGGGCGGTGGACAGCGGCAATGCGACGGTGGCCGAACTGCAGATTTTCTACCTGCAAAAGGATCCCAACTCGTGGATCTCGCGTTCGAGCGACGTTCTGGACGATGTCGACCGGGAGAACCGTCAATTGCTGGAGGAGCGGCGCCACTCCGATGAACTGGCCGCGACGTTTACGATTCTGGCAGCGGCAATCAGTTCCATGTTCGCGCTGGGCCTGGGCATCGTCATAGCGTATCGGACCGCGACCGGGATCACGAAACCGCTGAACGGGCTGATTCACGTGGCGGAGCAGATCGGCCAGTCCGGGAATCTGAATCACACGATCGACGTTAAGGGGCAGGATGAGATCGGGCAACTGGCCCGGACTTTCGACTCGCTGGTGAAGTACCTGAAGGAAATGGCGGCGGTTTCCGAAGCCATCGCCGGAGGCAACCTGGCGGTGGAAGTCCATCCCCGGTCGGCCAGCGACACGCTGGCGAACGCGTTCACCAGCATGGTGGAAGGCCTGCGCGGGCTGGTGTGCAACGTGCGCGACGCCGCTACTCAAGTGGCCAGCGCTTCCTCCCAGGTGGCCAGTTCTTCCGACGAGTCGGCCAGGAACAGCCTGCAGACCTCTTCGGCCATCGATGAAGTGACGAGCACCATGCACGAAATGAGCGTAAACGTGCAAAACATGGTGAAGAGCACGCAGACCCAGGCATCGAGCGTCAGCGAAACTTCGGCCTCCATCGACGAGATGGTGACTTCGATTCAACGGGTGGCGGATACGGCCAAGGTTCTGCTGGATATCTCGAACCGTTCGCGGGAAGAAGTGCACAACGGCATTGGGACCATGGAAAAGGCGACCGACGGCCTGAACCGGATCAATACGACGATCCATGCTTCGGGCGAGATCATCGATGCGCTCGGCAACCGGGCGGACAACATCGGCAAAATCGTCGAGGTGATCGACGATCTGGCGGAGCAGACCAACCTGCTGGCGTTGAATGCCGCCATCGAAGCGGCGCGGGCGGGAGAACACGGACTGGGATTCGCGGTGGTGGCGGACGAAGTCCGGAAGCTGGCGGAGAAATCGGCGCAGTCCACGAAAGAGATTTCCGAGCTGATCGGGAGCATCCAGAAGGAAGCGCGCAAAGCGGTCGAAAATATGGAGAAGAGCACGACCATCGTGAACGAAGGACTGAATCTGGGACAGGAACTGAATGCGGCGCTGCGAAAAATTTCGAACGTAGTGGCCGAGGTTTACAAGTTCGCGCAGGAGATCGGGGCGGCGACCAACGAGCAGTCGCACGGCTCTTCGCAGATCGCGCGCGCCACCACGCGGCTGAACGAAATCACGCACGAGATCAACTCGGCGGTGGAAGAGCAGGCTTCCGGGGCGCAGGCGGTGGTGCAGGCGATGGAGCGCATGCGCGAACTGGTGCAGTCGAACACGTCGGGTTCTACGGAACTGGCCGCTTCCTCCGATCAGATGTCGAAGATGTCGCGGGGCCTGCTGGATTCGATGGACCGTTTTGCGCTGCGGTCGGACAACAAGACGAACGGCAAGACGAACGACAGCGCACCGGGGTACAGGCACTCAGCCCGCACCGCGGCGGCGGGATCTCACTAAGGGAATTTCATTCATGAGCCAGGAAACACACATTGTGGGCTTTCGCGTGGGCCGTTCGACCTACGGCGTGCCCATCACGTCGCTGCATGAGATCGTGCGGGTGCCGGAGATCACCGCGGTGCCGGACGCGCCCGATTATCTGGAAGGGGTCATTAATCTGCGCGGGAAGATTGTCTCGGTGGTGGATCTGCGGAAGCGGTTTGGGCAGCCGTCGACCGGACTCGACCGGCGCAACCGCATTCTGGTCGTGGAACACAGGGGACGGCTGGCGGGCATGATTGTGGACTCGGCGTCGGAAGTGCTGAAAATCCCGGAGAGCGAAATCGAGGCCGCGCCCGCCATGATGCAGGAAGGCGGACTGGACTGTGTGACGGGCCTGGCCAAGTACCAGGGACGGCTGGTCATTCTGCTGGATATCAGCAAGGTATTAGGGGCGCCCGAGGTGGGCAGCGAGCCGGCGGCAGAAAAAGCGGCGGCCGCGAATGTCAAGGCAGGAACCGGAACAGGAAAAAAGAGCGCCTCGGCTGGGAAGTAGCAAGAACCGACTCCAAATGAACACGAGTGAAACGACCGCATTCACCGAAACGGAATTAAAACTCCTGCAGACGCTGGTCTACCAGGAGTGCGGCATGCACTTCGACGAACGGCGCACCTCGTTCCTGCAGGACCGTTTGCAGCGCCGGTTGAAGGAGTGCCAACTGGATTCGTTTTACAGCTACTATCGTTTGCTCATCAGCCAGCCGGGAAAACAAGAATTGTCGTGCCTGCTGGAAAACCTCACGGTCAACGAGACCAGCTTCTTCCGCAATAAGGCGCAGCTCGACCTGTTTCAGCGGGATGTGATGGAAGACATTCTGCGGCGCAAACAGGAGTGCCGGGACTTCGGCGTGAGAATCTGGAGCGCGGGCTGTTCCACGGGACAGGAAGCCTACACCCTGGCCATGCTGGTGACGGATGCGCTGTCGTACTACTACATGCGCACCGCCCTGTCGTCGGAAGCGCGGGTTCCGAAGCCTCTGATACCCGGACCGTGGCGGGTGGAGATCCTGGCCAGCGACATCAATTATTCGGTGTTGCGCACGGCCCAGGAGGCCTCTTACAGCGAGCACCAGATGGCGGGAGTGGACTATGGCTACCGCTTGCGCTACTTCGACAAAGTGGGCGAGCGCTATGCGGTGAAGAAGGGCGTCAAGGAACTGGTGCACTTCGACTTTCACAATCTAAAGACGGAATACCTGCCGCAGCGCAACGACATCATTTTTTGCCGCAACGTGATGATGTATTTCGACGAAGCCGAACAGAAGCGGCTGGTGGAGAAATTTTATCGTTGCTTGAATCCCCAGGGCTACATGTTTGTCGGCCATGCCGAGAGCCTGCTCGGGCTGACGGAAAAATTTCAGATGGTGCATCGCAACAGCGGTACGGCGTACCAGCGAGTCGAGGTAAGAATGTGACCGTTCCCCCCGAGGATCGGATGAGCGAACTCCGCCAGTTGTTCTTCGAAACCGCGGCGGAACTGGTGCAGAAGCTGAACGACGAAGCGATGCAGCTGGAGAAATCGCCCGGCGATGCGGAGACGGCGCGCAGCCTGCGGCGGACGGTGCACACGCTGAAGGGAGACTCGGCCGCCTGCGGCTTCCGGGAGCTCAGCGAACTGTGCCATGAGTTCGAGGACGTGCTGACGCTGGGGAACACGGCCGCGGCGGCTGCGGTTCCCGAGATCGCGTTGCGTGCGGCCGACGTGTTTGCGGCCTTGCTGGAAGCGTACCAGAAGGGGACAAAGCTACCCAGCATCCAGTCGTTGCGCGCGGACATTGCCCGTCTGGCACACCCGGCGCGGGATGGGGCGGGCAAACCCCCGCAGAAGAAAAGAAAAGCCGCCGCGAAGACCAGCCGCTGGTCGGAATACGAACAACTGGCGATGACCCGCGCGGTGGCGATGGGGAAGCGCGTTCATCACGTGATAGTGGAGATCGACCCGCAGTGTGCTATGCCCATCGCCGGACGCCAGATGATCCAGTTGGCCCTGGCGGAACTGGGCGAGGTGCTGGCCCTCTATCCGGCGGAAGACAGTCTCGATCCCATAAAACAAATCGAAGCGGCGCTGGTGTCGGAAAAACCGGTGGAGAAGATACGGGCTATGTGCAACATCCCCACCATTGCGCTGAATGCAAAGGTCAAGGCCTTGCGCGTCCCAGCGCCGTTGGCGCCGCTTCCGCAGGCTTCCGCCGCCGCTTTTGAAGGCAGCGCGACTGCAGGCACGAACGAGGCCGCGTTGCCGGCGCCCGCCGCGGCCGCTGCCGGCGACACTGCCCGTTGCCCTATGAACGCTAACGACGCTCCTGCCGCTGCGGAAGCGGCGGCGGCGCCCGGCGTGCCGAGCGGTCCCGACAACTTGCTGCGGGTGGATGCGGAAAAAATCGACAGCGTGCTCAATCTGGTCGGTGAACTGATCCTGGCGAAATCGATGTTGCAGCAGGCGCTCCTCGAATTTGGCGAACGCTTCCCGAAGGATGGGCTGCGGGGAAAGTTCGCCGACGCCATGGCGTTTCAAGCGCGGGTCTTGAACGACCTGCAGCACGCGGTCATGAAGATTCGCATGGTGCCGGTCGATCAACTGTTCCGCCGCTTCCCGCGCATTGTGCGGGACGTTGGGCTTCAGTGCGGGAAAGAAGTGGAACTCATGATCAAAGGCGGGCAGACCGATCTCGACAAAAGCATTCTGGATGCGATGGCCGAGCCCATGACCCACCTGGTGCGCAACGCGATCGGCCATGGCATCGAGAGCGGCGAGGAACGGGTTCGCGCCGGCAAGCGCGCGCAGGGGGCATTGCGGCTGGACGCATATCACCAGGGAAATCAAGTCGTGATCGAGGTCTCCGACGATGGACGCGGCATCGATGGGGAAAAAGTAAGGCGGCGCGCCCTCGGCCAGGGATTGCTGAACGCCGACCAGGCGGGTCGCCTGACCGAGGCGGAGACTCTGGATCTGATCCTGCGGCCGGGCTTCTCCACGGCGGAGGAGATCACGGAAATTTCGGGCCGCGGCGTGGGCTTGGATGTGGTGCAGAACGTGCTAGCGCGCCTGAAGGGAACGGTGCAGATCGAAACCGCGCCGACACGGGGCACCACCTTCCGAATGCGGCTTCCGCTGACTCTGGCGATCATTCGGGCGCTGCTGTTCCGGGTGGAGCAGCGGCTCTACGCCCTGCCGTTGAACGCGGTGTCGGAAATCGCGCGCACGGTGGAAGAAAATATTCATCAAGTGGAGCACTACGAGGTGCTGCAACTGCGCAACGACGTGTTGCCGCTGCTGCGCCTGGGCTCGAAGCCCGCGATTGGGCCGGAAACGGCGCGGCGCAAGGTCTTCGTGCTGGTCATCACCAGCGGGGACCACAAGTTCGGCCTGGTCGTCGACGCCCTCGAGGGCGAGGACGAGTTGGTCATCAAGGCGCTCGACGACCAGTCGATCACGACCGACCTGGTAAGTGGGGCCTCGATTCTGGGCGATGGGCGGGTGGTTCTCATTTTGAACATGATCGCCCTGATGGATCGCTTCACGCGCGGGCGGACCAATGCCACGGGCGCGCGGATGGCGGGTCTGCTGTCGAGTGTCGTACCCGCGAAGACGAGCGGTGGTGGAATCCAGGCGAATGAGACGCGGGCCCGCGGCGCGGCCGGGGGCCATTCATGAAAAAACCGGTGCGGGTGCTGGTGGTGGACGACTCGGCGCTGATGCGCAAGCTGATTCCCAAGATCCTCGAAGCGGACGACGAGATCGAGGTGGTGGGCACGGCCATGGACGGCTATTTCGGGCTGAAGAAAATCGGGGAGCTGTCGCCGCAAGTGGTAACGCTCGATTTGGAAATGCCCGGAATGAACGGGATCGATACGCTGAAGGAAATCATGCGGCGCTACCGGCTACCGGTGATCGTGGTCAGTTCGCATAGCACAACTGGGGCGTCGATCACGCTCAAGGCGCTGGGGCAGGGCGCGTTCGATTTCGTGGCCAAACCGCAGGATGTTTCCGCGCGCATGCCCGAAATCGCGGCCGAGTTAATCAAGAAAATTCACGCCGCGGCGCAAAGCGCGGGGGTGCAGGCGCAGTTCCTGCCGGGAGAAGTCCAGGGCGCGAAGACGGGCAAGCTGCGGCCGGTGGCGCCGACGCACATCGTTGCCATCGGCGTTTCCACGGGCGGTCCGAATGCCTTGCAATACCTGTTCTCGCACCTGCCGGCGGATTTTTCAGGCAGCATCCTGGTGGTGCAGCATATGCCGGACGGCTTCACGGAACTGTTTGCCAAACGGTTGGACGAGTGCTGCGATATCCGGGTAAAGGAAGCGCAATCGGGCGACTTGCTGGTGGCCGGGCGGGCGCTGATTTGTCCTGGGAACCGGCACATGAAGGTGAAGAAATTGCCGCTGGGCAACGTGGTGGTGCTGGGGGATGACGCCCCGGTGAATGGGCATCGTCCTTCGGTGGATGTGCTGTTCCACAGCGTAGCCGAGGAGTTTGGCCCGCAAGCCATGGCCGTATTGATGACCGGCATGGGAGAAGACGGGGCAGCTGGACTGGGAGAAATCCGCGCGGCGGGGGGATACACCGTGGCGCAGAGCCAGGAAACGTGCGTGGTCTTCGGCATGCCCAAGGCGGCCATTGAACGGGGTTACGCGATGAGGGTCGCGAGCCTCCAGGATTTGCCCAAGGTCTTGCAGGCACAGTGCGGGAACGACCCCGGCCGGCGGGACGCGACCGACGTTAAGCAGGCAACCAGTGCCGGAAGTAACTAGGGTATCTTCGGTTATCTACCGAAAGTGCGTAGATCGTGGTTAAGTTGTAGTTTGGGAGGAGTGCCATGGAAAAGTTTGCGCCCGTAAAGCGGAGCGAGGACGGAGAGCCGGTGCGCTATCTGATCGTGGATGACTCCGTGTTCGCCCGCAAGAACCTGGTCCGCATGGTCGAAGCCTTCGGCGGGCATGTGGTCGGCGAGGCTGGCGACGGAGTTTCTGCGATCAGCGAGTACGAACGGCTGACGCCCGACATCGTTCTGATGGATATCACCATGCCGCAGATGGAAGGCATCGAGGCGGCGGAGAAGATCGTACGCGAGCATCCCAACGCCCGCATCGTAATGGTGTCGTCGGTCGGCTATCAGGAGAACATCGTAGCCGCCTTGCAGCGCGGAGCCCGCCACTTCGTGCAAAAACCGGTGAAGCCGGAAGTTCTCTATGAAGTGATCAAGTACGTAATGCGTGACGATGGAACGACGACGCGCGGCGCCGGAGCTGGAGTCTAGTCATGCGGATGGACCTGATTCAGCCTTTCATTAACGCGGCCGACGCCGTCCTGGCGCAGGGGCTGCAGTCGCCCATTTCCATCGAGAACCTGAGCATGGAAGAAGAGGCTTACCGGCGGAACGGGATCGCTGCCGAGGTTCTCTTCACGGGCGAGATCGAAGGGCGGATCATTTTTGATGTGGACGCGGGGCCGGCGGTGCAGCTCGCCACTCTTCTGGCGGGCGTCGAAGTCTCCGAGAGCGACGATCTGGTAGGCGAAGCGGTCTGTGAGCTGGCCAACCAGATCATTGGCAACGCTATCACCTCGCTCAACGACCAGGGATTTCACTTTCACGTTCGTCCCCCAACCTTGCACACTTCCGAGCAGGGCAGCAAAAGCAGTGAAGACACCGAAGCGCTGGTGATGTGCTTCAATACTTCCAGCGGAAAAGTCTTTATGAATGTGGCGCTGCGCTACCACCCCTGCGGGTCGTTGGAACGCGCGGCTGTCGTGGGGTAGGAAATCGGTCGTTGGTCGTTGGTCGCTCGTCGTCAGTCGGCTCGACTCCTCAACTCATCCGACCCTATCGTCGCGCACCCGACATGCATTCCGCTTGATGACGACGTTGGCAGCCTGTGGTGAAACTCCAGCGCCCAAATCCAGCGCCTAAAGGCGCACTCATAAAGCAGACTGGCGGCACTCCTGAAGGCGTGCCCTGATACAAATCAGACTTGCGCCACGGGCTGTTCGGCTTACGGACCGGCAATTAGGAACACCGGATTCTGCGGCGGGTTGTCTAAGCGCGAACCGATTGGAGCCTGCAGATTCATGATATAGGTGTCGCTGGAGGTATCGATGAAGCTGACATTCCCGCCATCGCAACTGGCCAGGTAGGCACGGGAGCTGTCGCCGCCGGCGGCCATCATGATGCGGAAGCGCGGAGCTCGCTGGGACTGTGACGGCGAGCAAAAGGCGTCGAAGGCAGGAAATCCCGGGACCGCGATCTTGCTCTTGATGGTGTTGCTGGCGGCGTCGATCACTGTCACCTGCGGGCAGAAGTTACCGGATGCATCTTCGTAGTAAGCCCCCACATAAGCGCGGCTGCCATCCGGCAGAGCGGCGACGGCGGCCACCGTCAACGGCTGTGGGCTGGTCACCGAGCAAGGGTCCGAGGCGCCGCGCGAACTGGGCGCAACCGTAGGAATCGTGATCGGGCCTCCCGCAAGAACCGCGGGGACGGACTGCGAGACATCCAGTATCGTCAACTGACTGCCGCCCGGTATGTACAACCGGTTCAGATTCCCGTCGTAAAGCATGTAAGCGGCGCCGGGCACCTTGACGCTGGCATCGATCGTGTTATCGCCCAAGGTGGAGGAGGTATCGACTGTGCTTACGACTCCATTACCGTTGAGCACATACAGGCGCTGGCTGTCGGAGCGCGCAATCAACCAGAGCGGTCCGTTGAACGAACCGTTGACGGTGCGCGAAGACCGGTCCGCGGTGTTGAAGCCGTCGATCTTACTGTCGGCCTGGTTGGCCACGTAGAGTTTCTGGGCATTCGGAGTCTCGGCCATGGCGTCCGGGTTGTTCCCTACCGGAATGGTGGCCACCAGGTTATTGGCGCTGGTGCTGACCACTTGGATCGATGGAACGACGACATTGGTGGTGGGGTCTACGTAATTCGGCATCAAGACGTAGGCCTGGCTCGACTCGGTGGTAGCCACAAAATTCGGCGCCGAATTCTCCGGCAGGCTTATGGTGCTGGTGTTGGAGATCACTGTGCCGCTGAAATTCAGCTTGGTAAGCGAATCGGCCTGCGCGCCGGACACAGAGTGATTTACGACCAGGAAGACGCTGGCGGTTTGTTGCACGCCGTGGACAGGAGCGAGGCCCACGTTGACGACGCTCGCTTCCGAGTCGCCGGAGACGTCGATCACCATGGCGGTGCCGGGAACGATGGTTCCGTTATCGTTGATCGATACCACGCTGTGAGACGCCGCCGGGTTGGGAAACTGTGGAGGATTCGGGAGGATAATCGGGCGGAAAGTTTCGCCGCAGCCGCTACAGATCACATAAAAAGACAGCACGAACCCCAGCCAGAGAAACCGCTTCATTCAAACTCCATAGAAAAAGGTCGTCTTACGCGGAATCCGATATTGTATCGGGAACCGGGTTGAGAGGGGAAGTCGGAAGCAGGTTTCAAAGCTTCAAAGTTGCAAGGTTTCAAAGCCCGGTTCTACCTTGAAACTTTGAAACCTGGGTTCATCGGATTCACGCGCGCCCGCGGCGTCTCTTCGGTTGGCTTGCGGATGGCATCTCGGTAACTTTTTCTGAGGCGACCGGCTTCTTCGTCTGGGCCAGGCTTTCTTTCAATGCCGCCATCAGATCCACTACGGGAGCCAATTTCTTCGGTTGCTCGACGGCTTGCACTTCGCCGCCTTCCAGCTTCGCCTCAATCAGCTTCTTCAGATTTTCCTGAAAGCTGTCGTGATATTTCTCCGGGTCCCACTCGTCCGCCAGCGCTTCGATGAGCTGATGGGCAACTTTGATTTCGGCTTCTTTAATCTCCACCTCGGGAGCGCCGAAGGACTCGACCTCGCGCACCTCCTCCGCGTAGTACATGGTGTGCAGCATCATTCCACCTTTATGCGGGCGGAGGAAAACGGTGTATTCGCGGTTGTGCATGGTGAGCTTGGCGATGGCGACGTATTCACTCTCCTCCAGCGCCTTGGTCAGCAGCGCGTAGGGACGGCGGCCGGCTTCATCGGGAACCATGTAATAGGACGACTCGAAGTACACCGGATCCACCTCGCTCGACTTCACGAATTCGAGGATCTCCATCGTCTTCGCCGTCTTCGGCTCGATCTTCTTGATCTCTTCGGGATCGATGATGACGTACTCGTCTTTGCGGTACTCATAGCCCTTGACGATATCGCTACGCTCGAGGACCTGGTTGTCCGCCGGGCAAATAAGCTGTTGCTTTACCCGATGGTGGTCGGTGCGGTGAAGCTGGTTGAACGAGATGCCGCTGCTGCGCGCGCCCGAGAACAGACGTACCGGCATGGAGATTAATCCGAAAGTAAGATATCCAGACCAGACTGAGGCCGCCATTGGTTTCACCCCATTGCAGAAACGAAGCGAGGCTTGCCTCGTCTCTTCTTGTCATCGGCAGACACGGCAAGCCGCGTCACCGCAAAGTCTTCAGATGCTCGAACCTCACCGAGCGTACAGAAGTGTAGCCTAAATCGGGAGGGGTTGCAGCTGCCAGATTACGGGCGAATCCAAAGGTCAGGCACTACATGGCGGGGTCGGCTGCCGCCTGACCCCGGATATAGTGTTATCGAACGCGGATCGTGCAGATCAGCCGTCAGGCGCCAGCTATCAGCTCTCAGTTGCCAGCTCCGAGGGACGTGAGATTCTACTGAGAGCTGACAGCTGCCACTAAGAATGCTTAACCCCTTTCTAGCCCACGGTTGGGCGTCATCCACGGAGCGGTTGGCAATCGCTGCCGCCGTTACGCTGGGCTTCGCGGTGCTGGCTCGAGCCGTGCGCGGCGTCAATCGCTCCGGAGCTCTGGCGGGGGGTCTCGCCGGTTTCCTGCTTTTTGCCGGCGCCGGCCCAACGGCTTTCGTCGCCCTCGCAACCTTATTTTTGATGACCTGGGTATCCACACGCCTCGGATACCGCCGTAAGCTGGCACTCGGGCTCGCGGAGCGCAGGGAAGGCCGGAATGCTTGGCAGGTACTGGCGAATCTGGCAGTAGCTGCGCTCGGTTCCATCGTTTTCAGCGCCACCGGAAATCGGGTTTGGCTGGTTGCGGCAGTGGCAGCTCTCGCAGAAGCCGCTACTGACACCGTGGCCAGCGAAATCGGGCAATACCGCGGGCCGGACGCGCGACTGATTACGACGGGGGAACGCGTCCCCGCGGGGACCGACGGCGGCATCACCATTCCCGGAACCATCGCAGGCTTGGCGGCCGGTTTGGTGATGGCGGCGGTCGCAACGGTGGGCAGGATGCTTCTTCCGTCCCAGCTCTGGATTTCGGTAGCCAGCGGATTCGCCGGGATGCTCATCGACAGCATTCTGGGCGCCACCCTACAACGCCGCGGCTGGATCAGCAACCAAACGGTGAATCTCTTATCTACTCTGGCGGCGGCTGCGCTGGCTTATGCGATCTTGATATTCACGTAGGGAGAGCGGCCCTCGTCCGGGCGGACGGGCAAGGCTGGCCCGTTGCCACGTGAATCCGCTCTGCAGCCCAATCCAGATTGGTTGTGAGCATAGGCAGCTGCCGAGCTGCACTCGGCTTGGACCCTTCGGCTTCGCTCAGGGCAGGCTCGCGAGGGCGCCCGTCCCCACACGAGCAAGGGTCCAGCAAATTTGTCTACGTGCGTTGCTTGACTCGGTCGAGCAACATGAAGACCAGGACGCCCAGCAGGGCGTTCGCTACGCCCGACAGAAGTTCGTGTGGCCAGCTCCACGCCATGCGCAACCCGACCAGGCCGCGAGCGATCATGAAGTAGACAACTTCGTGCACCACGTAGAAGAAAATCGTAAGCAGGAAACGGGCGCCGGCATTTTCCACGTCCAGCTTGATGCCGAGCGAGGAAGCGCCGAATCCTACCACCGTCTTTGAAATTCCGTAGAGCCCGATGGGCTGGTGGGTCAGTGCGTCTTGCAGAATACCGATCAAACCTCCCGTGACCAGGCCCGCCAGCGGATTGCGCCGCGCCGTCGCGAAACCGATCACGACCAGCAGCGGAAGATCGAAGATCGTGAAAAAATGAAATCGCAGCGGCAGCCACGCTTGGAGAAAAACGGCGATCAGGGGAATCAGAATCGTCGCAGGAAGACTGAAACGGTAAACTTCAACCTGCTCTCCCGATGTGTAAGTAATGGCCACGTTAGTGCGGACTATCCTGCGCGGCGGGTTGCGGTTTGGGCTGAGGTTGAGGCTGAGTTTGGACCGCGGCCTTCACGGGCTTGGGGGAAGCTTTCACAGCACGGGTTCCGGCGGCGCTTGCCGGAGTTGCGGGGGACGTTCCGGAGCCAGTTCCGGAAGAAGACTCGGGGCTCGCGGTTTTTCCCGTGGCGGGGACGCCGCTGCTGGCGGAAGCTGCCGGGGGCACGGCTCTTGGCTGGGCAGCGGAGCGGGTGGTGGTTGGAGCGACAGTCGTTGTTGCGCCAGTCGTTGGTGCGCCAATCGTTGGTGCGACAGTTTTTGGCGCGACAGTCGTTGGTGCGCCAGTCGCTGGTGCGCCAACCCCGGGCGCGACCGTCCCCGGCGAGGCAGTTCCCGGCGCGGTACCTTTAGCAGCATTTTCCGGCTTGGCAGGAACCGTCGGCAGACGCTCGGCCAGGATATCGATGGCACGCGCTGCGCCGGTCTGGTCAGGCTCGGCCTGTCTTTCATCAATTTTCGTTACGACCAGAACCTCTTCCAACCGGCTGAGATCGGCCGCGGGACGCACGCGAATATTGAGAAAGAGCTCACTGCCCGGCGACACCTTGGTCACCCTGCCAACCAGCAGGCCCTTGGGAAAAATGCCATCCCCGCCACTGGTGAGAACCAGTTCTCCGGCGGGCACGGTTTCGTCGCTCATCACTTTTTCGAGCATCACTTCACCCGACGGCGTGCCGCGCAGTATGCCCTGCAGCCGCGTTTTGTCGAGGAGCGCGCCCACTCCGCTTGTCTGGTCGTCGATCAAGAGCACCAGCGAAGTGGAGCCGTACACGCGCAGCACCTTGCCCACGATGCCGTCCGCGGTGATAACCGCCATGTCGGGCTTGATGCCGTTGTGTTCGCCTTTGTCGATGTAGACCGAGCGCGACAACTCGCTGCCACTCGATCCGATGACCTGCGCCGCCATGGTCTGGGAGATGAACTGTTCCTTGAAGGCCAGCAACGCCTGCAGACGCCGCGCCTGGTCGGCGTCCTGGCTCGTCCGCACCTGCTCCAGGCTCATACGCTCAATCTGCGCCTTGAGGCTGCGGTTCTCGGCGCGCACGCCGCGCAGGTAGAAGTAGTTGTGCCAGATGTTTCTGCTGGTGGTTTGCGTCCACACCAACGCCTTTTCGAGAGGAGTGATCGTGCCCACCGCCCAGACGCGGATCAGCCGCGTCGGTTCGCTGTCGGTTGTGCGCCTGACCTGCACGGCCAAGCCCAGTACCTGGGCGAACAACACCCCCACCAGCACGATCAGGTTGCGGTAGCGTCCGAGGACATCCATAGCAGCAGTTGCCAGTGGTCAGTGGCCAGTTGCCAGTTTGTGATGGCTGTCGGTGGCCGGTGATCAGTTGCGTCTGGTCAGCACCACTACAACGAGCCTAATCCATAACAGCAGTTGTCAGTGGTCAGTGGACCAGTTGCCAGTTTGTGATGGTTGTCGGTGGCCGATGATCAGTTGCGTGTGGTCAGCATCCCTTCAACGAGCCTATTTTCCCGGGGTCTTAACTGGCAACTGGCCACTGGCCACTGTCTCTCGCTACTCGATCGAAATCTTGCGCAGCAGCTTGAAGTCTGAGAGCATCTTGCCGGTGCCGAGCACCACGCTGCACAGCGGATCGTCGGCGATCGAGACCGGCAATCCGGTTTCCTCGCGGATGCGCTTGTCGAGGTTCTTGATGAGCGCGCCGCCGCCGGTCAGCACGATGCCGCGGTCGCTGATATCGGCGGAGAGTTCCGGCGGCGTGCGTTCGAGCGCCACGCGGATCGCATTCATGATGGTGGAAACACATTCACTAAGCGACTCGCGGATTTCGCTGTCGTCTACTGTGATGGTCTTGGGCACGCCCTCGATCAGGTTGCGGCCTTTGATTTCCATGGTCAGCGGCTTGTCCAGCGGATACGCGGAGCCGATTTCCATCTTGATCTGCTCGGCGGTGCGCTCGCCCACCAGCAGGTTATATTTCCGCTTCAGGTAATTCATGATGGCCTCGTCCATCTGGTTTCCGGCCATGCGCACGGAACGTGAATAAACGATGCCGCTGAGCGAAATTACCGCGATGTCGGTAGTGCCGCCGCCGATGTCGACGACCATGTTGCCGCTGGGCTCGGTGATAGGGAGTCCCGCGCCGATAGCGGCCACCATGGCTTGCTCCACGAGATGCACTTCACTCGCCTTGGCGCGATAGGCGGAATCCATGACCGCGCGCTTTTCCACTTGCGTGATTTCCGAAGGCACGCCAATCACGATCCGCGGATGCACCAGCATTTTGCGGTTGTGCGCCTTCTGGATGAAGTAGTTCAGCATTTTCTCGGTGACCTTGAAGTCGGCGATAACGCCGTCTTTCATCGGCTTGATGGCCACGATGTTGCCAGGCGTTCGGCCCAGCATCTCTTTGGCCTCCTTGCCGACGGCCTCCACTTCGCCGGTGTTCTTGTTGATGGCCACGATCGAAGGCTCGTTTACCACAATGCCCTTGCCGCGCGCGTACACCAGCGTGTTCGCCGTTCCCAGATCGATGGCGAGGTCGCTCGAAAACATGCTGAAGAGCGAACGCAGATTGTGCGAACGCGATGAGCCGTTATGAAACCCGTTGTTTGACATAGCAGTACTTCTCTCTTCCGGGAATTCGTCTCGCCCTGGAAGCCGGGCCTTCGCCGGTTTCCGTACGAGTCGCTGTCCCCTTTTTTCCTCTGTTCTATGTTTCTTCTATTCTACGTCGATGTTCAGGAGAACTGGTTGTAATTAGGGCACCGGTTCTCAGAAACATTGTTCGGAACATGAATCCTTACTGAATCACCACTTTTTCCTGGTGGGTATTGACTCCACCTTTGGAATTCTGCGCCGTGACCGTGATCAGGTTTTCCCCGTTGGGCAAGAGCGGCGTGAAATAGTGGAACGTACCATCGTCGCCGACGATCGGCACTTCCTTGCCGTTTACCATAACGCGGGCTCCCGCTTCGGTCTTGCCCGTAACCTCAATCACGTGTCCGTGTTGGATCAGGGGCTCGATTACGAGCGACAGCTCTATTTTTTCCTTGGCCTTGACAATGATAGTAAAGCGATTCTTTTCGCTTTCCACCGATGCCTTGCCCGCCGAGTCGTAAGACTGGATCGACCAATAATAAGCGCCGACGGGCAGTCCGGTCACCACCACACTCGTCGCCTCTACCTTTTTATCCAGCAATAATGACGAAAAATACGGATTGTGCGAAATGCGCAGCCGGTATCCGGCGGCGTTCGCCATGGGCGTCCAGGCGAACTCTACTTCCTTCGACTTCTCCCCGGCGCTGATGAAAACCGGCATCATGTTTCCCGGCGTAATGGGCGCTGGCGGACCGATTTCCGTCGCCCGTTCCATGGTTTTCGATTCGTTCCGGAAACTCACCTTTTCCCAGGGCAACAGGTGAGCCATTTCTCCGTTGCGCTCCACCTCGCCGCTGCCTTTCTTCACCAAAATTTCGTGCTGATCGTCCTTGGGATTATTGTGCACCATGGCTGCCGAATCCGGAGCGAGCGAAGCTTTCGCGCCCGCGACAATCACCTGCGACTTCGAACCTTGAACATAGGTCGCCGTAGTCAGGTCGACCGTGCCGGTCGACACCGCCACCGACACGCTGGTTTGTTGCTGATCGTTGGCCGAGTTCTCTTCGATCACGATCAGCGAATCCTGTTTCACGGTGTAGTTGGTACCGTCGTTGAAAACAATCTTCGCCATGCCTTCGGCGCCGGTCTGCACTACGTCGCCCTTTTCGAGCGGGACGTTGTAATCGGCGTTGATCCAGCTGTTGCCATTGCCCTTCCTCACCCGGATGGTGCCATCGAGCGCGGTGAAGTGCGCCTGCTGCGAAATGGTGGCCGCCGGCCCCTTGAACTTAGGCGTCAGTCCCGCAACTTTTTCGAGCACGCCCGTCGAAAAATTCCCAGCCGCCTTCACCGTGGAGTCGGTGAATTTCGGAAACGCCACGTGCATGAAGGCGCCAAAGACCAGCGCCGCGCTGAGCAGCACTATAATCACGCTGCGATACGTCACCGTCTTCCAGGCGACGTAGAGTCCCGCCTTTGGTTTATTCGACACGAGCCGGTGCCAACCTCAATGCAAAATTCTGAAAATTCCGGAAATCTCTCACACTGAGACCATCATATCCCTGCTGGGATGGGTCTTAGACTTGAGTCATGGCGGGAAAGGTTACGAAAGTGACTGGGACGCGTGCTATTGGACGGGAAGGGAAAACAACCAAGAATTGAGGTTTATCGATAAGCCTTCCAAATGTTGAGAGCCATTCCTAGAACTATCATGACTGCCCAAAGTGACCCCAAGACCACGCGTATGAAGCGGCTGGTCCGAGACATAGGGACGTCACGATTCAGTCCGCTAGCGATGGCCCTTATGAGGGAAAAGAGGACCGCAACCATCAGAATCCAATACCAGAGCGGGAGTGGCTTGTCGAAATCCACCATTCGGCTCAGATTAGCCCATGTCAGCCCGCCCGATCCAGAGAATTAGTACTGCGCGGTCCACCCCTTCCCTTGCCCGCCTTCACCCCCATTGTTAGCATAGAGTGTCTGCACTACTCCCAGGAGGTTCCTATGGCGACCGATACTCTGACCAAGCCAGTGATCGCGGGCGGCACGACCAAGACCAGAGTTTTCAAGAATTTCATTGACGGCGAATGGGTCGAATCCGTCAGCGGACGGACTTTCGAAGACCGCAATCCCGCGGATACGCGCGAGGTCGTCGCCATTTTCCAGCGCTCGAATAAGGCCGATGTGGACGCAGCCGTGGATGCAGCCAAGCGTGCGTTTGCCAAGTGGCGTCTGGTTCCCGCGCCCCGCCGCGCCGAGATGGTCTTCCGCGCCGCCGAGATCCTGATCGAGCGGAAAGAAGATTATGCCCGCGACATGACCCGCGAAATGGGCAAGGTGCTGGCAGAAACCCGCGGCGACGTGCAGGAAGCGATTGACGCCGCCTACTACAACGCCGGCGAAGGCCGCCGCCTTTTCGGCCCAACCGTGCCTTCGGAACTGCCCAACAAGTTTGCCATGGCCATCCGCCAGCCGATCGGCGTCTGCGGCATGATCACGCCCTGGAACTTCCCCATGGCCATCTCTTCGTGGAAGCTGCTGCCCGCCGTCGTCTGCGGCAACGCGTGCGTGATCAAGCCGGCCCAGGACACTCCGCTGTCGACTTTTAATTTAGTTCAGGCGCTCACCGATGCCGGAATCCCGAAAGGCGTCATCAACATCGTGACCGGCTTCGGCTCGGAAGTCGGCACGCCGCTGACCGAGCATCCCGTGGTCCGCGCAATCTCGCTCACCGGCTCATCGGCGGTTGGCAAAATCGTGGGCACCACGGCGGCCAAGAGCTTCAAGCACTGTTCGCTCGAACTCGGCGGCAAGAATCCGATGATCGTGCTCAACGACGCCAACCTCGACCTCGCCATCGAAGGCGGACTCTGGGGTGCGTTCGGTACCACCGGACAGCGCTGCACCGCGACCAGCCGCATCATCGTGCAGAAAGGCGTCTATACCGAGTTTGTCGATCACTTCGTGGCGCGCGCGAAGCAGATCAAAGTGGGCAACGGTCTCGACGAGACGGTCGAGATGGGTCCGGCGATCAACGAGAACCAGCTCAAGACCGACCTGGAATATATCGAGATCGGAAAGACCGAAGGCGCCAAGCTCGTCACCGGCGGCCACCGGCTCGACCAGGGCGAGTACCAGCACGGCTGGTTCCTCGAACCCACTGTATTCACCGACGTCGATCCCAAGATGCGCATCGCGCAGGAAGAAATCTTCGGGCCGGTGGTTTCGATCATTCCCTGCGACGATCTCGAGAGCGCCATCGAAATCGCCAACAACATCGAGTACGGCCTGTCGTCGGCGCTCTATACCAAGGACGTCAACAAAGCCTTTGCCGCCGTCCGCGACCTCGAGGCCGGGATTACCTACATCAACGCCCCGACCATCGGCGCGGAGGTTCACCTGCCCTTTGGCGGCACGAAAGCAACCGGCAACGGACACCGCGAGGGCGGCATCGGCGCGATTGACTTCTACACCGAGTGGAAAGCCGTGTACGTGGATTATTCCGACAAGCTGCAGAAGGCGCAGATCGATCGGGTGGAGTAAGGAGATCTTTAACGCAGAGGGCGCAGAGTTTAGGCAGAGGGCGCGGAGTTTTATTTCCTCATTTTTCGCTGCGTACTCTGCGGTCTTACTCTGCGATCTCTGCGTTAAAAGCTTTTTTGGAGTGCTCAATGCCCGTGATTCAAGCCCGCGAAATTGCCCCAGCCGCCCGTCTGGAAAACGTCCGCTACGCCATTCGCGACCTGGCCTGCATCGCCGACGAAGTCGCCCGGCAGGGACACAAGATTCTGCCGCTCAACATCGGCGACCCGCTCAACTTTGACTTCCAGACTCCCGCCCACATGATTGAAGCCGTCTATCGAGCAATGCGCGACGGTAACAATGGATATTCGAGTTCTTCGGGAATCCCGCAGGCGCTCGAAGCAATTCGCGGCGAGGCGGCCCGCAAAGGGATCACTAACATTCAGGATGTCTTCGTCACCTCGGGCGTCAGCGAGACGGTCGACATCTGCCTGGCCGCGCTGCTCAATCCGGGCGACAACCTGTTCACCCCCTGCCCCGATTATCCGCTCTATTCCGCGGTTCTGGCGAAGTTCGAAATCGGACTGAATAATTACTACCTGAACGAAGAAGACGGCTGGCAGCCCGATCTCGACGACATTAAGAAAAAGATCACGCCGCGGACGCGTGGGATTGTGCTGATCAATCCCAACAATCCGACGGGCTCGGTATGTACGCGCGCGATGCTGGAACAGATCGCCGAACTCGCCCGCCAACATAATCTGGTTATCTTTGCCGATGAAATTTACGACAAGCTGATCATCGACAGTCAAACCCAGGACGACGATCCCCATGTTGCCATGGCCTCGGTCGCTCCCGATCTGCCGGTCATTACGTTCGGCGGACTATCCAAGAATTACCTTGCCCCCGGATGGCGCATTGGATGGGGCATTGCCAGCGGCGAAGCTTCCGTTATCAAGCCGTATCTGGAAGGCGTGAACAAGCTGTTGCGGGCGCGCCTTTGCGCCAACCATCCCGAACAGTACGCGATCAAAGCTGCGCTCGAAGGCCCGCAGGATCACCTGGTCGAAATCAAGCGCAAGCTGCGCAGCCGCCGCGACCTGACCATGAAATGGTGCGCCGAAACTGCGCGCGTGAGTTGCGTGGCGCCGCGCGGGGCTTTCTATGCCTACCCGCGCATCGACATCCCGGAAGGCGACGACGTTTTTGTCACCGAACTGATTCGCCAGAAATATGTAACGGTCGTGCACGGCTCCGGCTTCGGCCAGCGTCCGGGGACGAAGCACATCCGCATCGTTTTCCTCCCCGATGAAAAGACGCTGAGCGCCGCGTATGCCGCGATCGGCGATTTCATGCGCGAGCGCTACGCGTAACACCAGCCCCGGAGGGCGGCCTAACTTAGCCCCGCGCTTCAGCGCGGGGTAGAGTGGAACGACGGCCCAAGTCCCAGAGGGACGACCGAAACTCTCAGTAGATTCCCGGGATCAACGCCGCAACGTGGCGCGCGTACGCTTCGAACTCGGAGCCAAAGGCCTCGCGCAGCAGCCGCTCTTCACTTCGAATGCGGATGTAGGTTCCAGCAATGAATGACACGATCGCAAGCAGCAGCGGAATCCATTGCGTCACCGCCAGTCCGGTCGCCACGAGCATTCCAAACATGCCCGCGTAAATCGGGTTTCTTACGAAGCGATAGGGCCCGTCCTGAATGAGCGTGTGGCCCTCCACCAGGCGCGCGGCCAGAGCCCATTGCTTGCCCAAACGGCGCGCGGCGGCGTTCACCAGCCATGTCGAAGCAACAGCAATGGCCACCGTCAACACCGCCAGTCCCCATTCCACCACCGGCGAACCGGGCCTGACCGGCGAAAAATGTTTCTGCTCTAATGGGAACGACCAGACGCAGAAGTAGGCCGCGCCTTGCAGAAACATTCCGATGAGCGAAGTCCAATCGCGTTTCGTCTCGCGGGCTTGGGGCGGACGCTTCCGCAGCCAGAAGGTCAGGAGAAAGATCCACCAGCACGCGATGACCGTGTAGAACGCCGCTCGTTGAGCGAAATGCTGAGCGAAATGCTGAGCGATATCCGGGGCGACATGCGGAACCACATGCGCTGCTACTGAAAAGGCCACTGTTTTACCTCCGGCGTCCGGGCAGTCGCGTCAAACTTTCGTAACTCTACACCGGTAGGCCGTATTCCCTATACTGAGTTCAATATTTCTTACGGGAAATCGGCAATGCGTCGAACCATTCTGTCTGCAATTCTCGTGCTATGGAGCACGCTCGGCTTAGCACAGAGCTCCTCTCCAGAAGCTCTGTACGACCGTGGAATGGACGCCATTACGGGCGTTGGGCCGACGCGAAACGACTCTCTGGGGATCGACTACTTTCGACGCTCCGCCGATCTTGGCTACGGACCCGCCCAGATCGCACTGGCTTACTATTACGAAACCGGCACCGTGGTCACCGGCAGCCAGAGCCAGGCCATCGACCTGTATCGCAAGGCCGCGCAACAAGGCGACCCACTTGCGGGTTGGCTGGTTGGACGGCACTACTTCCTCGGCAACGGGGTGCCGCGCGATCCCGACGCGGCCCAGAAATGGCTCAAGCTGGCCGCCGACCAGAACAACGCTTTCGGCGCCTACTACCTGGGGCGTCTGATGGCGGATCGAGATTTCACCAAGGCCCCGAAGCTCTATAAGATTGCCTCCGATCAGGGTCTTCCCCAGGCGCAATACTTCTACGCCAAAGCGCTGAAAGATGGCCGCGGCGTTCCGCAGGACCGCCTTACTGCGTATATCTGGTACACCATTGCGGCCGACGCCGGTTATGCCGCCGCGGGCGCGGACCTCGGCGAACTCAACGGCTCGCTCACGACGGAGCAGGTCTCGCAAGCGAAAGCGAGAGCCCGCGATCTGGAACAGGTCGTGATCCGCGCCGTCACCGCGCGCGGATGCTCCGGATGGGACGGCGAGTTTGACGAGTTCCCTACCCCGCCGCCGCCGAAGCTACAGCGTTTCTGCCACTAGTACCGCGAACCCCTGATGAGCCATACGGTGGAGGGACACGTGCACCTCGACCGTCCAACCGGGCGCGGCACCCGGCCCTCCAACAACCACTTCGAATCTTGACGTAACTCCAATTATGTAGAATAATGCTGTCATGTTTGGAGATGTTATTCTCGGCGCGTCCAACCTGGTTCACCTCCACGGCGTCGCCTGGGATCAGCCCGCCGATCTCTCCAGCCGGGCAGTGCAAGAGAAACTGAGCCCGGTCGCTATTCGCGCATTTTTCCGTCTGACGTCGCACTGGAAACTACGCGACGAGGACGCTCGGGGCTTGATCGGCGGCATCTCCAACGGCGCGTTCTATCAGCTCAAACGCAGCGCCAGCAAATCGTCAGAGGCGAAGACTTTGCCGGCCAAAACTTTGGATCAGGACAAGCTCACCCGCATCTCCCTGCTGCTGGGCATTTTTAAGGCCCTCAATATCCTGTATAGCACAAAGCTCGCCGATGCCTGGGTTCAGCTGCCAAATTCGAATCCCATTTTCGGCGGTCAGACGCCGCTGGCCTGCATGTTGAAGGGCGGGGTGCCCGCCATGCTGCGGGTTCGCCAACTGCTGGACGCGCGCCGCGGCGGGCTGTAATAGAGCCAAAGAAAATGCTCCCCAAAACCACATCCGTTTCCGAGGACAATACGCACCGCCTCATTCCCTGTCGCTTCTATGAGGAGGGCGAGAGCGTGTTGTCGCGGCTCGGATTGCCCCCGGCGCAAATGCGGCATCTATTCCAGCTCGACGACGCCACCAACCAGCGGCTGGCCGGCGAAGCCAACCTGCTCCCCGGAATCACCGTGCACGAATTGGTTTTCGCCGTGCCCCACTATCACATCATCAACGCCGCTTTCACCCACGCGCGGCCTGGAGGCAGCCGCTTCAGCGGATCCGACCGCGGCGCCTGGTATGCGGGCTTCTCACGGAAGACGGCGCAGGCCGAGGTTGCCTTCCACTACGGCGAGGGATTACGCGAGGTGAATTGGCAGGAAGAAGAGACGGTTGCCTACCGTGAGTACCTGGCCGACTTTCGCGCCGAGTTTCATGAGCTGCGCAGCGAGGATCTTCGCAGTGAAGATCGGCGCAGTGAGGATCCGCGCAGCGAAAATCAGCGCGGGGACTCTGCTTACCAGAAGTACCTGAAGCCCGACAGCTATCACGCCTCGCAGCAACTCGCGCGGCGCCTGCTCGATCGAGGATCGGCCGGAGTTGTCTATCCCAGCGTTCGCCACGCCGGCGGCACCTGCATTGCCTGCTTCCGCCCCGCGCTGGTGGGCAACGTGCGAGAGGGAGTGCTGGTCACCTTTACGTTTCCCGATGCATTTCATGCGCCGAAGGTGAAGGTCTCGCGGTAGAGCTGGTCTCACAACGGTTCCCGGGACGGCGCGCGAGGCCGAACCGAGCTCGGCTTGGACCCTTCGACTTCGCTCAGGGCAGGCTTGCGGGGTCGCCCGTCCCCACACTTGCTTCGCACTCGCTGCTACAACATCTCCGTTCCCCACAGATCATGCAGGTGCACAATGCCCCGCACGCGCCGACCGTTGTCCACCTTGTCCACGTCGTTGTCCAGATCGCTGTCCACGACGACGAGCGACGTAATTTTCATCTCCTCCATGCGCGCGAGCGCGGTGGCTGCGAACTCCTGCGGGCCAATGGTTTTAGGAGTCCGCGTCATGCAATCCCCCGCCGTCAGGTCGAGCGCGTCTTTGCCGCGCTGCTCGAGCAATCGCCGCAGATCTCCGTCGCTGATCACCCCCAGCAAACGCTCGCCGAGCAAACGATCGCCCTCGACCACCGTCGTCATTCCCAGCTTCTTGCGCGACATTTCGTAAATCACATCCGGCATCTTCGTCTGCGGCGTCACTCGCGGAACCGCGTCTCCCGAGTGCATCAACGATTCCACCCGCGCCAGCCGCTTGCCCAGTTTTCCACCGGGATGCAGGTTGGCAAAGTCTTCCTCTTTAAACCCGCGTTTTTCCGAAAGCGCCACCGCCAGCGCATCGCCGAGAGCAAGCATAGTGGTGGTGGAGGCGGTTGGAGCAAGTCCCAGCGAGCAAGCTTCCTTCGAGATCGAGCAGTCCAAAGCCACGTCAGCCGAAGATACCAAAGTGGAAGCAAGTGTGGCGCGGACCTGCCCTGAGCGAGAGTCGAAGGGGCCCCCGCCCGCGTGGAGTTCTGCAATGTCCTCGCAGGTCATAGCGTCGCAGGTCATAGCAATGAGCGGCACCTGCAGCCGTTTGATCGTCGCCATCAACTGCAGGATCTCTTCCGTCTCGCCGCTGGCCGAAAGCGCCAGCACGACATCGCCGCGCACGATCATCCCCAAATCGCCGTGCAGCGCCTCCACCGGATGCAGGTAGAGGGCCGGCGAGCCGGTCGAACTCAATGTAGCCGCGATCTTGCGAGCAATGAGGCCGCTCTTCCCCATGCCGGTCACGACCACTCGGCCCCGGCAGCCGAACATCAGTTCCAGAGCCCGGTTGAAATCCGCAGCCATCGGGCCCGCCAGCCGATCCGCCAGCGCTCGTAATGCCTCAGCCTCGATGCGCACCACGTTCTCGCCCACGTGTTTCATGAAGGGGAAATGGTAGCAGAAGGAACAAGACATCGGGTCATCGGGTCATGTCAACCCCATCCTGCTCGATTCGCAGGCGCCCGCGCGACGCTTGCCAGAATTGGGGTGAGTGCACTATAGTTGCCCCGCTTTTTCCACTCAAACTCAAAAGGAGAGAAAGATGCGCAAGCTTTTGCTGATTGGATTGACTTTATTACTGTCTGTGTCCGTGGCGATGGCCCAGAGCAAGGTTGACACCAAGTGGCACTGTCCGAAGGCAACAACAGAATACAAACTCGACGTCGGCGACGTGCCGGATCACCTCTACTGGATCGGGCAAGGCACCTGCGACGCTACCTCAAGCAGCGAGGACCTAAAGGAAAAGACTGGTACCTACACGGAATTCCACGATGCATGGAAAGCGTCCTTCAAATTCCACGGCTACTTCATCGCGACCGCGGACAGTGGCGACAAGGTTCACTACACGTATGAAGGCTCCACTCCCACCGACACCACGAAACCTATGTCCAATAAATGGAAGATCGTGGGCGGTACGGGCAAGCACAAGGGCATCAAGGGTTCTGGTACCTGCTCCGGAAAAGCCAGTGGAGATGGCTCGTCTTTTGACTGGGAGTGCACCGGCACGTATTCGATGGGCATGGCCAAAATGGACAAGACGACGAAATAGGCCGCAAGCGGCCAGCTCGAGCCGGGGCTGTGGGACCGCCCGCAGCCCGGGTCATCGGGTGATCGGGCCATCGGGTCATCTTTCCCCGCCCGAACTTCCGATCACCCGATGACTCGATCAACCGATGACCCGATGCCTCAGAAGTGATCGTCCGCCACCCGCCTCGGACGCTCCAGAGCTCGCGCCTGAATCGCGCGGTCCCACGGGCTGGCCTGCCAGTTGTCTTTCTTGCGCTCCATGTGGATCCACGGCGGCAGCGTCATCAAGAGCCGGCCACTGAGGGAGTGAAGATAAGGTTCGTAGAGCATCCGAAGTTCCGCCAGCCGATCGGGCGCGTCCGCGACACTATTGTCCACAGCGTCATTGTATGCAGCGTCATTGAGCGTCACGCCACGCTTGGCGAGTTCCGCTCGCAGCCGGATTAGATCTGCTGCCGTAAGCCGGTCGGCATCATGCGGACTGTATTCCGCTCTCACCACCTGGGCGAGATCGACGGCAGCGTGCCGCGCCATGGCGAACGTGAGCTTGGCCTGGTCGGGGTGGATGCCTTCCACGCCCGCCGTGACCAGCGACGTGACATCGAGCATAACCGTCAGCGCGCTCAACCAGGATTGATTGCCGTGCTGCGACCGGAAGAAAACCAGCACCGGATAGGAAATGTGACTCGACAGGAGGTCGGCGCACCAGCGCTCCCAGTCGCGAAAAATTTGGTCGAGCACGGTTTGCTCGGGACAGCAACCCAGCCGGCCGAGAAACTCAGCGGCGCTCGGCGGCGATCCGGCGCGCGCATCGAGCAGCGAAATTTCAATCTCGCGCGCGGCAAAGGAGTTGTAGATAACCGGCAGATATCCGATCACGACTCCGAGGAACGCGAAGCCCATACCCGCCTCCATCACGGCAAGGGCGCGAGCGGCGGAGTTGTTGGGCGTGATGTCTCCGTAGCCCAGCGTGAAGAAAGTTTCGCCGCTGAGATAGACGACTTTGCCGAACGTGATTTTTTCATTGCCCAGCGATAGATGTTCGCCCAGTCCGTACTGCACTAAGGCGAATCCAAAAATCAGACCGAGCGCCCAAAAACCCATCAGCGGGATCAGCGACAGCGGCCCAAAGTAAGCGAGGAACCCTTCGCGCCGGTTCGCGGACTTGATATGCCGCCCCACTCTGGTCCAGAGGCCCCAGGTATTCCGGTAGAACCACCCCGTGATGCGAAAAATTCGCTTGATGCGCCGCGGCAATACCACAGTCTCAAACGCATCCATCAGGATGATGAAGATCAGAACAATGCCGGCGATCGATGCCCACCAATGCATAGATGAGATTGAGATGACGCGGGAATGGTAGCAGATTCAGAAGTGAACAAAAGCAAGGTGAGCGCGATCACAGATTTCGCAAACTTGACCCGCTAGAGTTGTGCTTGCCCGCCGCAACCGTGGTGAACCCCGCCCATTGCGCTTCGCCGGAAAACCGAACCTCACGATGCTCCAGCCCCGGAGGGGCGTCCGAGCTTAGCCCAGCGCTTTCAGCGCTGGGTAGGCAGCCAAATCTGAGAGCAAGTCCCGGAGGGATGACCCATGTCACACACTTATTCGAGCATGCGTATCCACGTGGTCTTCAGCACCAAAGAACGGCAAAAACGCCTCCGCGACGAACTCCAACCCAAACTCTGGGCCTACATCGCCGGCATCGCCCGCCATCACGAATTCGAGGCAATCAAAATCGGAGGCGCCGAAGATCATTGCCACGCCTTGATCCTGCTGCCTGCGCCAATGCCGCTGTCGAAAGCGGTCCAGACTCTGAAGGGCTGTTCTTCCAAATGGCTCAATGACACGGGTGTGGCGGGAGCAAATTTCGCATGGCAGGAAGGCTACGGCGCATTTAGCGTAAGTGCGTCGCAAACGGACGACGTGATCGCATACATCAACAATCAACCGGAGCATCACAAGAAACGGAATTACGAGGAAGAGTTTGTGGAGTTGCTCAAACGATATGGCATTGCCTACGATCCGGCGCATTTACTGGGATAGGTGGGCCGTCCCGCCGGGACTCGCTCTCTTCTTCCCGCCCACCCAGCGCTGAAGCGCTGGGCTAAGCTGGGTCGTCCCTTCGGGACTGGGATCCGGCCGAACCTCAAAGCGCGAATACACGCGAAACTGCTCTGTGGTCGCTCCGTGCTTTTCGCTGTCTTGCCTGAGTATCAAGAGAACAAGGCAACTGGCGTGCCACGGGAGACGCGCGTGGAATCGCGGGTTGGCCGCCTGCTTTTACGGCGCGGCGTGCGCCGCGTCCAGAGCTTTCTTTATCGCCTGCAATTCTTTGAGCAAGCCGCGCAGATTGCGCGTGTCGAGCGCGTTTGCGCCGTCGCTTTTCGCTTCTTTCGGATTGTCGTGGACTTCCATGAACACTCCGTCCACGCCCGCCGCCACCGCCGCGCGCGACAGTACAGGGATAAACTCCGGCTGGCCGCCGCTCACCGCGGGCTGATCTTGATCACCGTGCGCAGCCGACGGCAGCTGCACCGAGTGCGTCGCGTCAAACACTACCGGTGCAAACTTGCGCATGATGGCCAGCGAGCGCATGTCCACGACCAGGTTGTTATAGCCAAAACTCGACCCGCGCTCGGTCACAAACACCTGACTGTTCCCCGCATCGCGGCACTTTTCCGTGGCGTGCTTCATGTCCCAGGGCGAAACGAACTGCCCTTTTTTGATGTTCACCGGACGCCCGCTGAGCGCCGCCGCGACCACCAGATCGGTCTGCCGGCAGAGAAACGCGGGAATCTGCAGCACGTCCACTACTTCCGCGACGGCAGCGACATCGGCCACTTGATGCACATCGGTCAGCACCGGAATGTGCACTTCATCTTTCACCTTCTTCAGAATACGCAGGCCTTCCTTCATCCCCGGCCCGCGATAGCTGCGGATCGAAGTGCGGTTCGCCTTGTCGTACGACGCCTTGAAGATAAACGGAAAATTCAGCGATCGAACCACGCCCTTGATGATCTCCGCCATGCGCAGCGCGTGCTCTTCACTCTCAATCACGCAGGGCCCGGCAATGAGGAACATATCTCCGGCGCCGACGCGAACGTTATCGATTTGGAAGGATAAGGTCAAAATAGAAACAATCGGGTCATCGGGTGATCGGGCCATCAAAACCCACGAGTTGTTAGATCACCCGATGGCCCGATGACCCGATCACCCGATCTACCTTCTTCCCACATTCTCCGGCCGCAGGAACATCTCGACCTCGGCGGCATCTTTCTGGTCTTTATTTTTCTGCCCGTGTTCGTAGGCCGCGCCCACGAACGCCTTAAACAGCGGATGCGGCTCCAGCGGCTTCGATTTGAATTCCGGATGGAACTGGCATCCGATGAAAAACGGATGGCCCGGAATCTCCACCATCTCGACGTAAGTGCCGTCCGGAGTCGAACCGGAAATGCGCAGACCCGCGGCCACCATGGGCTCTTCATACTCGCGGTTGAACTCGTAACGATGCCGGTGCCGCTCGCTGATCTCGGTCTGGCCATACACTTTGTACGCCAACGTTCCCGTCTCGATCTTGCACGGCCATGCCCCCAGCCGCATCGTGCCGCCCAACTCCTCCACGCCACGCAACTCGCGCAACTTGTAGATCACGCGATGCGGAGTCGCCGGATCGAACTCGCTCGAATTGGCATCCGCCAACCCGCAGACATTGCGCGCATATTCGATGCAAGCCGTCTGCATCCCCAGACAGATTCCAAAGTAGGGCACATGCTTCTCGCGCGCGTACTGGATCGCCCGCAACATACCTTCGATGCCACGCTTGCCGAATCCGCCGGGCACCAGCAAACCGTCGTAGTCTTCTAACTGTGCTTCATAGCTTTTGTCGGCTTTGTCGGCCGCCTCCAGTCCTTCGGCGTCGACCCAATTTACTTCCAGCTTCAGGTTGTGCGCCAGCGCGCCATGCACCAGCGCCTCTTTCAGCGACTTGTAGGAATCCTCGTACATCACATACTTTCCGACGATGCCGATCCTAACCACATCTTTCGGGTTATAGACGCGGTGCACCAGGTCTTCCCACTTCGAAAGATCGCGCTCCTTCGCCTCCAGTCGCAGACGGCGCAGGATCAACGTGTCCACTTCTTCATGCGCGAACACGATCGGCACTTCGTAGATGGACGCAACATCCTTCGCCGTGATCACCGCTTCTTCTTCGACGTTGCAGAACGACGCAATCTTCGACTTAATCTCCGAGGAGAGGTAGCGGTCGGTGCGGCAGAGCAGGATGTCCGGCTGAATCCCGGAGCTGAGCAATTCTTTGACGGAGTGCTGGGTCGGCTTGGTCTTTAATTCCTGCGCCGCGGCGATAAACGGCACCAGCGTCACGTGCACGAACAGAGTGTTATCGCGGCCCAGTTCCTGCCGCATCTGGCGGATCGCCTCGATGAAGGGCAGCGACTCGATGTCGCCCACCGTGCCGCCGATTTCGACGATCAGCACATCCACGTCCTGCGCGACTTTCTTC
>Ga0208827_1000138_pt1 | contig 55779 bp, 50 predicted proteins | sample Sb_taG_5_FD_187709 | JGI IMG/M metagenome (GOLD analysis project Ga0208827, IMG submission 187709) | Peat soil microbial communities from Weissenstadt, Germany - Sb_50d_8_FC metaG (SPAdes) (version 2) | ecosystem: Environmental > Terrestrial > Soil > Wetlands > Peat | place: Germany... | reverse complement strand
CGAGCGGGCGACTACGTTGTGATGTCTCGTGCCACCGACAATCAGGGTCGCACCCAGCCGCAAACGGGGGTCTGGAATCCCAGCGGCTATCTCTACAACGCCATCGATCGGGTGAACATCCATGTTCAAGCATAGGGGATTGAGTCTCGCGGTTGCCGTATTTTGCGGATCAGTCGCTGCGGCGCAGTCACCCAGCCTTCCCGCAGGCGCGGCACAAGCCAAAGTGACCACGGCATGCATGGAGTGCCACGATTCGCGCATCATTCTGCAGCAGCGTCTCAGCAAAGTAGTCTGGGCCAAGGAAGTCGACAAAATGGTCGAGTGGGGCGCACTCGTTGACCCCGCCGATCAGGATAGGTTTGTCGACTACCTGAGCGTGAATTTCCCAGCAGACAAGCCCGCCGAGCCGGCGGTAAGAACTGCCGCCGAAAAGAAAAAATAAAGCATCATTTCATGAGTCTAGGTGTGTGCGCCGACGTGGCCGAAGCCGCGAAGTGCACTCGATGGGCACGGGAGTTCTGGAATGCCATGCAAGCCTGGTCGACCGGACGAGGGCGTCGGACGGATCGAGGCTGCATATGGCCCAGAGAAAAATATGTGCGGCTCGTCGCACTGAAGAACAAGTACGATCCTGCCAATTTATTCCGCCTCAACCAAAACATCGGGCCGAGTCAGGCAACATCGGTAGCAAGGAGCGCCTAGGACCAGGTTGTCGGCTTCAATATCAGGTTGTCGGCTTCAATATATGGACCAAGTGCCTGGGGTTGCGAGTTCGAGCAAATGGCGGTCGGGGTCTCGAAAGTAGAGGCTCCAGCCGCCCGCTTCCCACTTGCGTTTCTCTTCCACTGCAATCCCTCTCTTTTGGAGGAACGACTCCCAGTTGGCTAATTCAGTGGTTGGGATGGCAAACGCAAGGTGCATCTCGCCATCCCCGTCGTGTGGTGATGAGATTTCGCGAGAAGCCCCCTTTTTGAACAGCAGCAATATCTGGCTTGGACCTGCGTGCATCGCGCAACCGCGCTCGCCGAAATCGCTGATGACGGAGAATCCAAACGTGTCCTGGTAGAAGCGAATGGAACGAGGCAGATCGCCCACGTACAAAGAAGATTCAAGGATGCCACTTGTTTTGGGCTGCATCGAGCCCTCCACACTGATTATCTGACAGTATCAAATCCAGCGCGAGGCATTCGGCTGAGGGGTTATGCTGAGACCCCCAGGAATTTCTTCACCTGTGCACAGCTGACGTAGCGATCATGGAGGAGTGGTCGGCTAACCCTACCTTGGGATTACTTCCCGCTTGCCCGTCTTTCGCTCACGTAAGACCCGTTGGCCTCAACTGCTTGCCACGTTGTCGGCGAGCATTTCACACGGACTCCTCCGCGCTCTTTCGCGAGTTGCGAGAATGGGACCATCAGAGATGGCACATCTTATGTAAGATCAGGAACAGGTCGTGGACGTACCGGCCCAAAGGGGCGTATCTGGCCCCTTGTGGTGTTTTGCATGGCACGGCGGGATGCACTTTCAGGCGAAGGATCTGCTACCATGACCGTTCGGTGAGGTTGCCATGCCCCAATACGTGATCGAGCGTGAAATCCCCGGCGCAGGTAATTTATCGGATGCGGAACTGCAGGCAATTGCCAGAAAGTCGGTAGGCGTGCTGAAGGATATGGGACCGGAAATCAAATGGCTCCACTCCTACGTCGCCGGCGATAAATTCTATTGTGTATACTTGGCGCCAGACGAGGAAACGATTCGCGAACATGCACGCCGCGGCGGTTTTCCGGCGAATCGCATCTCGGCAGTGCGACGCCTGATCGATCCCAACACCGCAAATTGACTTAAGCAGACTTTCGAGTCCGAAAACCTGACTCAGCGTCGCCGTTAAGCGCCTCATCGACGGCTTGCTCGACCGGCATCGCCCAACCTTCCATCCACGCCGTCCCTGCGGCATTGCCGAGTGTTCGGCGCGCAAATTCCAGGGCCTTCTCAAGCCTGGGTTGCTCGGCAGGCGTGAGCGGAGCGCCCAATCTTTGGCGAAGCGCGGCCGCGGCTCCTGCCAAGTGCAGCGACTGCTCGCCGTTCGATTGCGCTGCGGCACTTACGGCCAGACATTCGAGCGCCCTCGCGATGCCGCGTTGGTGACCCAACTCTTGGAACACCTTGATGCTTTCGCCGTACAGGCGACGAGCCTCGGCGTTGTTACCCTGATCGCAGCTTAGACTTGCCAAATCGGAGAGGGCGCTCGCAATTCCCCAGCCATCACGCAGTTGGCGAAACTCCGACAGGCTCTGTTCACAAAATGAACGCGCGGTAACGAAGTCCGCTTTTTCCCGAGCGACGTCGCCCAGGTAGTTCAACGTCCAGGCGACGCCGGTGCCATCTCCGATCTGACGGAAGATCGTCAGACACTCATCGTAAAGCGAAGATGCGCGCTCATATTCGCCCTGCAACTTCATCACGCTGGCGAGATTGCTGAGGGCTCGGGCGATGTTTGCGGGATCGCCAAGGTCCTTCCATAGTGAGACACATCGCTCGAAGAGTAAGGATGCGGTGGCGATTTCGGCACGATCACGAGCGATGACGGCCAACGCGTTCAGCGCAACGGCAACGCCGCGATTGTCGTTTAGCTCAAGACAGGTCTCCAGACTGTCTTCGAACATCTGCTGCGCAGAGCCGTAGTCGCCCTGCTCGCCCGCCAGAACTGCACCGGCAAACAGAAGGCGCGCGCGAAGCTTCGGACGCGCCGCGGCTCCTTCCAACGCCAGGACCCTGGCGATGGCGTCGCGGCCCTCCGCAAGATGCTCCCGTGTTTCCCAGAAGCGGAACAGGGCGGCGCCCATGCGGAGGCCCCAGTCGGCATCCCCGGTTTTAATCAGAAAATCAATCGCCAAACGGAAGTTGTCGTGCTCGACGTCAAAACGGTCGAGCCATTCCGGTTGAGCGGCTATGTCCTCGGCACCTTCTTCGGCAAGCACGAGGTAATAAGCGGCATGGGCCCGGCGAGTTGCAGATTCATCGTCGCTCTCCGCGAGGCGTTCGAGAACGTACTCCCGGATGGTGGAGAGCATAAAGAAGCGCGTTTCTTTATCGACCTGCTCCACCTGCTGCGCCAAGCTCTTGTCCACCAGCGAAGCCATGCCGTCGAGTACGTCCAAGCCCAGATCGGCCTTGATGTCGCACACGGCTTCCACGCCTTCCAGCGTGCAGCCACCTGTAAACACGGAAAGCCTCCGAAGGAGCGTTTGTTCAGCGCTGTTGAGGAGGCCGTAACTCCAGTCCACGGTGTTGCGAAGGGTTTGTTGCCGCGTTGGCAGATCGCGGGGGCCGCCGGTCAACAGGTTCAAGCGGTTTTCGAGCCGTGTCAGCATGGCGGACGGCGAAAGCAGCTTGATGCGCGCCGCAGCAAGTTCGATGGCGAGAGGCAGGCCATCAAGGCGAGAGCAGATAGCCGCCACGACGGCTGCATTTTCCTTCGTCAACGCGAATTGGTTCTTTACAGCCTGCGCGCGTTCCACAAAGAGCGCGATCGCTGGAAGACGGGAAAGCTCTTCCAGAGGCGGGATGGACTTGGGGTCGGGCAGCGCCAGCGGTGGCACGGGAAATTCATGTTCGCCGTAGATATGAAGCGGCGCCTGGCTCGTGACCACGACCTTGAGTTTGGGGCCGGCAGTAAGCATTTGCGCCACGACTGGCGAGGCGGAGACGAGGTGCTCGAAGTTGTCGAGCAAGAGGAGCATCGGCTGGCTCATGCCGGCCATGTACTCTATCAAGCTTTCCTGCGGCGACGTATTTCCGGTCTCGCGCACCCCCACGGCCTGCGCGATCGTGGAAGCCATCAAGGTACGTTCGCCAATCGCTGACAGAGCGACAAAGCAAACGCCGCCTGGAAACTGGTCGGCGATTTCGCCCGCCACCTGCAAGGCCAGCCGCGTCTTCCCGATTCCGCCCGGACCGGTCAGGGTCACGAGGTGTACGTCGACGCGGCTCAAGATCCGCCGGAGACCAGCCGCTTCGTGTTCCCGTCCAATGAATGCGGTGCGCTGCACCGGCAGGTTGCTGGCGCGAGTTTCGGATTCCCGGGCAGGGACATCGGCAAGGCGGTCGCGCACCGCGGCGAGGTCGCGAGCCAAATCCCGAGTGGAGGCATAACGTTGCTTCGGGTCCTTGGCGAGGCAGCGCTCCACGATCCAAATAAAAGGTGCGGGCGCCTGAAGCATTTTGGCACCGAGGCGCTCGGGCTCATCGCGAAGGATTGCGGCGGTGGTTTCCGCATGGGTCTTTTTCTTGAACGCGGGAGTTCCGGTGACCATTTCGTAGAGCACCGATCCGAAGGAAAACTGGTCGGAACGAAAATCGACTTCCTCGCCGGTCGCTTGCTCCGGCGACATGTAGCCAACAGTGCCCATCACTGTTCCATGCTCGGTGATGGTGGTACTCGCATCCGAACTGCGGGCGTCGCCGAGTCTAAGAAGTTTCGCCAGACCAAAATCCAGTACCTTGGCCGTACCCTCGCGAGAAACCATCAGGTTCTCGGGCTTCAGATCGCGATGAATGATGCCAATCTCGTGCGCCTTAGCGAGACCGTCGGCAATCTGTGCCGCGATTGCGACCGCCTTGCGAAATGGAATAGGGCCGGAGGCGAGTAGCGAACGCACCGTTTCTCCATCCACCAGTTCCATTGCGATATAGCGCGTACTGTTCACGTGCCCGATTTCATAAATCGTAACGATATTCGGGTGATTCAGCGCGCAGGCAGAACGGGCCTCCTGCTCGAAACGCGATAAGGCTTCCGATCGCGAGCAGCGGTCCAGCGAAAGAGTCTTAATTGCGACCTGGCGCTCGAGGCGCGTGTCCTTAGCGCGATAGACTTCACCCATGCCGCCCGCGCCTAATCGCTGAAGAATCTCGTAACTGCCAAAGCGCGAACCCGGCGACAGGGTGGATGGCACCGAACCTAACGTGGAAGGTGGATTCATAGACCTTGGACGCAGCTCTCGGCCTGCCGAAGCGGACGGTTCCCTGCTGCGCAATTACGGTTGAGCTTTCAAATTGCTGCCGCGACAGACCCCACAGACCCCAACGCGGCACCCCTGCTGCGCTTATAATAACCCAGATTTCGGAGGGGATTTTATGGATATCCGATCGCCGCGGATTGAGAAACAATGGAAGCAGTAGTGATGGTCAAAGCGGACATCGCCAAGCGGGCTCTTCCGACTGCGTCAAGAACGTAACCACGAAGGGCAATTCCTGCAGGAGCGGATTCGGCAGCTGAAATAAAAATTGGGATAGCTGTCGATTTTCCGTCTCCCCAACGACTATAGGACAAAAGAACGATGAGCTACGGTTCCTGAGTGAACAGGAAACGAGTCATCGAAAACAAGCCACAGGAAACAAGCCACAGGAAACAAAAAAGGAGAAGTCATGCCACAGTATCTAGTTGCTGTCTACCACCCCGACGACTACGACCCGTCCATCGAAACCGAAGCGATGATCGAAAAGATCCACGCGCTCAACCGCGAAATGATCGCTTCCGGCGCGAGGAAGTTCGCCTGCGGCCTTTCCCCGGCCGGCAACGCCAAGTCGCTGCGGGCCCAGCCCGACGGCAAGGTGCTCGTCACCGACGGGCCGTACACCGAGACCAAGGAGCACATGGGCGGTTTCTGGATACTTGAAGCCGCTGATCTGGACGAGGCGCTGGCGTGGGCGCGCAAGGGTGCCGTCGCCTGCCGTGCGTCGGGCGAGGTGCGCGAGATTCTTTTCAACCCTGACCCGAAGGGAGCAACGGGATAGTCTGGCCGCCGCGACTTCGGAATATGCGCCGTAGTGCCCGCTCGCATGAATATGCGACGGGAAAACTGGGAACAGATGGAACTTTCCCCAGTTTCTTCCGTGCGGCCGCGGCTACCACCGTATTCGCGATCCGTATTCGCGATCCATGGCGGGTTGACAGAAAAGGCCCATTCTCAGGAGGGAAACAATGCATAAGAAAATTAGCGCAATCGCAATCAAAGGACTCGCACTGCTTGCCGTGCGCGGTACGGCGTACCTAGGTACGTCGAACCGGGCGATGGCACAGGACGCCGTGACGCCATATCCTAAAATGGCGCCAATCGACCAATACCTCATGACGGATCAGAGTGCGGAAATAGCCCTGGCGCGAAGTGCGGCACCGGAGTCCATTTCACGCGATGCCGAGGTCCTGGTTCTTGGACGTCATGGTTTCGAAACGGCGGTCAAAGGCAAAAACGGTTTCGTGTGTATCGTGGGACGCTCGTGGACATCCGCTCCCGATGCTGAGTTTTGGAATCCGAAAGTGCGGGTTCCCATGTGTGTTAACGCACTAGCCGCACGTTCCTACCTTCTGCACCTCACCAAAGAGACCGAGTGGGGACTGGCGGGGCGTACGCCGGCTCAGATGACCGAGTCCATCACCGCTGCCATCGCCAAAAAAGAACTGCCGCCGATGGAATCCGGAGCGATGTGCTACATGCTGTCGAAGCAAGGCTACGGCGGCGACAGCAGCCCCCACTGGCCTCCCCACCTCATGTTTTTCTATACCGATGCCGACCTCGCCAGCTGGGGAGCGAATCTGCCGGGTTCCCCCGTCGTTGGTATGAGCGACCCCGTGGAGCACCTGACGCAGTTCGTGATTGCCGTCGAACGGTGGTCGGACGGAACCGAAGGTCGCTAAGCCGGACTGTGCAAAGGGCGCACAAGCGCTACTACAACAAGAGAGGATCAGGACAATCAAATGAGAAATGTAATCTTCGCAATCAACATTACCCTGGATGGCTGCTGCGACCACACGAAACAAGTTGCTGGTGAAGAAACACATGAATATTTTATCCACCTCATGCGAGATGTCGACCTGCTCGTCTTTGGGCGTAAAACCTACCAATTGATGGTTCCTTATTGGCCTGATATCGCAAAAAGCCAGTCTGAGACAAAAGCGGAAAACGAATTTGCTCGAACCTTTGACTCCATCAAAAAGATTGTTTTTTCACGATCCTTGGACCGCGCTGAAGATAAAAATACGAGGATTGTTCGTACCAACCTTCGCGACGAAATACTTAAATTGAAACAAGAACCAGGCAAAAATATTCTGATCGGTGGTGTAGATATTCCTTCACAGCTTATAGAGCTTGGTCTGGTTGACGAATATCGTTTTGTCGTTGGGCCCATCGTTGCAGGAGAGGGAAGGCGGCTGTTGGAAGGTGTTAGCCTGCGGGAGAGATTACAACTAAAACTCGTTGAGTCAAAGATTTTTGAATCAGGATGTGTTGCGCTTCGCTACTTGAAACAGTGACAGAACAATCTGCGGTCGCCGTGCTGCTGGCTCAAATTAAACAAAATCAGATAGGACTCGGAGGAACTCAGTCATGAGAAAAGTCAATGTGCTTGAATCTGTCTCCCTTGATGGTGTCATACAAGCCCCAGGCGGGCCAGAGGAAGATACCAGTGGCGGCTTCGCGTATGGCGGGTGGACAAGTCCACATTCCGACCCTGTTTCTTCAGCGGCCATAAGGAAGCAGATGAACATGCCGTTTGACTTGTTGATAGGGCGCAAAACCTTTGACATTTGGGCACGATTCTGGCCGCAACATAGTGACATATGGCCAGCCGTCAACCGAGCGACCAAGTACGTCGCCTCGAATACCATGACTTCTCACGAATGGAAGCCGTCCGTGTTTCTAAACGGAGATATTGCGGAAAAAATCACCAAAATTAAGCAACAGGAAGGGCCGGATTTGCACGTTTTTGGAAGCGCAAATCTCGTTCAGACGCTCCTCAAGCATGATTTGGTCGATGCCTTCTGGCTGAAGATATTTCCGATCACGTTGGGCGCTGGAAAACGATTGTTTGCCGATGGCACGATCCCGGCGGCATTCAAGGTGACGGAAAGCACAGTCACCTCGAAAGGCGTCATTATCGTGAATTACGAGCGTGCAGGCGCCGTCCCAACCGGAAGTCTATAAACTTGAGGCGCATTGCGGGCGTGAGCGAAGCCGGGGTCCCCAGCACGCGCGCTTTTCGCGTGATGGGGTGGGGAGCGGGAGCCCGCAGCCGAAATCCTGAGCGTTCTTGGCGAAGGATCTCCGGCCGCGTGGCCCTGGGCTTTTGATCTTGCGGGCATTCCCAACACAGTGAGCGCCAGCCCGGGCGTGGAGCTAGGGCGTAATCCAGGAGAGATTGCGGCCGATGACGAGCTCCTGCATAGTGGAATGATGGGTGTTTTTCATCGAAACCAAGTCAACTTCGAAATCCTGTTTTTTCGCCATGGCCACAACTTCATTGGCATTGTCGTACGTCATCAGAAAGTCGCCTTGGATTTTTCTGCATTCCTTGAAAAGCTTGTCGTGGTCTAGCTCGCTGTGTGTATAAAGCCGCGATCCGGCGCGTTTGCCGGCTGCGGTATACGGCGGGTCAATGAAGAATGTGGATGTCGAGCGCGAGGCGTACTTTTTGATTGTTTCTATCCCGTCGTCTTGAATAAAGGTGATCTTCTCTCTCACGAACTTGATGTTCTGAATTCGCTTTCGCAGCGTTTCGGGATACCAGCGAGACTTAATTCCTTTGCCGTTCTCGCCGTATTTCAGGAGACCGCTGCCGGGGGCGAGAATCCCGCCGTGGAGCGTTCGGTTTCTGAGAATCGTTTGGAACGCGAGCTGTCTTGTATCTCCCGGAGTCTTGGCTAGCTCTTCCTGGACTGCCGCATGATTGAGGTCGAACGAGACGACGCGTTCGGCGAGCCAATCGTTGTCGTCGGAGAGCATCGTTTGCCAAACCGCCGCGACATCGTTATCGAGCTCAACCATGAGCAGGTGGTCGGCGAGATTTTCGAAGGCGACGCTGAGGCCAGAAGAAACTCCGCGGTTTTTGTGGAACGCGCTGTCGAATTTGGAATTCGAGGTAGCCCCCTCGCACGGCTGCGGGATGGCACATACGGGGTGGTCAGACGATACGGCTAGAATATTCCCTGCGGAACTCCTCATAGATGATTCGAAGGACCTTTTGCCTGTCCTCTTGCTCATCAAAATTCCCGACCATTTTTAGAATCTCGTCTTTGCTGATCGACTGAACCTTCATATCGATTAGGTACTGCCTCACTTCCCTGGAGATATCGTCAATGACAAGAATGACGTTGCCATCCTGCAGTCGCTGCTTGTCGAAATCTAACCTGAGCTCAGCGTAAACTTGCGCGGCCTCTTTCTTGCTATGAATCCTCAGCTTCTTGATCTGGTAGACCACCCCGAAGTTGGTGGAGAGGTCCACGCCCTTGTCGTGGGCGGACGTTCGCGTGTCCCTGTAAATTTTGCAGGCGAATTTTTCCAGGTGTGCCTTGAGGACAGCAAAACTAAAAATCTCGAAGTTGGCTGGAGTCTTGCCAATGTGTTCCTCGATCAATTGCTGAAAATGCTCCCGCGACTCGGCCAATCTCGCACGCGTACTCGATTCGTGCAGATGGGGCACGAGGCCTAAACGTTGATCAATGTGCTGCTTGATTCGCGCGGGAATCCACTCGGAAAGGAACTTGGCCTGATCGGTGTAAGGAGGCAGCAGGCGGTACTTCAGGTGTTCGACTTGCTCCAGCACGCCATATCGAGACATGCGGGAACCGTATGCGTCGTAATATCTTGCACCGATGTGTAAATCGTGGCCGAGGAAAGCCTTCATTTGCCTGAGGGCCACTCCGTATGCCTTATGGATGTCGGCATCCGAAAACACTGCATTCTTCGTCGTGGAGTACTGTGAAACCAGACCCAAAGTGATGATAGGCGCAATGACTTTGGTCTGGGAATTCTTGAGCATCCGCTCGATTTCTGTTGTAGGCGTAATGACCAGTGTCACGGGTGCCCCTCAAACAGCGACCGCCTCGAGTTCGGCCTCAAGCTGCCACAGGAACTCCTCCTTCGACGGACCCGGCGGCAGAACCGCTCCATGAGGAGGATCCGGGCGGAGGGTGTAGACAGTTCGAGCCGGCGCGAGTTGGCACTCCGACCCAGCACCCTGGGAAGCTTCCAAATTGTAAATGAGCCATGCGATTTCTGCCTCGTCTGGCGGGACCTCCCTCAGCTTCGGAAGTGTGGCAAAAAATCCCGCGTCCAGCGCTACGGCAGTCTTTTTGTTCCACGTATGGAGAATGCCGCCCTTGAAGATAAGCTGCGGCGCGAGGCGCTTGCGTGAGGAAGAAAGATAATCGGGTCCCGGCCAGTAAAGTTGGTTCTTCCAGTTCATGTCTGCGCGGTTTTTTGGGTCCTGCATGTAGTATTCGAACGGCTTTCTCACATTACCCGAGATATAAACCGCCTGGACCTCCAGGGCGCCGAAATCAGTGACCCTCCCTTTATCGTCGTACGAAACAAGCACGAGATCGATGTTGCCGGCTGATTTGTCGTTCTTGTCCTTCAGCCTGACCTCCGTGAGAGATGACCACTTTGCACCCTTGGGGAAGAAGAAGTCGGCTCCGTCATCCGCGATGATCCAGTCCTCTCGGAACCTGATCGGACACGTAACGGCGATGCCATCGTCCCCTGCCCCAATACTGCATGTTCCAAGGGGATCATTTGCCTTGTCTTTCGTGCAATTTGGGACCTTATTATTGAAAGGGCACAGCTTTTTGTCACGATGGCGGATAGCCTCAGGGGAAAAATCAGCAGTTGGATAGCCAAAAACTTCCGTGAGGGGGTGTGTCCTTTTAGGCATGAAAGGGGGAGTGTAGCACAAGCACCAAACTGAAAGTTCGGGAATAGGTGGGGACGCTCCCTCCAACTAGTTTGAGTCGCAACTGAGAGAGAAGCGCAGAGGCGGATGGCAGACTCATGCTGGGTTTTGGTTGAGTCGCAAGTAGAAGGATCCCCCTGCTTTGAAACTCAATATCCGATTACCAGTATGCCTTCCAACGGAAGAGTGAGGCGATTGCTGGCATATAACGTGTCGAAAAAACGGCAGACTGTCTCGAAATTCTTGTCGCCCCGATAGACTTTCCGAATTGCTATTGCGAGGTACTTCACCTCGTGCATCATGCAGGCTTGAAAGAGATCCTTCAAGAACTGATTGTTAACCACGCCCCTGCCTGCTTCAACTTCCAGTACGAAGCCGCCGGTGCGATGGTAGGCGTCGGCGTCGAATGATTTTTCAGGCGCTCCGTCTCGCCCGAAAAGGACGGGCACGCAAACCTTTTCGTCTCTGCTCTTGCCAGCCTCGACTTCGAAGCCTATTTCCACGAGATGCCTTCGGAGCGATTCCAGAACCTTATTACTGTTGTGTTGGAAGGAGCCGGAGGAAATTGCTCTCGCTTCGTTCTTGAATGCTTGGACGACGGCCTCGGCCAGGGGTATAGCTCGTCTTGAACGAGGGTAATACTGCCACTCGATTGATGCGGCTGGCTCTGCCATGTTCTCGGCTCCTCGATTGGAGGGCTGGGGGTTTGCCCACCCTTACCGGCAACATCATAAATGAGGCTGCCCTGGGGGCTGGCCCGAGGCTAAAAAAATGGAGTAGCTGTCGATTTTCGGTCTCCCAAACGACTATCTGATAACAGAGCGATGAGCTACGGCTCCGAGTCACAGCAAACAAGGAGTCACAGGAAACAAGGAGGAACGGATGAAATACATCTGCTTGGGCTATCTCGAACCCGGCAAGTTCGAAAACATGTCTGAGAGCGAGCGCAACACCGTGCTGGACGAGTGTTTTAGCTACAACGACGAACTGCGGAAGAACGGACATCTGGTCGCTGAGGAACCTCTTCAGCCCGCCAACACGGCGGTGACCGTGGGTTGGAAGAACGGAAAGGTGGCAGTGACAGACGGTCCGTACGCGGAAACAAAGGAGCAATTGGGTGGAATTCAGGTGCTTGAAGCGCGAGATCTGAATCACGCAATTCAGCTCATTTCCCAATGTCCGGGAGTGAAGTTGAAGTGTGGAACAATCGAGATACGTCCAGCGGCGGATATAAACGAAATCATGAGGGAGAGCGAGCGGCGACGGCGAAAGGATACCTCGCGATGAGGGCGGCCACGAGGGAAAGAATGATCAGGATCATGGCCGGGGCTGGCCTGGTGGGTGGATCGTCCGGCAAACCGGAAGTTATCCACAAACGGGCTTCGGGGAGATCAATGGATGATCTCCTCGAAGCCGACTTCTGGCCCGCGTCGTTCCGAGCACGTCCGCAGGTCTCCGCCGGAGTGTTGCAGGTTCCAGTCTCGCCGAGTGTGGAGGGAGGGCTGGATAGCAGTTGTCGGGAGAGTGCCAGGCGGGAAGCACGAAAGCGATTGGCGAGGAATCCGAAGTGACGGATGCGCACGAAGCCTCTGGGGAGCACGTGCAGAAAGAAGCGCCGTAAGAACTCGTTGGCGCCAAGCGTCATCTTGCCTTGCTTGCCACCGTGGGCATAGTCCTTCCAGCGAAAGGTGACGCGCTCTTGCTCGAAGGCCAACAAGCGATGATTGGAGATGGCCACGCGATGGGTGTAGCGGCCGAGATAGCGCAACACCTGCATGGGACCACCGAAGACCAATCGTGACGGTGCAGGCGGCGGAGGAGTTTTGCGAACTGCTGCGGATCGGCGAAAGCAGCGGCCGGACCGGCGCAGCAGAGTTGGTTGCGCCGGTGAAGACGTTTCAGGCCGGCGAGGAACTTGCCGCGAAACACGCGGCCGAGGACCTTCACGGGTAAGAAGAAAGGATAGCGTGGGCGGACCCATTGACGGTGATCGGGTGAGAGTCCGCCCGCGGGAATGGCGCAGTGAATGTGGGGATGGAGGAGCAGGTTCTGTCCCCAAGTGTGCAGGATGCTGATCACGCCGATCTCGGCGCCCAGGTGTTTGCCATCGATGGCGATCTCCAGCAAGGTTTGCGCGCTGGCGGTGAACAGCAAGTCGTAGAACAAACGCGGGTTCTCCAAGGCCAGCACATTGAGTTCGTGGGGCACAGTGAACACGACATGGAAGTAACTGGTGGCTAGCAGTTCGCGTTCGCGGGCCGCCAGCCAGCGCTGGCGTGCTTGGGTCTGGCACTTGGGGCAGTGCCGGTTTCTGCACGAGTTGTACGAGATAGCCTGATGACCGCAGCTCGGGCAGGCATCGCGATGACCGCCCAGCGCAGCGGTGCGGCAACGCAGAATGGCACGAAACGCTTTGAGTTGCTGAAAGTCAAAGCTCGATCGATAGCGATCCAGGAAGCGATCGCCCTGCGCGCGAAGGATGTCGGCCACCTCGAAGGTGGGCCGAGTCATTTTCCGTTTTTCCGTTTAAAGCTGCGGCTGATGTTCTCGGTGCTGGATAGCGCGAGGCCATCCAGAGGATTGGTCACCGCTTGCAGGTGCCGCTGCGACAGATGCAGATACTGGGCGGTAGTCTCCAGATCGCCGTGCCCGAGCAGAACCTGGATGGTGCGCAGGTCGGTGCCCGCCTCCAACATGTGAGTCGCCCAACTGTGGCGCAGCGTGTGCGGGGTGACGCGTTTGCGGATGCCGGCGCGGCGCGCGGCCTCGCTGCATGCGATCCAGACGGTCTTGTCCGAAATCGGCTGATCGAGTCTCCCTTGGAGGTTGCGTGTGGGGAACAGGTAGAGTCTGGGCTTGCGCCAGCGCCAGTACTCGCGCAGAGTTTCCAACAGGGTTGGACTCAGCGGCAAATCACGATCCTTGCCGCCCTTGCCTTCCACCACGCGGATGATCATCCGTTGGCTATCGATATCGCAGACTTTGAGATGAGCGAGTTCGGAGCGTCGCATGCCGGTGGCGTAGAGCGTCATCAGCAGCGTCCGTCGAAACAGGGTTCCCGCCGCATCGATCAATCGCGCAACTTCCTCTAGGCTGAGCACCGTCGGCAGTCGGCGCCGGTCCCGAGGGTAGGGCAAGAACTCGCGAAACTGATGGCGCTTGAGCGTCTTGACGAAAAAGAAGCGTAGCGCCGCTACCCGGTTGACCACCGTGCCGGGCGTCCGCTTGCATTCAGTCAGTAGATAGGCTTGATAAGTTCGAAGTTCGTTGGGGCCGAGCTTGTCGGGAGACTTGCCAAAATGCTTGGCGAAGTCGCTTACCACCCGCAGGTAATTGCGCGTGGTGATGGCAGAGTAGTTGCGACGCTGGAGTTCCTCCAGCATCATCTTGCGTAAACGGGTCACAGGAATCTCCTTTCCTATGACCCACACTATGTCAGCAGCTCCTGAACTCTCTCGGTCGATCTACGCGGTAGCGTCCGCCGCGCCAGCGGCTTAGTACTGGTCCGCAATACGGAAGCTATCCCTAAACGGGCTTCGGGGACCTTTAGCAGTCAAGTCGGCATTTGGCGGACCGCGCTTCCGAGAAGCGGACTTCTGGCCCGGAATACTTCCGGTTGGCCCTTCATCCGCGCGCAATCGACAGCTCGCGCTGGTGTGGGTTCCAAACTTATCATGCCGTTCTGCACTGCGATGAGGTCAAGATCCGGTGTAGAGCTGAAAGGATGCCCAGTAAAATGGTTTGCGGAAGGAAGCGTTGGAGCGAAGCAGGGTTAGCTTGGCATTGCGAAGAGCTGCGTCGGGAGCCTCTCCTTTTTTCAACTCGCCGTAAAGTTCGTCCATGAGCTGGGGAGTTGAGGCGTCACTGACGTCCCACAAGGCTCCGATCACATGGTGAGCGCCGGCGCGTACGAAAGCCCAGGAGAGCCCTACCAGTCCTTCTCCCGAGTACGCACGCGCGCCCGCGCTGCGGCACGTGGAAACGGTGACGAGTTCAGCCCGTAAGGGGTGGCGAATGATGTCGCGGGCATAAAGTTTGAAGGAGTCTTCTTCTTCATTAACTCTCGCATTAGCTTTGGACAAAACAATGGCAGAGTCGAGCGGACTCAGCCGGCTGGCCGTTCCATGCGCGACAAAGTGAATGTAGGAGAAGCGCTCCGGCTTGCTAGCCAGATACGCGGGCGGACTCGCCTGATCGCGTGAGAACACCTGTTCCTGGCCGGGTGGGAAGTGTTTTTTGATACTCTCCATCTCGACGGAGGCTTTCGGCAACTGGGGAAAGTCCTCGTTGGGAGCAATGGCATCACCGAAGAGGAGCAGGTTGCCCGCGCCTTTGCGCGCGGCGTGAAAGGCTTGCAGCATTCGCAGCGAACTGGCGCTGGAGAGCGTGACATCCTCAATCCAGTAGTGTTGCTTCGGCTCCTCTTTCGTTTCAGGGACCAGCAGCGTCTCGAAATTCAAGCTGTTCAGGCTGCCATCGGGGACGATGAAGACTTTCCCGTTCTTCGCCAGGTCTTTTGGCAGAAGGTCTTTCGCCGGCTCCACCAAGATGCGATAGAGTGCGGCGCCATCGTCGCTGGCGGTTGGCGTGGACTCCCGTTGGTCGATGATGGCCTTTCGGTAGCGCTCTACCCTGGTCTTGATTTCTGCTGCCGGAGGGAGTGGAAACAGACCGACCTTCTGTGGCGTGATCGCCCAGAGGTAGGACTGTTGTTCGCCCAGCCAGTAGAAAAGAATTGTGCCACCGGCATGGCGGGAGATTTGCTTGGCATTGAGTCGCTCGGGGGCAAAGGAGGTTCCTTTGGACAATAATCCGAGCCCCTCCTTCAAGGTCCGGGCACGGCTGAAATCGGCTACTTGCAAGGCCTCGATCGTCTTGTCCTTGGTCACCAGGAAGTGAATGTAGTCGTCGTAGATGCGCGAAGCGTTGGTAAGAAATGGCAGCCGGGAATCTTCGTGCTGAAGTTCGGAGCGGGCGGTTTCGAAGGTGGTGAGCGCAGTTCGATACTCGCCTTCGGCGGAATCGAACTGCCTTTCGTCTTCATAAAGCCGGGCCAGCGAACGCTCCGCCTCCCACTTCAAGAAGACTGGACAATCCGGAGATTGCGCGACTTCGCGGAATGCGTTCTCCGCAGTCGCAGTGTCATGCAGCCGGGCGGCCACGTGTCCTAGCACTAGCTGCGGATAAACTTGGTCCCGCCCGTTCTTATCCTCTCGCGCCTTGGCGAGCGCTTCGTCCGCGTAACGCTTCGCGTCATCCAGCTTTCCGGTTTGCTCGGAGACGAAGGCCAGGGCAATTAAAGAATTGACGAGGTGCTCCCTGCTCCCGATTTGCCGCGCTAGCTTGAGAGATATCTGATAGGAGTTTTCTGCGTCGTCAAACTTATGGGCATCGAGATAGATGTAGCCGACGGCTTGGAGCCACAGGGCCTGGTCGCTGACGTCGCTGAGCTTCTCGGCCTGTTTCCGGGCCTCGATAAACATTTCTTGAGCCTTGTCGGAGTCGCCCAGTTTGTAATAAGCCCAGCCCATGTTCCCCAGTGCAGCTTGTGCAATGTCGTTGAAATCCGACGCTGTGGATAGCTGTCCCGCGGAATCGGCCCAGTCGAGCGCCTCATCAAAGTGCGTCTGCTCGTCCGCGGACCAGCTTAGATCGAGCAGGGCGTTGGCTTCTAGAAATTGGTCGCCGTCCGCGCGGCCAAACGCCAAGGCACGCTCGAAGAAGCCCTGTGCCTGAGCGTAATGACCGTATTTCATTTCCAGCACTCCTCGGGCCCTGACCACGTCCCCGCATCCTGGATAGACGGAATCCGCGCAAAGTCGTTCCGCTTCTGCCAGCCGTAACTCGGCTTCCTGGAACTTTCGCAGGGAGCCGTAGATAACGCTCTCGAGTCTTAGCCTTTGCACCGCCAGATCGCCGGATGAAGGCGGCGCTGGTTCGGAAGTCAGGAGCTTCAACGCATCGTTGTTCATGTCCTGCCCATGCAGCGCCTTCGCCCTAAGGATAGTGAATTTCCACGCCCATTCGTGACTGCCGTTGTGAAAATCCTCATACCCCCTCTTCGCCCCATTTGCCGCTGCCGCGACATCACCGCGCTGCCACGCCCGCTGGGCCTGATCAAAAGCGTCCTGTGGGTCTAGGTGGCGCGAGCACGTCGGAAGGCAGGCGATGGCTAGGGACAGCAGGACCAAACTTGTGCTCCTGCCCGCATGCGCCGCCGCCGTTCCCGCCGTTGTAATCCTGCAGTCGCCATAGGAGGGGGACATTGAAGTTTCGACCGTCGACAGATTCTAACTTGAATCCAGAGAGCCTCGTATACAATTTGCCCCCAAAGAATCCGACGATTAAGGAGCATTACTGAGGAGGCTGGTTACCTAGTCGTCAGCAATTCTAGAAAGCGTCGGCATGCGATTGCTCATGACGACGGGGTGGAGCGAACTGGCCATTTTCTATTTTGGATTGGATACAGCGACAAGGCGATGGGATTGTTCGGACGTGCAAACCTAACCTGGCTTACGCGAGGATTCGGAGATTCGTAGACAAGTCGAATCCTCGCGGAGCGTGGAGATGAATGTCAGAAACCCAGAGGGCCCGCTCTATTGCTTTGGCTTCCCTTGCGTCAGTCAATTCTTACCGCCGGTACCATTCGTATCCGCCGTCGTGACACCGACGGTTCCGTCCGCCAGGCATCCCATCTTCAGCCGGATCATGGTCAGGTGAAACTCGTATGTATCGTACTTTCCGTTGCTGGGGTCGCCGAGCTTACGTTCCACCCTCAACTCGCCCAGAAATATCTTTCCGAAGTGGGGCAGGTCGATAACGTGACCGAATGGGAATCCGGGAGATCCCTTGACGCTGTTGACCACGGAACACTTCAACTCGCATTGCCCGATCAGCGCAGGGCGGCCTATCGGGTACTCCTTAGCGGCCCACTCAGGAAGATTCTTCGTCGTGGCGATCCTGTCGTATTGCTGCGAAATTCGGGCCTGGACGTCGGGGTCGATAAAGTAGGAGCGGTCATCGTCGTGCCGGGGACCTAGAATCTCCAAATTGCGCTCCACCTCGACCCTGTGCCCATCAATCCTCAGATTCTCGAAGCGCGTGCCCAGGAAGGTAACCGACGGCACCTGACCTTTACCATAGATGGGATGCACGGTGGAAATCTGCGCCACCACGCGATCGGCGGTCACCACGTCGAGCACGTTAAGTCCCTCAACGACGGAAGTGGACAGCGTGGTGAAGCCGGCAATCTTCGAACTTGGACGTCCCGCCACCTGTGTGTAGCCGCCCTTGTAAGAAAGAATACCTTCAAAGTGGAAAGATTCCGCCTGACTGAACTGGTACTGGCCGTCCCTGGGCAGTCTCACAGATGCCTGGGGCCGAATTTTTTCCTTCAACGGTTGCTCAAGGTCCGCAAACAGAACATTGGCTTCCGCATTGTAGTGGTGAACTGGAACTGGCTCAACCATCGATAGTTCGTTCGGTAGCGCTGCCATATGTTTCTCTCCATTCGTTTGAGTTCACTTCTGATTTTGTAGCTCAATCGGATATCGGCCGAGATCCTCGCTTTCACCGCCAGCAGTGATGCCGTGCACCGCCAGCGTACCGGGCGCATGATCGCTCCCCGGAACATAAAGCGACAGCGTGTCGTTCCCTGAAGCCGGGATCGTGCGCGACCATTCTAGTTTTCCCTGCGGACTATACAAATCCAGTTTGTAAGAAGAAAAGCGGTTGTCGGGCGGAACGTTTAGGGACAGCCCGAATGCCTGTCCGGTGTGAACCGGGACCGCAATTGGCTCCGTGCCCCGAACGTTGACGTTCACCACGGCCGATGCCAGGAGCTGCGGACTATTGGCCGCCTGCTGCAAGAGACGGTTGGCTCGATCTTGATAGCCAATCACGGCGAGCAACAGGAGAACGGGCACGGCAAATGCAGGCCGCAGCCAGGCGAACCATCCGGAAATTGCCGGTACGGGGACGGGCACTCGCTCCGGAGACGCTGTCGGCCTTTCGGATGGGATCACTCTGCCCTCCTCGGACCCGAACACAACCTTGCTCTGTTCCACAAACAAAGCGCCCGCGTGTACGTCGGCCGCGCAATCCGGGCAGTCGAAATAATGCTCTTCGAAGTCGTCTCGTGCCTGGGGATCGAGTTCGTTGAGTAGATAACGTTCCGTCATATGTTGACGAACCACCGCATCGTGGTCCATAGGTATAATGCCCCCTTCGTATTAATAGTGCGCCGGCGCGACCCGTCGTTGCACACCTATCAGTCCGGAGTGAACTCCGGCGCATCGTTATTTTTTAAATATAATGACTTGAACAATTGTTTCGCACGGTGCAGCAACACCCGCAGATACTCCCGTTCTACATCGAAGTCGCGGCAGACTTCGTCCTTGTCTCGCTCTTCTAGGAAAATCTCGCGCAACAGCCGCCGGTCCCGCTCTGGGAGTTGATCGAGAACCTTCCGGACCTTCTGTTGGATTTCCCGGGCCGTGAACATGGCCAGCGGATCAAGGACCGGAGAGGAAAATTCCTTCTGTTCGTCGTCATCATCGTGAGCACCGTGGCGCGCGGTCGTGCGATAGTGCTCCAGCAATACGTTGTTGCAGATCGAGTTCACAAACGATCCCAGCCGTTCGGGATGAACGATCTTCCCCTCGCGCAGAGCCACATAAAATCGGGCGAACGTTTCCTGACGCACGTCTTCGATGGCTTCCGGAGACTGCAGCCGAGAGCGCAATTTCACCTGGGCCAACGCGGTGAAATACAAGCGAAAATGCTCCTGCGTGCGAAAGTCGCCGGCGCGCAGCCGCTCGACGTAAGCTTCATCAAAGGAGTGAAATTGCAAGAGCTTGCCCCGGCCATCGCTAAGTGGCAGACAGTGTAACACTTGGGAAGGAGAACTGTGGTCGTTTGCCGGGACGATGGTGAGCGACGGCGTCGGTGACGAAGACGGACGTTTCAGAGCGGCGTGGCTGCTGCGGTGCCCAGTCGGCGAGATGGAGCGGACGGCGTGCACAGGGAAGAGTGAAACTCCTATCAATTAGGGGCGGACCAACCGATCTGCCTTCTCTGGAGAAGACAGCGAACAAAGCGCCGGAGCCGCTTCCCCGTCGGCTCCGGCACTTTACTGGAGCCCAACCGGGAGTTTCCAGATTGAACTCCTAAACTGTGGCCCATCGCCTGATCAGGTGACGTCTTCCACTCATTTGGATAGTGCGGAATGTGTAAGAATCGTTTCAAACAATCTTTTTGTGAGACGTGTTTGGCAATGTCAGGGCTGTGCGGAGGCGCATAGCCAACATGACTCCAGAAGGCTACGGAAACATCGTTCCTACTGTTGCCGACCAACCGAATTGCGAGATTTAGTGGCCACAGTCGTCATTGCGCAACCCGATGGAAACTAGGTGGACGTCCCGCGCCTGAAGAATTCAAGGCGTTGCAGGCAGAAACTCAGCCAAGCCGTAAATGACAAGCATTCGGACTGGAGGACACCTGATAGGGGTTTATCACGCCCCACAAGCCGACGTCTGGCCCGGAGCCGCACAACCTGTACGTAGTGGCGATCCGACGCAGGCGAAGAGGACAAGCGCCATCACCGCAAACGGCGGGGGCGTCGATTTTTTGAGATGCTCGTTGCTCAGCAGACGGGTGGCTTTCATCCCGAAGGAGGATTGCAAATGGCGCGAATTACAGTCAATTTCACATTCCACAGCGGCGTAAGGCGCCAGCTATTCCGAAATGTTCGGCTCTCTGGAAGCTGGGATGTCACCGGGCAATTTTCCAATCAATGGACTGAAGTACCGATGGTGGCCTCGCGAGCTGAGACTGGCTGTGACGCTTTCAACGCCGATGCGTCTTTCGATGCGATACAGACGGGATCTAGTTTCCAGTGGGGTGTCGTCGCCGATGTCGCGGGAGCACCGAATACTTGGGTGGTGGTAACTGAAGTGCCGGATGAAAATTCGAGTCAGCGGTATCGAAGTTTCACTCTCGCGGCAGGCGAAACCCAGCAAGATTACTGGTTCGCAACCGGACGTAGATTCGGTGCGCAGAAATGCGTCTCGCCGGGATCGGCGATCCCGGGCATCCGTTTTGCGGTATGGGCGCCGCATGCCACGAATGTCGAGGTGGTGTTCGCACCGTTCGATATCACCGTTGGCACCTCAACCGGCTATATCGCCGACGATGGCACCGGTATCGATTTGGCGGCTGCGGTTGTACCCCTGATATCGAAAGGAGATGGCATCTGGGAAAGTGACATCGCGACAACGCCCGCACTCGCCAACTTCGACGGCTATATGAATCGCCTGTACATGTACAGGATCACCAATGAACAGGGAACGAAAACCTATAAAGTTGACATCTTTTCCCGCAACCAAGTGGGCCGTGGCGGAACCAATCCCGGGGGCGCACATTATGGAGGTTCTTATCTGGACCTGGATGGGATCGTGAGTTGTTCGGTCGTTTCCGATCCAGATCAAGTGACTCAGGACTTCAACGATACGGGGATCGAAAAGCAGACGCTGATTCCAGAGGAAGAGTTCTGGGCAAGCGAATACACTGCCGGGCGGATTCCTCCGCAAGACATCGACGATCTGACGATCTACGAGTTGCACGTAGGTTCTCTAGGATTCCCTTCGACTACCTCCGGAACTTTCGCGGATGCGATGGAGTTCGTAGACAAATTGACGGACCTCGGTGTGAACGCCGTGGAGTTGTTGCCAGTGTTGGAATTCGATGGCGATCTCCAGTGGGGCTATGGGACTTCGCTGTTCTATTGTCTGCAGACGAGTGCGGGTGGCGGGAATCAACTGAAGCATTTCGTGCGCGCCTGTCACCAGCGTGGCATCGCTGTCATTCTGGATGTCGTGTACAACCACTTCGCGACCTCGGACAACGAGCGTTCGGAATGGGGATACGATTCGGACCCGGCAGTCGCGCCGCAGGATAACGTTTGGTTCTGGTATCAGGGGCAGCCGGCGAACTATCCGGGCAACCCCAGCGGCGGGTACGTGAACAACGGGTCGACGGGGTACACCCCGCGTTTCTTCGAGGAGAATGTACGCCACATGTTCACCAGTAGCGCGGCGGCTCTGCTCGACGACTTCCACCTTGACGGGCTGCGCGTCGATCTGACCGATGCCATTCACCAGAACAACACGCTGAACGCGGATGGATCGGTGGTTGCGAGCGCGAATAACTACGGCATCAAGTTTCTGCGGGAGTTGGCCCGAACGGTAAAGATGGTGAATCCATCGGCATTCCTGATCGCCGAAGACCATACCGGCTGGCCGGCTATGACACAATCACTCGATCAGGGAGGCGTGGGATTTGACGCCGTTTGGTACGCCGATTTCTATCATCACCTGATTGGCGACGGTAACTATGGCGATAACTACGCGAAGCTCCTGAAGAATGCGGGTTATGGCACGACAGCGCCACTCAATATGGACTTTTTCACAGGAGCGTTGCTGGCGACTCAGTACAACAAGATCGTCTATCACGAAAACCACGACGAGGCTGGTAACGATTCCAACACTGAGCGAACCGTCGTGACAGCGGTGAATCACGCGCCGTTGATTGGCGCTACGCGGACCTGTGCCGAGGCTCGCAGCCGCGTCGTTTTCGGTCTGTCGGCGCTGTCGGCCGGAACTCCGATGTTCTTGATGGGCGAGGAGATTGGCGCGGCGAAGTATTTTCTGTACGACACTTTCGCCCAGAATAAGGAAGATCTGATCGGCCAGCGGACCAGTGAGGGGCGGTTTCTCTTTCGCTTCTATCAGGACTTGATCCGGCTCGTGACGACGACAGCGGCAGCTCGGTCAAGCACTCTCGACGTGATCTATCGGCACAATGACAATCGTGTGATCGCGTTCACGCGCAGTGCTCCGGGCCAGCAGTTGCTGATCTTGGCTAGTCTGAACGACGCGCCTTTTGATCAGGGGTATGTTATCGGTACCGATTCCTGGCGATTACACGCAGGCGGATGGCGCGAGGTTTTCAATAGTGACGCTGCAATCTATGGAGGAGACAACGTGGGCAACAGCGGCGCGACGGTGCAGGTGAATAGCGGAGAGATAAACGCGGTCATCCCGGCGCGTGGATTCGTGGTGTTCGAGAAGGTGAGTTAGGACGTGCGGGGCTTTCCTGCTTAGCATTTATGTTTCTTGGCTGAGCGAAACACAGAGCCGGCTCTATTATTGTCACGAGGTCCCGACGCGGGCTTGGAGGAGATCAATAGCGATTTCCTCGAAGCAATGGACTGAACTTCGTTCAGATAGGAACGGAAGGAACCTGAGGTGAGCGATGATAGGCGTGCTGGAGACCGCGGCAAGCTACGGCCCGAAGTCGGCATTGGTGCTTGATGAGCCCTTCTCGAAGCATGGGTCTGAGGCTGCGGATAGGTCAGTGATGACGTCTGCGGAGCAGTGCAGCGATCTCGATCAGGAGACTGCAAGGATTCGCGCCTCGGGCCGCATTCTCCAGCGACAAGGAGAAGACCATGGCAAAGCGAGGAGAAAAGCGGGAGCGCAGATCAATGGTATTGGAGCCGGATGCGGCTGGCATCGATATTGGGGCAGAGGAGATTTACGTCGCGGTACCACCGGATCGTGATGAGGAATCGACGCGCCGGTTCAGCAGCTTCACTGGCGACCTTCATGCACTTGCGGATTGGCTCGGCCGGTGCCGGATTCAGACCGTAGCGATGGAGTCGACAGGAGTGTACTGGATCCCGCTGTTTCAGATCCTGGAGGAGCGCGGGTTCAAGGTTTATTTGGTCAACGCGCACTATCAAAAGAGTGTGCCCGGACGCAAGAGCGACGTATCCGACTGCCAGTGGATCCAGTATCTGCACTCGGTCGGGTTGCTGCGGGCGAGCTTCCGGCCGCCCGATGATCTGTGCCCTTCGTACCCTGTGGCGGCACCGTGGCAGCCTGCTCGAGATGGCTGCCGAGCACATTCTGCACATGCAGAAAGCGCTCAGCCAGATGAATCTGCAGCTCCACCATGTGCTCAGCGACATCACCGGCACCAGTGGCCAAGCGATTCTCGATGCCATCCTCTCGGGCAAGCGCGATCCTGTCGGACTGGCGCAGCTCTGTCATAGTCGGGTGCAGAGCCCGCGGGACAAGGTGGCGCAGGCTCTGGTGGGAGACTACCGGCCGGAGCATCTGTTCACCCTGAAGCAGTCGCTGGCGGGATACCGCTACTACCAGAAGCTGATCCTGGAGTTGGATCAGGAGACGGCCCGTCTGATGCAGGTCCTCCCCAGTGCGACCGAGGGTCCGATGCCGCCACGCACAAAGGCCACGGCCTATCACCGGCAGGGCAACGATCCTCAGTTCGATCTTCGTCGTGAGCTTTACCGCATTGCCGGCGTCGATCTCACCGACATCCCCGGAGTTAGCGCAGCCACCGCGCAAGTCATTCTTACCGAGATCGGCACCGACGTCAGCAGGTTTCGCAACGCCTCCGCCTTCGCCTCATGGCTCGGCCTCTGCCCGGAGAAACGAGTCAGCGGCGGCAAAGTGCTGTCCTGCAAAACACGCAAGGTAAAGCATCGCGCCGCTACTGCGCTCCGAATGGGCGCCAACTCCCTCTGCCGAGCAAAGGGCTACTTCGGCGAATTCTTTCGGCGGATGCGGGCCAAGCTCGGCACTGCTCAGGCGATCACCGCCACCGCACATAAAATCGCACGGATTCTCTATCACGTCTTATCGACCAAGGAACCGTACGCAGAAACAGTCTTCCACCGTTACGATGAACAGGCACAGCGGCGAGCCGAAATGCGCCTTCGCAAACAGGCAGCTCGACTCGGCTTCCAACTCCTGCCGATCCCGGCAACAGGAGAATGACAATTAGTTCCTCAGGAGCCGACTTCTGGGGAGTCCACGAGATTCCACCTTCCCGGTAATTCTTCTATCAGGCGTGGGCTTAGATTTGAACTGTCCCACTCGGCTTTAACGCGTGGAAATCATCAAGTAGCAACGCCACTGTAGGACGACTGCCGATCCGTCTATTCCCGTCTCTCGCCGAGGATTTTACTCAGCAGATCGACGGCACCGCGGCGAGCGGCGAGGTTCGCAGAATCCGGACATAGCCGAGATTGCTTCCCAGCGGGTCGCTGCGGCGGCCGAGCTCTGGCAGCACCTCCACCGCGAGAACGCTCAGCGGCGAATCAAGGGGCAGACCAAGTGAAGAGAGCAGGGCTTCCAACTCGCTCTCGTCCCAATAGCTGTAGCCTGGCACGCCCATAGCGCTAATGCTGAACTGGCCCCTGAACCACTTCTCCTGAATCGGTCCGGGCTTGCGGCTCAACAGCACGTTGCGATGATCGATGCCATCGGCCTGCGTTACCTGGGCGTACAACAGCATCCACATCTCCGTGCGCGGCGGCAACGGCGTCAGGTTCTGACCGCCGAAGACGGGTAGCGCGTACGGAGCGCTCACCCTAATCGCATCCGGCACCCTAGCCGGAGTGCATAGCAGAACGGGAGCTGGATGCTGCACGCCTGTCACGCGCAGTGGACGTCCGAAGCGGCCTTGCGCAGTGAACCATCCCAAGGCATGCCCGACACGAAGTTCGTAGACGAAAAAGCCGAACAGCTCAGGTGAGTCGGCCGTCAGTCCCGGCGGCAAGGGTACTCCATAATGAATCGGCGAATCAGAGGAGACTAGCTGTTGCATCGCGTTCAGGCCGCTGCCATCGTCCGACATTCCGGGCGTGATGATACGGATCAGTTCGGGGTCAATTGGGAGTGGAGGTTCCGGTGGCGTGACCACCGGATCTACGCCCGACACAACCTGATCTCCGGTAAGCATCGGATCAGGCGCATAGCTCAATACGCGCGCGAAATAGGCATCGCGAGGGTTCGCTACCGGCTCGCTGAACTCGATCCACAGCAGGCGCTTGCGCGCCTGGGTTGAGGAATAGTCGGCTGCCCGCGTGTATGGCGACAGCGCGATTCCCGCCGAGGCGAGTTGCGGCGTCTGGGCAGTCGGCGTGGCCATTGGAAGCTCGAGCGAAAAAGACAGCGGCGCATCCTGTTGCGCGGGCGGAGCGGCAAAGTTTGGCGTCACTGTATATCCAATCGTTTTCTCGGCCGGGAACTTTCCGGCATCGGGTTTCGGATCGATCGCGTCGAAAAAAATCAGAAGCGTCTTGGAGCGGTCGGGCTGGTCGAGCACCGTCGCGCTGAGCCCGCGCGTCACGTCAATGGTCCCCACGACCTCCGCGCTTTCGTTGGCGATCTCAAAGCTCACGTCGGCGAGACCATCCCAGGTCCAGTCACGCTGAAGCTGAACGGTGAGCACTGTGATCCATTGCCGCGTCAGCTCATCTTTCGAAGCGAAGGTGATGCTGCCGTGGTCGGGAGAGAGCACGTTGCGCAATCCCTGCGAGCAGCCAAACACCACACGCTTGCCTGTAGGGGCCGAGAGTGTAAGGCCGTTGACATTGAGATTCAGCGCCAGCGCGAGCCTGCCAACAAGATCCGTCTGCGCGGTCCCCTGCCGGCCGAGCAAGGCGAGCTGCTGCACCAGGTTGGTGCTCGGAACGGGATCAGATTGAAGCAGGATCGCGCGGAAGCGGTTGGCATCGGTGTCGGGGACGAATAGATTGCGTTCGTCGCTCGAGTTAGAGCGCGTTACAGTTTCCACATCGAAGCCGATGCGCGCGTCTGCCGAGCCGAAGTAAGCGAGGGTGGGATCGGGCTTGCCGATCGCGTAAAAAGTGAATCGCACATCGCGAGCGGTAGGCACAACGACGTCGCCAGTCGCGGGCTGCGGCGGGAACGCGGAGATGTCCGGAAAATCCTGATAGGAGACGTTGACGTCCAACAGCGCCGACGGATCAGCGGGAAAGTCGCGCGTGGTCGAATACAGGAGCCTGTAGGGCAAATGATCCGTAGACGTAATGGCGGCCGCATCCTGATCGAGCTGCCGGACCTCGACGTCAATACCGAGTGTCACCGCGTCGGGATCGGGAAGTCCCACGTCGCGCTGTTGGGCCTTTGCATTGGGAATGTCGGCGAGCAGCGCCGTGATTGCATTGGGATAGCCGGTGAACACCAGGTCCGGGTAGCCGAGCCTGGGGCGCTGGATGGAATACATGGTCTGTGGAGCGGCAGGCGTCGCCGTTTCGTCCATGTTCGTGATCACGACGTGCCGTGGAGGCGTAAAGCGCCGGAACGGAATTGGCGCGATCGGCGCGGGTGCGGGGTTTATGGGATCGTCGGTCGGCTCGGGGCCGCCGCGAGCCAGATCGCTGAGGCGGACACGAAAATCATAAGTATTTCCGTATCGCAGCGGCACAGCGTCCTCGCCTACCGGTTGGTATTGACGCGTCGCGCTCGGATCAGGGAAGCCGGAGGTTTGCAGGGCGGATGCGTCGCCAAGCACGATCGATTTGCCGCGCCAGTGCGTGAAATAGCTGGCCAGCCACCAGTCTGCGGGAGCGGTAGGATCGGGTTGAATCGGCGGCGTCTCCACGCCCAGTTCGCCATTGTAATTTCCGAGCTTGGTCGCGCCGAGCTGGAGCGCACCCATTACCTGGCATAGCGAGGTCCAACCGGCGCCACCATGGGGTCGAACATCCACGCGATAGCAGGACGTGCCAACCGGGGCGTCTACTGCGGTCGAATCCAACTGGCGATTCATCCAGATCGCGATCTGCTCGTCGTCCCATCCCAGCCGGATTCCGAAATCGCCGACCGGAGGAAGACCGTCTGGAGTGGTGTCGGTGAACAGTGCACGCTGCGGCTGCGCGCCGTGCACAATCTTGGCAAATCCGTCGTCGTAATTTTCTGCTTCAGGGAAAATATCGTCGTACCCGCTGAGCGGTGTGCTGACGACGGGAAACAGAATCGCTGCAAAGAGAGGCCGCGAAGTCGCGGTCAGAGCCGGAATGCGAGCAGCATAGCTTTGCAGCAGATCGGGCCGAACCGCGAACTGCGGCGCGAAGTCGCTGGTGGGATCAAGACTGATGTACAGCCATCCGCCGTTTGCGAAGAATGTCGGGGACGGCAGCGTGAGCGTGGTTTCATACAAGAGTCCGACGGCAGTTGCGAGTAGTTCCTGCCGCAGCGCGAAAGCGAAGACGCGTCCCCAACTCACCGTCGTTGGTGGTGGCGGAGCGGACGTGGCGGCGGGCTGCGACATCAGGCACGCGTACTCGTCGCCGGTCACGGCGAACGGCGTGCGAGGACGGTCGAAGGCGAACGCCGAGCGGTAACTTGGCGGCAAATACTTGCGTGTCGTGTAACCCGTCTTCTTGGGCGTGGAGCCCGCGGGTTCTGGTGCGATCGGTAACATTGCCTGAATCTGCTGGAACAGATTCCGGGCCTGGGTCGGAGCCGTAATGGTGAGCGGCACCTGCGCGGTCACGTCAACTGGCTGGGGCAGCGACGCCAGCGATGGAATCAGCGATGCGCGCAGCACCAGCTTGCCATCGGCAAACGCCGGCGAATCGGGCGCGGGAGATACTCCTGTGATCATCGGCAGCAGAGGGTTGCTCTGCGGCAGGGCCAGGATGCGCAGCTGGATGTTGGTTCCATCCCACCGTTGCGGAAAAGCCAGCAGGCTGAATTGAAAGCTCGGATTCGTTGGCATGATGATCTCTCCCTAGCACGACATCGCGTGCGAATAAGTGGTCGAAACGCTCACCGTGATATCCAGGAACCAGCCCAGCGTCACGTCCACTGAGGCGAGGAATGTCGCGGCGGCTGTAAGCTGGCAGGGCGAAGGCTGCAATGTGAGCGAGGCGATCGCCTCCGCCGTGAAGCTGATGCCAACCAGGCCACCCAATACCGATCCGCTGGCCGTCAGAATCAGAATCAGGCCCAACCCAATCGATTGTGGCGAGGTCGTGACGATGGAGAGCTGATATCCATAAGTCACCGACGCGCTCAGACTCAGGATGCCCGGAATCAGATCACCGCCGACGGACACGATCACGCCGGCTTGCAGAGTGATGGTCTCCTTCGAAGGGGTCGAGCCCGATGGGAAGTCGCCTTCCATGCTGAAGCCGATCACGCCGCCCGCGTAAATCGGGGGGAGCACCGGGACCTGCAACGAGCCGTTGAAGCTGGTCGCCAGGAACCACTGGCTGGACGAGGTCAGCAGCGCGTCCCTCGACGGCGCTGTATTTCCGAAGCCCACCTTCAACGTGATTGCCAACTTGCCGATTGGCGTGTCGGTCGGAATCGGTATCGGTTTCGTCATCGGCAGCTTCAACTGGAGATTTCCCTGCATTTTGAATTTCTGCGTCGCGTTCGACACCGAAAGGGCCAGTGGGTTCGGCAGGCCCAAGGATTCGAGGAAAGTGATCAGTGCCTGCACCGGCGAAAACACCGAGCCGAAGACCAAACGACTGGTCGGGAAACTCGGTGAGTTTGCCGCTGACGCTTCCGAAGGTCCTGCGATGCGCACCAAGCCGTTGAATGGCGAGAGATCCATGCGTACGCAGACGTCACTCTGTGAAAGCGACCAGTCCGTTGGCGAAATCGCCAGGGCGATTTGGGTTGGATTGCTGTTTTCATCGGTGTATTCGAGCGCTACGCCCATCCCTGCCGAACCGGCCATTGTTCGCGTAGGCTGCGAGATGGTGAATGGGTTCGGCGAGACGTTCAGCGTGAACTGCCCCGGTCCCGCAATCTGCAGCGAATAGGTATTATTCGGAAAAGGAATACACGAGCTCTGCCGCGGGAAAAATCCCGTGGCATCGAGCATCGCGTAGACGTCAGCCAGCAGCGGCGTGACCGTGCTGGTGAGCGAGGTCGCGCCACTTTCGATTTTGGGGCGCGGGAACAGAATGCGCGAGGAGGATGTGGTGTGGACAAAACAATAATCCATCGACGGTGAATCCGGCTGCCAGAGGTCGATCGCCTCGGCAAAGCGATACGGATTCGTGTTCACGCCGCTCATCGACGCCGCGCCCAGACGGATCAAGGGCACGCCGAGGTTCGGATCGATCGCCTGCGGCTCGCTCACGTCGTCGGTGCGCTGCAACACGCTCCAGCTTCCCTGCCTGGGCAAAACCACTGAGCCGCGAGCGACCGCGGCGAATTGCGGCGAGCCACCAGAAGCGGGAGCATTGCCCACTTCGACGCGGCCCACGCGCATTGGCTGGCCTGAGTTTCCCACGTTCAGCACGCAGTCGACCGGTCCTCCGAGCGGCCCCTGCGAGACCAGCAAGGCGTCAAGTTGCACCGCCGTCAGTGGCATCCCGATGGGCAACTCCTGCACGAAGCCGAACTGTCCAGTGGTCGGAACAAGCCTGTTGGTCGCGCCGGTCGTGACATCGTCCATCTGCACGTCGGCATCGAAATACACCGCGGTCATCTGCACGCCGCCCGCAGCTGTGTAAACCTGCGAGGTGTCGCGGATATTGCGGATGTTGTACATTCCGCGAACGACGCCTGGATGAACCGTGATACCCGCGAGATCGAAGGTGCCAGGAGTGGCTGCGACCCAGCCGCTGTCCCAACGTGTGACTTCGGCATTGTCGACGCGCTGGATCGTCACCGTACGCACCACCACTGCGCCCCAGGGGTACAAGATGCTCTTGACCTTGACCACCTCGTAGGCCGTGCGCCCGTTCATCACATCGAAACGCGCCTGCACGACGGCCGGAGGATTCGCGCTGGGGTCCACCCAGTCGCTGAACATATTCGCGCCGTATCCGGAGATGTCGATGCGGGTCACGGGAACTGACGGATTCGAACCGACAGGCCTGGGCGCAAACGTCCCATTGAAAATCGGGTCGACCGAATTACCTAGGATGCTCAAATCCAGTGGAGTCTGGCTCGGATTAATCAGGTTGCGAAGCTGCACAGTTGCGCCCGGCAACGTTGGCGGCGGCGCCGAACCCAGGAGTTCGAACAACGGCCTCGCCGCAGTCATGCTGATCTGCCGACCGCTTTCGAGGTTCTGTGTGGTAAATGACGGCTGAAGCATCGCCAGCCCGGGACGCGGTATCGGCAACGGTCCGATCCTCGATGCCTTCGGCAGTGTCGCTACCGCCTTCATACCGAACGGGAGCGTAAACAACACCGCCGCCGGGTTGCCGGCATGGTACGAACTGAGAATCTCGTTGATGACAGGAATGGGCGCGATCGGCACCAATGCCACCGTCGTGCTCCCCATCAACGTCGGACCACCATCGTCCCAAAATGCCACCGGCGAGGGGAACGGTCCGTCCGGGTTCGGAATATTGATGACCGGCTCCCATTGAATCTGCGGCGCTGTGAAGGTACGGACGTTGACACCTTCCGTCACCAAGTCAAGATTCGCAATTGAGAACAATGAAGTCGTGGTCGCCGCATCCGGTATAATGCGGCGCGCTACACCCACGCCAACGCCAAGTTGGTCCGCGTTGCTCGAGACGTCGAGAATCAGCAACGCCTCCGGTCCCGTGCCTAGAGCTTCATCGAACATCGCTCGCAACGCTGCCTGGTTCTGTTGATTCTGAATTGCCACGGGGTCCTGCGATGATGCCGCGGGATCGGGCGTCGGTTGCAATATCGAGATCTGTTCCTGCAAACCTTGCAAAGAAGACATTACGAATGTGAGCGCCGGGCTGGGCGGCGCCAGCCAGATCACCGATGCGTCGATCACGGGAAGGCTCGATATGTTTGGAGCCGGTGCGACCGACGAGATCCCGGCAAAGCTCGCCGTCTGCTGAGGCAGCGGATAGAAATTCGCCGCATACGGATCGGGCGCGGTGGGTAATAGCGAGTACAGTGCGAAAGCGATCAGCAGCGCGCCTTCGTCAATCGAATTTGCCGCGCCAAGTTTTCCGAGAACCAGCAGCTTTTGCGACGGCGTGGTGGTGAGCAAAGCATTGCGCAGCGCGAACGCGATCGGAGCCGGCGGCGGATAGGTAGCAAGAGCGGCTGCATCCACTAAAACAAATGCTCCCGCCGATGTCTCATACAAAAACAACACGCCGGGCATCTGCGGACCTAGCCTAATGCCGTCCGCCGAGACCGGGCGATCGATGTGCGCCGTGACTGTGCCGACGCTCCATACAATCTCCGTGCTCTGAATTGTTCCGGCTGTCGAGACCGAGATGTAAATAAGAGCAAACGGCTGGAGATAGGAGACATCAAGCGTCGACCGCCGTGTCGATAGCGCGCTTTCCTGCCACAACAGAAATTCTTCAGTGAGCCGTGAGGGCGAGGCAGCCGGAGCGAGGAAGATAATCTCTCCCGCCGTCACCACGAGCCATGCCTGATTCACCGGCGTCGCCCGATTCGCGCCGCGCCACTGCGCCGACAGTCCCGCATTCACCTGCATATCCAGTGTTCCCGCGCCTGAGGCCTGCCCGAGCGAGCCGGGCGTGGTGATCGTCACCGGCAATCCCCAGCCCGCCAGTGCTATCGGGGCCGATCCGGAGAGGGAAAACAGATCCGACGCGGCGGCCTGTGGGGCAAAGGTCACGACGCTCGCCGTGAACGGAACAACAATCTGTTGGACCGCCGCCTGATACTGTGGCGCGGCGATGTTCCAGTGCAAACCCAATGTAATTCCGTAAACGGTGAGCGTCGCGTCCGACGCCGCCGACACCGTCGCGCCAGACGGCGCAAATACAATCGTGACCTCAGCTGGCAACTGCGCGGTCACGGCACGCGCATCACCGCCCGGACCCGATCCTGCGGGCTCGTTCGACACAAAATCGAGTTCCAGCTTTACCGTCACTGTCGACGACGCAGCGATCTCGATCGTCCCGCCGACATACGTGGGAGCCGCGCTGAAAGTGATTGAGCCACCCTTGATCTTGAGCCCCGTCCAGGAGCCCGCGGGCGCACTTGCGGCCAGGAGCGGCGACTGAAACCAGATGCTTCCCGCGCCGAGCGTCAACACGGTGCTGCCCACCGGATGTAGCAACAGCTCGACTGGAACAGATAGAAACGGCGCGCTTGCGGGCGAGCGCGTGATTGTCGCCTGCACCACGATGGGGTAAAGATCTATCCAATATTGCAACTGTCCAGGTCCGAGAAATGGTCCGAAGCTCTGCGCCACCGCCATCCCCGAAACCGCTGGAGAGGCGGAACTCGGATGCAGACTCGACACGATCGGAAGCTGCCGTACATACACCATGAATCGCTGGTCGGGCTGCGCCGCTTGAACCGTAGTTGCCTCCGAAAGAACTGACTCCAATTCCTTCTGCAGTTGGGAATCGATCGGTTGTGCACTGGTCACCGATGGCGAGGGTGCGATTTGAGGGGCTTGACTGAGGAGACTCTGGGCGATCGCAACCCTGGCCGCGCGAAGGGCGCTCGCGTCTGCGACAGGCGACGGCCGCAGGGAGCCTGTGAGATTGAGTAGTTGCTGAAGTGCGGTAGCGGAGTCCACGAGCGCCCTCACTTTTCTGCCGGCTCGGATACATCCGCCGGGCCGGCCCGATCATCCGTGTAACTGGTAGTGAGAGGAGATAGTCGAACGTTACAGACAGGAGAGAAAAAATTATTGCTGGAGTTGCGGTATCTGCGAAAAGTACGCCGCGTCGCGTATGTCCACATATTGCAGCGGGAGTTGCGGGGAAAAAGTATATTGTTTCCCGGTGACCGGTCCCTGCACGGTGACGGTCGCATTCCCCGTATAGCGAACCACTCTCGTGCTAGAGCTTTGCGGCGTCTTCGTTTGCTGTTTGAGCGCTGCTCTCTTCCCGCCACAACATGGCATTTTTCATTCCTCCGACATCTTCGGTACCCGCCCCTCGATTTCGTACGCTGATTCTTTCGAGAAGACAGGCCGCACCCGAAATCCCAATCCACATGATGATGCGCTCGTCCCACGACGCTCGAATAAGAAGCGCGGGCGCGGATATCCAGATACTGACGCAATCGAAGCAGTCGATCAGCCGTCCGGCAAACCCTTGACCCAACCGTTGCCGTATCAGGAATAGGATCTCGCCGGGACCGTCTTCACAAGCGATCAGGTGCGCCACGCGCCATACCGCACACGCTCCAATTGCGAAACTGGTCAAGGAAATCGGCATCCTGCTTCACAGATATTGTGCGATTTGGCCTCGTCGCGTTTCACCTCTGGGTCACCGACGCCGATTCCTTGAGATTGTGCGATCGAAGATGACGACTCGAACACCTGATATTGACTCGAACACCTCATAATTAAAGATATCGCTCTCTGATAAGTCGCAGAGGAGAAACATGCAAGAAATGCTGGAATCCGGCTCTGGATGGATGATCGTCCACAAGGAAACTATCCAGAAAACGGGCTTCGGGGAGATGTCGCAGCTGAACGTCAGCATTGGGGCAGATCTCCGCGAAGAGGACTTCTGGCCCGCGTCGTTGCGAGCACGTCCGCAGGCATAACTTCCGTTTAGCTCGTCACTCGCCCGCAATCAGCTCCAAGCACAACCCGCTGTCGCTTAGCGGCCCTCGGCTACTCCACCTTTCGATGTTGGCTTCCACCTGCCGCACGCCGTCGCAGAGCATAAGGCCACCAGAGATGCCGTGGCGTTCCGTTCGTCGTCGGGCGGATAGGGAAAGGTTCGCCGTGACCTCGTGGCGCGGATAGCAGACCAAAACGAGTCCGGTACAATGTCTGAACGTTTAGGAGGGGTACGCATGCGACATATCATTGCGTCTGTCGTCGCGGTGTTTTTCTTTTTGCTGCCGGCGACCGCGCAAACTGCCGAACTTTCCAAGAGTGTGAAACAGGTCGTGCGGGTGGATGCCGCCAAGGTTGTGCTGACGCATGTGCGCGTGATTGATGGCACGGGCGCGGCAGCGGTGGAAGATCAGAATGTAGTCATCGAGGACGGAAAGATTTCAGCGATCCAGAAAGGCGTCGACGTTGCGGCGGCCGCAGGCGCCACGGTTCTTGACCTCCGCGGATACACGGTGATGCCGGGCATCGTGGGCATGCACAATCATCTCTTCTATGTCGCACGCCCGAACCTGAATAGCCAGTGGAAGTCCGACGCGCCGCTGCTGGTGCCGCAGATGACATTTTCCGCGCCGCGGTTGTATCTTGCTGGGGGCGTAACGACCATGCGGACCACCGGAAGCGTGGAGACTTATGCGGACCTGAATCTGAAGCGCGACATTGATGCGGGCAAACTCCCCGGACCGCACCTCGACGTGACCGGCCCATATCTGGAAGGGGCTGAGAGTTACTTCATCCAAATGCCCCATCTGACCAGTCCGGATGACGCGCGGCAACTGGTAGAATACTGGGCCGATCGCGGGGTGACGTCGTTCAAAGCATATATGAACATCACGCGGACGGAGTTGAAAGCCGCGATTGATAGCGCGCACAAACGCGGGATCAAAGTTACAGGGCATCTGTGCTCGGTCACGTACAAAGAGGCCGCCGAATTGGGAATTGACGATCTGGAACATGGATTTTTTGTGAACACGCAACTCGATCCCGGGAAGAAACTGGATGTCTGTAGCGACAGCGCTGGGGATTACACGCTGGAGCACATGGAAGCCGAAAGCGCAGAGGCCAAAGACCTGATTGACACGCTGGTGAAACATCATGTGGCCATCACTTCGACCCTACCGGTGTTTGAATCGTTGGTCGGAGGGCGTCCGCCGGTTCGGCAGCAGGCGCTGGATGCGATGAGTTCAGACGCACGGGAGTCGTTTTTCCTCCTGCGGCAGCGGCCGGCGTCCCTGCCAGCGCCTAAGACGGACTGGGGGCTTCTGTGGAAGCACGACCTGGCGCTGGAACGTGCATTCGCCGCCGCTGGAGGGCTGTTGATCGCGGGACCCGATCCCACAGGGATAGGGGACGTACTGCCGGGGTTCGGGGATCAGCGAGAGATCGAACTGCTGGTGGAGGCGGGCTTCTCTCAGGTGGAGGCGATCAAGATCGCGACTCTGAACGGGGCGGTTTACCTGGGCAAAGAAAAGCAGATTGGCTCGCTCGCGCCGGGAAAGAACGCAGACCTGGTGGTGATCAAGGGAGACCCGTCGAAGCAGATCTCGGATGTCGAAAACGTGGAGATTGTATTCAAGGACGGCGTCGGCTACGACTCACAGAAGCTCTTGGATTCGGTGAAGGGGCGTTACGGAGAGTACTGAAGAGTTCGCCCTCACTCTTCCACCCCAGTTTCACTCCCCGTCACTCGGGTGCAACTCCAAAAGGTACTAAACGGCCTGTGGTTCCGTTCACCGCGTGGGTTGCCCCAAAATCTTCCCACCGGACGCGTGGCGCAGTCGTTCCGGTTGGAGCCAGTTCCCGGTTTGTCGGCAACTCCGCCTTAGGGTTACTTCAGGGTAGCCCGTGACACGCTCACAATCAGTAGCGCGCGCTCCGATTCCTATGCATCCCGCGCGGTTGCTGAGGAGAACGTAACGGATACCCTTGGTTTGGTTGACCGTTTGCAAAGTTCGCCTTAACATTCGCAGCAAGGCCACGCCGTCCTAACCTGTGAGGCAGACGGTTTCTCGTTACCGCGTTCTGCGCAAGATTGGTGGTGGCGGTATGGCAAAACTCCTACAGTACTCATCTCAGAGCGGAGGAAAAATGATTTCACGCCGCGATTTTCTCAAGGGAGTTTCAGGAGCGATTGTCGCCGCAGGGGCAATCTCTCCATGGCTCGCATGGGCCGCGGACGACAGCGTGGCAGTGCCGGGCAAAGACGGGATGATCCTGCGGTCCTACCGCTTTCTCGACCTGGAAATGCCCCCGGAGTATGCCAACTCCTGGATCACACCCGTGCAGCATTTCTTCGTCCGCAATCACATGCACGAGCCCAACACGCTGGATGCGGGCGAGTGGCGACTCAGCATTGACGGGGAAGTGGAAAACCCACTCACCTTAAGCCTGGCGGACCTGCGCAAAATCGAATCGCACACCGTTACCAATACTCTGGAATGTGCGGGCAATGGCAGAGGGCTGTACCAACCGCACGTCCCTGGGGTTCAATGGCAAAAAGGAGCAGTGGGCACCGGCCGATTCGCGGGTCCGCGTCTAAAGGATTTGTTGCAGCGGACAGGACTGAAGCCAACTGGCAAACATGTAATGTTCCATGGCCTCGACGAAGTCCCCGGGAAAGTGCCGCCGTTCATCCGCAGCATTCCCATTGAAAAAGCAATGGATGCAGACACGCTGGTGTCGACGCAAATGAACGGGGCCGCGCTGACCAAGCATCATGGATTTCCGGCCCGCGCCCTGGTACCGGGCTGGGTCGGTGCGGCTTCGTGCAAATGGCTTTCCGAAATCAAGGTGCTCGACAAGGAATTCGACGGCAACTTCATGAAACCCGCCTACCGCATGCCGAACGAACCGGTGAAGCCAGGAGAGTCGGTCAATCCAGATGCGACGCATCCCTTAACCGCGCTCGCAGTGAAATCGCTGATTGCCAGTCCAAGCGATGGCGCGACGCTTAAGAAGCATGCCATCCAGATTCATGGCGCAGCCTGGGCGGGAGAAGCGGATATCGCCCGCGTCGACATCTCGACCGATTCCGGCGCAGCCTGGCAACAGGCCCAGCTCGGCAACGATCAGGCACACTACGCCTGGCGTTTGTGGAGCTATAACTGGAAACCAAATCGAGCGGGCGACTACGTTGTGATGTCTCGTGCCACCGACAATCAGGGTCGCACCCAGCCGCAAACGGGGGTCTGGAATCCCAGCGGCTATCTCTACAACGCCATCGATCGGGTGAAAATCCATGTTCAAGCATAGGGGATTGAGTCTCGCGGTTGCGGTATTTTGTGGATCGGTCGCTGCGGCGCAGTCGCCCAGCCTTCCCGCAGGCGCGGCACAAGCCAAAGTGACCACGGCATGCACGGAGTGCCACGAGTCGCGCATCATTCTGCAGCAGCGTCTCAGCAAAGTAGTCTGGGCCAAGGAAGTCGACAAAATGGTCAAGTGGGGCGCACTCGTTGACCCCGCCGATCAGGATAGGTTTGTCGACTATTTGAGCGCGAATTTCCCAGCAGACAAGCCCGCCGAACCGGCGGTAAGAACTGCCGCCGAAAAGAAAAAATAAAGCATCATTAATTCACTGTAGAAACTCGAAATCCAGTCCGTCTGGAAAGCACAGACCCCGCGGTTTCGACGCTGCAAAATCGGTTGGTTGTAGGGACACCAAACTCATGGCAACTTCCGATAACGCTGCAGTTACGAGCTAGAATGTCGGTACTGCCCGGAATCTGCTCCGATCAGTCAATGCAAGGGCGTTTCTCGGTACTAATCCGGCGGCATTACTTCTCGATTGCGCGTGATTCAGGGGAAGTCGCCACGGCGTCAGGAATGCTCGCATCCCAACCGAAGGATGCCTCAGGCGGCGCTGCGGACCTGCTGGTCTGTAGACAGCACTTGCCCTACAAGATAGGGCAGGCGGGCCGAGGAGGCCATCGCGAGCGTACCGGACCCAGTAATACGCTGGAAATATCTTTTTGAGCTCTCCTCATGGAGAGGAACTTTTTCGTCCTCCGCACCAGCCAGTTTTTTCCATAGCAGGCGTGGAAGCCCTGTTCGAGTAGAGATTCCAGCACGCCGGGCGCGCAATGTGGGTGGTTCCAGACGATGATGTAATAACCTTGAGCATACAGCCCGGCGCGGTCGAGTCGCTGGGCGAGTTCAAACGCAGCTTGTGCTTTCTCGTTCTTGTGCATCTGCTTCAGGATGTCCTGGTGAAAACTCTCGATGCCGAATAGCGCGCCTTCCATGCCGCACCGCCGCCAGTCATTGAAGTTCCGAAGGAGCAGGTCCACACGCGACTGCACGAGCCAGCGGACTCGGTGGCGCGCCAATAACTCGATGACGGCATCTGCATGCGATGGAAGGTTGCCGAAATTCTCGTCGAGCAGAAGGACAAAGTGAATGCGGTGTTGGACATAGAAATGCAGCACTCGATCCAAACACGCCAGAGAAATTTCCTTTGGCTTCGGCGCAAACGCAGTAGTCTGGCAAAAGGTGCAACGAAAACTGCATCCGCGCGAAGAAAAAAAAATGCCGAGCGGGAACGACCACCCTCCGGGCAAGCGGAAGCGGGTGACCAGCGGTGGATGCTGGATTTCGTCGAGACAAGTCCCCAGCTTCTGTCCCAAGGCATCTTCACTACGGCACGTTTCATAGGGTTGACCCCAACTCTACCCAAGACAATCGGCACTGTCGTGCGTCCAGTCACAATGAGGTACCCCCTACGTCACAGACCCCTGTGGGATGGGGGAGAAGACTGGGAAATACCTACTGGCGCGGATGGCGTGCTGTTATGGTCGCCAAGTGTACCAACCCTTCGTGTTCCACTGCCTTTCGCCATTTGGAGGAGGGGACGCTCTTTCGACTGGAAGCTGACCCAACTCTGAGATTGTCCAATCCCATGAGCCGGAATATTACTGGCTCTGCCATAGCTGCTGGGCAACGATGACGCTGCATATCAGCAAAGAGGGAAAAGTGATACCTGTTACGTTCCCAGCAACAGTTCATGGTGGCCCCTCTGGGAGTGATTTCATCGCGTCAATGCGGCAGGAAGGGCTATTGCTTAGCTGCGTTAGCTTCTCGACAGAAAGACATCGCACTGGCGAGTTGATCTTGTGCTCGATTAACCGGGCCTTACGCCTCCCGGTAGAAGCACAAGCTGATCTGCTGAGATACGCATTTCGATCCCAAACTGAGCCTGACTTTCACTTCCAACAGAAATAACTTCGACTCCTCCCTACGGAGTGCCACCTTCATCCTCTTCTTCGTCATACAAGCACAGCGCCATGACACATCCGGCCAAGGGTAGCCAGATCGCCAGCAATACTTCAGGCGGTATCGTCGGGAACATCATTGCAGATTCTCCTCGGTCAAATTTAGATCATGGCTGAATGAGAAAACCGTTCCCTTATCCATTTTGATCCCGTGAATCGGATGCCAAGCAGGCATCAATCTGGCCTCGCGAGTCATAGTTTTCTCCTTCGATACAACTCCAGTGATCATGATCTTCTTGGATGAGTGGAGCCGATGTGAGGTTGCTGAATCGAGCGATCACGCTCAGGCATCGAAAAAAGGAAATAAGTAATGGAGTTTGGATCATGAAGCATCTGAGAAGACTGGAAGAGGAAGTGTCGGCGTGGCCAAGTATCTCGTTTCACCCACATCGCTTCGGAGGGAAGGAGTTCCTCTTTCACCCGAATGAGGCACGCTCACCCCATTTGAGAGCACTTGCTCCCGCATGTAAGTTGTTGTGAAGATTGAAGGCAAGACCGTGGAAGGTTTAGCAAACCCGCAGCACGTCGGGAAGTCCGAAGGCAGGAGTGTATTCGCGCTTGGAATAGAATGTAATTCTTATGGCCGTCCCCATCGGCACCGAAGAACTGGCTTTCAGGGCAGCGAAGGAGCTTGATATCTGCGGAATCCCGTCCTCCGAAGGGGCCCGCAAGATCCAGTCAGCTAGACGCCTGGCGATCGAGCGTCCGCAAGACCTTGCCCCATACATCGAGCATACTGCCCTTAAGCCAGAGACGACGCGGCAGGCCGTCATTACTCTTTGTGAAGAAGCAAAGCGTTTCGGATTCCGAGGCGTTTGCGTCAACCCGATGTTTGTGGAGGAGGCGAAACGACAGTTGGCGGGGTCAATGTGCATTGTTGTTACCGCTGTCGGTTTCCCTCTAGGGGCCAATCTCTCCGATACGAAAGCCCAAGAGACAAAAGCCGTTGTAAGCAAGGGCGCCGACGAAGTAGACATGGTCATACCAGTGGGTGCTCTCAAAGCAGGCGAGTACCCGGCGGTCTTCGATCACGTAAAGGCGGTAGTGCGGGCGGCGGGTGGTACCGTACCTGTGAAAGTAATTCTTGAGACGGTCTTGCTCGACGAATACCAGAAAGTTTTGGGCTGCCTACTGGCGGAACGTGCAGGGGCTGCTTTTGTGAAGACATCGACCGGTTTCGCATTTGTGAGGAAATCTGGAACTTTTGCGAGTGGTGGCGCAACGGTCGAGGATGTTTCCTTGATGAGGAAGGTGGTAGGAGACCGGATCGGCATCAAGGCTGCTGGAGGTATCACAGACTTTCTGACAGCCCGCGAAATGGTAGCGGCGGGCGCGGATCGCATAGGTTGTTCAGCTTCCGTTGCAATTGTTTCGTAGTTTTTTCTCACAATGACGGACAGGTCCAATTTCGCCTGCAAAATGTGGGCCTACGGAGAAGCGCGCTCGGACCGCAGCGTCTATAGGTGACATGATGACCGTGATGGTCTTATCGAAGCCATCGGTGCTTACCGTTTGCACGGTGTAGAACTTGGGTCCAAGGTTGGGTCCAACAAGAAGGCCGTTTTCAGCCCAAAACGGGGGTTAAGTTGCGCCAATCAACGAAAGTGTTGATGGCTCATAACCCAAAGGTCAGGGATCCAAGTCCAGCACCTCGGGTCATCATCAACAGGTCCCGCAGGTTTCAATAATTTAGGTGGCTGCAACATGAGTCGGCGAATTTTTCGAGGGTCGGCTGCTTTTCGGAATTCTATCGTCGTCCCATAGCTTGACCCACAGTCTGTCTTGTCCAGCGCAATAGTTGTGACCAGCGATAGCAGCGCGCACGACGCAGATTTCACCCAAACACGCGCCTATTTCGTAGATATGAGTCCAACCTCGACCAACGGCATGAGGCAGATGGTGGCATCATTGTTAAGCACGACAGGCCGCTCTGAGAAGCTGATGCTCAAGGGAAAATCGTCCACATTTGTCGTGGGAGACCTTTCCAATGGGGACAGCAACCTTAGCCAGAACTCGCACCTTCGCCCTACCGACGAGAATGATATTCGTAATGCGCTGTGCGGGATTTCTCTGATTCAGAATAATGCGAAGTCGAAGCTGCCGAGGTCCGTGTTGAGAAGTATCGGGAGTTCGGCTGGAGGGGTTACCAGATGCATGCTGGAGAAGCGAGACAACGCTAGGGCGAAAGCACAACTCCCCGTAGACATTCATCTGCTACTCGGTTACAGCGAACTCAGGAACATCAGCAGTTCCTTTTTCTGCCGCGGTGACAGCTTGCGAAATTCATCAACTGACAATTGCGCTTCGCCGCCATGGCGCAGGATCGCGTGTTCCGGGGAGGGTGAAGCGCCGTCGTGCATCAACTCGGGGCGCGTGCGCAGCCCCCACAGCGGCGCGGTGCGAATCTTGTTAGCGGTAGATTGGCCTGCGCTCTGCACAGGAATGCCATCGCCGGTGCCGACAGCGTGCAGCAGGAAATCGCTGTACGGGTGAATAAGCTTATCTCCCAGAGCCTCGGGGACCTGGAACTGGCCACCATTGATCTTGGTTCCGGCTGGCGCAGTCCTAATGGAAGCGACGTGGCAGACGCCGCAGCCGATCTGCTCAAAGACGTGCTCGCCAGCGCGTGCGTCGGGCGTAGCCGCAAGCCTCTCATCGCGGGGCGGCGCCTTGGTGGCGCGGATGAAGCTGACAAATCGGTCAAGGTGCGAGAAACCATCGCTGTGACGTTGGTCTTCCGGATCAGCCACGGGGTCGTACGCAGCAACGGATTTGCCCAGGGCAGTATTCTCGACCGGGAAATACAGGTTGGTGATTCCCTCCTCATTAATGTAGGCGTCAGCGGAAAATGAAACGACGCTGGCGTGCTGGCTCTTCCAACCAAACCGGCCCACCCGGAGTGTGTTCCTTGCCTCCACAACTGGCACGAGAACCGCCTCGCCCGCGATACGCCCGTTCGACTTTTCCTGCTGGCTCTTTGCAATGGCGCGCAAGGTCGAGTCATCGATCGCTTCCACATAGCCATCGCCCAGCACGGAAGTCGGCTTGCGACGCGAGCGAACATCCTCGCTGTCGGGGATGCGAATATCAATCGCCGGATCGATCGCATGGACATGCATCAGCGAACCGCCAGGAGGAGGCACGAACGCACCACTCTTTGGGTCATGGTGCCCGGCGCGCGACACGGAGATGAAGCCGTTACCGCCAGAAACGGGGTTCTGATGACATTCAAAACAGGATTGGCCGTTGTAAACCGGCCCAAGGCCAGTGGCTACAGTCTCAGGCTGCTCAAAGACTGCGCGGTCAGAATCATGGCGGGATTGATTGACGAATCCATTTGTCAAGTTGTCGAATCCAGCCGGAGCCTCGCGGGCAGGGCTCCCCGCCGCCGCAACGCCAATGAACAGAGGAAAAACCACAACGCAGAAAAAAAGAATCAGGAATGAAGAACAGTTCAAGGTCAAGAATTGTTTGCCTAAACGCAAATTGTGCGGGATAGGGCACGATCTATGACTAATTTCGGAGCTTTCGGCCTTCATAACTCCCCGAATCTGCTCAGTTCGTTAGATGAATCCGCCGTTCGCGTGCCCTAAACTCGATTCCCGCCACCGTGGGCCGTAACTGCCTGTGTAAGAAGACTCGGCCGGTTAATTCGCTTCCAGCTTTGTCAGCGTTGCGGCGTTTGGGATTGGCTGCCTCAAAGCTGGAATATACAGCGAGGCGCCGCTCAGTTCTTCGGCAGTTGCGTCAGACAAGCGCCCGAGGGTGAAACTGGATATCTTCTCCGGGTGCTCTCCGCTTGCGGTCGAACGAACCAATGACACGCGGTGGTCCTTGGGATAAACAGAAGTCAGATGGTGGACAAGGTCAGTCAACGCGCCGCCGTCCAGCCTGTGACCGTAGTGCGCGCGATAAGATCCGAATGAGCCCATCTGTACGAGAATCACATGGGTGTCGACGCGGGGAACGATTTCGAAGGCCAGCAACCACGATGCCTCAAACACCTGGATGGCCGGCGCCATGTCAACCTGAATGTCGCACAGGATCGAGTCCAGCGATGATATTCCAGGCACCACGCGAGCCGAGCGTCCGGACTCAAAGGCCCGCTTCGCGATGATTTGAGCAACGCTGTCGTATGCCATGGGATTGCCGTAGGTAACGTAGCCTACCGAGTTGCCGTTGCCGCTTGCTTCCAGCACCATTTCTGCCGCACGGTTGTAGTTTTCCATCCGGATGCTGCCGTCAACGTAAGAGTCTAAGAGGTTGATCACTTCTACTTTCCCAATTTTTTCGGGCGGGAGCCATAGGGAGATCGGTTCCTGGACAATTGAGAAAAGCTTGCGACAGCTTGACATGGCATCACGGGCCTGGATAGTCAAATGTTCCGGAATGGAAACGCCGAGCCCGATAATGTACAAGTCATACGGCGTTTTCATGCCGCTTGCTCCGGTCGGTCCTTGGGAACCGCTATTCCAAGCTGCGTTTCGATTTTCGCAAGCATTATTTCCGTCGGTATCTGGATGACACTGCGACAGTACATGGTCTCCGTGGATTCAAAACTGCCATTTTCGAAATACTTATTGGACGGGGCGCCTCCCCCGCAGACCGAAAAGTATTGGCAGGTTTGAGCGCATCGCTTGCAGCCCTCCTGTATGGCGTTTGCGATTCGCGTGAACTTAGGCGAATTCAAAATGTCCGATATTGGATCGCGGAGAATGTTACCCAATATGAAATCGCCGTAATCTTTGCTGCTCGCGTCAATTAATTCCGGGGAGAACGCTGTCGTCGACCCATCCCAAGCCACCGTCAGAATGGCAAGAGGCAGGGTTTGATCATTGCGCAGTTCCGAGGCTGAACCGTCCTGGTGGTGGCCCTGTATTGCTGCGAGGGCATTGTCAAATTCACGGATCGAGATCTTATGCTGGCAGCGTTCTTGGCATTGCGCCATGCACTCGAAGAATCGCCGAACGTTTGAAAGGTTGGTGCCCGCGATACTGCTGCTGCTATTCGCCCCCTCGAGCTCTTCGATATTGAAGCCCAGACGGTCGATTCCAGTGTTCAGAAAAAAATCGAACACCGCTTCCGGGTGAAGGAGCGACTCTGCGGTAACTACTGCAATCGCATGAAATGGAACGGAGCGGCGCTGAAGTGTCCGAATGCCCTCCATCACCTTGGCGTGGGTGCCCCTGCCCGAACGGTCCTTTCTGTGGGCATCGTGGATAGACGCCGGCCCATCCACGCTCACCCCGACGTTTACGCACCAGTCGTGAAAAAAATCACACCACTCATCGTTAATGAGCATTCCGTTCGTTTGGAAGGAATGACGTATTGAGAACGGGTGCCGGCGAGCGGATAGTCCAACAAAGATCTCGCGGTAGTAGCTCGGCGGAAGTGTGAGGGGTTCCCCGGCGTGCCAAACCATGCTCAGGTCGGAACCGATGACGCCGGCTGAAACAAGGCGGTCAACAATCTCGACCGCCTGCGGCGGTAACATTTTCTTGGTGCTCAAACGGTTGGAAAGATAGCAGTAATCGCAGTCGATATTGCAAAAAGGCGTGGGCTGTAGGACTAGCAGATTGACAGTCTTACTAGTTGGCCCCTGATAGGGGCGACTAGTGGCGCCAGCAGACAAGGTCCAACCTCCAGCCAAAACCCTAGTAATTGCCCCAGTTTCCCCAGTTGTTCCAGGACGACCAGTTTCCCCAGTTTCTCCAATTGTTCCAATTCCCCCAATTCCCCCACTGGGCCACGAGGGTCACTTCTCCCTTGTCATTTTTTTTCTCATCAAGCACAGGGTTCTGCTGGAGCTCGTGCATACGGCTACGGACTGCGGCCAACCTCTCTGGTATAGTCGGGGCCGGCTTGCTAGTAGACGCGATTGTCGGTTGGACACCAATCAGGATTCCGATCAGCAGCAAGAACGAGTTACGAATTTTCTCGAACCACGACTGAAGACGAGCCATGTTTCCTCACCTCCGGCATTGAGACAATACTTCGAGACAATACCTATAGTTGTTGCGCCGCCGCGACGAAAATTTCCCGCATCACCTGCTCATAGTCTTTCTGCAGTTCATTGTTGCCTATCCATCCTCTAACTTCGTGGTTAGCGTCCGTCTCTTCAAAGAAGTGAGCACTCGCTACATTCCCCGTCCAAAAATACTGCGACGGGGTACCCTCCGGGTGCGCAGCGGGGCCAAACGCCGCCTCGAAAACCTTGAGCAGTTGACTACCATTACGGGCATCGGCGTGGATGGTGACCGCATAAAACTTGTCGTGCACGAAAAGGTAGTGTATGTTCGTAACCGTGGCAGTCCCGATCGTCAGATCTTCGTCAGTCTTTCGGTATACCTTCACGACGCCCCTGTCGCGGTACAACTCCAAATTCTTGAACTCCCTGACGCTGGTTCCGAAAGCCACTCCCCGAAATCCGTTCTTGTAATCCAGAAATTCTGTGTGTCCAGGAACGTTTGCAGGAAGATCGTGCACGACTGGACCATTTGACATCGGCTTTTTTGGGTCCGTCGCGCCAGCATTCTGGGCCGCCGCTTGGGCGCCAAGAACTCCAATCACGAAAGCAATCATCGCGACGGTTGAGAACGCATGCAGAACATGCCGCGTGCTAGTCATCCAAACCCTCCCGAGTACTACATACCGCCCTGCAAATTGCAAGTGAGACGAACCAGATCCCCACAACTTCCCAATTATTCAAGCAGCAATACAGCAACTCTTGTTCTTTGTCAAGGAAAAACCGGACTCAACAACCCCGGCACTCGAAGCCGAAGGGCGGCCCAATCCCAGATGCGACCGTGGCGACGGGGCGACCCGAACGTATCGGGCTGGAGCTTGTTCGGAAAAGTGCGAGCGAGTGTGAGTTCCTCCTTATATCGTTATATCGTTCGTCAATTCGGAGGGCCTGGCGTTTGTTTCCGGTACCGGTCGATTTCGCGTACCGCTTGCCCTCAAACCAGACAAGCGTCCAGTACCGACTGCCACGCTTCCATAGCGCCATTTGTGTTCACCTCCTTCCTTGGTGAATTGCCGGCTGTTCAAGAATCCAACCCGTGATCTGGCTTCGGCAGAAGACAAGTTTCCCCTATGTGAGGCACACCGGGCCCAGGTCGACAGTCGCGCAGTTGCAAACATCGCTGGGAGCGAGCGTGCTTTCGAGCGCCCATCGCTTCTATAACGAGACAAAACATCGACTGTCGATAATCGACTCAAGTCAAACTTTTGTAAACATTAGCGAATTTTCTTGACGATGGAATTGGAAATTTGCTAAAAGTACGTGCTACTTCTTCTGGGGTCGGACCATCATACCGAATTATTCACGGGCACACGGGTAGTTGCTGTCTTTGTTATTCGGTTTCGTACTAAATTTTCAATCACAATCAGCATGGGTAAGTGTGTGCGTTCGCTGGGGGGTGCGCGTGAACTTACATCGTCTGGTGCGAGCTTCGCTATCGCGAATTATTGGGACGGCAGCCGTGCTGTCGTTTGCTCTGCTCACCATCATCCTCACTCCAAGGCCGGCGCGCGCCAATCCGGCATTTGCCCGCAAGTACGGCATGCCGTGCTCCAATCACGATCCCACCGGAACCTTCTGCCAACATCGACAGCATTCTGCACGGACGGGAAGTCTTCAACCGGGTTCAGTGCTGGAAGTGTCATGGTCCTGAGGGGCGAGGAAATGGCCCTTCCGCCGCGACGCTTAGCGACGACTTTGGCTATCCGATCCGTCCGTACGATTTTTCCAGTGGTACCCGGTTCAAGTGCGGCGAGACCAACAGTGACTTCTATCGGATATTCATGACTGGATTGGACGGCACACCCATGCCATCTTTCGCTGACGTTCTTCAGCCCAACGAGGCCTGGGATTTGGTCCACTTCTTGCGGACGTTGCAGTTGTCGATAAAGACACCAGAGTCGACCCTGTTCAAGCAGTGGGAGGGTGCGCATCCTGGGCAACTTAAGCCGATGGGGCAGCCGTAGGGAAGGGGGGGAATTTTCAGGAATTGACTCTATCGGTTATGGGCTCGGGTGTGCTTCATCTACGTTTGTTCTGGCGCGTCCCCGTCGTACTGGCGTTTGCCTTGGTGTTCTCCATGGCCGCCGCCGCTCAAGGTGTTCAGGATACATTTCATGATCCGCGGTTTCTCAGTAGGCCTGGAGTATCCCGCGGACATGGTTCTTACCGTGGTTAAGAACGTCGCCGAGGCGCCGACCATTCGCGGGACCAAGATTTATCGGAAAGATAATGCTAACGAAATCGACGGCGCGGAGTTCGCGGCTGCATCGGACGTCTTTACCGACACTCCAGCTTCCGGCCAGGTATTTTACAAAGTCAAGAAGAAGGCTGTTGCGCCGGAGCATTTCCCTGGCAGTAGCGGTTCAGGGACCGTGGCTGTTCGTTACATTGTCCAGCCCCTAGAAGCCGTAGCGAATTCAGCTTCGAATTGATGCGGTCTTCTTCGAAGAGTCGCTGCACGCCCGCTATTTCTCCGACGGGAGCGTCGAATCCGCGGAATACGAGGATATCCGAACTCAGTTAGTTGCTTTCATGGCTCCGATAAGTGCCAAGGCCCAGCCGGTTCAAACCGCGGTTCCGGCACAACCCGCCGCCGAACCTCAAAACACGCTGGCCCGGGAACAGGCTCTTTTAGCTGAAGCAAAAGCTGATGAGGATTTCGTGGCCCTCGAAGCTCTCTTGCACAAGGGCCCGCTCACGATCTCGCAGATCCAGGACAAGGTGCGCCTGGCCAGTGGCTCGATGACTGCGGCAGTCGATCGCCTCGAGAAGCTCGGGTTGGTTGTTCGCAAGTCGAGCCCAAGCGATCGACGGGCGCGGGTCGTGGAACTTACGGCGCAAGGTAAGCGGCTGGCGGCATCGTGCTTCGGGCGACATGCAAAGGACCTTGAGGCATTGATGTCTACCCTGTCTCAGAAGGAGAAGGAACAGCTCTACGCATCGCTCAAGAAGCTCGGGCTCCTCGCAGCGGAAAAACTGAATCACCAAGAAGCCAAGGTCAACAGCAGTAGGGAACAAGCTACGAAATGATCACAGAGTTCGGAGGAACCACAGATCACCTGAGGACCGCACCAGAAGGGAGAAGAATGAAATGCTCAAGGTTGGAATCATCGTCGGCAGTACACGACCGGACGAAAAGCTGCGGCTGTCGCAAAGTGGGTGCACGATCTCCTTAACAGCCGGAACGACGCGGAGTTTGAGATTGTAGATATCGAGGATTACAAGCTGCCACTCCTCGATGAGCCGGTCCCGCCCATAATGCATCAGTAGGGCAAAGCGCACACGAAGAGCTGGAGTGAGAAAATTGCTTCACTCTATGCCTACATTTTCGTCACCCCCGAATACAACCATGCCACCTCGGCGGCGTTAAAGAATGCTATCGATTTTCTCTACCACGAATGGAATAACAAAGCGGCCGGGTTTGTCGGATATGGCGGTGCAGGTGGTGTCCGAGCGGTGGAGAACTTGAGGCTAGTGATGGGCGAAATCAAGGTTGCAGACGTGCGAGCGCAGGTGGCGCTCTCGATGTGGACGGACTTCGAGAATTTCACGACCTTTAAGCCGCACGAACGGCATGACAAAGCTGTGCATTCAATGGCGGACGAGGTGATTGCGTGGGGCGGAGCACTGAAGGCGTTAAGAATAACTCACTGAAAACATTCTCAGCACAGTCCGCGGTCCGGACCCAACTTGCGGGTCACGAACATCAGGAGTCACAAGATGCAGATCGGTGTCGACAGCTTCGGTGCAGTCATTTCTGACCCGGCTACGGGTCTGACTCTCAGCCCAGTCCAGCGCATGAACAATCTACTGGATGAGATTGTCCTAGCCGACCAAGTTGGCCTCGATGTTTTTGGCATCGGCGAACACCACCGCAGCGAGTTCGTGGATTCGGCCCCAGTTGTCATCCTCGGTGCGGCCGCTACACGCACGAAGAACATTCGCCTGACAAGTGCGGTAACCGTTCTCAGCGTAGCCGACCCGGTTCGAGTCTTTCAGGAATTCGCCACTCTGGACCTGATCTGCGCCGGCTCGCAGAACAGCGGGGGCTCGAAATCGTCCAGGAGTACACCGACAAAATCACTGGCGCCAAGGCGAAGCGTCCCGCACTCGACCAGATGCTCGCCGCTGCCCACCGCCGCGAATTTGATGTTCTGTTGGTGTCGGCCGGCGTCGCAAGGGCGCTGAAACAGTCCGAAGGCGTTATACCGAAAACCCCACTCCCACTCGCTCGAACCGACATTGAACACTTCGCATAAGCAAGAACATCCAGCACTCTTGGCTGAAATGCGTTCGGAGGAAACCCCCGGCCGCCATTAAAAACCGCCAGGACCAGATTTGCCGCCTAGTTCTGCTCGCTACTCACCGAACGGCGGTGATTCTCGTTCTTTGTCTTCGCCGCTCGCGCTCAGCCTGCATCTCCTGGATGCTTTGTGCGACCAGGGGCGAGTAAAGCGCCTTGACCCAACTCGAATTTCCCCACTCTGGCTCCCCGACCAGCGCTACGTTAAAATCAACGAGTGCCTGGTCCTGTTCCTGCGCCTGCCAACGCGCCACGGCTCGCACCATCGCCTTTTCGGGCTCGATCCCCGCTGCGTAGCCGGTGTTCTGCACCACTTGCAAAGCGTCGCCGTATCGCCGGATTTCTATCTGCGCCCATGCCAGTTGCAGCCCTAACTCGGTATCGCTGGGGCGCTGCTGTGATGCGTCGGACAATAATTCGACCGCTCTCTGATAATTCCCATCGCGATAGTGCCACCAGCCGAGCTCGCCAATCCACATGGGAGCCCGGCCGTCGCCGCTTTGCCTAAGTTCGACCTCCAGCTTACGGGCAGGCTCGGGGTCTCCGGCTAGCAGCGCGAGCCCAGCCGCTGCCACGTCGATTTCGATAGGCTTCTCGCCCTTGATGTTCTCGACCCACTGCCGGAACTCAGCCACTGCGTTCGTGTTGTCCGCCGCGGCAAGAGCCTGTGCGTAGGCAGTGATGATCTCTGGATGCGAGGTTTTGTCTATCTCAAGAATCTTGCGGTAAGCTTCCGCCGCTCCAGGGAAGTTTGCTTGCGCGAACCGTGCAAGTGCCAGCACCTGGAAAGCTTTCGGCTGGTCGGGCCGCAGTCGCAGAGATTGATTCGCCAGTTGCTCGGCCTGCGGATACTTCCTCGCATCCAGCGAACTGCGCGCCCTGGCTGTCCAGAAAATGTAAGCTACCGCGAGATCGCGCTCGGGCCGTGGCGTCCAGCCTTCACTCGCAATCAGCTTTCGCACTTGGGCAATGCGCTCCGAGGGCAGCGGATGGGAGCGGAAATATCCCTCCAGCGTTTGCTGCGCTACCCGTGATAGTTCCTCCTGTGGCGTCTTCGCCTTGGCTTGGTGCTCCTCGTACAACCGCCCGAAGGTTTCGAACATGCGGATGGCCCCACTGGCCGAGTATCCCGCTTCCACTGCCAGCCGCGTGCCCTCGCGGTCCGCCTCCAATTCTTGATCCTTGCTATATCCCGCCTCGAACACTTCGATGGGTAAAGCCACCAATCCTCCCAGCGGGATCTTGCGCAGTGCCTGCTCCCTCTGCACGCGCTCGGCGCAATGGTAGTGGTCAATGTGCTCGATCTCGTGCCCGATCACCGCGGCCAGCTCATCTTCGCTGTCCATCAGCTCCAGCAGCCCGCCACCCACGTAAACATGCCCGCCCGGCAGGGCAAAGGCGTTGATGAGATACGGACTGGGAAGGTAGTGAAACTTGTAGGGCAGTTTGCGATGCGCGTCGCGGGCGACCTGCTCCCCCACGCGCGACACGTAGTGGTCTACGATGGCGACTTCCGGCGTGTTTTCCCGTTCTTCTCCTCTGGCGTAGAATCGCGCCAGTTCGTTTCCGATGCGGATCTCTTCTTCATCTGACATGCGTGTGAAACTTACCGGCATTCGCGTCAGTTCCTGCTCGGTGTCGGCGACCAGATACAACAATGCGGCGGGACTGGCGGGCACGTCCACTTTCCGCCTCTCACTCACCACCACGGACGCAACGCCCAACAGCACAATCCCCGCGAATGTGATCCAGCGCTTCATAAGTATTGGCGCAACGCCTCGCGATTCCGTGTATAGAGGAACGACACCAGCAGCAGCGCCGCACCCAGCACGATGAAGGTCAGGTACCGGTCGCGCGGGTCCAATCTCCACACATCCACCAGCAGAATCTTCCCCACACACAACAGCAGCAGTCCCAATCCAGTAAGCCGGAAGCTGCGCTCGGCCAGCCACAGAGCCAGCACGAAAACCGCAACGCCCTCCACGCCCCAGGAGAGCGTGACCATGCCGTGTCGCATCTCAATCGCCAGCAACACCGTCAGCAGCCCAACTGCGCTGAAAAACAAGAGCTGCTCGGGACGGCGGACTACCGACTGCAACAGGCGGACAAGTCCGGTTTCTTCACTCGGCTCATTCCTTTTGCGAAGTTGAAACGCGAAAGGCAAGGCCAGCAAAAGTAGTGCGACGGCTGTTCCTACCGTGACCCAGCGGCTTTCCCACCCGGATGCCGGAAAGTAGGTGCGCTCGTAGAAATTGTGGAGCACGGTGCGGGAAAGCACTCCGAACGCAACCATCAATCCCTGGTACAGGAAAACTCTGCGCTCGCTCCGCCATGCGATCACCAGCAACGCAAAGGCAAGTGCTGCCCACGCGCCCGCCACCCAGTCTGCTTCCAGTTCAAAACGCATGAGCGCAGCAAAGGTGATCGTACCCAGCCAGCAGCAGGCGTCTGCTGCTCTGAACTTGCGCTCCGACTCATTCAGATTATGGCTGCTCTCTTGCAGCCTCCAATATGCGTAGAAGAAGCCGAGAGCCAGCGGAACCACCGTATAGAAGCGCGGGCTGATCTCGCCGGGATTCCCCGCGGCATTCAGATTCACAAAGAAGATACGCAAAAAGCTGGCCGCAAATGCAGCGTACCCCTGCAATCGCAGGCTCAGCTTTTTTCGCTCCAGCCCGAGTTCAAACAAGACCAGCCCGCCCACTAGCCAGGCATCGGCCACGCTGACCGGGCGCAACTCGTACCAGGCAACTAACGCGAGCAAAGAAGACGCCGACCAGGTGTAGGCCGCACCTGTCAGTTGTCCGGAATAAAAGAGACGCTTACCAATTGCGATACCACGGCTGCGATCAGAATCATCGCTCCAATTCGATGTGACATACAGCAAGGCGGAAACTAAGATGATCGTCAGCAGCCGCACTGTCAGGCCATGATACTTACCGGTAGCTTCCAAGTTGATGGCTAGTACGCGAAGCACAGACACGAGCGCCAGGAAGTTCGCTTGGTATCGAAGTTCTGGAAGTCCAGTCTCTGGGAAGGCAATACGGCGTGCCGCCAGTGCTAATCCCATTCCGAGCGCGCTCCATGCGACTGCCGTCCATGCTTCGGGGAACGCGACCCACGCGGCTATCAGGATCATTACGCACGCGGCGTACGACAGGCGCTGCATCACGCGCCGGTCAACCTCTTTGGTAAACAGATCGGCCCACCGGCGCAGTACCCAGTGCGCATTGGCATAAAACACCGCAGCCGCAACGACGAAAACAATCGCCAGACCAAAGTCGGGGCGCAAATCCGCGCCGTCCATACGCCTGCCGAAAATGCGCGCCGCTTCCACGCTGATCACCTGTCCTGAGACCAGCAGCGTTGCCAGCATCCCGAGGCGACGGAAGACAACTTCCTTTGTCCACACTCCGATCAGCAGCAAAGCCTGCGCCTCCAGCAGCCACAGCACCGACAAGCGTGTACCGGAGTAGCGGAAGGGGAATGCCGCAATCAGCAGAATCACGCCCAGAGTGGACAACACGATTACCGCGCTGCGCCGCCGTCGAGTAATCGGCAACTGTCCCAACAGCGTTTCGATTGCTCCAATTGCCAGCAACGCCCAGAACGCCCACTCCGGATGTGTCGACTGGTACTTGAATAGCGCCAGCAGCAGAGCGGTATTCAGTAACGCCGCCACGGTGGAAATATGCTCCTGCCGTTCGTCGCTCGGCCGTCGGAACACATACGACATGCGGAAGATTAGCCAGTACAACACCAGGATTCCCGCACTTGCGGCAAATTCCGGAAACGGATGCCGTTTACCCTGCATCGGCTCGATAATCGGCCGCAGCCACAGATAATGATTCAGGTAGCTGGCCAGGATGCCGAATACTTCCAGCTCGAACCACTGCACGCGCCCGACAATCACCACCATCCCCGCTGCCAGGACCGCGCCCGCTGACAGGCTGTACACGTTGGAGTGGCTGATCGCAACCGTCAAGAAGGCAAGCAGAAATGCGAGTCCAGTCACCACCTGCGAGCGATAGCGCAGAGTGTGCACAACCATCGTCGCCGCCACCGCCAGCATGAGCACCAAGTCAGTCGCTTGCGACGAAAGCACCTGCGCCGCCGGAACGTGGTACATCGCGTAGGTGGTGAAAAATGCGAGTGCCCAACCGCCTCCGATCCCTGCGCGCGCCAGGATCCGGTAACGTTCCCGCCGGTCAAACCAGATCCCTGCGCCCAGCATCACGCCAGCGGTCACGAATCCCACCAGAACTTTGCCCGCGGGACCGAGTGCCTTGAGTCGGTAGGCTAGAAAGAACGCGACACCCAGCACCAGGATGACAATGCCCAACTTGTTCAGCCAGTTCGTGCCCAGCATCTCTTCGACGTCGAGTGATGATTTGAACCGGTCGGCCATCGAGGGCGCAGACTCTGCTGTGGCGAAACTTGGCGGACGCAGTGGTGTGACTGGCGTGGGAGCAGGCCAAGTCGATTGATCAGCGGTTGAGGAGTATGGGGTCGCAGGTTCGATTGTCTTTTGGGTCACCCATCTCTCGGCGACTCGTACCGTGGGGCTAGGCTCAACCACTGGCGGTGCAGGAGGCGGTGAAACAATACTTGGTGAGGGAAATGGCGACGGGTACGAAGTCGCGACCGGGCTCTCGGATGTCTTCGGCGTAGCTTCCTCCGCGGCTGGACTGGAAAGTTGTGCTTGAAGTGCCCGCACTGTTTGTTCGAGTGCGTAAGTACGGGAGGTCAATTCCTGCCATCGCTCTTGATCTTCGGCACGTTCGCGCTTGCGCCTGGAGCTAACCCGCCAGACCAGCACCCAGGGACCAAGCAGCACAAGCAGCACGATCGCGGCAATAGAGACAAAGTCGCCCATCGCGTTTAGTCTTGAACAGAGGAGACTACACGAGCGTGCGGGGGTTCTGCTAGCTGCTTAGTTGTCACGTACCGTGGAGCTATCTCAGGGTGGTGGCTCCATTTACGGTTACTGGCGGATCACGGGCAAGCGGGAAGTAATCTCAAGGGAAGGTTTGCCGACAATTCGCCAAGTGACATGTCAGTGATATAAAGTCGTCATGTGTTGGGCAGAAATGAACGGAGCGCGATCTTTGGCTCGCACGTCGAAGTCCCGTCGCAATACGTCCTTCCTCCCGCTGGACGACACCCTGTTCGCCGTCAAGCCTCGCAAGCCGGTTCCACATGAATTCGTGCTCGACGCGATCGCTACGCTGTCGCCCAAGACGCGCTCCATGTTCGGCTGCCTCGCGATCTACGTTCAGGACAAGATTGTCCTCATCCTCCGCGACAAACGTGATCAGGCGGCAGACAACGGGGTGTGGCTCGCTACCACCGAAGACCAGCACCGGAGTCTGCGGCGGGAGTTCCCCAACATGCGATCCATCCAAGTGTTGGGGAAGAAGGTGACGGGCTGGCAGGTTCTTCCAGCCGATGCGCAGGATTTCGAGGAAGCAGCGCTGCACGCCTGCGATCTTGTCCTGGCAGGGGATCCTAGAATCGGGAAAGTACCAGGGGAACGGCGAGCATCAAGATCGGTGCCCAAGATGGCAACAAAATCCTCGAAACAGGCAAAGGCACCCAAGAGACAAGCGAAAGGTCGCAAGATGCTGTAACGAGCGGCGTCCAGACCTCGCCATGGTTTTGCTATCCAACGTGCCCAGCCTTCTACCTTGTCGATTTCTCCCGAGTTACGGGCAAACCCTCTCATACCGATCAGGGAAGTTTGCCGACCACCGGCCCAAGACCGGACCTGTCGCCTTCGCAACTAAAGCTCAGCTTGTCTTTGCGGAGAGCCACGCCGCCGCAGTCAAACACACTGTTATCAGGATTGAGAAAACGAGGGGGGTGGTGAAGGCGTATCTCCAGCTCAATGCTGTGATTGCTGCGAAGCAAACGGCGAGCGCCCACGCAATGCTGTGCACGCGCGCCAAAGTCTCTGCTGGAAGTCCGCCCAGCAGCCACGCTAATACCGCCGCGAAGAAAAGAAACACGGAGAAAAAAAGTCCGAACGCGCTGAAGAAGTCCCA
>Ga0208827_1000137_pt1 | contig 55997 bp, 49 predicted proteins | sample Sb_taG_5_FD_187709 | JGI IMG/M metagenome (GOLD analysis project Ga0208827, IMG submission 187709) | Peat soil microbial communities from Weissenstadt, Germany - Sb_50d_8_FC metaG (SPAdes) (version 2) | ecosystem: Environmental > Terrestrial > Soil > Wetlands > Peat | place: Germany... | reverse complement strand
GGTCAAGAACGCCGCCGGCAATTTCGTGAAAGCTTCGCTCGATGGAGTAACCGAAGCGGCGGCCTCGTCGCCAAAAATGCCCGCCGATTTTCGCGTCTCCATCACCAATGCGCCCGGCAAAACGGCGTATCCCATTTCGAGCTTTACCTGGCTATTAATCCCGGCGCAAGCCAAGGACCCGAAAAAAGGGAAGATCATCACCGATTTTCTGGACTGGATGGTCAGCGACGGACAAAAGATGACAAGCCAACTCAGTTACGCGCCGCTACCGCCGAACGTGGTGGAGAAAGTGAAGGCGGCCATCAAGCAGATCCACTAAAGCGGCGATGGAAGTTCTGGGGCGTTTAGCCTTCCTATCCGAGACATTTATTTTTCAGGAGATGAAACGGAGATGAAAACAATGAAACGAATCATGGTTGTGGTGCTGTCGATGTTGGTCGCGGGGAGCGTGATCGCGGCACAAGCCCAGCAAGATACGGCCACTTCAACGACGACGACGACGACGACGAAGACCCCGCGAAAAAAAATCGTCGCCAAAAAATCTGGGCCAACTGTCTCAGAGCAGCTCAGTGAGATGAAGCAGGCGATCGATGCTCAACAGCAGCAGATCAAGCAGCTGAGCGATTTAGTTCAGAGCCGCGATCAAAAGATTCAGCAACTGGAACAGCGCCTTGATCAGAGCCAAACTGCAGCTGTGCAGGCGCAGACCAAGGCGGATACTGCAGTGGCTCAAACGACCGAGCAACAGCAGACGGTGCTGGCGCTCAAAAGTGATGTCACGGATTTGAAGACGAGCGCTACCAACGCCGCGCTGACCCTGCAGGAAACACAGAAAAACGTAAAAGAGTTGGAGAGCCCGCTCGCCATCCATTACAAGGGAATCGCGATCACTCCCGGCGGATTCCTGGCGGGTGAATCCGTGTATCGCAGTCGGGCGACAGGTGGGGATGCGACTGCCTTTAACAGCATTTTCATGCCTGGCAGCGGCGCGAACAGGGTTTCTGAATTCTTTGGTTCCGGCCGCCAGTCGCAAATCACGATGCGAGCTGATGGCAAGATCGGCGGCATGAAACTCACCGGCTATTATGAAGCTGACTTTCTTGCGGCTGGCACTACTTCAAACAATAACCAGACGAACAGTTACGCCCTGCGTCAACGGCAGGCCTGGGGCCAGGTTGCGTTTGACAATGGCTGGTCCTTCGTCGCCGGTCAGATGTGGACTTTGTTGACGGAAAACCGGAAGGGCATCGACAACCTAAGCACAGCCAGGCCGATGACCATCGACCCGAATTATAATGTCGGCTTCAGTTTTGCGCGGCAGTACGGCGCCCGCGTGGTCAAAAACTTCAATAATCGTTTCTGGCTGGCAGCGGCGTTGGAAAATCCTCAGACTACCTTCACCGCAACCAATGCTAATAACAATTTCGCCTTGGGCGGTAACGGTGTGGGCGCCGGACTCTACAATCCCGGCATCACTGCTTGCAGCACCACCACCGTCAACAACCCCACCCCCGGCGGCAACCCCATCTCCACCACCACCTGTACCAACGCATCCAACTATTCCTTCAACGCCATGCCCGACATTATCGTCAAGGCGGCCGCTGAACCCGGTTTCGGCCATTATGAAGTGTTCGGTATCTTCAGTAGGTTCCGCGACCGCGTTTATCCCTGCGAGGTACCGTCGCAGGACCCGGTACTGTGCGGTGCTACCAATTCCGTGACAGGAGCTTACAACTACTCCAGGAACGCGGGTGGAGTGGGGGGGAATGCCCGCTTCAGCGTGGCCCACAAGCATGTGGACTTCGGGCTTCACGCCCTTTATGGGAACGGCATAGGCCGCTACAGCGCGTCCGGTCTGCCGGATGCCACCGTCGATCCCTTTGGCAAGCTGGTTCCGCTACGCAGCTATCAGGGTCTGGCCACATTGGAATTTCACTATCCCAAGCTCGATGTGTACCTCAATGGCGGCGAGGACTATTCGGGACGCCGCTATCAAACTGACACCCTTGGTACGAAGAAGGTGGTGGGGTATGGCGCCCCAAGCTACGCTGACGGCGGCTGCTACACCGAAACCTTGCCTTCGTCGTCGAGCCCCGGCGGTTACAATTTTGGAAGCCTCGGCAGTTGCAGCGGCCAGACTCAAAGCGTAATCGAAGGCACGTTCGGGTTCTGGATCAAACCCTACAACGGGCCCAAGGGCAGACTTCAGTTTGGGCCGCAATATTCCTACTTAAGCCGAAACGCGTGGACGGGCGCCGGCTCTACGGCGGGCACCTTCGTTGCTCCACACGGAATCGACAACGTGTTCTATACCTCTTTCCGCTACTATTTGCCGTAGCGCGTGCGCAGCCCTCGCCCCCGGAATTCTCTCCTTTGCTCTGGGGGCGAGGGACGGTTTTCAAAGCCGGAACGGCCTCCATCGCTCTCGAACCTGAGAATCTTTGGTTCTTCGAACTGCAATTGGATGCACACTCTCCCTAGCTGTGAACTTGCAGCCATGTCCGTAAGTTGCTAAAAGCACGACGTGTAGTCGATGCTTCCGCCGCCTGGCGGAATGGAACGGCAGATGCTATCTCCGTAATATTGATAAAGTCTATTAATACCATAGACTTTATATAATTACTGACCGGGGGGCCCGCCACGATGCGGCCTCCGATTGCGAAGAGCTTTCTCCCCCAATGTGCTGCGACCGAAACTCAAGAAGAATGAGGACTGCATTCATGAAGGCAATCAAGCACCTATTTCTCGCTATCCTGACGCTGGCTGCACTGGCCAGCGGCGCTTGGGCACAAGCCTCGGACTCTACCGCACCGGCTCCAAGGAAGAAGCACATGCCCGTAGCCGCGGCGCCAGCGCCGCCTGCGATAACCCCTGCCGACCTTCAGGCATTGAAAGACGCCCTGGCCGCCCAGCAGCAGCAAATCGAGCAACTTTCCCAGCAACTGCAGCAGGCGCAACAGAACTGGCAGCAGGCGCAGGCCTCCGCGGCCGACGCCGCCAACAAGGCCGCTGCCGCGCAAACCCAGGCGAGCCAACAACAGCAGACGGTGGTTGCGCTGAAGAGCGACGTGGCCGACCTCAAGACGTCCGCCACCAACGCGGCCTTGACGCTGCAAGAGACCGAGAAGAATTTCTCCGCCTTTCAGAGCCCTACCACGCTCCATATCAAGGGCATCAGCATTACTCCCGGCGGTTTTGCGGAAGCCGCGTTTGTGCGTCGCTCACGGGAGCTGGGAGCGGATCTTCCCACTCCCTTCAATTCGCTCACCATGCCCGGCGCTTCGCAGAACCATCTCTCGGACTTCTTCGGCTCCGCCCGCCAGTCCCGGCCTACGGTCTTTATTGCTGGCCGCTTGAAAAATGTGGAACTTTCCAGCTATATGTCGGTCGACTTTCTCGCTGCTGGTGTGACCTCCACCGCTACCCAGACCAATGGCTACACTCCTCGTCTTCGCCAGGCCTGGGGCCAAGTCAAGTTTGACAATGGCTGGAAATTCCTGGGCGGCCAGATGTGGAGTCTGGTGACTGAGAACAAAGTGGGAATCGCGCCCAGCGACGACATCGGCCGAGTCAACGATGCCCGGCCCAGTACCATCGATCCGAGTTACAACGTCGGCTTCACTTTCGCGCGGCAGTACGGGATTCGCCTAACTAAAGACTTCGGCGATAAATTTTCCGTCGCGGTCGCCATGGAAAACGCGCAAGGCACGCTCACCACGCACGGCAACGCCAACAATTTCCTGCTCGGCGAGGTGGGCGACGGCAAGAGCTACAACTCGTTGGGGACTTACACCGCCAATCCCTCACCCGACATCATCGCCAAGGCCGCCTTTGATCCCGGTTTTGGGCACTACGAGATCTTCGGCTTGGTCGACCGCTTCACAGACCGCATCTTCCCCTGCGTGTTGAACTACGGGACCGCGGCCTGCGGAACTCTGAAGGCGGCTCCCACCACCGCCATCAACGCCTACAACGCCTCGAAAGAAGGCGGCGGCTTGGGCGCCAACGCCCGCTGGAACTTTGCCAATAAGCGCGTTGTCTTTGGCCTGCATGGCTTCGGAGGCAGCGGTGTCGGCCGTTATGGTGCCGCTCAACTTTCCGATCTTGCCATTAACGGGAACGGAACCGTTCATCTGATCAAGGGCTATCAGGGTTTGACCACGCTGGAGTGGCGCGGTAAGAAACTCGACCTCTACTCCTACGTCGGAGCGGAGTACGCCGCCCGGACCGATGGCTCCTATGTCTCAAGCGCTGGCAAAACGGTGTACGTCGGCTATGGCTCGCCCTTCTTCAACAATTACGGCTGCAACACCGAATTGCCTCCCACCGCGAACACCGGCTTCACTCCCATTGCTCCCGCCAATTGCACCAGCGACACGCGGGCGGTGATTGAGGGCACGGCCGGCTTCTGGTACAGCTTCTACAACGGGCCCAAGGGCAGGCTTCGGTTCGGCACGCAGTACTCCTACGTGACTCGTCAGACCTGGTCCGGCGCCAACTCCGCCGGCACGCCAGGAGCGCTCTCGCCGGAAGGACTGGACAACATGGTCTTCACCTCGTTCCGCTACTACTTGCCGTAAGACGGCGAATGATCTACACCACCAACCGCACTCTCCGTGCGGTTCGAGGTTTCAACCACAGGGCGCCGGATGAAAACCGGCGCCTTTTTTCCTGGCAGCTTTGAGCTACGAGTTGCGAGCTACGAGCTGCAAACAAACCCCAACCTCTGCCTGCTCGCAGCTCGAAGCCCGCAGCTCGCAGCAATCTTGGTATACTATTTTAGGTCGGGTTGCCCGACCAAGTTACCTCCCGAACGGCAATCGACGTTCCACTTTGACGACATGGTTGGACAAACTCCGAGCCATCGCGCGCCCCTTTTTAACCGCGAAGCATCGTGGCTGAAATTCAATTGGCGCGTGCTCGAAGAAGCGGGAGATCTCCGTAATCCGCTGCTCGAACGCGTTAAATTTCTGGCCATTTCCGCCAACAATTTGGATGAATTCTTCGAGGTCCGGGTCGGCGGCCTGTTGCAACAACTCGAAGACGGCCACAACTCCACCACCGCCGACGGGCTCACCATGGTGGAGGAGCGCGAACTGATCAAAGACGCAACTCACGAATTCGTCGAAGAACAATATTCCTGCTGGAACGAGCGCCTGCGGCCGGAACTGGCGGAGCAGGGAATTCGCGTCCTCGGCATCGACGAACTGGATGAGGCAGCATTGGCGTTCGTGGACGACTACTGCGAACGCGAACTTGATCCGTTGCTCACTCCGGTCACGGTGGACCCGGCACATCCCTTTCCTCGTGTGATCAACAAAGCGCTGTGCGTGGCGTTGTTGCTGCGCCGCCGCCGCCGCTCTTCGCTCACTTATACCGGAGTCGTGACCGTTCCCCGGGCGCTGCCGCGATTGGTCCGTCTGCCGTCCCAGGGGACCATCGATTTCATTTTTCTTGCCGACTTGGTCGTCCACCATGCCGTGCGCATGTATCAGGGCTACGACATCGTTTCTTCCGCCGCCTTCCGCGTCACCCGCAACAGCAACCTCTACCTGCAGGAAGAAGAATCGCGCAGTCTGCTGGAATCGGTACGCGCCGAATTACACAACCGCCGCAGGGGAGACGCGGTGCGGATGGAGATCGAGTCCGAGGCCGACCCGGAGATTATCGAGCGCCTGGGCACGGTGTTTGAACTTGACCGCTGGCAGATTTTCCCGGTCAACGGCCCGGTGAATCTTTCGCGCCTGTTCAATATCTACGACGGAGCGGCACGGCCGGATTTGAAGTTCCGCCCCTATGTCCCGCGTGAATTGCGACTGACCGCGAAGTCCCACGATCTGTTTGAAGAGGTGCGGCGCCACGACATTTTGCTGCACCATCCCTACGACTCTTACGACGCGGTTCTGTCCTTCATCCAATCGGCCGCCGAAGACGAGCGCGTCCTCTCCATCAAACAGACTCTTTACCGTACGAGCGAGCATTCCCTGATTGTTCCTTCTCTGATGGCCGCCGCGGAACACAAGGAAGTCACCGCCGTGGTGGAACTGAAAGCGCGCTTCGATGAAGCCTCGAACATCCGTTGGGCGCGCGATATGGAAGATGCCGGCGTGCAGGTCTTCCATGGGCTGGTCGGTCTGAAGACGCATTGCAAACTTTGTCTGCTCGTACGGCGCGATCCCGATGGCGTCACCCGTCAGTACGCGCACCTGGGCACCGGCAACTACAACGCGACCACGGCCCGAGTCTATACCGACCTCAGTCTGCTCACCGCCGACCCGGAGATTACCAGTTCAGTGCACGATGTTTTCAGTTTTCTGACCGCCTACGCCGAGCACCCCAGCTACGGGACGTTGCTGGTAGCGCCTCTGGACTTGGCCGACAAGTGCATGAAGCTGATTGAACGGGAGGCCGAGCATGCCCGCATGGGCCGTCCGGCGCGCATTATCGCCAAAATGAACGCCCTTCTCGACGTGAATGTTGTCCGCGCTCTGTATGGCGCTTCGCAGGCGGGAGTAGACATTGAGCTGCTGGTGCGTGGCATGTGCGCGCTGCGGCCGGGGATTCGCGGCCTCAGCGACCGCATCCGCGTGCGCAGCATCGTGGGCCGGTTCCTGGAGCACAGCCGCATTTTTTACTTCGAGAACGGCGGCGAGCCTGAAGTCTACGTCGGCAGCGCCGATTGGATGAATCGCAATCTGCACGAGCGCGTCGAAGTCCTGTTCCCGCTGAAAAACCCGCTGCTGCGCGACCGCGTGGTGCATGAGATTCTGGCCGCCTACCTCGCCGATAATGTGAAATCGAGATTTCTGCAAAGCGACGGCCGTTATTTGCGTCCCTGGCAATCGCCGCGCGGGCGCAGCAAGCGACCTCCGCGCGGCCCTGCCGCTTTCAGTTCCCAGGATTTTCTAGTCGGTCTGGCGGAAGGCACGAAGACGCCAGAGGAGATTCCGGCGGCTATTCCGCGGCATTCTTCTCGAGCACGGACATCCCTCGGCCGAGCTTCGATCGGAAAGGAATAATCACTCCGAAATGTTTCTCTATTTTTTGCGTCACGCCAGCGCCGGACAGCAGTTGAGCACTGCCAAGAAAGACGAAAAGCGCGGCCTCGATAAAGACGGCATCGAGCAGTGCGGATACATCGGCCGCGCCCTGGCCGCCCTGGGCGTACAGGTAGAAATCATCGTCTCCAGCCCGTTAAAGCGATCCACGCAAACCGCGGCTTTGGTGGGCAACGAAATGGGGCACGAAGGCAAACTGGTGATCGAGAACGCGCTGCGCCCGCAGGCCGGCTTCTCGGATTTTCAGAAGATGCTGGCAAAATACGCCCGCCAGGATTCCATGCTGCTGGTGGGGCATAACCCGAATTTGCAGGAATTTCTCGGACGCGTCATCTGCGACACTGGATGCGAAGCCGTGGTTGAGCTTAAGAAAGGCGCCGTGGCCAAAGTCGAAATGCGGCGCAATTCCGGATCGCTGAGCTGGTGCATCACGCCCCGCATTCTGCGCGCGCTTCACGCGGCGGCTACAGAAAGCTCGCGCCCGAAGACTTCGCGGAAGTAGGATCGATCCTTCTCAATCGACCATACCTCCAGATCGACGCTTGCCTTTCCGCGTGGAGTCAGTTTCAATGAGACCCTGCCGCTCCGCGCCGCGACTCCAACTTTACCCACCGATTGATTCCTCCCCAAATTCAAAGCGCGCGCGAGCCGGAGCAGCACCGACGCTTTCTCCACATTTTCCTGCTCCTCGGGGCTCAGGGTACTCATCGGGCCCTCTCCCGGCGTGGGGCGCGACTTCCCCAGGTAACGCGCGATGGAGCCAATGATCCGCCGTTGCTGCGGCGTGTAACCCAGAATTTCCGAGTTCGCGATGATGTAATAAGTATGGCGGTGGTGTCCGTTGCGGTTCACGTAGTCGCCCACTTCGTAGAGCATGGCTGCGGCCGAAAGCCATTCGCGATACTCCGGCGGCAGCTGATGCACCGATTTCAACGAGGAAAATAGCAGCAATGCCGCCTCGCGCACATGCAAAGCATGATGCAGGTCGACCCGGTAATGCTCCACCGCGCGCTTGATCGACTCCCAGCGTTCCGATTCAATGGCGCGGCCCGATCTCGTGCTGCGATCGTAGTCCGCCGCCATCTGAGCCAGGATGCCATCGCGTAGCCCCAGCGCGGAGTAGCGAAAGCCGGGAAGATGGCAGCGCTCCAGCAACTCCGCGTATGCCATTGCGCCGGCACAGATGATTTCAGCGCGGCGTGGACCGATCCCAGGAACCTTCCGCCGCTGCTCCAACGTTTGGCGCGTGATCTGGTTGGCAATGCGGCGTATCATCTCGCGTGTAACGTAGGTCGCCGGCCGGCGCCTCCTGGGGCGCGCCAGGTGGCTGGCGACGCCCACCAGTGCAGCGGCTGTGCCGGAGGTGGCGATTACTGCGCCCACACGTGCGGACCTGATTCGATCTTGAATGCGCGCAATCTCCCGCGCCGCAAATCCCTGGAGCCGCTTCAGTTCGCTCTTGCGCGGCGGGTCGTGCTGAAGAAATTCTCCGGTCAGGCGCACGGCTCCGAGCGGCAAGCTCACCGTATCCCGGATTTGTCCCTCGCGGGAAAGCGTGAGCTCGCAGCTGCCGCCCCCGAGGTCCAGCAACAAAACGCTGTGGGCGCCCACGCGGCCAGCCGAGATAATGCCCAGGTGAATGAGACGGGCCTCTTCCAGTCCGGAAATGATTTCGATCGTCCAGCCCGTCGTCGAGCGTACCCACTCCAGAAATATCCGTGCATTGCGGGCATCGCGCAGAGCCGCCGTTGCCACCACCTTTACCGAATCCGTCCCACATTCCTGTATGGCACGATTGAAGCGTCGCAACACGCGCACCGTTTCCGACATCGCCTCCGGCGAAAGCAGTCCGCCGCTGAAGACGCCTTCCCCCAATCGAGTAACTTCGCGGTCCTCGTGGACTTCTTTCAGCCGCCCGGCTTGCAGGCGCGAAATTTTCAGACGAACAGAATTCGATCCGATGTCGACGGCGGCAAAGGTGGGCATAGCTGAGGATCAGTATTCTCACACACGGGTTGATTCGCGCAAGCTGGTACGCTTCCCGGCGGTGTCGCAGTTTGAAAAGGAAGCGAGCCAAGTGTGCAATTGCGGCTGGCAAAAGCAGGTCCTTCGCTTCGCTCAGGATGACAATTCTTTATGATGACAACCAAACTGAGCCACTACCCGCTCCCCGGTAGTGGGGTCGTGGGTCAATTCACGACCCGCCGCTGCAACCGCCCAGGCAGGCAGCGGAAATTCACGCCGCGACAGTCGTGGTCCCGACAAATGGAGGTTACGACCGACCCGGTGTTTACCGTTTGGTACCCCCACCCCCCTCCCCCCTGTCTAATGGAATCATGGGCTTGGCGGGAATTTTCTGCTTTGGTCTTTGAAAAATAAGGACTTATGTCAAAGTATTCCGGAATAAGGACTTAAGGGAAAATAGCTTTGCCGCGCTCCCAATTTGGGAACAGGTGGAGAGCTTTCGGGTGCTATCGGGTTTTCAAAGAGCGCCGGCAAATGTCTCTCGTGCGGCATCAAGATCCGTCTCTGGAGACGGCACAGTTCTGCCTTAGCCAATCCGATTTCATTTTTGCGGATGGCGCGTGGGATGTCGGTGATGGTGATCACTCGCTGGATGTGATGAATCGGCGCGGAGCGCTTACGATGAAGATCCGGTGTCGGCGGTTCGGAGAATCCCGCCCTTCGTTTTGCGATAGGACGGGCCGCCCGCGATTCTGGGGTTCTGAGTGCTATGGGGATATAACGCCAATTGACTAACGAAAGCAGAGCTATCTCAGAAGCGAGTATCTAGCAGTCGGGACAAGAGACCGACCTGTTGATCTCGCAACTCCACTTTCGCAAGATAGTAGTGCATGATCCCGCCGCCGGAGACTGTTTTCTCGACGCCAATGTTGACACAAAGTGTCTGGACATCCTCGGACAGCGAAATGAGTTCTGCAATCCAGAGCCGCCCGTGGGCTTCTGAGAGTCGCAAAGTTTGTGGAGAAACGCAGAGCTTAAGCTCTTTGCTATCGAGATGGTAAAAATAAATTCCGTCCCAATCCGCTCCCACCTTGCTCCGTTTTAAAGAGTTGAACACGACAACCGGATGACTCCCGCAAGTCACGGGGGATTCGTAAGATACGTCCTCAGCGGGACTGCCTATCTGTTCATACGCCTCCGTGTCCTTGTGGCGCACAAATAATCGCGTGGGGAGAAGGAACCTCGAACTGGCGCGCAGTTCAAGAATGAGTGTCTCAGCGGGCCAGTTGTAAAGAAGTCTGTGTGAAGTGTATCCCGCAAGGAGGCCCGGCGATTTGGGAGAATGACCCGGTTGCTCGGGTGGGTTACTCCCGATCTGCTCACGAGCCATCTCTAGGGCGACGCCTCTTTTGCGAAGCAACTTCGCAGCAAAGCAGTCGTGTTCTCGCAGCACCCCTAAAAACAGGTGCCCGGTCCCGACGAACTTGTGCGTGAACTTGTCTGCCTCCTCAGCCGCGTAGGAAGGATGCGCTTACATTCGTTGCTGAGAGGCAAATCGACGGAAGTCGAGACCCTCGCACGGATGACAGTCCGCTCTTCGACCTGCTTACGCACGGATTCAACCGCCCCATGTGAACTCAAGAATGTATTGGCAAGGCTTTTGTCTTCGCGCAGCAGACCAAGCAAAAGATGTTCTGACTCGATGTAAGGAGACCCGAATTGGCTCGCTTCATAGCGACCAAAAAAGATCGTGCGCCTTGCTTTTTCCGTGTACCGTTCAAACATGAATAGCTCTCTATCAGCTTGCGGAAAAAGTCGCCTCTGAGCGAGGACCGTGCCCTCAGCGGCTAAAGCCGTATTCAAAACAATGCAGTTACCGCAGCGGTGAACCGCTGCGCCACCCAAAATCAAGTGCAACGCCTACTTTTTCCGCAGACTGCTATGGAGCACCAATTGTAGTCTGGGACCATAGTTGACGAAAACAGGCTATAGCTGCCAAAACCCCTCAATGAGCGTTATCGAGATGTTACAACAGTTCATCGTCCGGCTTTGTGGCTCTTGGCGGTCAACGCACATCAGAAGATGTGACCCGTGTCACTGACCTTGTGCCAATCATTCGTGTGTATTTAGTATTCTCAGCCTCCCCGAAGAGCGGTCCGCAGCCGCATCGCTTGTGAGAGGTGGAAAGTCTTCACACGATGGATCGTGGGTAGGAGTCTCCCATGACGATGGCAAGGATAGTCTCCGTTGCGGTGCTCTGTATCTCGTTATGCAGCGCGTTGGCGGGACAGCGCACGAAAGAGGAAGAGGCCGTCGAGAGACGAATCACCGACACTTTGCGCCAGATGTACGAGGCAGAGAGGCGGAAGGACCTCAAATTTGTCTTATCTCACCTCGCCGACGATTTTGCCGAAGTTGCAGGTAACGGAGGCGTGTATCACCGTGCGGACATCGAGGCGGAATGGTCCAACGTGGCACTGAACGACTACAAACTCTCGGACTGCGCGTTCAAGCTGATGACCCGCGATTCCGCGTACTTGAGTTGCAAGATGGAACTGGATGCGACGTACAAGGGGCAGCCATTTCCAAGCCGTCTCCGGGTGACCACTGTGTGGACTCGTCACGGAGGCGAATGGTCGATACGGTTTGAACAGGGAACGACAATTGTCGAACCGTCGAATAGCAAGTAGGGAAATTCCTCACCTCCATTCAAATCTCCATGAAAGTGTCGTAAGCAGGCGATAGCGCTCACGACCCGGACTGGCTGGTTTCGGAATTCCGGGCAGATGACGGCAACCCAGAAGGGATTCCTGTTTTAAGTTAGAGCTCACGCTGGCATTCCCGCCCGGCAGGACCGGACGAAGCGCCCATCGCTCCACTGAAAGACTCTGAAAGCTCAAAAATTACGAAGCGCCACTTTTTAACCGATTTGTAACAACCCTCTGGTAGCCTCAGCACGGAATGTCTAATCAAGCCCTGCCCCAGCCGCGTTTCAACGCTCCCGAGCCGGAGCGGGGGTCAAAGGCCGCCCTGAAAATCGAAGTCAGAACTACGCCGCTGTTGAAGGGAAAGGTCAGCGAAATCCCCGACGTCTTTTTTGGCTGGGCGATGCGTCTTTGCGGCGTTGCGGTCGTCGCGCTGCTGGGCTTGATCGTATACCAACTGGTGGTGGGCTCCGAGCTCTCCTGGCATGCTTTTGGCTGGAAGTTCTTCGGCCAATCGGACTGGAATCCGGTCGAGGATCAGTACGGCGAGCTGCCGTTTATGTACGGGACGATCGTGTCCTCACTGCTTGCGCTGGTAATCGCTGTGCCGCTGTCTCTCGGTGTGGCGGTCTTCATTACCGAGATGTGCCCGATCGGGCTGCGCGGGATTCTTTCTTTCACCACCGAACTTTTGGCCGCTATTCCCAGCGTGGTCTACGGACTTTGGGCAATCTTCGTTCTGGTGCCTGTGCTGCGCGAATATGTGCAGCCGTTTCTTGCCCAGACACTCGGCTGGACGGGCCTGTTCAGCGGACCGCCCTACGGCATCGGCATGTTAGCGGCGGGCGTGATTCTGGCGATCATGATCATTCCCATCATTTCGTCGATCACCCGCGAAGTGCTCACCGTCGTTCCGCAGCACCAGCGGGAAGCGGTTCTGGCGCTGGGTGCCACGCGCTGGGAAATGATCCGCATGGGTGTGCTGCGCAATGCGCGGGCGGGAATCGTGGGCGCCATCATTTTGGGCCTGGGCCGCGCCCTCGGAGAAACCATGGCGGTCACCATGGTGATCGGCAACCGTCCGGAGATTGCCAAATCGCTGTTTGCTCCCGGCTACACCATGGCCAGCGTACTCGCCAACGAATTCACCGAAGCGACCGGCGATCTGTATCTTTCGGCGTTGATCGAGATTGGTTTGGCGCTGTTCTTTGTCACCATTGTGGTCAACGCGCTGGCGCGGTTCATGGTGTGGAGCGTTACGCGAGGCCAACCGGCAAGAAGCATTGCCTGAGATGAAATGCCTGATACGAACTCCAATACGATGGCATTCAGCGTTCCGCCCATCAGCTTGCGGCGGCGTGTGATGGACCACGCCATGACCGGCGTCTCCGTGCTGACGGTCCTCCTCGTGCTTTTGCCGCTCTTCGCCATCTTCGCCTATCTGGTTTACAAAGGAATCGGCTCCATCAATCTTGCCTTCCTGACCCAGACGCCAAAGCCGGTGGGCGAACCCGGCGGCGGCATGGCGAACGCCATCGTGGGATCGATGGTCATTCTTTCCATCGCCAGTCTGCTCGGCGTTCCGCTCGGAATCGGCGCCGGCATCTTTCTCTCCGAGTACGGCCGCAACCGCTATGGCGATATCGTGCGCTTTGTCTCCGATGTCCTGAACGGCGTGCCCTCGATCGTGATCGGCATTGTGGCCTACGGGCTCGTCGTGATGCGCCAGAAACACTTCTCGGCGCTGGCTGGTGGCGTGGCGCTGGCCATCATGATGATTCCGACCATCGCGCGCACCACGGAGCAGATGCTGCTGCTGGTGCCACAGGCCATCCGCGAAGCCGCTTACGGTCTCGGCGTTTCCCGCTGGCGCACCACGCTCTCGATTACGCTGCGCACGGCCACCTCCGGAGTCATCACCGGCGTCATGCTGGCCTTCGCCCGCGTTGCCGGTGAAACCGCGCCCCTGCTCTTCACCGCCTTTGGAAACCAGTTCTGGAATTGGAAGACAGACCAGCCAACCGCCGCCCTGTCGCTGCAAATCTTCACCTATGCCATCTCGCCTTTCGATGAGTGGCACCGGCAAGCATGGGCGGGAGCGCTGGTTTTGATTATCCTAATCGTAGGCGCGGTAGCCGCGGTTCGCATCGCAGTGAAGCACGGAACGTTAGCAGGAGCATAACAGCTCATGCCGCGTGTACGATTTGTATCAGGGTATGCCTTCAGGCATACCGCAAGTCGCGCTAGAAGAGCGCCTTTAGGCGCTGGCGTGGAGCGCTGGAATCCCGCCCCTAAAGGGACGTCTAATTTCGAAGAAGTTATGGCATCGCTAACCCGATGCCCTGATACGGATCTCACTTGCACCGCGGGCTGCTAACCAGAGCGGGAGCTTAAGGATCTATGGGCGTAGGAATCACAGTCGAGCACCTGAATGCGTTTTACGCCAAAACTCAGGCGTTGTTCGACATCAACATCACCGTGCTCGCCAACCACGCGACCGCGCTCATCGGCCCGTCGGGCTGCGGGAAATCGACGTTCATTCGCTGTCTCAACCGCATGCACGAAACCATTCCCGAGGCGCGGGTCGAGGGCAAGGTGCTCATCGGCGACCTTAGCGTTTATAACGGAACCTCGGCCACCCAACTGCGCCGCCGCGTGGGCATGGTGTTTCAAAAGCCGAATCCCTTCCCGACCATGTCCATCTACGACAACGTTGCCGCCGGTCTCAAACTCAACGGCTTTCGCAACCGCAAACAACTGGACGAGGTAGTCCAGAAATCTCTGCACGCCTCCGCGCTGTGGGACGAAGTAAAAGATCATCTCCACAAGAAGTCCGGCGCCAGCCTCTCCGGCGGACAGCAGCAGCGCCTCTGCATCGCCCGCGCTCTCGCCGTGCAACCGGAAGTTCTGCTCATGGATGAACCCTGCTCGGCCCTCGACCCGATCTCCACCGGCAAAATCGAAGAGCTGATTTTTCAATTAAAAGAGCAATACACGATCGTGATTGTGACGCATAATATGCAGCAGGCGGCCCGCGTGGCCGAGTTCACCGGCTTTTTCTTGCTGGGAAAGATGATCGAGTTCGATAAAACGGAAAAGATATTCACCAATCCTTCCGACAAACGGACGGAAGACTACGTCACCGGCAGATTCGGATAGTAATTGAGGTCAGAGGTGAGAGGTCAGATTGCAGAGGTTAAATCCCGGGACTACCGTTTGTGCGATGGCTTTTCACCTCTGCAATCTGACCTCTAACCTCTGACCTTACGAGAAAGGTTCGGATAATGCGTACGCGCTTTCAGCAGCAGATGGAGGACCTCCGCGAGAAACTGCTCCGCATGGGCGGTCTCGCGGAACTGGCGGTGGATCGCGCCACCCAGGCATACACCGAACGCGATCTCACCCGCTGCCGCTTGGTCCTCGAAAACGAGAGCCTGATCAACGCGGCCGAGCGCGAGATCGATGAACTCGCCTTCGACATCCTCGCTACACAGCAGCCGGCGGCCACGGATCTGCGCTTCATTCTCGCGGTTACCAAGATCAACGCCGACCTCGAGCGCGTGGGCGATCAGGCTGTCAACATCGCCGAGCGCGTCATGGACCTGATGGACTTGCCAGCCGTCGAGTTGCCGGTCGATATCGCTCGCATGGCCACTGCCGTAAGCGCCATGGTGCGGCGCGCGCTGGAGTCGTTCGTGGAAGGCAAAGCCGAACTAGCCCAAGCCGTCTTGGAAATGGATCACGTCGTCGACCGGATGCGCGACGAAGCTTTTATCATGCTCGTGCGTAAGATGAACGAAGAGCCGCAAGTGACTCAACAAGCGCTAGATGCACTCCTGGTGGCACGCAATCTAGAACGCGTAGCGGACCACGCCACCAACATTTCCGAGGACGTAATTTTCTGGGTTCTGGGAGCCGATGTCCGTCATCATGCGCAAGCAGCCTCCGCCGCTCCACGCCCAGAAAGACGCGAACAATAAACAGATCGTGTGGGGACGTGCGCCTCGCCCGTCCAAGCTTGCGTAGGGACGGCCGCCCTCGGCCGTCCAAGCCGAGCGTAGCTCGGCAGTTGCCAGGAGCGCCAGCAACTAAGGATTCGCCCTGGTCGTCGCGCCGCCGAACCCTTCGCCACACATCCGGCCTGCGATACACTGTTCGTCCATGAGCCAGAAGATCCGCGTTCTTGCCACCTGCGACATCGGAGAAGCCCTCAACATTCTTGACCACAAACGATACGACCTCGAAGTCTATCCCAATCCCGAAGCTCCCCCGAAAAGCTTGATCGTAGAAAAGGTGAAGTCCGGCGTGGATGGCCTGATCACCACGCTGCGCGATTCGATCGATGCCGAGGTCTTCGCCGCCGGAGAAGGCACGCTAAAAGTCGTAGCACAATACGCTGTCGGCTTTGACAACATCAACCGCGCCGATGCCAATAAATACAAAATCCCGTTCACGAATACCGCCGACGTCCTGACCGAAGCGACCGCCGAGTTTGCCTTCTTCCTGATGGGCGCGCTCGCCCGCAAACTCTGGCCCGCCGAACATCTGACCCGCGAAAATCGCTGGGGCTACTGGCACCCGTACCTGCCCTTTCTGGGCGACGAAGTCACCGGAAAAACGGTAGCCGTAATCGGCACCGGACGCATCGGCCAGGCCTTCATCAAAAAGTGCGCGGGATTCGATATGAACATCCTGTGCTTCGATCCCGCGTATGAAAACCACGAATACATCAAGGCCATCCAGGAAGTGAAAGACCTGCGCTTCAAGCGCGGCATCAGCCGCGAGCGAGCTACCATTCGCTACACCACATTGCACGAAGCGTTGAGCACCGCCGATTTCATCAGTCTGCACGTTCCTCTGCTGCGCGAGGGCGAAAGCGCCACGCCAACCTATCACCTGATCAACGAAACCACGCTGCGCATGATGAAACCCACTGCCCTGGTCGTGAACACGTCGCGTGGTCCGGTGGTGGACGAAGTGGCCCTGGCGCGAGCCTTGCGCGAGAACTGGATCGCAGGCGCCGCTCTCGATGTGTACGCGACCGAGCCTCTCCCCGCCGATTCTCTGCTGCGCGATCCCGCCATCGCCGACCGCTGCCGCCTCACGCCCCACTTCGCCAGTGCCGCGCGCATCACGCGCTTGTCATCCGATCCCAATAAAGGCATGGCCGGCCGCTGCGTGCAAGGACTGATCGACGTGCTGGAAGGGAACTACGGAGGCGACATCACCAAGATGCCCTACGTGGTAAACAAAGAAGCGTTCGCGAAGATTGTGTAGGGACGGGCGCCCTCGCCCGTCCAGGCGGAGCGAAGCTCCGCAGGCTCTCTCCGGCAGACGCGAAGATGCCAGCGACGCCAGTCAAAATCTCGTCGGCATCCGACCGCAACCGGCTTTTCCGCCATTCATTCCTCTTGCCGGAACAAGGCCAGAAGATCACGGCCTCCATATACTACGCGCTCGATCCTGACGCACTTCGCCATGATACGAAACAAAATCACATACCTTCCCACAATTGCCATGCGCGCGCCCTTGCCGATTTCGGGCCGCAACTGGTAGAGCAGAGGGTTCTGTCCAATCGTATGAATTTGCGCACCTATCTCTCGGATAAATCTCGCCGCCCGCGTGAGATTGTCTTGCGCGATGTAGTCGGCGATAGCGTCAATGTCGCCTTCAACAAATCTGGAGAATTCGACCCGCATTATTTGGCCGCTTTTGCCAAAGCCCGGTACTTCCGCTCCAGACGATCCAGTACGCTTTTGACCGGAACCCCGGGGGTCTTATCTTCCATAGCTTGCCGCCAAACCCGGCGCAGTTCGTCGATGCCCTGCTGCCGCATGCTGCGCTTCTGCGTCCAGTCCCGGAGCGCATCGCGCACCACCTCGCTGCTGGAGGCGTACTCTCCCGTCTCGACAGCTTGGCGCAAAACGGCGACCATCTCAGGCGGCAATGCGATGCTGATCTTCTCGACATTGGGCATAGGCTTAACTCCCGGCTACGGTAGGAATAATTCATACCATAAAATATTCTGGCCATAAAGGCAAGTCGGGGGCCAAAGGCATGTTTGTGTAGGGACGGGCGCCCTCGCCCGTCCAAGCGGAGCGAAGCTCCGCAGGCTCTCTCCGGCGGACGCGAAGATGTCGTCGACGCTGTCCTCAGCGATGAACTCCCAGATGCTGGTGATATCCGACCCTGCGCCAGGGTGGAGCTCAAAGCCCTCGTCGGCATCGTGTTCTTGTCGCCGCGCGCTCTCACCTGCTACTCTCGCCATTCACTCAGCCATGTTCTCCCACCGCACAAGCTGGCGGCGCAGCCCGAATGCTCTAACGCGCGCGATCGAAGAAGCGCACGCGTCGGGACAGCAACTTCTAGACCTCACGATCTCGAACCCAACGGAAGCCGGCGTCCGCCCAGACACTGAGATCGTGCTAGCCGCGCTGGCGAATCCCGAAGCGATGCATTACGACCCGCAGCCCCGCGGACTGCTCGAAGCGCGCCAAGCCGTGTGCCGCTACTACCGCGAGTCGCACGAGGTTTTCGATCTCGATCCCGAGCGCCTGATTCTGACCACCAGCACCAGCGAAGCCTACTCGTATATTTTCCGTCTGCTCGCGAATCCCGGCGAAGAGATCCTAGTACCCAAACCAAGCTACCCCCTGTTCGAGTTTCTCGCCGATCTAGCCGACGTCAAGCTAGTTCCCTATCCCCTCCTCTACGATCACGGATGGCAAATCGATTTCGATTCGCTCTACAAAGCAGCAACCGCGAGGTCGCGCGCCGTGATCCTCGTCCATCCCAACAACCCAACCGGCTCCTACGCGTCGGCTGCGGAAACCTCGGCGCTCAACGCCTTCTGCCGCGACTACGGTCTGGCTCTGATTGTGGACGAAGTTTTTCTCGATTATTCGCACGACGGCGCAATGCGCAGCAGTTTCGTGACCAACGCCGACGCGCTCACCTTCACGCTCAGCGGAGTTTCCAAGATTGCCGCTCTCCCGCAGATGAAGCTGGCATGGGTAGCCACCAGCGGTCCGGAAGAAATGGTCGCGGAAGCAGGCGCGCGCCTCGAAATCATCGCCGACACCTATCTCTCCATGAACGCTCCCATCCAGCTTGCCGCCCCTGTGCTGCTCGATCAGCGCAAACAGATCCAGCCCATTCTTCTGGACCGAGTGCGCATGAATCTCGCGGAACTCGATGCCCAACTCGCCCGCCATCCCTCGTGCGCAAGATTGCAAGTCGAAGGCGGATGGTACGTGGTTGTGCGCGTCCCAGTGCTTGAGAGTGACGAAGATCTAGCCATCGATCTCCTGCGCAAGATGAGTGTCATCGTGCACCCGGGCCACTTCTACGATTTTCCAAACGAAGGCCGTCTCGTGCTGAGCCTGATCGCCGAATCGGCCAATTTTCGCGAAGGCGTCGCGCGCCTGCTCCGGGTGGTGGAGTAACGGGCGCCTCGCGAGCCTGCCCTGTTTTGCCGAAGCCCCGAGCGAAGCCGAGGGGGGAAGTCGAAGGGTTCCGCCGGCCGGGGACGCCCGGCTCTCCATCGGCGATTTCTTGTCAACCAACCATCGATCCCTGACTAAAATCAATGTTTTCCCCTGTGTTCCCCCGTGCTCCCTGTGGTGAAGAATTCCCCCCTTCCCACCGGGTGTACAATTCTCTTGTAAGGACCGCCGCTTCACGGGGATCTACCCCAGCGTTCGAGGCTAGAAGATGAACGTTCACGTCAGTTACAAGGTCCACAAAACTCCCGACATCGAAAAAGAAATCAGCCACCAGATCGAGAAGATCCAGAAGCGCCTACAGGTCTTCCGGCCCGATTTGCTCGATCTGAAAGCGGTTATTGAGGAGAATTCAGCGCGCGAGGGAACGATCGTCTCGTTGAATCTGCACTTGCCATCGGGACAACTGAGCGCCCAGGCGAAAGCTCCCAGCCCAACCGCGGCCATCAAAGCTGCCTTTGACGAACTCATCCAGCAGATCGGCCGACATAAGGATCTGCTCCGCTCCAGCCATAAATGGCGTCGCTGGCGCGGAGGGCCCCAGGAATCTCCCGAACCCGGCATTCCCTTCGAGCAGACGCTGGCAGCGGTCGTGCCGCCCACCATCTCCGCCGACGACATCGGCTCCTATGTGAATGCGAATCTCTCCCGGCTCGAACGCTTCGTGGACCGCGAACTCTATTTCCGCCGCGCCGACGAGGAGATTCTTGAGGACGGCCTCTCCACCCCCGAGGTCGTGAACGAAGTCATCGCCCGAGCTCTCGGCGACCACGACCGTCCGGAAAAATTGTCGCTCGAACCCTGGCTTTACCGCCTTGCCCTGCAAGCCATGAACGAGATGACGGCGCGCCTCCACGAACTGGAGTCTCCCGTCCATCTCGAAGACAGTCGCCGCCGGCAAAATGTCGAAGCCTCCGACGAGCCCGGTCTCCAGTTCCATCAGCCCGACGAGGGTTGGACGCGCGAAAGCGCCATCCCCGATCGCCGCGTGTCCACTCCTGAACAGGCTGCCTACTCCGACGAAATGATCGCCTTGGTGGAGGCCGCACTCCGCGGCGTCGACCGCACTGACCGCGAAACTTTCCTGCTCTATGGTATAGAGGGCTTTTCCCTCGTCGAAATTGCCGCCATCACCGGTTTGCATCCGGAGGCCGTGCGCGAGTCCGTTCAGCGGGCCCGCGACTGCGTTCGCAACGCGCCTTCCATAGCTAGTGAATTCCACCAGCCACTCTTAGTCAAAAATCGAATCTAAATATACAAGGAGCGTCACGATGATGACCCTAGACGAAATCCGTGAGTTGGCGACTTTTCAGGCGGACGAAACCAAAGGGGCGTGCGCCCTGAGTTTTTACTTCCAACCCGATCCTCCGCAGGATCGTTCCCATCGCCGCGAGGCGATCGTCGCCAAGGATGTCGTGAAGCAGGCCCTGAAAAGTGCTGCCGCGACCGGTAACAACGGATCGCTTCATGCCGACCTAGATCGCGTGCTCGATCTGGCCACCAACCTGCGCGGCCATGCCCGGGGAAGAGCGGTCTTCGCTTGCTCCGCTCAGAATTTTTGGAAGGAGTACGAACTGCCCCCGCATCTCGTGTCTACCCAGATTTATCTCCAGCCGCGCTTTCAGTTGAAACCGCTGGCCGCTTTGCTGGGAGCCCAGCCCGCGCTCTCGGTTGCCATGGTCGACCGCCAGCGCGCCCGTTTCTTCGATCTTCGCCTCGACGACCTGCGCGAGCGCGGAGCCATTGTCCACATGCTCTCGCGCAACGCCTCAAGCCAAGGCTACAACGGCTACGAAGGCGGCCATGCCGAACGCCGCGTCTCCGAGGAAGCGCTGCAGCACTTCAAGGCCGTTTCCGAACGGCTGCGGACCGACTTCGAGAAGGGTATCTGGGAGCGGCTCATCGTCGGTTGCCAGGATGCCAACTGGTCCGAGTTCGAGTCCCACCTTCATCCTTACGTCAAACAGCGCCTGATCGGCCGGTTCTCAGCCGACGTAGCCAGCGTCTCGAATGAAGAGATTCGCGATCACGCCGGTGCTCTCCTCAATCAATGGATCGCTAAACGCGCCTCTACCAAAGTCAGCGAGGCGCTGGATTTCGCCAAGTCCGACGGTCGTGGTGTCACCGGCCTCCGCCGCGTCCTGCAAGCATTGGAAGCCGGGGAAGTGCAGACCATCTTCCTCACCGAAAACTATTCGGCTCGAGCCGTCGAGTGCCCGCACTGCGGTCACCTCGACGCCCACTTGGTCCCGTCGTGCGTGGCTTGCGGAAAGCCCACGCGCGAACTCACCGACGTCTGCGATGCCATCATCCCGATCGCCATCCGCCGCGACATAGAATTGTTCTATCTCAAGGAGCACACCGATCTGAATCGCGCCGGCAATATCGCGGCACTCCTGCGCTTCCGCTCCGACCAGACAACAGGACAGATCGCGACGGCGTCGTAGGACGCGGGCTTCTAGAGCTGGTGTGGTGACGGGGCTTTGCCCCGTCCAAGGCCGGGTAGCCCGCACTGCAGTTTTGGTCTCCTCTTGCAATAACACAACTGTGGGTGCCCCGTCCTTGCGTTCTTTGCAAGGGCGGGACGCGATGCCGCCAAGGGCGGGACGCGATGCCGCCGACACGACATGTGTTCGTCCCATTGTGTGAATATTCCAACCCCCACCCTTCGCAAAGTGCGTGGAGAATGGGGCACACGCCGCGCCAGTTCGTGCCAGCGAGGTCAAAAGCCCGGCCCACCCGCCTAAAGCGCTACTGTTTCACGCTGTCGAGCAACTTCTTCTCCGCATCGCTCGGCGGCTCATGCCTGCCGCCGAGATACTTCGCCAGGAACTCTTCCGCCGCGGCATTGAAGGCCATATTGTTTTCGGGTCGGGCGAAGCCGTGCCCTTCGTCAGGGAAGACGAAGTATTCGACCGGCTTGTTGTTCTTGCGCATGGCGGCGACAATCTGGTCGCTTTCCGCCTTGTTGACGCGCGGGTCGTTCGCCCCCTGCCCGATCAGCAAAGGTGCCTTGATCTGGTCGGCTTTGAAAAGCGGCGATTGCGATTTCAGAAATTCTTCATTGTCTCCCATGCGTTTGTGAAAGATGGAGACCATCGTGGACCAATAGGGCGGAATCGTCTTCAGCAGGGTGTTGAGGTTCGAAGGGCCAACGATGTCAACGCCGCAAGCGAAGGCATCGGGCGCAAAGGCGACGCCGGCGAGAGTGGCGTAACCGCCGTAGCTGCCGCCCATGATGCAGACTTTGGAAGGATCGGCTATGCCTTGCTTCACCGCCCAGTCTTTGCCGTCGAGCAGATCGGTGCGCATGGTCCCGGCCCATTGCCGATCGCCCGCGTTAAGGTACTGCTTACCATAGCCAGTGGAAGCTCGGAAATTCGGCTGGAGGACCGCATAGCCGCGATTGGCGAGCCACTGCGCGTAGGGATCATATCCCCACAGGTCGCGTCCCCAAGGACCGCCGTGCGTGAAAATGACCATGGACAGGTTCTTCGGCGCGACTCCCGCCGGAGTCGTGACATATCCGTAGATCGTCATGCCATCGCGGGCCTTGTACTGGATCGGTTTCACTTTCGCCAGTTTGAAGTTTTCAAGCGCCGGCCGATTGCTGAACAGCACGGTTGCCGTCCGACTGGCGCGGTCGTAGAGGTAGTAGTAGATAGGAGCGTCGTCCCCCTGAAACGCCACCACCCACTTGTCATCGGCCAGGTCGCGGCTAATGTTACTGATGTCGGCATCGCGCACTTTCTTGAGGGCGTCGAAATCAGGCTGTAGCGAAGGATCGAGAATCTGGAAATCACGGCGCTCGCGCAGGAATACCACCGCCTGGAGTTTGTTGGTTCGCGGATGCGAGACTGTAAACGAGACGTCGAATTGCGGGTCTTCAGCAATGACCGTGCTCTTGCCGGTAGCAACGTCGACCGAAAGGAGACGGGCAGCGTTGGCATCCAGCGAGGTCATGATCAACAAAGCCTTGTTGTCCGCAGAAAAGTTGTCGATGTTGCCCAAGGTCTCTTCCGGGCCCCACTTCATCAACTCGCGCCAGGGCGATTTAGCATTGTCCCGCACCCGGATCACGGTGCCCCCATCGGGAGTAGTCACCTGCGCCGCCCGAACCTGTAGATCGTGATCGGGCTGATAACCGGAGACATCGCCCGGGTTTTCCGTATCGAGAGTCAGTTCGCCGGTCTCGAGATTCACCCGATAGATGTCGAAAAGCTTGGCATCGCGCTTGTTTAACTGAATGAGGGCAGTCTCCGGATGGGCAGGCTCAAGCGCGACGATGTCGGCGCGCACTTTCTCGAAAGGAGTAAGGTCGCGTGTCTGTCTGGTGGCGATGTTGGTCTGATAGACGCGCCAGTTCTCATCGCCATTCTGATCCTGGGCATAGAGGATGTTCTTCGAGTCGTACTGCCAAAACAGATTTCGGATGCCGCGCTTGCGGTCGTTAGTAATGGCGCGATCGTCAGTTTTCCCCAGAGTGCGTACCCAGATATTGAGCACGCCCTGATCGGGGGCAAGATAGGCAAGCATGGAGCCGTCCGGCGAAATCTGTGGTGAAGAGCGTTCAGGATTGCCAAACAAAACGCTGCGCGGAATCAATTGCGTCTGGGTTTGGGCAAATGCCCCAAGGGCGAGCAAAAGAAAAACAGCAAAGCGTGCGCAACGGAAACGGCTCAAGGCACTCATGAAATGACCTCCGCAGTCGGCAGAATTGTACGTGAGCACAGATACGATGAACAACTGGGTTTGGTTCCGTGAAATCTTCACTCCAAATTCATATAGGGTGGTGGAATCCAGCAGTCTGAGCGAAAATCAGATCATGATCCACAAGATCCTGCCCGTAGGCCCGCTGCAATGCAACTGCTCCATCATCGGCGATGAGACCACGCACCAAGCCATGGTCATCGATCCTGGCGATGACATTGAAGACGTTCTCGCCATCGTCCGCCAGCACAAGTTGGAAGTGAAGCAGATCGTCATCACCCACGCCCACATCGATCACGTGGGCGGAGCCATGAAGTTGCGCGCACTGACGGGCGCGCCAATCCTGCTCAACCAGAATGACTACGCGCTGCTGAAAATGCTCGACGTGCAGGCCTCCTGGCTCGGCATGGCCGCGCCGGGCGCGGTTGCCGTCGAAGCGAGCATCGCAGACGGCGAATCGTTGCGGACGGGTAACCTCACAGCGAACGTTCTCCACACTCCCGGCCACACCGAGGGCAGCGTCTGTCTATATTTTCCCGCGCAAAAATTACTGATCGCCGGCGACACCCTGTTCGCCCGCAGCATCGGACGCACCGATCTCCCCGGAGGATCCTTCGAGAAAATCATGCGCTCCCTGCACGATCGCGTCCTCACCCTGCCCGACGATACCGTCGTCATTCCAGGCCACGGCCCCCGAACCACCATAGGCGAAGAAAGGGAAGAGAATCCCTTCTTGGTAGGGTGACCGCGTGGCTAGTCATACGATGGAGCGACGGGCGGGGATGCCCGGCTCTCCGCCAGCAAATTATTTCTGTGTCGGCGCTTGGTTTTGCGGAACGGTCGGCGGTGCGGACGGCGCGACCGGAGTCGCTGGCTGCGACTTCGTCTGCCTCGCCTTCACTCCCGAAAGTACGGACGATGGCCCCGTTCGCCGCGCTGCAAAAATCGACAGCGTGATCGACGTCAGCATGAAGATGATTGCGGACCAAGTCGTCGCCCGGGAAAGAACCGAAGCCGCGCCCCGCGGACCGAACGCTGTCTGGCTGCCCTGACCGCCGAAAGCCGCGGCTAGGTCGCCGCTCTTTCCGCTCTGCAGCAACACGACCGCAATCAAAAAGAAACAAACGATAACATGAACCAATGTAATCAAAATCGTCATTGAAAACAAACTCCCCTTGAAGATGATGAAATATCTTCCTTGCCCAACAAGGAGTTTGACATCCGCCCTTCCCATCGGTCAAGGCCACCGGGGTTGACTCTTTGAGCGTGATCATGAGAACCGACGGTTATCGGCCTCATAAGTTAGTTGCTAATAGAAACTCCGATGCAGAACAGAAAAACTATGCGTTGGACGCGCGCTGGTTGGACCGCTAAGGTCAACTTGGTGGCATCGGAAGCGCACGGTCATCCGTTGCACGCACCAGGCGAGAAAGCGAGTAACCAAATCAGAAGCTGCTCCCAGGCACCTAGATTGAGCCGCTGCTGGCTCTGGGGATCGAGTTCGTCTCGGGCATTAAGGCGCGATTTACTTCTTCCGCATCAATAAGAGTCTCCGGCCGCACAACCCTGATTAAAGGACCGTGCGACGATGACGACGATCGCATGGCGTCACGAACAGTTGGGCGCGGTGAAGCCTGGCAGCCGCGGGGTTGCCAGGCTTCCGGTTGTCAGTAAGAATTAGATATTGGGAACTGGCCATCGCCGGCGATAGCGCCGCGTAGGTCTCTATCCGCCCAATTCGCTTTTCTATGTTGGATCTTGAATTCGCGGAGCTCTCCGATCCGGGTCGCGTACGCGCGGGGAACGAGGACTATGTTGGGCATGTAGTCCCCGGTTCGCCGGCGCGCGCCCGTTCGCATGGCTGGCTGTTTGCCCTGGCCGACGGCGTCGGCGGACAGCGCCAGGGAGAAGTGGCATCGCGGGCCGCCGTGCAGGAGGTGGTGGGGGGCTTCCAGCGCGCGAAAGAGACGGCACAACAGAAGGAACTGCTGAACCAACTGGTGCAAGCCGCCAATGCGCGCGTCTGCGAAACCGGAGCCCTCGCGGGCCCTTCTGGTGCCGGGATGGCCTCTACGATCGTAGTTTGCGGCGTGCGGTTCGATCGGGCCACCATCGCTTACGTTGGCGACTCCCGATGCTATCTGATCCGGACCGGCGATGCCAAGCCCATCACCCGCGATCACACCGTCGCCGCCGACCAGGAGCGCCTTGGCTTGGTCTCCGCCGAAGAGGCCGCCGAGTCTTCCGCCCGCCACGTTCTCAGCCGCTCCCTCGGGATGAACCTTTTCGTAAACGTCGATGTCGATGAGGTCCAACTGTTGGCCGGGGATGTACTGCTGCTCTGCTCCGACGGACTGCACGGCGCGGTCAGTGCGCCGGAGATGGCTCAGACCGTGGGCCGGCACCGGGACCTAAACGCCGCTGCCCGCGAGCTCGTCTCCAGCGCCAACGACAAGGACGGAAGCGACAACATTAGTATCCAGTTGATCCGCATTCGCAGCGTCGAACGCATGGGAATGTACCGGGGTCGCCCTTATAAACTGCGTTGATCGGGGAAGAAGGTTCTCTTCTACTCGCTGATGGCCCTGATTCCAATTGTGATTTTCGGCCTCCTGTTCTACGTAGCCTTCCACAGCTAGTCTAGATACGCTAAGAATTCGCCAACCGATTCTCACCGCGGAAGGAACTCATCGCCATGGATGTCAAACTCCGGATACGCTCCCGCACCTAGCTCGTACAGATCCATCCCCTGCAACTCGCCTTCCCGCTGCGCGCGTTGCGGATAGACACGATCCAGCAACCAGTTCAATCCATAGGACAGCGGCAAGACAAAGCCCAGCAGCGTTGCCATTCCCACCAACTGCGCCAGCCACTGCCCGCCTGATTTCCCTGGCGCGCTCGCATCGGTTAGCAGCGCTACCGCCAGCAACCCCCAGAGCCCGCCGACCGCATGCACGGAAATGGCGCCGCCGGGGTCGTCAATCGCAAGTTGGAATTCAAGCAAATCGGCAACCAGCGGAACCACGATGCCCGCAACCCCACCCACAATAATCGCGGCTGCTGGTTTCATGAACGCCGCCGCTGCACTGCTGGCCACCAACCCGGCTACCCACCCATTGGCACTCAGCGACGCGTCGGGCCGTCCAAACCGGGCGCGCGTCACCGCCACGGTCGTCAACCCGGAAGCCGCCGCGCATAATGTAGTATTGACGGCGATCAATACAACGCGCGCCGGCTCCACGCCCAAGAACAGAATCGCGCCGCCAGAGTTCAACCCCATCCATCCGATCCACGCGAACAGGCAGCCGACGAGAACCAGCACCGCGCTGTGTCCGGGAAGCGCGGCGGGCAGTCCTTCGGCGGAAAACTTTCCCCGCCGGGAGCGGAGAATCCAAGTGATCGATAGCGCGGTCAGTCCACCCGTTACTTGAATCGCGCCCGAACCCCCGCCGTCGAGGAAGCCCCGGCCGAGTCCGCAATTGACGCCGAGTTGCGCCAGCCATCCGCCGCCCCATGCCCAGTGTGCGAACAGCGGATAGGTGCAGCCGGCGAGCAGTGCAGTCGAGGCGCACGTCGCGCCTAGCCGCCAGCGGTCCGCGCCCGAACTGAGTGGAATCAGTCCCGCGAGCCCCACGCTGAAGAGCTGCAGCAATACCACCAGCGCCGCCGGAGAAAGGTCGAGCCGCAGCCCGCGCAGGAAGAACGGTTCCGCCGCAATCCATCCCCACGCTTTTCCTCCGGCGATGAGAACGTGTTCCGGCTGGCCGGCCACTCCTTGCCACGCGAAACCGACGATCACATACACAATGGCCGCTACTGCCGTCACGCAGAGCGCCGCCAGCATGGCGTGAGCTGCGCTGCGCGCTCGCCCCAGGCCGCAGTTGATCAGCGCCAGCCCGACGCCCGCGAACGGTACAAGAAGGATGAGGAGAAAGCAGAGCAGCGCTGAGACTTCCGAGAGCGAGACAAGAGAAGGAGCCACGAAGAGGGTCACTCTCCTTCCGCTTCCAGCACAAGATGAGAACGGACCGCGAGCGCGAGGCCGAGCAACTCCACCGCCATGCCGGCGAGCGCGAACGCGGTGCGCGGGCCCGCCGGAGGCAGCAAGGCAAGGGCGCAAACCACAATCGCCCATCCTGCAACCAGCAATAAGAAACCGGCGAGCTTCATACCCTTCCGTCCCTCGAACTGTTGCGCTCTGGGATTATCATCCAGGAACGATCCGCCTCCACCAGCGAGGCTAATGCGCCATAGTCGCACCGTCCAATCGAAATTTCTTATTGTACCTAGAAACGGAAAGGACCCGACAAAGCCACCTTTCCTGATAGGATGGCGGGACACCTGCGGCCTATGAGAGACCTACTCAATCACATCGTTGCGCACCGCAGTGGTGCGCTCTTCCTTCTGGCGATCGCCGCGTTCCTGGAAGCTTACGGCGACTCTTGCTTTCAGTCCGCGCTCTATCGTGCCTCCGGGATGAGCCGCGCTTTCGCCTTTGTGGGGGGAGCGGTGTCGCTCGCCGCTTATGGACTGGTCGTCAACGCCCCACGCTGGGAGTTCGGCAAACTGCTAGGCGTCTACGTCGTGCTTTTCTTCCTGCTGGCACAGATCGTAGCCCGCGTAAGATTCGGCCAGGCCCCCACACTCCCCATTCTGATCGGCGGCGCACTCATCGTCGCTGGGGGCGTAACCATCTCGTTGAGTGGATAGTGGCCGGTGGCAAAATTGGTGCGGAAGGGGGGATTTGAACCCCCACGCCTTTCGGCGCCACCCCCTCAAGATGGTGTGTCTGCCAGTTCCACCACTTCCGCTTTAAAATCAATCTCTTGCAGACCGTTTGAGGGAACATCGCAGTCTGCATGGCACACGCCGGAAGTACTGCAGCCGGCATCGTGCTTCCTAAGTCTTTATACACGGTCGAACGAGGCGGTTCAAGTTCGCTGGTGCCGGCTGCGACCATAAACTGCCAACCGGCGACCCGCCCAGAATTGTACGTACAGTGTTCCACGTGGAACATGACAAATGTGTGCGTACAATGGTTACATATTCAGAGGCGGTTCGGGGCATGACTCGGGCGCACAAAAAGCGAAGCTATGGGGCTCGTCCGGTGTTCTTTAGAGACCGTTGGTCATACCAAATGAGCGATCCGCCCGCCCAAGTCATTGATAATGCACAGGGTCGTTTGTGGCAAAAGAGGCACAGTAGTGTACTATTTACACTGTGATTATTGCAGATGAAGATCCGACCCCGGTCGCGTAGGGCGGAGTCGAGCGGTGTCGGCTGTTCGGGAGGCCACCCTTCGGCTATCGCTCAGGGCAAGCTTTCTCAAAAAGCGTGAGAAGTGGCGCACCCCCAGTTGTTTCGGTCGACGTTCAAAGACCAACTCGCGGTATACTTCCGCGTAATGTGGCCCATCCGCCTCTGTCTATTGCTGGTTGTCTTCAGTGGCTTTGTTTCAGCCCAAGCAATCGCGCAATCCTCAGCACTGGCCTATCCCGGGGCTGATTGGGAAAGGACCAAGCCCGAGTCAGAAGGCTACTCCAGTGCCAGACTGGAAGCGCTGCGCACCTGGCTCAAAAGCCAGCACACGACTGCGATGCTTATCTCGGTACATGGCAAGGTCATCTTCGAATACGGCGACCTGCAGCGGGTGAGCATTGTGGCGTCCGTGCGGAAGAGCATACTCGCCATGCTTTACGGGAACTATGTCTTTGATGGGACGATTGATCTCAGCAAAACGGTGAAGGAACTCGGACTGGACGACGTGCAGAAGTTCCTTCCCATCGAGAAGAACGCCACGCTGGAGCAACTCCTGACAGCCCGCTCTGGGATTTATATTCCCTCCAGTAACGAGAATCTCGACGCCAACGCTCCGCGACGGGGATCTCAACGTCCGGGTTCCTACTTTTTCTATAACAACTGGGACTTCAACGCGGCCGGCACCGCCTTCGAGAAGCTTACCAAGAAGGACATCTACGATGCCCTCGAGTCGGAACTGGCCAAGCCCATCGGGATGCAAGAATTCGACCGGTCCCGGCAGAAAAAGATCTCCGCGATGCCAGCTTCGGTGCACCCGGAATATGCCATGTATCTCTCCACGCGAGACATGGCACGGCTCGGGGTGCTCATGCTGCGCGAGTGCAGTTGGAAGGGCAAACAACTGGAGCCCAGAGACTGGTGCAGGTACATCACCAGGGTTATCACTCCCTTCCATGAGATGAATCCACCCGGCTTGCGGGCGTTAGGACGAGCGGACCGTTGGGGTTACGGCGCGCTCTGGTGGGTATGGGACGCGCCCGTGTGGCCGGGGAACGAGTATGGCAGCCCGTTCCAAGGAGCTTACAGTGCGATGGGGGCTGGCGGTCAATACATCACCGTGCTTCCTGGGCTCTACATGGTCATTGCTCACAAGGTCGACATCGATCAAGACCGGAAAGCAGAGGTCACCAATCTGGAGTATGACGCCATCCTGCAAATGGTCATCGCCTCTGCGTGTTCGGGCACTTGTAAATAGCATCACTTCAACGTGGCTCCGAGTACCCTGCTGTCAGGAAACGGCTAGAGCTGGTTTCATAAATGCCTTTTCGGCTATGGGAACGTTACCTCAGGAGCCAAGAGCCCGCATATTTCGCGGCCTTGATCGGTATGGCTGTGGGAACCGACATTGTTATGGAATCAAATTTCATTAGCTCACTATGACCCGAGAGTCAGCAGCACCCTCCTTAGCCGCCCCTGCCGCTGCGTGAGATGCAGGTAGAGCATTTCATCCGGTTTGGCTTTGGCGCGGATGACTTGGATGAGGTCTTCTTTTTCTTCTTGTGTCCACGCGCGCAATCCCGGCACCTGCGTCAGGACGAGCGCAAAGTTGTCGAAGGCTGCCTTCTCCAGCGGCGTCCACGAAGACGTGCTGACGCCGCCGCTTCTTACGCCATCGATTCTCCCATCATCGCTCCTCCCATCATCGCTCCTCACATCTAGGATTCGCTCCAGCGCACGCCTCGCGTGCTTGCGCATGCGGACGGCATCTCCGCCAAAATCTCGCGCCATCCGACGGTTGACTTGCAATCCTATGTTGCGTGTTGAGAATCGATCCCACGCCCCTGCTTCGCTTCCCGGCAGCTCGTTTTTTTGCACATCGTTTCTTGGTACATCGTAGAAGACGTGTCCCGCCGCCAGCCGCTTCAGCGTGCGGGCGGGTGTCCGGTATTTGGGATCGGCTGCGATTTTCTGCTCTTCACGCTCGACCAGCTTTTGCAGTTCTGGGCGGCCGGGGCGAAAGCCCAGCTTCCGGTAGAACCAGAACGCGCCCGATTCGATGGCTTCCTCGTTTTCATGGCCCAGTTGATACGGGTAGACCGAGATGCACGTCGTCCCCATTCGGTGACACAGGCAGCGCAGTACTTGCGCGTAGATCCATCCCGCTTCACCGCCTCGGAATGTGTAGAAGGTGTTGAAACCTACCTCCATCCACTCGCAGAGGCCGATGGCTTCTACGTAGTTGACGGGCACTCCATTCTTTAGCGTCAAGCCCGCGACATAGGCGCGCAGCGGGAGACGGCGGTGTGGCGGCAGGTTCCAGAGATAGATGGAAACGCCGCGGCCGGCTTCGTGGCGGCCAAGATCGGCCCGCACCTCGGCTCGCACCACCGACGCCGGATCGCCCAGCGTCGTGCCGTAAAGCTCGCGGTAGCGCACCAGCATGACCTCGCGGATCATGTCCATGATCTTGTCGCCCTGCTGCCGCGAAAGCTTCGTCAGGTGCGGTGGGCGTCTCGCCAACTCGTTGGCCAGCGACACTTGGCTTCGGCTGATGAGCGGTTCGTTGTGGTAGAAAACGCTTCGAACCGGCTTCCAGTTTCGCGTTCGCGTGATGACGGAGTTTCCGAGATTCCAACGCAGGGGGACGCGCAGCGATTCGTAGAGTTCAGCTTTCTGCTGCACGGGCAGCTGCAATTGCTCGAAGCGTTTAATCAGCCATGCCGCGCTCGCGTTCTTTTTTCCTGCGGCCGTCTCCAGCCATCGGCGCCAGGGTGTGTCGGCCTCTACATACGCGTCGTCCTCGAGCAAGGGCATGAAGCGTGGGCCGGTGGTGCCTAGCTCCCGTCCTGGATCGTAATTTTCCCAGGCGATCTCGACTTTACCGGGCATGCGCTTGATTAGCCAGCTGGCTACGTCGAAGCTTAGCGTGTCTTCCATCTCGGTGCCGGCAATACCGGAGACTTCGATGGGCTCGAAGTCGTCCACGCCGGCGCCAGCTTTGCGCAGTGCTTCCACTTTTTTGTGGAAGCTATTCAGAATGCGCTCGGTGACGCGCACTACACTTGGCGCTTGCGGGAAGGCGCGCAAGAAAAGTAGCGCTTCGTGGAAGCGGATTAGGGAAGCTGAATCGGGGAAGCGCGCGGTATTTAGCCGCTTCAGCAAATGCACTACGGTCGCGGCTTCGTGGCGTCCGAAGCGATAGCGGCTGGCTTCGAGTTCGGTGAGTTGGCGATCGAGAGCGGTGGCGCCCATGGCAGATTCCCACAAGGGTATATCATGCCTAGCCTGGCCAGCGTTACCTCCCTGATGACGGCGTAACGCCGCTGCGCCATTGGGTACTGGGCTAAAAGTGAGTGCTGACTATTTCCTCAAAACAATGGGAGTCTTGCGATGAGGTCTGCTACTGATGGTGGCTTGATTTGCTCGATGGACTTCCCCAAGCTGCTAATAGCATCCCTGAGGGCAAAGATTCCTTTCGCAATCAATCCCAAGCAGACGACACCGAGGACCGCACCCAGAGCAACCAGAAATTGAACCCACCACGGCATGTGAACCTCGCTGGACAGGTACGATTTAATCACAAGTCGGGCGGCGATTGAACGGCGGAGTTGAACTGTTCAGATCACGGACGACACAAAGGTTTATCGCATCGCCGCCCAGCCCTTCGACTCCGCTCGGGGCAGGCTCTTGCAAAGAACGCAAGGATGGGGCACCCACAGTTATGGTGGCGCAGGCGAGCATCGTTCAAAGGGCTTGGCCACCCGCCAACACAGGTCACAGGTGGAACGCCTTGATACTTCATCTTTGTGTCGGACGTGTAGGGGTCCTTCGACTGCGTGGCTGGTTCGCTTCGCGAACCAGCCACTTCGCTCAGGATGACAGAGTAGATTTATGTGCGAATTTACGGGCCTCCCCGACGCTTTACTTATACCGAAAATTTCGATTAGGACGCCGTCCGGCAGACGCGAAAAGCACGGGCGGCGCCCTCACCCACTCATTCGCACAGAACGCGAATGAGTGGGGCACCCGGTCCCATGCTATAATTTCAGTTCGCCTGAACGTGTTTACGTCGAGGCTGATCCTGTGATTTCCTCCGCGGGCGGATCCGTCATTCCGAGAATCAGCGCCTTTCGAGTATTCTAGAGATGAGGTAGAGCTATGTCCGGCCATTCGAAATGGGCAACCATCAAGCACAAGAAGGGCGCGCTTGACGCTAAGCGCGGCAAGATCTTTACCCGTCTCATCAAGGAGATCGCGATGGCGGCCAAGTCGGGGGGCGATCCCGACATGAACCCGCGGCTGCGGACGGCGATCCTGGCGGCGAAGAACGAGAACATGCCTGCCGACAACATCAAGCGCGCCATCCAGCGCGGCACGGGCGAGCTGCCGGGCGCGAACTATGAAGAATTTATTCTTGAGGGCTATGGGCCGGGCGGCGTGGCTTTGCTGGCGGAAATTTCTACCGACAACCGCAATCGCACGGTGAGCGAAATCCGGCACGTATTCGGGAAGAACAATGGCAACATGGCCGAAGCGGGCGCGGTCTCGTGGATGTTTCACAAGAAGGGCGACATCATCGTTCCCAAGTCGGCGGCCAAGGAAGACGACCTGATGAACATCATCCTCGAAGCGGGCGGTGAAGATTTGAAGGACGATGGCGAGACCTGGGAAATATTGACCGAGCCTTCGGCTTACGAGGGCGTGCTGGAGGCCGTGAAGAAGGCCGGCATTAAGCCCATCTCCTCGAGCGTGGGCATGATTCCACAGACCTACATCAAGCTGGAAGGGCAGCAGGCGGCGCAGATGATCCGGCTGATGGAAGCGCTCGAAGATTGCGACGATGTGCAGAACGTGCATGCCAACTTCGATATCGACCAGAAACTTCTAGAAGAGGTTGCGGGCTGAGAAGTCATCGGGTGATCGGGTGATCGGGTCATCTGAGTTCACAAACTGCTCCGGCGTTGACGTTCGATCTTGAATTTCGATCTTGAATTTCGATCACCCGATCACCCGATGGCCAGATGACCCGATGACTCGATGGTCTCCGCAAGTTTTCAACACCGCTGAGGAAAAGTTTGTGGAAAAGCGGGAACTTATTCTTGTAACCTTCTGTTAACGAATGCCTTCAACATTTTGCACTGCATCGGGTGCTAGCCGCATCGGACGGATTCGATCTTTCGATACTCAGTGAAGATACGTCTCGACAAGTTGCTCGTGGAGCGTGGCCTGACGACATCGCGCGAGCGCGCGCAGGCCCTCATCCTCGCCGGGAAAGTTCTGGTCAACGAGCAGAAGATCGCGAAGGCGGGCGCATTGATTGACTCCGGCTCATCGTCGGTGTTGCGCCTGCTGGGCGAAGATCTCCGCTATGTCAGCCGCGGCGGGCTCAAGTTGGAGAAGGCTCTCGAGCACTGGCGAATTGACCTTCATGGCAAAGTTTGTCTCGACGTCGGCGCTTCCACCGGGGGCTTCAGCGACTGCATGGTGCAGCACGGCGCGGCCAAGGTGATTGCCGTCGATACCGGGTATGGGCAGATGGATTTCGGCTTGCGCAATGACCCGCGCATTCAGCTTCTGGAGAGAACTAACGCCCGCTATCTCGAAGCCTCCGACATTGGCGAGGCGGTGGATTTCATTGCCATGGATGTTTCCTTCATCTCCGCTACGCTGGTGCTGCCGGCGGTGATTCGCGCCACTTTTTGCTCCAAGCTGCCTTCCAATCTGAAAACTAGTTCGAGTGCGCCCGCGGTATCGGAGTTCGTTCGCCAGATTGTAGTGCTGGTGAAACCGCAGTTTGAAGCGGGCAGGGAACTGGTGGGTAAAGGCGGAATCGTGCGCGATGAAGCGGCGCAGCGAGCGGCCGTGGCCAGGGTCGAAGCGGCGCTTTTGGAACTCGGATGCGCGCGCGCTGAATGGATCGAGTCTCCCATCCTCGGCGGCGAAGGGAATCGCGAATTCCTGCTGCACGCGGAGTTTTTGACGCCTGCCATCCGGTGATTCTGTACAATCGGAAGTCCGATGTCAGAAGAGATGTCAGAAGAGACGCCCGAGAACACGCCCTAAAGAGAAGTCTGAAGACATGTCCAAGTCTTTGCAAAGCACGAGCCGCCAGAAAACCGTTGCCATCATTTCGAAGCCGGGCCGTCCCGAGCTGTCGGAAGCGCTGCCGCCGCTTGAAAAATGGCTACGGCAGCACAACTACGCGGTGGTGGTGGATCAGGAAAGCGCAGTTTACTTTTCGGCGACCAACGTGATGCCGCGATGCGACTTGGCCGAGAGGTCGCCAGATCTGGCTCTGGTGCTGGGCGGCGATGGCACGCTGCTTTCGGCGGCGCGCGCGGTTGCGAAAACCGGAACCCTGATTCTCGGCGTTAACCTGGGCACGCTCGGATTCATGACCGAACTTGCGCTGGGTGATCTGTATCCCGCTCTGGAAGCGATTGGGAAAGAGCACTACATCGTGGACAGCCGGTCGATGCTGAGTGGCTCGCTGATGCGGGGCGGCAAGACCCTGGCCACACACGCCGCCTTGAACGAGGTGGTGGTGAGCAAGAGCGCCATCGCGCGCTTGAATCACTTCGAGCTTTTCGTGGACGCGGAGTTCGTCTCCAGCTACCGAGCCGATGCACTCATCATCGCCACGCCGACCGGTTCTACCGCTTATTCTCTTGGAGCGGGAGGGCCGATTCTCAACCCGGATGTGGATGCCTTCCTCATTACGCCCGTCTCGCCTCACGGATTGACGCACCGTCCGGTGGTGGTGCGCGATACGGTCGAGATTGAAATCCGCGTCAAGACCGGGAAAGAGGAAGCCTATCTGAGTTTCGATGGACAGGTCGGCTTGCCAGCGCGAGTGGGCGATGTCGTGCGGTGCGTTAAGGCGGAACATTCGGCCCGGCTGCTGCGCTTTCAGAAAACATTTTTCGAAGTGCTCGCCACCAAGCTCAAGTGGGGAGAACGCTGAGGGCATTTCGGGAGCCGGGTGCCCCACACATTCGCGTCTTTTGCGAATGTGTGGGCGAGGGTCGCGCGACGGTTGCGGCCGAATGTTGATGTTATGCGCGAAGCCCACTCATCGCAAAGTGCGCGATGAGTGGGGCACCCGGCCGCTAACCTAAGGCAGGATCCCTTCCGGGCCGGTAATCCGGACGCGACGGCGCCGGGGCGAAAGCGCGTGATTCCGCTGGACAGTTGACAAACTACTGATATCCCGTAGTATCATGAAACTGGAATTTGAATGGCACAACGCCAAAGCCGAAGCTAACTTGAGCGCCCATGGCGTGAGCTTCGATTTGGCGAAGACGGTGTTTAAGGATCCGTTTGCCATCGAGCGCCTCGACGATCGTGAGAACTACGGCGAAGAGCGTTTTGTCATTATCGGCATGGCCGCGGGAGACATCTTGTTGTTTGTAGCCTATGCCGAACGCGGGGAACGCATCCGCATTATTTCGGCCCGAAGGGCAACACAATATGAGGAAGACGACTACTTCCAGCAAAACGCTTAGGCGCATGACGCCCGAGGCCATCGAGGCGGCTGCTCGCGCCGACCGCGACGCGCAACCGCTGACCCCCGGCGATCTTAAGCGGATGAAGCGGACGCCGCAGGCGAAAATCATTCGCCGCGCCTTGGCCCTGACGCAAGAGGAGTTCGCTGTCCGCTACCACATCCCTCTGGGCACTCTCCGGGACTGGGAGCAAGGCCGCGCGGAACCGGACCAAGCAACGCAAGCCTATTTAAAGGTGATTGCGCGCGAACCCGAGCGCGTCGGGCGCCTCTTGAATCCAAGGCCGCACTGACTCCCAGTGCTCGCCACCAAGCTCAAGTGGGGAGAACGCTGACGGCGCGTCAACGGCAGTGACAGACTTATGGGGCCGTTGTCCAGTTTGCTGAAAACCTACGTTTTCTGTGTCCGGCCCCTAAAGGGGCATCTGAATTCAAGGAACTTGCGGCATCGCTGAAGCGATGCCCTGATACGAAACTTGAGTTTTTTCAGCACTCCGTGTAGCTGCGGTCAAACTGCGTGCGCCGCGGGATTATTTTCGTACGATTATTTCCGCGCGATTATTTCCGCACTACCGACAGCGTCAGAATTCCCTGGATGTTAGTCCAATCGTCGGTGGCGTTGAGCTCGGTTTCCCTTCGTTGGTCGGAATGCCGCGGATCGAGCAACCAGAGTTTATGGATTACAAATTGCCGCATTTGCATGTTGTAAGTGCGGGTTTCATCGTAGGTAGCTCCATACAACACGTATATGTGCGATTTCCACTTGAGGAGCATGGGCTGTTGGTCCATCAGCGTTTTGATCGTGAAGGAAGGGTCAATCGAGCTTTTTGGGAAATACTCCGCGCGGACCACGATGGACAGGCCGTCGCCCAAGACATGCCTTCCCTGCAACTTGGCACTCAGTGCCTTCAAGGACGACGGAGCTGAGAGAACGGCGTCTTCTAGGCCAGAGTCCTTTCCGCAGCATACGTCCCTGTCGGGGAGGATGGTCTCCAGCGCGGTCGCGAGCACCGCCGATGCTTCCGCCGACGGCGCCGTCAGCACCGGCAGATTGGCGACGTATACCTCTTGATTGGGGAGAAACCATGTACCGGGCGTGTCCTGAGCAAAGGCCGATACTTTGGCCATGCAAACCAGCGCCAAACACGCGAAGAGGGTCTTCGCGGTAAGGTATGGGCGATTTATCCGAGATAGGAGCAGTTCTTTCAAGGCCGCCTCCACGCGAACACCTACGCCCATATTGGACCGGACACCGACAAGAAAACAGTTACTAAAGTCAAAGCTCTATGCGCAATTGGTCCTGCAAGGTCTCGCGTCGCCGGATTACTCTCGCCTTCGCGCCATCCACCAGAACTTCGGGGGGGCGGCTGCGCGTGTTGTAATTCGATCCCAGCACCGAGCCGTAGGCGCCCACGTCCAAAATGGCCAGCAGATCGCCCTCGCTGACCAGTGGAAGTTTTCTGTCGCGCGCAAAAAAATCGCCCGTCTCGCAGATGGGACCGACCACATCGGTGATCTCGGTTTCACGCGACGCGCGGCTCGTCGCCCGACTCGTTGCCCGGGCTAGGGGAACAATCTCGTGATACGCACCGTACAGCGAAGGACGCACCAGATCGTTCATTGCCGCATCGACAATTAGAAAGCGTTTGTGATTATTCGTTTTGCGGTAGAGGACGCGCATCAGCAACACGCCCGCCGGCCCCACGATGGAGCGTCCCGGCTCGAGCAGCAAATGCAACTTCAACCCGCGCAACGGAGCAAGTACTGCCTTCGCGTACGCCGCAATCTGTTTCTCAAAGTTCTCCTGCGCTCCCTCGTAGGAAATGCCCAAGCCGCCACCGGCGTCGATGTAGCGAATGTCATGGCCCTGCTCGCGCAGTGTGCGCACGAGATCGGCCACGCGTTCTAGAGCCTCTTGAAAGGAACCGACATCGGTAATCTGCGACCCGATGTGGACGCTCACTCCGGCAACTTCCAGATAGGGCTGCTTTGCGGCCTGCGCGTAGAGCACGAGCGCTTCGGGAATCGGAACGCCGAATTTGTGCTGATGCAATCCGGTCGAAATATATGGATGAGTTTTCGTCGAGACATCGGGATTGACCCGCACTGCGACCGCCGCTGGTTTCTTCAATTGTGTCTTCAGTCGGGTCGCGGTTGCCGAAAGCAAGCTCAACTCCGACGCGCTTTCTATGTTGAAGAGCAATATCCCCGAGCGGAGGGCGAGTTCCATCTCTGCCGCGGTCTTGCCCACGCCGGAGAACACAACTTTGCTTGCGGTTTGACTCGCAACTTTGCTCGCAACTTGGCTCGCAACTCTGCTTGCGGCCTTCCGGCTTACGCGCAGAACTCGTTGCAGTTCTCCGCCAGAAACCACGTCGAAGCCGGCCCCCTCGCCGGCCACCAGCCGCAAAATCGCCAGCGTCGAATTGGCTTTGACCGAATAACACAGCGTGTGAGGGATGGAATGAAAGGCGCGCTCGAAAGCGTTCACGCGCGCGCGGATCATGGCCGCGGAATAAACGTACAACGGAGTTCCGTGGCGCGCGGCGAGGCTTTCGAGCGATACGGATTCGCAATAGAGTTCGGTAGCACGAGCGCCGCAGACAGTGGTGCGAGCCGCCCCGGTTGGACGGGGCCGAGCCCCGTCCCCACACAAACTTGCGCCGTGATAGCCAAAGGCGGGTGGGCGTAACGATGCGGGTGCTTGCTTCACTTGCGTTTGCCTGGGCCGGATTTCACTTTGATGGCGACCACGGTCTGATCGTCGAAGGCATCCACACCCGCGGCGTGCTCGGTAACCGCCTTGAAGATCTCGTTCACCACGCAGTCCGCCGACTTGGCCGCGCAGCCGGTGACGATCGCTTGCACACGCTCCGGCCCAAACGATTGACCGTGCCGGTTGCGTGCGTCGAGAATGCCGTCGCTGTAGAACACGAAGAGATCGCCCGGCTTGGCCTTGAAGCTGAATTCGTCGTAATCGGTTTCGTCGAACAGTCCGAGCGGCAGCCCTGTCGCTTCGATAAATTCGACTTTGTCGTCATGACAATAGATGGGACGCGGCAAGCCCGAATTCGCCACCAGCAGCGTCCGGCGCTCGTCGTCCCACACGGCGTAGATGATCGACACAAACTGCGCGGCAATCCTGCGTTCCGCCAACGACAGGTTCACCGCTGAAAGCATTTCCGCCGGGCCCGGCTCAATCGGCGCATGGGAACGCAGAATGCCGCTGACCAGAGCGGCGTAAATGGCAGCGGGCGCGCCTTTGCCGCTCACGTCTCCAATCGCGATCCCTAAGCGCGACAATGAATACGGGAGGAAATCGTAGAGATCGCCGCCAATGGCGCGGGCCGGAACAAACTTCGCCTCGACTTCGAGATGTTGCATCTTCGGACGCGAGGGTGGCAGCAAGCGAAACTGGAGTTCGCGGGCCAGCGCCAGATCGCTCTCCATTCGCCGCTCTTGCCGCGCAATCTGCTCGTACAAGCGGGCGTTTTCAATGGCGATCGCAAGCTGCGCCGCGAGCGTGGCCAGAGTGCGCTTGTGATCCTCGGTGAAATAGCCGCGGCGCGTGTGCTCCAGATCGAGCACTCCGATTACTTTCTTCTGGTAAATCAGCGGAACCGCAAGTTCCGAACGCGTCTCCGGATTTACCTCGATATAGCGCTCGCTCTTGGCGACGTCAGGCACCAGAACCGCTTCCTTGGCCTGCGCGGCGTAACCCACCACCCCCCGGCCCATCGGGATATCGTGCTTCAGATGCAATCTTTCTTCGAAGCGCTGCGAGAAGCGGTGCTGCAGTTTCTCTCCCGTCTCATCCACCAGAAGAATGCTGAACATCTGGTACTCGATCAGCCGGTTGAGCAGTTCGGCGATACGCTTGAGCAGTTGATCCAGGTTCAGAATCGATGTGAGTTCGCGCGCAATCTCGTTCAGCAGCAGCAGAGTGCGAGCCTGGCGCGTTGTGCGTGTGTGCAGCCGCGCGTTCTCTATGCCGACCGCCATGCGCGACGCGATTAGAGTCAGCAAGCGTTTGTGCTCTTCGGTGAAATAAGCCTTCTCGCGCGCCTCAAAGTCGATTACACCAATCACACGGTTCTTGACAATCAGCGGGATGGCCAGCTCCGAGTGAACGTTGGGCACGGCCTCAACGTAGAAATCCTCCTGTGTTACATCGGCGACCAGCACTGCTTGCCGACTCAGCGCGGCGCGTCCCGTGACACCCTGGCCCACTTTTACGCGCACGCGATCGGCGACTTCCTGCGGATACCCCACATGGAAGCGGACATATAATTCCTGACGCTGCTCGTTGAGCAACAGAATCGCGAAAATTTCGTAGTCAATGACCTTGCGTACCAGTTCCGCCACCCGCCGCAGTGTGGTTTCCAGGTCGAGCGTCGTGTTCACCACATCGGCTACTTCCAGCAGGAGGGGCTCTACCTCGGAAGCGCGTTCAGTTTGCGCGGCGGTCGTTTTCACAAGCTTCATTCTAGCAGCCGATCGGAGCGGCCCTTCCACACTTCATTTGGAATTTGTGATTTGTAATTGGTAATTTGAAAATCGAAAACGGAAGTCTTCAAGCTTTCAATTACAAATTACCAACTACAAATTTTCCAACACGCAGATATCGGGAAGATTGCGGTAGCGTTCGGCGTAGTCCAGGCCGTAGCCGACTACGTAGGCATCGGGAATCGTGAAGCCGATGTATTGCGCCTGGATCGGCTGCTTGCGGCGTGAAGGCTTGTCGAGCAAGGCGGCAATGCGCAGCGATCTTGGTTGATGCGCTTGCAACAGCTTCGTAATGTAGTTCAGCGTCAGCCCGGTGTCGAGGATGTCTTCGACCAGAATTACGTTTCGGTCCGCCAGCGACTGATCCAGGTCTTTGGTCAAACGGACTGCGCCCAGCGAATCCCAGGCGGCGTGGCCCGCCGGGTCATCTTTGGGTGAGGGGCGGTTGCCGTAGCTTGAAACGCCGATGAAGTCGAAGGTGGAGTCGAGCGGAACCTGACGCGCAAGATCGCTCAAAAAAATGGCCGCGCCTTTGAGAACGCCGACGAAGATAATCGATTGGCCGCGAAAGTCATGCGTAATCTCTTCTCCCAGTTCGGCAACTCGTTTGGCAATGGTTTCGCGTGACAGCAATACTTTGAGTCCGGGCATTTGAGCATCATCTTATACACGAGTAACTCTGGATTCGCTATAGAATGCTAGTCGCAGGTCACGCAAGGAGAGTTTGTGAATATTCGAGGAATCCAGCTCACATGGCTTGGCCACTCCACCTTTCGCGTCCAGACTCCGGAAGGGAAGACCCTCTACATCGATCCGTGGATTGCCGGTAATCCCAAGTGCCCGGAGAATGAGAAGAACGTCAAGAAAGCCGACGTGCTCATCTGTACCCACGGGCATGGCGATCACATCGGGGACGCGGTCGACGTAGGCAGGAAGCTCAATCCGGTCGCCGTGGGCATCTTCGAACTCTGCTTGTGGCTGCAGAAAAAAGGCGTCAAAGAGATCGCCCCGATGAACAAGGGCGGCACGCAAACTGTCGCGGGTGTGAAGATCACCATGGTGCACGCGGTGCATTCTTGCGGCATTCAGGATGGCGACCAGATCGTCTACGGCGGCGAAGCCTGCGGCTACGTGCTCGAGTTCTCGAACGGAGTCAAGCTCTACCACGCGGGCGATACCAACGTCTTCGGCGACATGGCCATCATCCGCGATCTTTATGCGCCGAAGATTTGCATGCTGCCCATCGGCGACCTTTTCACCATGTCGCCGCGCGAGGCTGCCTATGCTTGTAAACTGCTGCAGCCGGAAACTGTCATTCCTATGCACTTCGGTACGTTTCCGCAGCTGACGGGAACGCCAGGCGAGTTGCAGAAACTGGTGCCGGACGTGGAAGTGCTGGAAATGAAACCGGGCAAGACCATTTCGTAAACGCACGAGTGATTCGTTGGAGCGACGGGCATCTCGGCCGTCCTGCTTGCGCCTTCAGCAGAATCGAGGCCGGCGGGACGCCGGCGCTACACTGCGGGCGGGGACGCCGGAGCTACACTAAGGAGCAACATGAGCGAGCAACCGGCAAATCCTGGCTGGCGCATGGGCGGAATTACAGTTCCCGTAGTCGAAGATTATCTGTACGCCATGCTTCCGCCGCGCGACGAAGTCCTCGCAGAGATGGAAGTTGAGGCCGGCAAGAACGATGTGTCCATTGTCGGCCCGGCTGTCGCTCGCGTGCTTTATCAGCTTGCCACCATCAGCGGCGCGAAGAAGATCTTCGAAATGGGCTCGGCCATCGGCTATTCCACCATTTGGTGGGCGCGCGCGGTGGGCGACGACGGACGCGTCGTCTACACCGACGGCGACCGCAAGTTCGCCGAAAAAGCGCGCCGCTACTTCGATCGGGCCGGCGTCAGTCAGCGCATCACGGTGCGCGTAGGCGACGCGCTCGAAATTCTTTCCGAGGAGAAGGCACCGTACGACATCATCTTCAACGACGTCGATAAGATCGACTACCCGCGCGCTTTTCGTCTCGCGCTCCCGCGCTTGAGAAGCGGCGGCCTTTTTATCACGGATAACGTTCTCTGGAAAGGCAAGCTCTGCCAGCCCAACCCCGACGACAAAACCAAGGCCATCCTCGAATTCAACAAACTAATCTGCGAGTCGCAGGATTTGTTTACGACTATCTTGCCCATCCGCGATGGAGTTTCGGTTTGCGTGAAGAAATAGGCGCGCCGCGCTCGTTCTCACGGTGCTAGCTCGTTGCGTACGGTGCTAGAATAATCGGTCTCCCATCCCCGATGATGAACCCCCTGACACCTTCGTCCGTTGAACAGATTCCCGAAACTCTGCCCCGCACTCAAGCCCACGCGCGGCCCGACTCCTGGAGCGATGTTTTGGTGGTGGGCGCCGGCCCCACGGGCATGGCCTGCGCCATCGAGGCACAGAACGCGGGCTTTAAGGCCACCATCATCGACAAGGGATGCCTGGTCAATTCCATCTATCACTATCCGACCAACATGGTGTTCTTCACCACGCCGGAGTTGCTTGAGATCGGCGATATTCCTTTCACCACAGCGCTGGCGAAGCCCACGCGGCTGGAAGCGCTCGAATATTACCGCCGTGTCGCCGAACACTTTCACTTGCACATCCGCCTGTACGAATGGGTAAAGACGATTACGGGTGAGGACCGTAATTTTCGTGTTACTGCCACCGACCGGCACGGCGCCATTCACGACTACCGGGCGCGCAAGATTGTGGTCGCCACCGGCTACTACGATCTCGCCAACCAGATCGATATCCCCGGCGAAGACCTGGACAAAGTTTTCCACTACTATCGGGAACCGCATCCTTTTTTCGACACCGACGTAGTTGTGGTCGGCGGCAAGAATTCGGCGGCGGAAGCGGCTCTGGATTTGTGGCGGCACGGCGCGCGCGTTACGCTTGTCCATCGCGGTTCGCAGATGCACCAGCACGTCAAATACTGGGTGCGCCCCGATATTGACAACCGCATCAAGGCCGGCGAAATCACGGCGCACTTCAATAGCACCTTGCATGAAATCGGCAGCGACTACGTGCTGGTGCGAACTCCATCCGGCCCGCTTCACCTGAAGAACGATTTTGTATTCGCGCTCACGGGGTATCATCCCGACTACGATTTCCTGCGCAGCGTGGGCATCGAACTTTCCTCCGAACAGATGCGTCCGGTCTGCGATCCGGAGAATCTGGAATCGAACGTTCCGGGAATCTATGTGGCCGGAGTGATTGTCGCCGGCTCGCGGACGAATGAAATTTTTATTGAGAATGGCCGTTTCCACGGCAAACTGATTGCCGCCCACATCAGCGAGAAGCTGGGCCGCGGCAACCCGAATTTTCCCCTGGACGCAACTTGACGCGGCTGTGGGCGGATATGTAACGGAACGGTTCGCACAATGTGCGCAGCATGCACAAATAGATTTACGGAGGAATCATGAACACGGTTCGCAATATCGTTCGCAACAGCGCCGCCTTCCCTCAACTTCCGGGAGAATCCAAAGTTTGATACGGCGCGCGGCGTGACATCCCGGCGTGACATCCCATAGTGCGATCAGTACCGTCGCCCACCCTTCGCAAAAAGCCGCGAAGGATGGGGCACCCTCTTTGTGGTTGCGCTGGCAAGGGCTGGGCCAGCCGCCCTCAGCGCGATCATCCGAAAGCGCTCGACACGTCAAGGGTTGCTCCTCGCCGTGTTTATGCTATCCTCCTTGGGCCTTTGCGTCTTGTGGAAACACGCATGCACCCATGGTTGCGCAGAGCGCTGCGTCTGAGCGTGGCGATCGCGATTGTGTGCGCGATACTCGCCATCGAATTTCAGTTTCATGGCCTGCGCAACGTTACGGTTACGTCTTCATTGGTGCTGGCGATTCTGTATTTCGCGGTTCGCTGGGATCGTTTGGAAACGATTGTCGCCTCCCTGGTGGGTGCACTAGGGTTTCTGCTCTACTTTCAGCTTCCGATTGGGAGCCTCAAGGCAACGGACCCGCAGTCCTACGTTGCGGTGGCCGGTTTTTTGATTACAGCGATCGTGGTTAGCCAGACCGCGCTGACAGCACGGAAACGCGCCGCCGAAGCTCTGGAACGCAAGGCTGAAACCGATCGGCTGTATGAATTAGGCCAGGCGATGCTGACCAGCGACAGCCTGCAAGCGACGGTGTGGATCGCGATCCACCAGTCGATCCGGATTTTCGGCGCGTCGGGTGCGGCCTTTTATCTGCAGTCCAGCGGCGAATTCCACCGCGCCGGCGAAAGCGGCGCTATCCTCGAGGAGGCGCTGCGCGCCACGGCAGTCAGCGGCGTGCTCAGCACGGCTCCGCTCGCGAAGATCTCCATTCTTCCGGTGCGGGTGGGTGACGAAACGGTTGGGAGCTTCGGCTTTTGCGGCGCATCCCTGTCTGAAACCGTCCTGAAATCGGTCGCGGCACTTTTATCAGTGGTGCTGGAACGGGTGCGGGCCGGGGAGAGGGTCGAACAGGAGAAGCGGGTCTCGGAGTCGCTCTTGCTGAATATCTTGCCCGCTGAGGTGGCCGAAGAGCTGCGCGCCAAGGGCATTGTTTCTCCTAAATACTTTGAAGACGTGACCATCCTGTTCACGGATTTCGTCGGGTTCACGACGTCCACCGAGAAGATGGCCGCCGAGGAATTGGTCGAGCTGCTGCACGACTACTTCACGGCCTTTGACCAAATCGTGAAGCGCTATCGTCTCGAGAAAATGAAGACCATTGGCGATAGCTATATGTGCCTCAGTGGCTTGCCGATGCGAAACCCGGCGCATCCGGTAGACACCGTCATGGCCGCTCTGGAGATGGTGCACGCAGTTGAGGAGCGCGACCGGCCCGATCGGCCGCCGCAGTGGAAGGTTCGCATTGGAATCCACACGGGCCCGGTGATTGCCGGTGTGGTCGGCATCAACAAGTTTGCTTTCGACATTTGGGGCGACACGGTGAACTACAGCTCCCGAATGGAGGCGAGCGGGCAGGCCAACCGCATCAACTTATCGGAGCGGACATACTCGCGCATCAAAGATTTTTTCGAGTGCGAATACCGCGGCAAAGTGCTCACCAAAGAGAAGCGCGAACTGGACATGTATTTCGTCAATGGCATCTTGCCTAGCCTGGTGAGTGGTTCCTCGGGAATTCTTCCGCCCGCCTTCCTGCGGCGATACAACGTCTACTTCCAAAAAGATCCCCCCGCATTCCCGGCCTTCTTGATTGATCGAAAGTGAGCGCCAGGAGGGTGGGCCCCATCTTCGGCGGGTGGGTAGAGCCCCTTGCTCTTACATCTTTGCACAGAAGAAAACGGGAGTGCCCCGCGTAATGCAAGCAAAGTGACAATCCGTTGACAATTCCATGACATATTGTCTTCTGCGTTCGGATAGCTTCTTTCTCCAGCAAGGGCGGCTGGCTTCCGTATCTCATAGCTGATGTGCGCCACAGCTCGCGTGGGGCCGTGTTCCGCTTGCTACCAAGTGAACAAACCTAAGGAGGAGAAAATGAACCTACAACGTCAGCCTAGAAATCTGGTCCTCGTCCGCGTGGCGAGCATGATACTGGCTCTCTCGTGCCTCGCATCGGGCGTCGCCGCCGCTGAGTCGCCTGCGGCATCGGAGACTATTACAGTCGTCGCTTCCACGATCCCGGCAAACGGCGATTTGAACCCTTATGGAATTTTCGTCGTTCCGGACACGGTGGGAAATCTGGTGAAGGGGAACCTGCTCATCAGCAACTTCAACGCCTCGTCCAATTTGCAGGGAACCGGAACTACGATTGTGCAGATATCGCCGGGCGGCACCGTCAGCCAGTTTGCCCAGATTGACGCTTCCAGTCTTCCTGGCACTTGCACGGGCGGTGTCGGTCTTACAACGGCGCTGGCTGTGCTGCGCGCTGGCTGGGTGATCGTCGGCAGTTTGCCCACCGCGGATGGCACTTCAGCAACGGCCCAAGCTGGATGTTTGCTGGTCCTGGATCCTATGGGCAACGTGTCGGAAACAATCTATGGCACGCTGATCAACGGGCCTTGGGACATGGCCGTGCTCGACCATTCGAATGCCAGCGGCGGCGGGACTGCGTCGCTATTCGTCACCAACGTGCTGAACGGCACGGTTGCCGCGGGCGGGAGCGTGGTGAATCAAGGCACGGTGGTTCGCGTCGATCTCACGCTCTCGAAGACGGGAGCTCCGTTTGTGGAAGCGATGACCGTAATTGGCTCGGGGTTCGCCGAGCGCACAGACCCGGCAGCGTTGGTGATCGGCCCGACCGGAGTGGGCTTGAGCCCGGACGGCTTCTCCCTGTATGTGGCCGACAGCCTCAATAACCGGATCGCCGCGATCTCTTTTCCCATCACGCGCCAAACCACTGCCCACACCGGCAAAACGATCACGAAAGGTGGGAGTTTGAACGATCCGTTGGGCCTGGCGGTCGCGCCCAACGGTGACATCCTCACGGCGAATGGCGACGACGGCTACATGGTCCAGACCACGCCCGATGGATTGCAGGTTGCGAAAACGCTACTCGACAGCAGCGGCAGTCCTCCGGGTTCGGGCGCACTGTTCGGCCTGGTTGCGGTCGGGCAGAGCGTCTACTACGTGGATGACTCCGGCAACACGCTGAATCTTTTTCACTAAGGGGTCCACGGCCGAACTAGAGAGGGCGCACAGGCCCACACATTCGCAAAAAACGCGAATGTGTGGGGCACCCGGGGAGAATTCGTTACGCTTCTGAGTCGGGACTCCGCAGAGACTTCACTTCGTGAAGTCCTGCTCCGCTCAGGATGACAGGTGGGTGGGCCGCAGCTTCAGAGGACTGCGTCGCTTTGGGGTTGCTTCCGATTTTTCGGGGGAAACAATCTGAATTTGATACTTCGCTCGCGACGGCGTTCTTCCTCCAAGTGCCTGGAGCGGGCCTTCAGCAAATCATTGAGCGATACCAAACCTAGAAATTTTCTAGTGCTGCGCTCGACGACCGGCATTCGAGTGCAACTCTTTTCCACCATGCGATACACGACCACCCGCAGCGGCTCGTCTGGATACGCCTCGACCGGGTCCGGTCGCACCAGATCACGGATCGGCGATTCCAGGGCTGCATCGCCATCCTGCTCCATCTGCATGCGCTCGCTTATATCGCCGCGTGTGACTACACCTACGAGTTGTCCTTCTACGTTGACGACCGGGAGCAAGCGCTGCTCCTGGCGGCGATCTGCCCGCAACGAGTGAAATATTTCGCCGAGGGTACTGTCGGCTGGCAGCACCGCAACCTTGGTGCGCATGACCTCGCGCACAAAAAGAATTTCCAGGGGATCGACCGCATACTCGCGGCTGAGGTGGTAGCCGCGGCGGGCGACTTTTTCGGTCAAGATGGACCGACGCAGCGTCAAGACAGTGAAACCGTGGGCGATGACACTGGCGACCAGCAAGGGCAAAAACACGTTGGCGTCGTGCGTCAGCTCAAAGGCAAAAACTATGCTGGTGAACGGAGACCGCATGGTGCCGCCAAGAATGGCGCCCATGCTGATCAGGGGCCAGAAACCTGGGCCTTCGAAGGGAAGAAACATGGATTCGAGGCCGCCGAGCGCGCCGCCCATCATCAGGAGTGGGGCTAGAACGCCTCCCGATGTGCCGGAGCCGAGCGAGACCGCCCAGATGAACCATTTGACGAACAGGACTCCTAGAATCACTCGCGTGGTAACGTTCCCCTGTAGCAATGCGCCAATCGTGTCGTAACCTACGCCCAGCGCCTGCGGGAAGACCAGACCTCCCAAACCAATGGCCAAGCCGCCGATCGCCGGCCACCACATCCAGTGGATCTTCAGACGCTGGAAAGCATCCTCGGCTGCGTAGACGGATAGGGTTAGCAGGGCCGATAGGGCTCCGGCCAGAAGACCGACTAGGGCGCATCCTAGCAGTCCCTTGGGTCCAATGAATAATGGGTGCTCCGGCACGGGAAACAACGGCCCGAAGCCCAAGATATATCTTCGTACGACGGCAGCCATCGCACTTGCTAATGCTACCGGAATCAGGCTTCGCGGTTTCCATTCGAAAAGCAGCAGCTCGACGGCCAGTAGCACGGCGGCCACCGGTGACGCAAAGGTTGCCGACATGCCGCCGGCAGCGCCGGCCACTAGGAGCGTTTTGCGCTCGGCGCTCGTCAGGTGAAACAGTTGGGCGATCATCGAACCGACCGCGCCGCCCGTCATGATAATCGGACCCTCTGCGCCGAAGGGGCCGCCGGTGCCGATCGAGATGGCGGAAGAGATTGGTTTGAGAATCGCGACTTTTGGTTCAATGCGACTACCGCTTAGCAGAATGGACTCAATCGCCTCGGGTATGCCATGACCTCGGATGCGCTCGGAGCCGTACCTCGCCATGACACCGATGATTAGCGCGCCCGCGATGGGAACGAAAACACTGTAGACACCGAGATGGTTGCCTACTGGCGAAACCATCGCCGTGCTCCATCGGCCAAAGTAGGACAGATTTGTAACTAATCCGATTAAACGGAGCAATGCCAGTGCGACAAATGCACAGACCACACCAATCCCCGTCGCCAATAGGGAGATGGGAACGACCCGCCACGTGGTGGTGAAATCTCCCAACTCCTCGTTGCGGTCTTTTTTGTTGACAACCGTCTCGTTGTCCCGCGATTCAGTTTTGCTATTCTCGCTCACGATTTTTCTTGCGCCTCTTCGCCTGGCCATGCTGTGAGCCCTTTTTCACTCTTCGTGATTTCGGCTTGTGTCCCAGAAGCGCATCCAGTGCTTTAGCCAACTGTTCTCCTCGTGTGCGCAATTCGGACAGCCGTTCCCGGGCTACCCGTTCCGCTAATTTTTCACCATGCGGAAGCAGCTTCACCAGGACACATCGCCGGTCTTCGCGGCTTGGGATTCGGCACGCATAGCCGCGCGTCTCCAGCCGATCGATCAGTTCCACCGTGCTGTTGTGCTTCAGCATCAGCCGCTCCGCCAGTGCTTGGACGGTCGCTTCCGTGCCCTCGGGGAGGCCCCGCAGCGCCAGGAGAAGCAAATACTGCTGCGGTTCGAGTCCAACGCGGCGTGCCGCGGCGTCGCCTTCGCATAGAAAAAGGCGTATGCGATAGCGCAGCGCGGCCAGCGCGCGGTAATCGGCGGTCGTGACCTTCATCCCCATAAAGTTATTATATCGTAGCACGATATAGTATCGATCAGTCAGATGCGCAATCGTTTCCCTCAACTTCCGGGAGAATCCAAAGGGTGATACGGCGCGTGGAGTGAAGGGCGGAACTCATGGTGCGATCAGTTCTGCCACCCACCCTTCGCAAAAACCCGCGAAGGATGGGGCACCCTCTGTGCGGTTGTGCTAGCGAAGGCTGGGCCACTCCTGCGCGGAGTGAAGGGCGGAACCCATGGTGCGATCAGTTCTGCCACCCACCCTTCGCAAAAACCCGCGAAGCATGGGGCACCCTCTGTGCGGTTGTGCTAGCAAAGGCTGGGCCATCCGCCGCTGTCGGGCTGTGCCCGACTGGACAGACGAGGGCGTCTGTCCCTACGTGATTCTTCACTGGTTTATACTGAACCAATGTCGGGGACCGACGACAAGACGTTTTACCTGGAAACCTTCGGGTGCCAGATGAATGCGCACGACTCTGAAAAAGTCGCGGGGACGCTTTTGTCGCAGGGGTATCGGCAGGTTCCGACGGTGGAAGAGGCGGGGCTGGTGCTTTATAACACCTGCTCGATTCGCGACAAGGCGGAGCAGAAGGTTTTTAACCGGCTGGCGGATTATAAGAAGTATCGGGCGCAGGGGAAACAGTTTGGCGTCCTGGGGTGCGTGGCACAGCAGGAGGGGGAAAAGATTTTTGAGCGCGCTCCTTATGTGTCGCTGGTGTGCGGGTCGGCTTCTTACCGGAATCTTCCACAGATGCTGGTGCAGCTCGAGACTGGTTCGTCGCGGGTCACAGGGCTTGACGATCGGATGACCGACAAGTGCTTCGAGACGGAGTACACGGCTCGCACCAATCCGCATCGCGGCTACATTACTATTATTGAGGGATGCGACAAGTTCTGCGCCTACTGCGTGGTGCCTTATACGCGCGGGAAGGAGCGGAGCCGGACTTCATCCTCTGTTCTTAATGAAGCGCGGCAGCTGGTGGACCTGGGCTATACGGAGATTCAACTGCTCGGGCAGAACGTTAATTCTTACCGCGATCCTGATGGAAAGAAGAGCTTTGCCGAGCTGCTGGGGGCGGTCGCTTCGGTGGCCGGGATGCGGCGGGTGCGGTTTACTACTTCGCATCCTCGCGATTTTGGACGCGATATTGTCGAGGTTATCGACTCCGTGGCGGCGCTCTGCGATCATGTGCATTTGCCCGTCCAGAGCGGATCTACGCGCGTGCTTGACGCCATGCAACGGCTCTACACTCGGGACGATTACCTGGAGCGCATTGGCTGGATTCAGGCGGCTCGGCGGGATATATCGATCACGAGCGATATGATCGTTGGATTTCCGGGCGAGACGGAACGGGAGTTTGAGGAGACGCTTTCGTTGCTGGAGGTGGTTGGGTATGACAGCGTTTTTACTTTTAAGTATTCTCCGCGGCCGAACACTCCGGCGCTGCGGCTGGAGGATGCGATCTCCGATGCGGAGAAGGGTCGGCGGCTGGCGGTATTAAATGACTTGCAGAAGCAGATTGGAGCGCGGCGCAATCAGCGGCATGTGGGGGACGTGCTCGAGGTGATGGTGGAAGGGAAGAACCCGGCGCGCGGACAGTGGATCGGGCGGACTTCGCAGATTAAGGTGATGAATTTTACGGTTCCTGCTGGCGTTGAGCTGGCGACTGGTAGCTATGTACAGGTGCTCGTTACTGGAAGTTTTCCGAACAGCTTGGTGGGCGAGTTGACTCAATAGAGTCGATGGAGGGATGGGCGTCTCGGCCGTCTTCGGCAGCCTGGCCGGCCGGGCGAGGACGCCCGGCGCTCCACGGACAAGTTTTGGTTGAGGGTCTTATGGAAGTGGAAATGAAAATTCGCGGGCTGATGATGGATCCGGTTTCGAACATGCCGATTGTGCTGCTCAAGGACGTGGGGAGTGACTTGGTGCTGCCGATCTGGGTGGGCGTGTACGAGGCCAACGCTATTGCGCTTGAAATCGAAAAAGTCAGCACGCCGCGACCGATGACCCACGACTTGATCAAGAACGTTCTCACCGGACTGGACGCGCTGGTGCACAAAGTGGTGGTTACGGAACTGAAGAACGATACCTTCTACGCCGTGATCTGGTTGGAGAGGGAAGGACACGTGATTAGCATCGACTCCCGTCCGTCAGACGCGCTGGCGCTGGCGCTGCGCGTGGATTGCCCCATCTTCGTGGAGGACGAGGTTTTGAAGACCTCTAAGCAAGCCACTAATCCCGTCCCGGCGGTTTCCAGCGAGGAACTGCGCAAGTGGCTGGAAGACCTTGGCGATGATGACCTGGGCAAGTACAAAATGTAGGAAGACAGCTTACAGCTCTCAGCTGTCAGCTCTCAGTTTTCGGGTTCAAATAGGGTTTGACGGAGACTACGCACTGGATGAGTTCGTTCTCAACTGCTTTGGTCGCGCTCCTCGTTCTGAAGGTATGACCTGATACGAACCGTACTTGCACCACGGGCTGTTGGGCCTTGATTTTCAAATTACCAGATTCTCTCCATGCCTGATTCCGCTGAACAGCTCCAGCGTCTGTACCTTGCTGGATTCGAACTTCAAACTTTCGAACGCTTTCCCAAGTGCATTGGCGTGGTGCGCGAGAACTGCGTCGCCCTGCTCGTTCCGGGGGTGGACGGCTTGCAAATCCTGGGCACTCCGGGCTGGCGCATGGGCGAAGTGATGGGCGTGCTCACCGAAAGGGAAGGCCGCAAAGTGTTTCAGGCGAAGACAGAAATTGTGGAGGCCACGCCGGAGCGGCTCGAGACATTGCAGAAATTCCGCGACGAGCTTGAGGATCTGCTGCATGCGCCCTCAAGTGGCACTACTTGGCCGGGAGAAATTCGATCTTGATTGTGCCGGAGGGGATGCTTTTGAAGTCGTAGTCTGCGGTCACCAGCGTCGCGTTCTCGTGCCATGCCAGCGATCCTGCAAAAGCGTCGACAAATGGAACCTTAAAGTCATACTTGAAGATGGCCGCAGTTTCGGCGAGATCCTTGTCTGCCGCAAGTACCGTTAGCGGAAGGGCAGCGAGGTTCGCCACGAGGCTGCCGATGTTCGTCAAGGCCGATGGTGATAGTCCGCCGGCTCGCCTGAGCAGGGCTCCCACAATCTCGCCCCAGTTCACTGCGCTTAGCAGAAGTTCAACGTTGCCCTGGGCGGCCTGGATAAAGAGATCGCGAACCCGATCAAACCCGGCTTCCTTGTCGGTAAAGCGGAGGATGGCGCTGGCATCGAGGACGTAAGGGTGGTCATCGGTCCTCGTCATCGGGCCCTGACCTTGGTCATCGGTCTTTGTCCTTGTCCTTGTCATCCCGATGCATCGTGTCGCGCAGTTTGCCCAAGCCCTTGGTCGAGCCACAGAGGCTGTCGATGAACTCGGGGGTGATCGGGCGCAGGATGAGCGTCTGGCCGTCGCGCTGGATCGACAACTTGGTGCCGGCCGATAGTTTCATCTGGTCGCGGATCTCGGCGGGGATGATGATCTGGCCCTTGGTGCTCAGGGTGGTGTATTCGGCCTTCATGGGGAAATTGTAGGGAATCGTAAGCAATAAGTCAATAGTGGCTTACATTTATCATATTGTCTTACGCGAAAGCCTAACCCAAGGTCCGGAATGATTGAAAGCCCCATTTCAACAACTTAACATAATACCTGTTATCGGACATTGACGATATGCCGCCCGCCTTAAGCACTCTCGAGCACGTACACGGCCCAAGGCGCAATCTCTACCTCACTCACCCAACTGTAGGGCTCGTTTCCCCGCGCCAATGGCTCGTACTTCCCTAGCAGGCGTAGGCGGGCCTCTTTGAAGACTTCGCGGTATGACTCATCCGTCCACAGGATGTCCTCGACTGGGCGCGGATCGGCGTGGTCGGTCACGATGATGCGGACTTTGTCGCCCGACTTCGCCAGCTGGTTCTCGGGAAAGTCTTTCGTCGAAAACGACGCCCACTCGTGGGTGTAGATTTCCGGCCGGGAGACGATCAGCACAAGCTTTCCGTCCTGGTTTAGGAGGCGGCCCAAGTCCTGCAGGATGCGGCGCTTGTTGTCGTTGTTCTTGCCCGCGATATTGTCGAAGGTGAAGGCGGCAAGAACGAGATCATAGGTCCCGGATTGAAACGCGCTCAGGTCGTCGCCGGTAACGTCGTCGCTCTGGACGTCGTTGCTCTGGACGTCGTCCCTCTGAATCAAGCGGTAGTCGCCGGAGGGGTCCAGTTCCCTCGCTTTGCGGATCATATCCTCGGCTATATCGACTCCCGTCACCTCGAAGCCGAGCTGACGCAAGAAGCGCGTGGAGCGTCCTGTGCCGCAACCGAAGTCCAAACTCTTGCGGCCGCGAACGTGCTCGCCGAGGATGACAGGGATGTCCCGATACGCTAAGTGGTAAGTGTTCTTGAACTCTAACGTGGCGTAGGCTTGGGCGCGGGTGGCATCTGCATAGCAGTTGGCGAAGGTCACGGACTCCCTTTCCGGTTCCGGCGAGGACACAGCTGGTCGTCCTCCGGCGAGAGTATACAGCCCATCGCACTTTGCGTCTGTGAGGTGCGGTCGGGGTCTCCGCGGGACGGGCGAGGGCGCCCGTCGCTCCACTGTGTGATTCATTGCGCGGAAAATACTATGCTCGGGTGGAAAAGCGTTCCGGCGATTCTGGTTGCGATTGCTATCAGGTCGCGCTGGCCGTAGAACACTTTTACCTGGGGAGCGCGCGACATTTCCGGAAGATTCACGGCGCGGCCACTGCGGATCAGGGCGGCGCTTTCTTCATTGGCGGTGACACTGGGCAACTGCGGCACGAGCTTTCTGGGATGGACAAGCATTCTAAGTACAAATGACTCAGCGCTTCCCTGCTGCATCGCGGTTTCTAACGCTTGGAGCGAGTGAGCATCTTCGATTGTGAACTCGGCGACGGCGGTGCGTCGCAGGCTGGCCAGATGTGCTCCGCAGCCCAGCTTCTGGCCCATTTCGTGGGCTACCGACCTTATGTATGTGCCCGAGGCCACGCGGGCTCGGAAGGTGGCTTGATCGGCGGCGGCGTCTAGAATCTCGAATTCTTTGATTTCTACTGGCACCGGCTTGAGGGCAACCGCCTGCTTTTTTCGGGCTAGTTTGTAGGCGGGCACTCCGGCAATTTTTTTGGCGGAAAAGGGCGGCGGCATCTGCTCGATGGTGCCTTGAAACTGCGCAGCCAGGGCGCGCACTTCATCGCAATTTATGTGCACGTCCTGCGGCGGCGTTGTGGGCTCGCCATCGGCGTCGTAGGTGTCGGTGGCGAAGCCGAAGCGAATTACGCCTTCGTAAGTCTTCTCGGAATGGGCGTAGAACTGCGCCAGGCGCGTGAGGTTGCCGAGGACAACCGGAAGGACTCCGGTGGCGGAGGGGTCGAGGGTTCCGAGATGACCGACGGCGCGCTGGCCGAGAATTCGGCGCACGCGATTGACCACGTCGTGCGAGGTCAGGCCGGGCGGTTTATCGATGACTACGACACCATTCATGGAATTTTGTAATTTGGTAATTTGTAATTTGGTAATTTGCGGACGGCGGCTGCGGACAGTGTTCATGGCGCCCTCTCAAATTACCAAATTACAGATTACACAATTACCAATTCCCTAT
>Ga0208827_1000133_pt1 | contig 58998 bp, 50 predicted proteins | sample Sb_taG_5_FD_187709 | JGI IMG/M metagenome (GOLD analysis project Ga0208827, IMG submission 187709) | Peat soil microbial communities from Weissenstadt, Germany - Sb_50d_8_FC metaG (SPAdes) (version 2) | ecosystem: Environmental > Terrestrial > Soil > Wetlands > Peat | place: Germany... | reverse complement strand
TCCTCCAGCATCATCTTGCGTAAACGGGTCACAGGAATCTCCTTTCCTATGACCCACACTATGTCAGCAGCTCCTGAACTCTCTCGGTCGATCTACGCGGTAGCGTCCGCCGCGCCAGCGGCTTAGTACTGGTCCGCAATACGGAAGCTATCCCTAAACGGGCTTCGGGGACCTTTAGCAGTCAAGTCGGCATTTGGCGGACCGCGCTTCCGAGAAGCGGACTTCTGGCCCGGAATACTTCCGGTTGGCCCTTCATCCGCGCGCAATCGACAGCTCGCGCTGGTGTGGGTTCCAAACTTATCATGCCGTTCTGCACTGCGATGAGGTCAAGATCCGGTGTAGAGCTGAAAGGATGCCCAGTAAAATGGTTTGCGGAAGGAAGCGTTGGAGCGAAGCAGGGTTAGCTTGGCATTGCGAAGAGCTGCGTCGGGAGCCTCTCCTTTTTTCAACTCGCCGTAAAGTTCGTCCATGAGCTGGGGAGTTGAGGCGTCACTGACGTCCCACAAGGCTCCGATCACATGGTGAGCGCCGGCGCGTACGAAAGCCCAGGAGAGCCCTACCAGTCCTTCTCCCGAGTACGCACGCGCGCCCGCGCTGCGGCACGTGGAAACGGTGACGAGTTCAGCCCGTAAGGGGTGGCGAATGATGTCGCGGGCATAAAGTTTGAAGGAGTCTTCTTCTTCATTAACTCTCGCATTAGCTTTGGACAAAACAATGGCAGAGTCGAGCGGACTCAGCCGGCTGGCCGTTCCATGCGCGACAAAGTGAATGTAGGAGAAGCGCTCCGGCTTGCTAGCCAGATACGCGGGCGGACTCGCCTGATCGCGTGAGAACACCTGTTCCTGGCCGGGTGGGAAGTGTTTTTTGATACTCTCCATCTCGACGGAGGCTTTCGGCAACTGGGGAAAGTCCTCGTTGGGAGCAATGGCATCACCGAAGAGGAGCAGGTTGCCCGCGCCTTTGCGCGCGGCGTGAAAGGCTTGCAGCATTCGCAGCGAACTGGCGCTGGAGAGCGTGACATCCTCAATCCAGTAGTGTTGCTTCGGCTCCTCTTTCGTTTCAGGGACCAGCAGCGTCTCGAAATTCAAGCTGTTCAGGCTGCCATCGGGGACGATGAAGACTTTCCCGTTCTTCGCCAGGTCTTTTGGCAGAAGGTCTTTCGCCGGCTCCACCAAGATGCGATAGAGTGCGGCGCCATCGTCGCTGGCGGTTGGCGTGGACTCCCGTTGGTCGATGATGGCCTTTCGGTAGCGCTCTACCCTGGTCTTGATTTCTGCTGCCGGAGGGAGTGGAAACAGACCGACCTTCTGTGGCGTGATCGCCCAGAGGTAGGACTGTTGTTCGCCCAGCCAGTAGAAAAGAATTGTGCCACCGGCATGGCGGGAGATTTGCTTGGCATTGAGTCGCTCGGGGGCAAAGGAGGTTCCTTTGGACAATAATCCGAGCCCCTCCTTCAAGGTCCGGGCACGGCTGAAATCGGCTACTTGCAAGGCCTCGATCGTCTTGTCCTTGGTCACCAGGAAGTGAATGTAGTCGTCGTAGATGCGCGAAGCGTTGGTAAGAAATGGCAGCCGGGAATCTTCGTGCTGAAGTTCGGAGCGGGCGGTTTCGAAGGTGGTGAGCGCAGTTCGATACTCGCCTTCGGCGGAATCGAACTGCCTTTCGTCTTCATAAAGCCGGGCCAGCGAACGCTCCGCCTCCCACTTCAAGAAGACTGGACAATCCGGAGATTGCGCGACTTCGCGGAATGCGTTCTCCGCAGTCGCAGTGTCATGCAGCCGGGCGGCCACGTGTCCTAGCACTAGCTGCGGATAAACTTGGTCCCGCCCGTTCTTATCCTCTCGCGCCTTGGCGAGCGCTTCGTCCGCGTAACGCTTCGCGTCATCCAGCTTTCCGGTTTGCTCGGAGACGAAGGCCAGGGCAATTAAAGAATTGACGAGGTGCTCCCTGCTCCCGATTTGCCGCGCTAGCTTGAGAGATATCTGATAGGAGTTTTCTGCGTCGTCAAACTTATGGGCATCGAGATAGATGTAGCCGACGGCTTGGAGCCACAGGGCCTGGTCGCTGACGTCGCTGAGCTTCTCGGCCTGTTTCCGGGCCTCGATAAACATTTCTTGAGCCTTGTCGGAGTCGCCCAGTTTGTAATAAGCCCAGCCCATGTTCCCCAGTGCAGCTTGTGCAATGTCGTTGAAATCCGACGCTGTGGATAGCTGTCCCGCGGAATCGGCCCAGTCGAGCGCCTCATCAAAGTGCGTCTGCTCGTCCGCGGACCAGCTTAGATCGAGCAGGGCGTTGGCTTCTAGAAATTGGTCGCCGTCCGCGCGGCCAAACGCCAAGGCACGCTCGAAGAAGCCCTGTGCCTGAGCGTAATGACCGTATTTCATTTCCAGCACTCCTCGGGCCCTGACCACGTCCCCGCATCCTGGATAGACGGAATCCGCGCAAAGTCGTTCCGCTTCTGCCAGCCGTAACTCGGCTTCCTGGAACTTTCGCAGGGAGCCGTAGATAACGCTCTCGAGTCTTAGCCTTTGCACCGCCAGATCGCCGGATGAAGGCGGCGCTGGTTCGGAAGTCAGGAGCTTCAACGCATCGTTGTTCATGTCCTGCCCATGCAGCGCCTTCGCCCTAAGGATAGTGAATTTCCACGCCCATTCGTGACTGCCGTTGTGAAAATCCTCATACCCCCTCTTCGCCCCATTTGCCGCTGCCGCGACATCACCGCGCTGCCACGCCCGCTGGGCCTGATCAAAAGCGTCCTGTGGGTCTAGGTGGCGCGAGCACGTCGGAAGGCAGGCGATGGCTAGGGACAGCAGGACCAAACTTGTGCTCCTGCCCGCATGCGCCGCCGCCGTTCCCGCCGTTGTAATCCTGCAGTCGCCATAGGAGGGGGACATTGAAGTTTCGACCGTCGACAGATTCTAACTTGAATCCAGAGAGCCTCGTATACAATTTGCCCCCAAAGAATCCGACGATTAAGGAGCATTACTGAGGAGGCTGGTTACCTAGTCGTCAGCAATTCTAGAAAGCGTCGGCATGCGATTGCTCATGACGACGGGGTGGAGCGAACTGGCCATTTTCTATTTTGGATTGGATACAGCGACAAGGCGATGGGATTGTTCGGACGTGCAAACCTAACCTGGCTTACGCGAGGATTCGGAGATTCGTAGACAAGTCGAATCCTCGCGGAGCGTGGAGATGAATGTCAGAAACCCAGAGGGCCCGCTCTATTGCTTTGGCTTCCCTTGCGTCAGTCAATTCTTACCGCCGGTACCATTCGTATCCGCCGTCGTGACACCGACGGTTCCGTCCGCCAGGCATCCCATCTTCAGCCGGATCATGGTCAGGTGAAACTCGTATGTATCGTACTTTCCGTTGCTGGGGTCGCCGAGCTTACGTTCCACCCTCAACTCGCCCAGAAATATCTTTCCGAAGTGGGGCAGGTCGATAACGTGACCGAATGGGAATCCGGGAGATCCCTTGACGCTGTTGACCACGGAACACTTCAACTCGCATTGCCCGATCAGCGCAGGGCGGCCTATCGGGTACTCCTTAGCGGCCCACTCAGGAAGATTCTTCGTCGTGGCGATCCTGTCGTATTGCTGCGAAATTCGGGCCTGGACGTCGGGGTCGATAAAGTAGGAGCGGTCATCGTCGTGCCGGGGACCTAGAATCTCCAAATTGCGCTCCACCTCGACCCTGTGCCCATCAATCCTCAGATTCTCGAAGCGCGTGCCCAGGAAGGTAACCGACGGCACCTGACCTTTACCATAGATGGGATGCACGGTGGAAATCTGCGCCACCACGCGATCGGCGGTCACCACGTCGAGCACGTTAAGTCCCTCAACGACGGAAGTGGACAGCGTGGTGAAGCCGGCAATCTTCGAACTTGGACGTCCCGCCACCTGTGTGTAGCCGCCCTTGTAAGAAAGAATACCTTCAAAGTGGAAAGATTCCGCCTGACTGAACTGGTACTGGCCGTCCCTGGGCAGTCTCACAGATGCCTGGGGCCGAATTTTTTCCTTCAACGGTTGCTCAAGGTCCGCAAACAGAACATTGGCTTCCGCATTGTAGTGGTGAACTGGAACTGGCTCAACCATCGATAGTTCGTTCGGTAGCGCTGCCATATGTTTCTCTCCATTCGTTTGAGTTCACTTCTGATTTTGTAGCTCAATCGGATATCGGCCGAGATCCTCGCTTTCACCGCCAGCAGTGATGCCGTGCACCGCCAGCGTACCGGGCGCATGATCGCTCCCCGGAACATAAAGCGACAGCGTGTCGTTCCCTGAAGCCGGGATCGTGCGCGACCATTCTAGTTTTCCCTGCGGACTATACAAATCCAGTTTGTAAGAAGAAAAGCGGTTGTCGGGCGGAACGTTTAGGGACAGCCCGAATGCCTGTCCGGTGTGAACCGGGACCGCAATTGGCTCCGTGCCCCGAACGTTGACGTTCACCACGGCCGATGCCAGGAGCTGCGGACTATTGGCCGCCTGCTGCAAGAGACGGTTGGCTCGATCTTGATAGCCAATCACGGCGAGCAACAGGAGAACGGGCACGGCAAATGCAGGCCGCAGCCAGGCGAACCATCCGGAAATTGCCGGTACGGGGACGGGCACTCGCTCCGGAGACGCTGTCGGCCTTTCGGATGGGATCACTCTGCCCTCCTCGGACCCGAACACAACCTTGCTCTGTTCCACAAACAAAGCGCCCGCGTGTACGTCGGCCGCGCAATCCGGGCAGTCGAAATAATGCTCTTCGAAGTCGTCTCGTGCCTGGGGATCGAGTTCGTTGAGTAGATAACGTTCCGTCATATGTTGACGAACCACCGCATCGTGGTCCATAGGTATAATGCCCCCTTCGTATTAATAGTGCGCCGGCGCGACCCGTCGTTGCACACCTATCAGTCCGGAGTGAACTCCGGCGCATCGTTATTTTTTAAATATAATGACTTGAACAATTGTTTCGCACGGTGCAGCAACACCCGCAGATACTCCCGTTCTACATCGAAGTCGCGGCAGACTTCGTCCTTGTCTCGCTCTTCTAGGAAAATCTCGCGCAACAGCCGCCGGTCCCGCTCTGGGAGTTGATCGAGAACCTTCCGGACCTTCTGTTGGATTTCCCGGGCCGTGAACATGGCCAGCGGATCAAGGACCGGAGAGGAAAATTCCTTCTGTTCGTCGTCATCATCGTGAGCACCGTGGCGCGCGGTCGTGCGATAGTGCTCCAGCAATACGTTGTTGCAGATCGAGTTCACAAACGATCCCAGCCGTTCGGGATGAACGATCTTCCCCTCGCGCAGAGCCACATAAAATCGGGCGAACGTTTCCTGACGCACGTCTTCGATGGCTTCCGGAGACTGCAGCCGAGAGCGCAATTTCACCTGGGCCAACGCGGTGAAATACAAGCGAAAATGCTCCTGCGTGCGAAAGTCGCCGGCGCGCAGCCGCTCGACGTAAGCTTCATCAAAGGAGTGAAATTGCAAGAGCTTGCCCCGGCCATCGCTAAGTGGCAGACAGTGTAACACTTGGGAAGGAGAACTGTGGTCGTTTGCCGGGACGATGGTGAGCGACGGCGTCGGTGACGAAGACGGACGTTTCAGAGCGGCGTGGCTGCTGCGGTGCCCAGTCGGCGAGATGGAGCGGACGGCGTGCACAGGGAAGAGTGAAACTCCTATCAATTAGGGGCGGACCAACCGATCTGCCTTCTCTGGAGAAGACAGCGAACAAAGCGCCGGAGCCGCTTCCCCGTCGGCTCCGGCACTTTACTGGAGCCCAACCGGGAGTTTCCAGATTGAACTCCTAAACTGTGGCCCATCGCCTGATCAGGTGACGTCTTCCACTCATTTGGATAGTGCGGAATGTGTAAGAATCGTTTCAAACAATCTTTTTGTGAGACGTGTTTGGCAATGTCAGGGCTGTGCGGAGGCGCATAGCCAACATGACTCCAGAAGGCTACGGAAACATCGTTCCTACTGTTGCCGACCAACCGAATTGCGAGATTTAGTGGCCACAGTCGTCATTGCGCAACCCGATGGAAACTAGGTGGACGTCCCGCGCCTGAAGAATTCAAGGCGTTGCAGGCAGAAACTCAGCCAAGCCGTAAATGACAAGCATTCGGACTGGAGGACACCTGATAGGGGTTTATCACGCCCCACAAGCCGACGTCTGGCCCGGAGCCGCACAACCTGTACGTAGTGGCGATCCGACGCAGGCGAAGAGGACAAGCGCCATCACCGCAAACGGCGGGGGCGTCGATTTTTTGAGATGCTCGTTGCTCAGCAGACGGGTGGCTTTCATCCCGAAGGAGGATTGCAAATGGCGCGAATTACAGTCAATTTCACATTCCACAGCGGCGTAAGGCGCCAGCTATTCCGAAATGTTCGGCTCTCTGGAAGCTGGGATGTCACCGGGCAATTTTCCAATCAATGGACTGAAGTACCGATGGTGGCCTCGCGAGCTGAGACTGGCTGTGACGCTTTCAACGCCGATGCGTCTTTCGATGCGATACAGACGGGATCTAGTTTCCAGTGGGGTGTCGTCGCCGATGTCGCGGGAGCACCGAATACTTGGGTGGTGGTAACTGAAGTGCCGGATGAAAATTCGAGTCAGCGGTATCGAAGTTTCACTCTCGCGGCAGGCGAAACCCAGCAAGATTACTGGTTCGCAACCGGACGTAGATTCGGTGCGCAGAAATGCGTCTCGCCGGGATCGGCGATCCCGGGCATCCGTTTTGCGGTATGGGCGCCGCATGCCACGAATGTCGAGGTGGTGTTCGCACCGTTCGATATCACCGTTGGCACCTCAACCGGCTATATCGCCGACGATGGCACCGGTATCGATTTGGCGGCTGCGGTTGTACCCCTGATATCGAAAGGAGATGGCATCTGGGAAAGTGACATCGCGACAACGCCCGCACTCGCCAACTTCGACGGCTATATGAATCGCCTGTACATGTACAGGATCACCAATGAACAGGGAACGAAAACCTATAAAGTTGACATCTTTTCCCGCAACCAAGTGGGCCGTGGCGGAACCAATCCCGGGGGCGCACATTATGGAGGTTCTTATCTGGACCTGGATGGGATCGTGAGTTGTTCGGTCGTTTCCGATCCAGATCAAGTGACTCAGGACTTCAACGATACGGGGATCGAAAAGCAGACGCTGATTCCAGAGGAAGAGTTCTGGGCAAGCGAATACACTGCCGGGCGGATTCCTCCGCAAGACATCGACGATCTGACGATCTACGAGTTGCACGTAGGTTCTCTAGGATTCCCTTCGACTACCTCCGGAACTTTCGCGGATGCGATGGAGTTCGTAGACAAATTGACGGACCTCGGTGTGAACGCCGTGGAGTTGTTGCCAGTGTTGGAATTCGATGGCGATCTCCAGTGGGGCTATGGGACTTCGCTGTTCTATTGTCTGCAGACGAGTGCGGGTGGCGGGAATCAACTGAAGCATTTCGTGCGCGCCTGTCACCAGCGTGGCATCGCTGTCATTCTGGATGTCGTGTACAACCACTTCGCGACCTCGGACAACGAGCGTTCGGAATGGGGATACGATTCGGACCCGGCAGTCGCGCCGCAGGATAACGTTTGGTTCTGGTATCAGGGGCAGCCGGCGAACTATCCGGGCAACCCCAGCGGCGGGTACGTGAACAACGGGTCGACGGGGTACACCCCGCGTTTCTTCGAGGAGAATGTACGCCACATGTTCACCAGTAGCGCGGCGGCTCTGCTCGACGACTTCCACCTTGACGGGCTGCGCGTCGATCTGACCGATGCCATTCACCAGAACAACACGCTGAACGCGGATGGATCGGTGGTTGCGAGCGCGAATAACTACGGCATCAAGTTTCTGCGGGAGTTGGCCCGAACGGTAAAGATGGTGAATCCATCGGCATTCCTGATCGCCGAAGACCATACCGGCTGGCCGGCTATGACACAATCACTCGATCAGGGAGGCGTGGGATTTGACGCCGTTTGGTACGCCGATTTCTATCATCACCTGATTGGCGACGGTAACTATGGCGATAACTACGCGAAGCTCCTGAAGAATGCGGGTTATGGCACGACAGCGCCACTCAATATGGACTTTTTCACAGGAGCGTTGCTGGCGACTCAGTACAACAAGATCGTCTATCACGAAAACCACGACGAGGCTGGTAACGATTCCAACACTGAGCGAACCGTCGTGACAGCGGTGAATCACGCGCCGTTGATTGGCGCTACGCGGACCTGTGCCGAGGCTCGCAGCCGCGTCGTTTTCGGTCTGTCGGCGCTGTCGGCCGGAACTCCGATGTTCTTGATGGGCGAGGAGATTGGCGCGGCGAAGTATTTTCTGTACGACACTTTCGCCCAGAATAAGGAAGATCTGATCGGCCAGCGGACCAGTGAGGGGCGGTTTCTCTTTCGCTTCTATCAGGACTTGATCCGGCTCGTGACGACGACAGCGGCAGCTCGGTCAAGCACTCTCGACGTGATCTATCGGCACAATGACAATCGTGTGATCGCGTTCACGCGCAGTGCTCCGGGCCAGCAGTTGCTGATCTTGGCTAGTCTGAACGACGCGCCTTTTGATCAGGGGTATGTTATCGGTACCGATTCCTGGCGATTACACGCAGGCGGATGGCGCGAGGTTTTCAATAGTGACGCTGCAATCTATGGAGGAGACAACGTGGGCAACAGCGGCGCGACGGTGCAGGTGAATAGCGGAGAGATAAACGCGGTCATCCCGGCGCGTGGATTCGTGGTGTTCGAGAAGGTGAGTTAGGACGTGCGGGGCTTTCCTGCTTAGCATTTATGTTTCTTGGCTGAGCGAAACACAGAGCCGGCTCTATTATTGTCACGAGGTCCCGACGCGGGCTTGGAGGAGATCAATAGCGATTTCCTCGAAGCAATGGACTGAACTTCGTTCAGATAGGAACGGAAGGAACCTGAGGTGAGCGATGATAGGCGTGCTGGAGACCGCGGCAAGCTACGGCCCGAAGTCGGCATTGGTGCTTGATGAGCCCTTCTCGAAGCATGGGTCTGAGGCTGCGGATAGGTCAGTGATGACGTCTGCGGAGCAGTGCAGCGATCTCGATCAGGAGACTGCAAGGATTCGCGCCTCGGGCCGCATTCTCCAGCGACAAGGAGAAGACCATGGCAAAGCGAGGAGAAAAGCGGGAGCGCAGATCAATGGTATTGGAGCCGGATGCGGCTGGCATCGATATTGGGGCAGAGGAGATTTACGTCGCGGTACCACCGGATCGTGATGAGGAATCGACGCGCCGGTTCAGCAGCTTCACTGGCGACCTTCATGCACTTGCGGATTGGCTCGGCCGGTGCCGGATTCAGACCGTAGCGATGGAGTCGACAGGAGTGTACTGGATCCCGCTGTTTCAGATCCTGGAGGAGCGCGGGTTCAAGGTTTATTTGGTCAACGCGCACTATCAAAAGAGTGTGCCCGGACGCAAGAGCGACGTATCCGACTGCCAGTGGATCCAGTATCTGCACTCGGTCGGGTTGCTGCGGGCGAGCTTCCGGCCGCCCGATGATCTGTGCCCTTCGTACCCTGTGGCGGCACCGTGGCAGCCTGCTCGAGATGGCTGCCGAGCACATTCTGCACATGCAGAAAGCGCTCAGCCAGATGAATCTGCAGCTCCACCATGTGCTCAGCGACATCACCGGCACCAGTGGCCAAGCGATTCTCGATGCCATCCTCTCGGGCAAGCGCGATCCTGTCGGACTGGCGCAGCTCTGTCATAGTCGGGTGCAGAGCCCGCGGGACAAGGTGGCGCAGGCTCTGGTGGGAGACTACCGGCCGGAGCATCTGTTCACCCTGAAGCAGTCGCTGGCGGGATACCGCTACTACCAGAAGCTGATCCTGGAGTTGGATCAGGAGACGGCCCGTCTGATGCAGGTCCTCCCCAGTGCGACCGAGGGTCCGATGCCGCCACGCACAAAGGCCACGGCCTATCACCGGCAGGGCAACGATCCTCAGTTCGATCTTCGTCGTGAGCTTTACCGCATTGCCGGCGTCGATCTCACCGACATCCCCGGAGTTAGCGCAGCCACCGCGCAAGTCATTCTTACCGAGATCGGCACCGACGTCAGCAGGTTTCGCAACGCCTCCGCCTTCGCCTCATGGCTCGGCCTCTGCCCGGAGAAACGAGTCAGCGGCGGCAAAGTGCTGTCCTGCAAAACACGCAAGGTAAAGCATCGCGCCGCTACTGCGCTCCGAATGGGCGCCAACTCCCTCTGCCGAGCAAAGGGCTACTTCGGCGAATTCTTTCGGCGGATGCGGGCCAAGCTCGGCACTGCTCAGGCGATCACCGCCACCGCACATAAAATCGCACGGATTCTCTATCACGTCTTATCGACCAAGGAACCGTACGCAGAAACAGTCTTCCACCGTTACGATGAACAGGCACAGCGGCGAGCCGAAATGCGCCTTCGCAAACAGGCAGCTCGACTCGGCTTCCAACTCCTGCCGATCCCGGCAACAGGAGAATGACAATTAGTTCCTCAGGAGCCGACTTCTGGGGAGTCCACGAGATTCCACCTTCCCGGTAATTCTTCTATCAGGCGTGGGCTTAGATTTGAACTGTCCCACTCGGCTTTAACGCGTGGAAATCATCAAGTAGCAACGCCACTGTAGGACGACTGCCGATCCGTCTATTCCCGTCTCTCGCCGAGGATTTTACTCAGCAGATCGACGGCACCGCGGCGAGCGGCGAGGTTCGCAGAATCCGGACATAGCCGAGATTGCTTCCCAGCGGGTCGCTGCGGCGGCCGAGCTCTGGCAGCACCTCCACCGCGAGAACGCTCAGCGGCGAATCAAGGGGCAGACCAAGTGAAGAGAGCAGGGCTTCCAACTCGCTCTCGTCCCAATAGCTGTAGCCTGGCACGCCCATAGCGCTAATGCTGAACTGGCCCCTGAACCACTTCTCCTGAATCGGTCCGGGCTTGCGGCTCAACAGCACGTTGCGATGATCGATGCCATCGGCCTGCGTTACCTGGGCGTACAACAGCATCCACATCTCCGTGCGCGGCGGCAACGGCGTCAGGTTCTGACCGCCGAAGACGGGTAGCGCGTACGGAGCGCTCACCCTAATCGCATCCGGCACCCTAGCCGGAGTGCATAGCAGAACGGGAGCTGGATGCTGCACGCCTGTCACGCGCAGTGGACGTCCGAAGCGGCCTTGCGCAGTGAACCATCCCAAGGCATGCCCGACACGAAGTTCGTAGACGAAAAAGCCGAACAGCTCAGGTGAGTCGGCCGTCAGTCCCGGCGGCAAGGGTACTCCATAATGAATCGGCGAATCAGAGGAGACTAGCTGTTGCATCGCGTTCAGGCCGCTGCCATCGTCCGACATTCCGGGCGTGATGATACGGATCAGTTCGGGGTCAATTGGGAGTGGAGGTTCCGGTGGCGTGACCACCGGATCTACGCCCGACACAACCTGATCTCCGGTAAGCATCGGATCAGGCGCATAGCTCAATACGCGCGCGAAATAGGCATCGCGAGGGTTCGCTACCGGCTCGCTGAACTCGATCCACAGCAGGCGCTTGCGCGCCTGGGTTGAGGAATAGTCGGCTGCCCGCGTGTATGGCGACAGCGCGATTCCCGCCGAGGCGAGTTGCGGCGTCTGGGCAGTCGGCGTGGCCATTGGAAGCTCGAGCGAAAAAGACAGCGGCGCATCCTGTTGCGCGGGCGGAGCGGCAAAGTTTGGCGTCACTGTATATCCAATCGTTTTCTCGGCCGGGAACTTTCCGGCATCGGGTTTCGGATCGATCGCGTCGAAAAAAATCAGAAGCGTCTTGGAGCGGTCGGGCTGGTCGAGCACCGTCGCGCTGAGCCCGCGCGTCACGTCAATGGTCCCCACGACCTCCGCGCTTTCGTTGGCGATCTCAAAGCTCACGTCGGCGAGACCATCCCAGGTCCAGTCACGCTGAAGCTGAACGGTGAGCACTGTGATCCATTGCCGCGTCAGCTCATCTTTCGAAGCGAAGGTGATGCTGCCGTGGTCGGGAGAGAGCACGTTGCGCAATCCCTGCGAGCAGCCAAACACCACACGCTTGCCTGTAGGGGCCGAGAGTGTAAGGCCGTTGACATTGAGATTCAGCGCCAGCGCGAGCCTGCCAACAAGATCCGTCTGCGCGGTCCCCTGCCGGCCGAGCAAGGCGAGCTGCTGCACCAGGTTGGTGCTCGGAACGGGATCAGATTGAAGCAGGATCGCGCGGAAGCGGTTGGCATCGGTGTCGGGGACGAATAGATTGCGTTCGTCGCTCGAGTTAGAGCGCGTTACAGTTTCCACATCGAAGCCGATGCGCGCGTCTGCCGAGCCGAAGTAAGCGAGGGTGGGATCGGGCTTGCCGATCGCGTAAAAAGTGAATCGCACATCGCGAGCGGTAGGCACAACGACGTCGCCAGTCGCGGGCTGCGGCGGGAACGCGGAGATGTCCGGAAAATCCTGATAGGAGACGTTGACGTCCAACAGCGCCGACGGATCAGCGGGAAAGTCGCGCGTGGTCGAATACAGGAGCCTGTAGGGCAAATGATCCGTAGACGTAATGGCGGCCGCATCCTGATCGAGCTGCCGGACCTCGACGTCAATACCGAGTGTCACCGCGTCGGGATCGGGAAGTCCCACGTCGCGCTGTTGGGCCTTTGCATTGGGAATGTCGGCGAGCAGCGCCGTGATTGCATTGGGATAGCCGGTGAACACCAGGTCCGGGTAGCCGAGCCTGGGGCGCTGGATGGAATACATGGTCTGTGGAGCGGCAGGCGTCGCCGTTTCGTCCATGTTCGTGATCACGACGTGCCGTGGAGGCGTAAAGCGCCGGAACGGAATTGGCGCGATCGGCGCGGGTGCGGGGTTTATGGGATCGTCGGTCGGCTCGGGGCCGCCGCGAGCCAGATCGCTGAGGCGGACACGAAAATCATAAGTATTTCCGTATCGCAGCGGCACAGCGTCCTCGCCTACCGGTTGGTATTGACGCGTCGCGCTCGGATCAGGGAAGCCGGAGGTTTGCAGGGCGGATGCGTCGCCAAGCACGATCGATTTGCCGCGCCAGTGCGTGAAATAGCTGGCCAGCCACCAGTCTGCGGGAGCGGTAGGATCGGGTTGAATCGGCGGCGTCTCCACGCCCAGTTCGCCATTGTAATTTCCGAGCTTGGTCGCGCCGAGCTGGAGCGCACCCATTACCTGGCATAGCGAGGTCCAACCGGCGCCACCATGGGGTCGAACATCCACGCGATAGCAGGACGTGCCAACCGGGGCGTCTACTGCGGTCGAATCCAACTGGCGATTCATCCAGATCGCGATCTGCTCGTCGTCCCATCCCAGCCGGATTCCGAAATCGCCGACCGGAGGAAGACCGTCTGGAGTGGTGTCGGTGAACAGTGCACGCTGCGGCTGCGCGCCGTGCACAATCTTGGCAAATCCGTCGTCGTAATTTTCTGCTTCAGGGAAAATATCGTCGTACCCGCTGAGCGGTGTGCTGACGACGGGAAACAGAATCGCTGCAAAGAGAGGCCGCGAAGTCGCGGTCAGAGCCGGAATGCGAGCAGCATAGCTTTGCAGCAGATCGGGCCGAACCGCGAACTGCGGCGCGAAGTCGCTGGTGGGATCAAGACTGATGTACAGCCATCCGCCGTTTGCGAAGAATGTCGGGGACGGCAGCGTGAGCGTGGTTTCATACAAGAGTCCGACGGCAGTTGCGAGTAGTTCCTGCCGCAGCGCGAAAGCGAAGACGCGTCCCCAACTCACCGTCGTTGGTGGTGGCGGAGCGGACGTGGCGGCGGGCTGCGACATCAGGCACGCGTACTCGTCGCCGGTCACGGCGAACGGCGTGCGAGGACGGTCGAAGGCGAACGCCGAGCGGTAACTTGGCGGCAAATACTTGCGTGTCGTGTAACCCGTCTTCTTGGGCGTGGAGCCCGCGGGTTCTGGTGCGATCGGTAACATTGCCTGAATCTGCTGGAACAGATTCCGGGCCTGGGTCGGAGCCGTAATGGTGAGCGGCACCTGCGCGGTCACGTCAACTGGCTGGGGCAGCGACGCCAGCGATGGAATCAGCGATGCGCGCAGCACCAGCTTGCCATCGGCAAACGCCGGCGAATCGGGCGCGGGAGATACTCCTGTGATCATCGGCAGCAGAGGGTTGCTCTGCGGCAGGGCCAGGATGCGCAGCTGGATGTTGGTTCCATCCCACCGTTGCGGAAAAGCCAGCAGGCTGAATTGAAAGCTCGGATTCGTTGGCATGATGATCTCTCCCTAGCACGACATCGCGTGCGAATAAGTGGTCGAAACGCTCACCGTGATATCCAGGAACCAGCCCAGCGTCACGTCCACTGAGGCGAGGAATGTCGCGGCGGCTGTAAGCTGGCAGGGCGAAGGCTGCAATGTGAGCGAGGCGATCGCCTCCGCCGTGAAGCTGATGCCAACCAGGCCACCCAATACCGATCCGCTGGCCGTCAGAATCAGAATCAGGCCCAACCCAATCGATTGTGGCGAGGTCGTGACGATGGAGAGCTGATATCCATAAGTCACCGACGCGCTCAGACTCAGGATGCCCGGAATCAGATCACCGCCGACGGACACGATCACGCCGGCTTGCAGAGTGATGGTCTCCTTCGAAGGGGTCGAGCCCGATGGGAAGTCGCCTTCCATGCTGAAGCCGATCACGCCGCCCGCGTAAATCGGGGGGAGCACCGGGACCTGCAACGAGCCGTTGAAGCTGGTCGCCAGGAACCACTGGCTGGACGAGGTCAGCAGCGCGTCCCTCGACGGCGCTGTATTTCCGAAGCCCACCTTCAACGTGATTGCCAACTTGCCGATTGGCGTGTCGGTCGGAATCGGTATCGGTTTCGTCATCGGCAGCTTCAACTGGAGATTTCCCTGCATTTTGAATTTCTGCGTCGCGTTCGACACCGAAAGGGCCAGTGGGTTCGGCAGGCCCAAGGATTCGAGGAAAGTGATCAGTGCCTGCACCGGCGAAAACACCGAGCCGAAGACCAAACGACTGGTCGGGAAACTCGGTGAGTTTGCCGCTGACGCTTCCGAAGGTCCTGCGATGCGCACCAAGCCGTTGAATGGCGAGAGATCCATGCGTACGCAGACGTCACTCTGTGAAAGCGACCAGTCCGTTGGCGAAATCGCCAGGGCGATTTGGGTTGGATTGCTGTTTTCATCGGTGTATTCGAGCGCTACGCCCATCCCTGCCGAACCGGCCATTGTTCGCGTAGGCTGCGAGATGGTGAATGGGTTCGGCGAGACGTTCAGCGTGAACTGCCCCGGTCCCGCAATCTGCAGCGAATAGGTATTATTCGGAAAAGGAATACACGAGCTCTGCCGCGGGAAAAATCCCGTGGCATCGAGCATCGCGTAGACGTCAGCCAGCAGCGGCGTGACCGTGCTGGTGAGCGAGGTCGCGCCACTTTCGATTTTGGGGCGCGGGAACAGAATGCGCGAGGAGGATGTGGTGTGGACAAAACAATAATCCATCGACGGTGAATCCGGCTGCCAGAGGTCGATCGCCTCGGCAAAGCGATACGGATTCGTGTTCACGCCGCTCATCGACGCCGCGCCCAGACGGATCAAGGGCACGCCGAGGTTCGGATCGATCGCCTGCGGCTCGCTCACGTCGTCGGTGCGCTGCAACACGCTCCAGCTTCCCTGCCTGGGCAAAACCACTGAGCCGCGAGCGACCGCGGCGAATTGCGGCGAGCCACCAGAAGCGGGAGCATTGCCCACTTCGACGCGGCCCACGCGCATTGGCTGGCCTGAGTTTCCCACGTTCAGCACGCAGTCGACCGGTCCTCCGAGCGGCCCCTGCGAGACCAGCAAGGCGTCAAGTTGCACCGCCGTCAGTGGCATCCCGATGGGCAACTCCTGCACGAAGCCGAACTGTCCAGTGGTCGGAACAAGCCTGTTGGTCGCGCCGGTCGTGACATCGTCCATCTGCACGTCGGCATCGAAATACACCGCGGTCATCTGCACGCCGCCCGCAGCTGTGTAAACCTGCGAGGTGTCGCGGATATTGCGGATGTTGTACATTCCGCGAACGACGCCTGGATGAACCGTGATACCCGCGAGATCGAAGGTGCCAGGAGTGGCTGCGACCCAGCCGCTGTCCCAACGTGTGACTTCGGCATTGTCGACGCGCTGGATCGTCACCGTACGCACCACCACTGCGCCCCAGGGGTACAAGATGCTCTTGACCTTGACCACCTCGTAGGCCGTGCGCCCGTTCATCACATCGAAACGCGCCTGCACGACGGCCGGAGGATTCGCGCTGGGGTCCACCCAGTCGCTGAACATATTCGCGCCGTATCCGGAGATGTCGATGCGGGTCACGGGAACTGACGGATTCGAACCGACAGGCCTGGGCGCAAACGTCCCATTGAAAATCGGGTCGACCGAATTACCTAGGATGCTCAAATCCAGTGGAGTCTGGCTCGGATTAATCAGGTTGCGAAGCTGCACAGTTGCGCCCGGCAACGTTGGCGGCGGCGCCGAACCCAGGAGTTCGAACAACGGCCTCGCCGCAGTCATGCTGATCTGCCGACCGCTTTCGAGGTTCTGTGTGGTAAATGACGGCTGAAGCATCGCCAGCCCGGGACGCGGTATCGGCAACGGTCCGATCCTCGATGCCTTCGGCAGTGTCGCTACCGCCTTCATACCGAACGGGAGCGTAAACAACACCGCCGCCGGGTTGCCGGCATGGTACGAACTGAGAATCTCGTTGATGACAGGAATGGGCGCGATCGGCACCAATGCCACCGTCGTGCTCCCCATCAACGTCGGACCACCATCGTCCCAAAATGCCACCGGCGAGGGGAACGGTCCGTCCGGGTTCGGAATATTGATGACCGGCTCCCATTGAATCTGCGGCGCTGTGAAGGTACGGACGTTGACACCTTCCGTCACCAAGTCAAGATTCGCAATTGAGAACAATGAAGTCGTGGTCGCCGCATCCGGTATAATGCGGCGCGCTACACCCACGCCAACGCCAAGTTGGTCCGCGTTGCTCGAGACGTCGAGAATCAGCAACGCCTCCGGTCCCGTGCCTAGAGCTTCATCGAACATCGCTCGCAACGCTGCCTGGTTCTGTTGATTCTGAATTGCCACGGGGTCCTGCGATGATGCCGCGGGATCGGGCGTCGGTTGCAATATCGAGATCTGTTCCTGCAAACCTTGCAAAGAAGACATTACGAATGTGAGCGCCGGGCTGGGCGGCGCCAGCCAGATCACCGATGCGTCGATCACGGGAAGGCTCGATATGTTTGGAGCCGGTGCGACCGACGAGATCCCGGCAAAGCTCGCCGTCTGCTGAGGCAGCGGATAGAAATTCGCCGCATACGGATCGGGCGCGGTGGGTAATAGCGAGTACAGTGCGAAAGCGATCAGCAGCGCGCCTTCGTCAATCGAATTTGCCGCGCCAAGTTTTCCGAGAACCAGCAGCTTTTGCGACGGCGTGGTGGTGAGCAAAGCATTGCGCAGCGCGAACGCGATCGGAGCCGGCGGCGGATAGGTAGCAAGAGCGGCTGCATCCACTAAAACAAATGCTCCCGCCGATGTCTCATACAAAAACAACACGCCGGGCATCTGCGGACCTAGCCTAATGCCGTCCGCCGAGACCGGGCGATCGATGTGCGCCGTGACTGTGCCGACGCTCCATACAATCTCCGTGCTCTGAATTGTTCCGGCTGTCGAGACCGAGATGTAAATAAGAGCAAACGGCTGGAGATAGGAGACATCAAGCGTCGACCGCCGTGTCGATAGCGCGCTTTCCTGCCACAACAGAAATTCTTCAGTGAGCCGTGAGGGCGAGGCAGCCGGAGCGAGGAAGATAATCTCTCCCGCCGTCACCACGAGCCATGCCTGATTCACCGGCGTCGCCCGATTCGCGCCGCGCCACTGCGCCGACAGTCCCGCATTCACCTGCATATCCAGTGTTCCCGCGCCTGAGGCCTGCCCGAGCGAGCCGGGCGTGGTGATCGTCACCGGCAATCCCCAGCCCGCCAGTGCTATCGGGGCCGATCCGGAGAGGGAAAACAGATCCGACGCGGCGGCCTGTGGGGCAAAGGTCACGACGCTCGCCGTGAACGGAACAACAATCTGTTGGACCGCCGCCTGATACTGTGGCGCGGCGATGTTCCAGTGCAAACCCAATGTAATTCCGTAAACGGTGAGCGTCGCGTCCGACGCCGCCGACACCGTCGCGCCAGACGGCGCAAATACAATCGTGACCTCAGCTGGCAACTGCGCGGTCACGGCACGCGCATCACCGCCCGGACCCGATCCTGCGGGCTCGTTCGACACAAAATCGAGTTCCAGCTTTACCGTCACTGTCGACGACGCAGCGATCTCGATCGTCCCGCCGACATACGTGGGAGCCGCGCTGAAAGTGATTGAGCCACCCTTGATCTTGAGCCCCGTCCAGGAGCCCGCGGGCGCACTTGCGGCCAGGAGCGGCGACTGAAACCAGATGCTTCCCGCGCCGAGCGTCAACACGGTGCTGCCCACCGGATGTAGCAACAGCTCGACTGGAACAGATAGAAACGGCGCGCTTGCGGGCGAGCGCGTGATTGTCGCCTGCACCACGATGGGGTAAAGATCTATCCAATATTGCAACTGTCCAGGTCCGAGAAATGGTCCGAAGCTCTGCGCCACCGCCATCCCCGAAACCGCTGGAGAGGCGGAACTCGGATGCAGACTCGACACGATCGGAAGCTGCCGTACATACACCATGAATCGCTGGTCGGGCTGCGCCGCTTGAACCGTAGTTGCCTCCGAAAGAACTGACTCCAATTCCTTCTGCAGTTGGGAATCGATCGGTTGTGCACTGGTCACCGATGGCGAGGGTGCGATTTGAGGGGCTTGACTGAGGAGACTCTGGGCGATCGCAACCCTGGCCGCGCGAAGGGCGCTCGCGTCTGCGACAGGCGACGGCCGCAGGGAGCCTGTGAGATTGAGTAGTTGCTGAAGTGCGGTAGCGGAGTCCACGAGCGCCCTCACTTTTCTGCCGGCTCGGATACATCCGCCGGGCCGGCCCGATCATCCGTGTAACTGGTAGTGAGAGGAGATAGTCGAACGTTACAGACAGGAGAGAAAAAATTATTGCTGGAGTTGCGGTATCTGCGAAAAGTACGCCGCGTCGCGTATGTCCACATATTGCAGCGGGAGTTGCGGGGAAAAAGTATATTGTTTCCCGGTGACCGGTCCCTGCACGGTGACGGTCGCATTCCCCGTATAGCGAACCACTCTCGTGCTAGAGCTTTGCGGCGTCTTCGTTTGCTGTTTGAGCGCTGCTCTCTTCCCGCCACAACATGGCATTTTTCATTCCTCCGACATCTTCGGTACCCGCCCCTCGATTTCGTACGCTGATTCTTTCGAGAAGACAGGCCGCACCCGAAATCCCAATCCACATGATGATGCGCTCGTCCCACGACGCTCGAATAAGAAGCGCGGGCGCGGATATCCAGATACTGACGCAATCGAAGCAGTCGATCAGCCGTCCGGCAAACCCTTGACCCAACCGTTGCCGTATCAGGAATAGGATCTCGCCGGGACCGTCTTCACAAGCGATCAGGTGCGCCACGCGCCATACCGCACACGCTCCAATTGCGAAACTGGTCAAGGAAATCGGCATCCTGCTTCACAGATATTGTGCGATTTGGCCTCGTCGCGTTTCACCTCTGGGTCACCGACGCCGATTCCTTGAGATTGTGCGATCGAAGATGACGACTCGAACACCTGATATTGACTCGAACACCTCATAATTAAAGATATCGCTCTCTGATAAGTCGCAGAGGAGAAACATGCAAGAAATGCTGGAATCCGGCTCTGGATGGATGATCGTCCACAAGGAAACTATCCAGAAAACGGGCTTCGGGGAGATGTCGCAGCTGAACGTCAGCATTGGGGCAGATCTCCGCGAAGAGGACTTCTGGCCCGCGTCGTTGCGAGCACGTCCGCAGGCATAACTTCCGTTTAGCTCGTCACTCGCCCGCAATCAGCTCCAAGCACAACCCGCTGTCGCTTAGCGGCCCTCGGCTACTCCACCTTTCGATGTTGGCTTCCACCTGCCGCACGCCGTCGCAGAGCATAAGGCCACCAGAGATGCCGTGGCGTTCCGTTCGTCGTCGGGCGGATAGGGAAAGGTTCGCCGTGACCTCGTGGCGCGGATAGCAGACCAAAACGAGTCCGGTACAATGTCTGAACGTTTAGGAGGGGTACGCATGCGACATATCATTGCGTCTGTCGTCGCGGTGTTTTTCTTTTTGCTGCCGGCGACCGCGCAAACTGCCGAACTTTCCAAGAGTGTGAAACAGGTCGTGCGGGTGGATGCCGCCAAGGTTGTGCTGACGCATGTGCGCGTGATTGATGGCACGGGCGCGGCAGCGGTGGAAGATCAGAATGTAGTCATCGAGGACGGAAAGATTTCAGCGATCCAGAAAGGCGTCGACGTTGCGGCGGCCGCAGGCGCCACGGTTCTTGACCTCCGCGGATACACGGTGATGCCGGGCATCGTGGGCATGCACAATCATCTCTTCTATGTCGCACGCCCGAACCTGAATAGCCAGTGGAAGTCCGACGCGCCGCTGCTGGTGCCGCAGATGACATTTTCCGCGCCGCGGTTGTATCTTGCTGGGGGCGTAACGACCATGCGGACCACCGGAAGCGTGGAGACTTATGCGGACCTGAATCTGAAGCGCGACATTGATGCGGGCAAACTCCCCGGACCGCACCTCGACGTGACCGGCCCATATCTGGAAGGGGCTGAGAGTTACTTCATCCAAATGCCCCATCTGACCAGTCCGGATGACGCGCGGCAACTGGTAGAATACTGGGCCGATCGCGGGGTGACGTCGTTCAAAGCATATATGAACATCACGCGGACGGAGTTGAAAGCCGCGATTGATAGCGCGCACAAACGCGGGATCAAAGTTACAGGGCATCTGTGCTCGGTCACGTACAAAGAGGCCGCCGAATTGGGAATTGACGATCTGGAACATGGATTTTTTGTGAACACGCAACTCGATCCCGGGAAGAAACTGGATGTCTGTAGCGACAGCGCTGGGGATTACACGCTGGAGCACATGGAAGCCGAAAGCGCAGAGGCCAAAGACCTGATTGACACGCTGGTGAAACATCATGTGGCCATCACTTCGACCCTACCGGTGTTTGAATCGTTGGTCGGAGGGCGTCCGCCGGTTCGGCAGCAGGCGCTGGATGCGATGAGTTCAGACGCACGGGAGTCGTTTTTCCTCCTGCGGCAGCGGCCGGCGTCCCTGCCAGCGCCTAAGACGGACTGGGGGCTTCTGTGGAAGCACGACCTGGCGCTGGAACGTGCATTCGCCGCCGCTGGAGGGCTGTTGATCGCGGGACCCGATCCCACAGGGATAGGGGACGTACTGCCGGGGTTCGGGGATCAGCGAGAGATCGAACTGCTGGTGGAGGCGGGCTTCTCTCAGGTGGAGGCGATCAAGATCGCGACTCTGAACGGGGCGGTTTACCTGGGCAAAGAAAAGCAGATTGGCTCGCTCGCGCCGGGAAAGAACGCAGACCTGGTGGTGATCAAGGGAGACCCGTCGAAGCAGATCTCGGATGTCGAAAACGTGGAGATTGTATTCAAGGACGGCGTCGGCTACGACTCACAGAAGCTCTTGGATTCGGTGAAGGGGCGTTACGGAGAGTACTGAAGAGTTCGCCCTCACTCTTCCACCCCAGTTTCACTCCCCGTCACTCGGGTGCAACTCCAAAAGGTACTAAACGGCCTGTGGTTCCGTTCACCGCGTGGGTTGCCCCAAAATCTTCCCACCGGACGCGTGGCGCAGTCGTTCCGGTTGGAGCCAGTTCCCGGTTTGTCGGCAACTCCGCCTTAGGGTTACTTCAGGGTAGCCCGTGACACGCTCACAATCAGTAGCGCGCGCTCCGATTCCTATGCATCCCGCGCGGTTGCTGAGGAGAACGTAACGGATACCCTTGGTTTGGTTGACCGTTTGCAAAGTTCGCCTTAACATTCGCAGCAAGGCCACGCCGTCCTAACCTGTGAGGCAGACGGTTTCTCGTTACCGCGTTCTGCGCAAGATTGGTGGTGGCGGTATGGCAAAACTCCTACAGTACTCATCTCAGAGCGGAGGAAAAATGATTTCACGCCGCGATTTTCTCAAGGGAGTTTCAGGAGCGATTGTCGCCGCAGGGGCAATCTCTCCATGGCTCGCATGGGCCGCGGACGACAGCGTGGCAGTGCCGGGCAAAGACGGGATGATCCTGCGGTCCTACCGCTTTCTCGACCTGGAAATGCCCCCGGAGTATGCCAACTCCTGGATCACACCCGTGCAGCATTTCTTCGTCCGCAATCACATGCACGAGCCCAACACGCTGGATGCGGGCGAGTGGCGACTCAGCATTGACGGGGAAGTGGAAAACCCACTCACCTTAAGCCTGGCGGACCTGCGCAAAATCGAATCGCACACCGTTACCAATACTCTGGAATGTGCGGGCAATGGCAGAGGGCTGTACCAACCGCACGTCCCTGGGGTTCAATGGCAAAAAGGAGCAGTGGGCACCGGCCGATTCGCGGGTCCGCGTCTAAAGGATTTGTTGCAGCGGACAGGACTGAAGCCAACTGGCAAACATGTAATGTTCCATGGCCTCGACGAAGTCCCCGGGAAAGTGCCGCCGTTCATCCGCAGCATTCCCATTGAAAAAGCAATGGATGCAGACACGCTGGTGTCGACGCAAATGAACGGGGCCGCGCTGACCAAGCATCATGGATTTCCGGCCCGCGCCCTGGTACCGGGCTGGGTCGGTGCGGCTTCGTGCAAATGGCTTTCCGAAATCAAGGTGCTCGACAAGGAATTCGACGGCAACTTCATGAAACCCGCCTACCGCATGCCGAACGAACCGGTGAAGCCAGGAGAGTCGGTCAATCCAGATGCGACGCATCCCTTAACCGCGCTCGCAGTGAAATCGCTGATTGCCAGTCCAAGCGATGGCGCGACGCTTAAGAAGCATGCCATCCAGATTCATGGCGCAGCCTGGGCGGGAGAAGCGGATATCGCCCGCGTCGACATCTCGACCGATTCCGGCGCAGCCTGGCAACAGGCCCAGCTCGGCAACGATCAGGCACACTACGCCTGGCGTTTGTGGAGCTATAACTGGAAACCAAATCGAGCGGGCGACTACGTTGTGATGTCTCGTGCCACCGACAATCAGGGTCGCACCCAGCCGCAAACGGGGGTCTGGAATCCCAGCGGCTATCTCTACAACGCCATCGATCGGGTGAAAATCCATGTTCAAGCATAGGGGATTGAGTCTCGCGGTTGCGGTATTTTGTGGATCGGTCGCTGCGGCGCAGTCGCCCAGCCTTCCCGCAGGCGCGGCACAAGCCAAAGTGACCACGGCATGCACGGAGTGCCACGAGTCGCGCATCATTCTGCAGCAGCGTCTCAGCAAAGTAGTCTGGGCCAAGGAAGTCGACAAAATGGTCAAGTGGGGCGCACTCGTTGACCCCGCCGATCAGGATAGGTTTGTCGACTATTTGAGCGCGAATTTCCCAGCAGACAAGCCCGCCGAACCGGCGGTAAGAACTGCCGCCGAAAAGAAAAAATAAAGCATCATTAATTCACTGTAGAAACTCGAAATCCAGTCCGTCTGGAAAGCACAGACCCCGCGGTTTCGACGCTGCAAAATCGGTTGGTTGTAGGGACACCAAACTCATGGCAACTTCCGATAACGCTGCAGTTACGAGCTAGAATGTCGGTACTGCCCGGAATCTGCTCCGATCAGTCAATGCAAGGGCGTTTCTCGGTACTAATCCGGCGGCATTACTTCTCGATTGCGCGTGATTCAGGGGAAGTCGCCACGGCGTCAGGAATGCTCGCATCCCAACCGAAGGATGCCTCAGGCGGCGCTGCGGACCTGCTGGTCTGTAGACAGCACTTGCCCTACAAGATAGGGCAGGCGGGCCGAGGAGGCCATCGCGAGCGTACCGGACCCAGTAATACGCTGGAAATATCTTTTTGAGCTCTCCTCATGGAGAGGAACTTTTTCGTCCTCCGCACCAGCCAGTTTTTTCCATAGCAGGCGTGGAAGCCCTGTTCGAGTAGAGATTCCAGCACGCCGGGCGCGCAATGTGGGTGGTTCCAGACGATGATGTAATAACCTTGAGCATACAGCCCGGCGCGGTCGAGTCGCTGGGCGAGTTCAAACGCAGCTTGTGCTTTCTCGTTCTTGTGCATCTGCTTCAGGATGTCCTGGTGAAAACTCTCGATGCCGAATAGCGCGCCTTCCATGCCGCACCGCCGCCAGTCATTGAAGTTCCGAAGGAGCAGGTCCACACGCGACTGCACGAGCCAGCGGACTCGGTGGCGCGCCAATAACTCGATGACGGCATCTGCATGCGATGGAAGGTTGCCGAAATTCTCGTCGAGCAGAAGGACAAAGTGAATGCGGTGTTGGACATAGAAATGCAGCACTCGATCCAAACACGCCAGAGAAATTTCCTTTGGCTTCGGCGCAAACGCAGTAGTCTGGCAAAAGGTGCAACGAAAACTGCATCCGCGCGAAGAAAAAAAAATGCCGAGCGGGAACGACCACCCTCCGGGCAAGCGGAAGCGGGTGACCAGCGGTGGATGCTGGATTTCGTCGAGACAAGTCCCCAGCTTCTGTCCCAAGGCATCTTCACTACGGCACGTTTCATAGGGTTGACCCCAACTCTACCCAAGACAATCGGCACTGTCGTGCGTCCAGTCACAATGAGGTACCCCCTACGTCACAGACCCCTGTGGGATGGGGGAGAAGACTGGGAAATACCTACTGGCGCGGATGGCGTGCTGTTATGGTCGCCAAGTGTACCAACCCTTCGTGTTCCACTGCCTTTCGCCATTTGGAGGAGGGGACGCTCTTTCGACTGGAAGCTGACCCAACTCTGAGATTGTCCAATCCCATGAGCCGGAATATTACTGGCTCTGCCATAGCTGCTGGGCAACGATGACGCTGCATATCAGCAAAGAGGGAAAAGTGATACCTGTTACGTTCCCAGCAACAGTTCATGGTGGCCCCTCTGGGAGTGATTTCATCGCGTCAATGCGGCAGGAAGGGCTATTGCTTAGCTGCGTTAGCTTCTCGACAGAAAGACATCGCACTGGCGAGTTGATCTTGTGCTCGATTAACCGGGCCTTACGCCTCCCGGTAGAAGCACAAGCTGATCTGCTGAGATACGCATTTCGATCCCAAACTGAGCCTGACTTTCACTTCCAACAGAAATAACTTCGACTCCTCCCTACGGAGTGCCACCTTCATCCTCTTCTTCGTCATACAAGCACAGCGCCATGACACATCCGGCCAAGGGTAGCCAGATCGCCAGCAATACTTCAGGCGGTATCGTCGGGAACATCATTGCAGATTCTCCTCGGTCAAATTTAGATCATGGCTGAATGAGAAAACCGTTCCCTTATCCATTTTGATCCCGTGAATCGGATGCCAAGCAGGCATCAATCTGGCCTCGCGAGTCATAGTTTTCTCCTTCGATACAACTCCAGTGATCATGATCTTCTTGGATGAGTGGAGCCGATGTGAGGTTGCTGAATCGAGCGATCACGCTCAGGCATCGAAAAAAGGAAATAAGTAATGGAGTTTGGATCATGAAGCATCTGAGAAGACTGGAAGAGGAAGTGTCGGCGTGGCCAAGTATCTCGTTTCACCCACATCGCTTCGGAGGGAAGGAGTTCCTCTTTCACCCGAATGAGGCACGCTCACCCCATTTGAGAGCACTTGCTCCCGCATGTAAGTTGTTGTGAAGATTGAAGGCAAGACCGTGGAAGGTTTAGCAAACCCGCAGCACGTCGGGAAGTCCGAAGGCAGGAGTGTATTCGCGCTTGGAATAGAATGTAATTCTTATGGCCGTCCCCATCGGCACCGAAGAACTGGCTTTCAGGGCAGCGAAGGAGCTTGATATCTGCGGAATCCCGTCCTCCGAAGGGGCCCGCAAGATCCAGTCAGCTAGACGCCTGGCGATCGAGCGTCCGCAAGACCTTGCCCCATACATCGAGCATACTGCCCTTAAGCCAGAGACGACGCGGCAGGCCGTCATTACTCTTTGTGAAGAAGCAAAGCGTTTCGGATTCCGAGGCGTTTGCGTCAACCCGATGTTTGTGGAGGAGGCGAAACGACAGTTGGCGGGGTCAATGTGCATTGTTGTTACCGCTGTCGGTTTCCCTCTAGGGGCCAATCTCTCCGATACGAAAGCCCAAGAGACAAAAGCCGTTGTAAGCAAGGGCGCCGACGAAGTAGACATGGTCATACCAGTGGGTGCTCTCAAAGCAGGCGAGTACCCGGCGGTCTTCGATCACGTAAAGGCGGTAGTGCGGGCGGCGGGTGGTACCGTACCTGTGAAAGTAATTCTTGAGACGGTCTTGCTCGACGAATACCAGAAAGTTTTGGGCTGCCTACTGGCGGAACGTGCAGGGGCTGCTTTTGTGAAGACATCGACCGGTTTCGCATTTGTGAGGAAATCTGGAACTTTTGCGAGTGGTGGCGCAACGGTCGAGGATGTTTCCTTGATGAGGAAGGTGGTAGGAGACCGGATCGGCATCAAGGCTGCTGGAGGTATCACAGACTTTCTGACAGCCCGCGAAATGGTAGCGGCGGGCGCGGATCGCATAGGTTGTTCAGCTTCCGTTGCAATTGTTTCGTAGTTTTTTCTCACAATGACGGACAGGTCCAATTTCGCCTGCAAAATGTGGGCCTACGGAGAAGCGCGCTCGGACCGCAGCGTCTATAGGTGACATGATGACCGTGATGGTCTTATCGAAGCCATCGGTGCTTACCGTTTGCACGGTGTAGAACTTGGGTCCAAGGTTGGGTCCAACAAGAAGGCCGTTTTCAGCCCAAAACGGGGGTTAAGTTGCGCCAATCAACGAAAGTGTTGATGGCTCATAACCCAAAGGTCAGGGATCCAAGTCCAGCACCTCGGGTCATCATCAACAGGTCCCGCAGGTTTCAATAATTTAGGTGGCTGCAACATGAGTCGGCGAATTTTTCGAGGGTCGGCTGCTTTTCGGAATTCTATCGTCGTCCCATAGCTTGACCCACAGTCTGTCTTGTCCAGCGCAATAGTTGTGACCAGCGATAGCAGCGCGCACGACGCAGATTTCACCCAAACACGCGCCTATTTCGTAGATATGAGTCCAACCTCGACCAACGGCATGAGGCAGATGGTGGCATCATTGTTAAGCACGACAGGCCGCTCTGAGAAGCTGATGCTCAAGGGAAAATCGTCCACATTTGTCGTGGGAGACCTTTCCAATGGGGACAGCAACCTTAGCCAGAACTCGCACCTTCGCCCTACCGACGAGAATGATATTCGTAATGCGCTGTGCGGGATTTCTCTGATTCAGAATAATGCGAAGTCGAAGCTGCCGAGGTCCGTGTTGAGAAGTATCGGGAGTTCGGCTGGAGGGGTTACCAGATGCATGCTGGAGAAGCGAGACAACGCTAGGGCGAAAGCACAACTCCCCGTAGACATTCATCTGCTACTCGGTTACAGCGAACTCAGGAACATCAGCAGTTCCTTTTTCTGCCGCGGTGACAGCTTGCGAAATTCATCAACTGACAATTGCGCTTCGCCGCCATGGCGCAGGATCGCGTGTTCCGGGGAGGGTGAAGCGCCGTCGTGCATCAACTCGGGGCGCGTGCGCAGCCCCCACAGCGGCGCGGTGCGAATCTTGTTAGCGGTAGATTGGCCTGCGCTCTGCACAGGAATGCCATCGCCGGTGCCGACAGCGTGCAGCAGGAAATCGCTGTACGGGTGAATAAGCTTATCTCCCAGAGCCTCGGGGACCTGGAACTGGCCACCATTGATCTTGGTTCCGGCTGGCGCAGTCCTAATGGAAGCGACGTGGCAGACGCCGCAGCCGATCTGCTCAAAGACGTGCTCGCCAGCGCGTGCGTCGGGCGTAGCCGCAAGCCTCTCATCGCGGGGCGGCGCCTTGGTGGCGCGGATGAAGCTGACAAATCGGTCAAGGTGCGAGAAACCATCGCTGTGACGTTGGTCTTCCGGATCAGCCACGGGGTCGTACGCAGCAACGGATTTGCCCAGGGCAGTATTCTCGACCGGGAAATACAGGTTGGTGATTCCCTCCTCATTAATGTAGGCGTCAGCGGAAAATGAAACGACGCTGGCGTGCTGGCTCTTCCAACCAAACCGGCCCACCCGGAGTGTGTTCCTTGCCTCCACAACTGGCACGAGAACCGCCTCGCCCGCGATACGCCCGTTCGACTTTTCCTGCTGGCTCTTTGCAATGGCGCGCAAGGTCGAGTCATCGATCGCTTCCACATAGCCATCGCCCAGCACGGAAGTCGGCTTGCGACGCGAGCGAACATCCTCGCTGTCGGGGATGCGAATATCAATCGCCGGATCGATCGCATGGACATGCATCAGCGAACCGCCAGGAGGAGGCACGAACGCACCACTCTTTGGGTCATGGTGCCCGGCGCGCGACACGGAGATGAAGCCGTTACCGCCAGAAACGGGGTTCTGATGACATTCAAAACAGGATTGGCCGTTGTAAACCGGCCCAAGGCCAGTGGCTACAGTCTCAGGCTGCTCAAAGACTGCGCGGTCAGAATCATGGCGGGATTGATTGACGAATCCATTTGTCAAGTTGTCGAATCCAGCCGGAGCCTCGCGGGCAGGGCTCCCCGCCGCCGCAACGCCAATGAACAGAGGAAAAACCACAACGCAGAAAAAAAGAATCAGGAATGAAGAACAGTTCAAGGTCAAGAATTGTTTGCCTAAACGCAAATTGTGCGGGATAGGGCACGATCTATGACTAATTTCGGAGCTTTCGGCCTTCATAACTCCCCGAATCTGCTCAGTTCGTTAGATGAATCCGCCGTTCGCGTGCCCTAAACTCGATTCCCGCCACCGTGGGCCGTAACTGCCTGTGTAAGAAGACTCGGCCGGTTAATTCGCTTCCAGCTTTGTCAGCGTTGCGGCGTTTGGGATTGGCTGCCTCAAAGCTGGAATATACAGCGAGGCGCCGCTCAGTTCTTCGGCAGTTGCGTCAGACAAGCGCCCGAGGGTGAAACTGGATATCTTCTCCGGGTGCTCTCCGCTTGCGGTCGAACGAACCAATGACACGCGGTGGTCCTTGGGATAAACAGAAGTCAGATGGTGGACAAGGTCAGTCAACGCGCCGCCGTCCAGCCTGTGACCGTAGTGCGCGCGATAAGATCCGAATGAGCCCATCTGTACGAGAATCACATGGGTGTCGACGCGGGGAACGATTTCGAAGGCCAGCAACCACGATGCCTCAAACACCTGGATGGCCGGCGCCATGTCAACCTGAATGTCGCACAGGATCGAGTCCAGCGATGATATTCCAGGCACCACGCGAGCCGAGCGTCCGGACTCAAAGGCCCGCTTCGCGATGATTTGAGCAACGCTGTCGTATGCCATGGGATTGCCGTAGGTAACGTAGCCTACCGAGTTGCCGTTGCCGCTTGCTTCCAGCACCATTTCTGCCGCACGGTTGTAGTTTTCCATCCGGATGCTGCCGTCAACGTAAGAGTCTAAGAGGTTGATCACTTCTACTTTCCCAATTTTTTCGGGCGGGAGCCATAGGGAGATCGGTTCCTGGACAATTGAGAAAAGCTTGCGACAGCTTGACATGGCATCACGGGCCTGGATAGTCAAATGTTCCGGAATGGAAACGCCGAGCCCGATAATGTACAAGTCATACGGCGTTTTCATGCCGCTTGCTCCGGTCGGTCCTTGGGAACCGCTATTCCAAGCTGCGTTTCGATTTTCGCAAGCATTATTTCCGTCGGTATCTGGATGACACTGCGACAGTACATGGTCTCCGTGGATTCAAAACTGCCATTTTCGAAATACTTATTGGACGGGGCGCCTCCCCCGCAGACCGAAAAGTATTGGCAGGTTTGAGCGCATCGCTTGCAGCCCTCCTGTATGGCGTTTGCGATTCGCGTGAACTTAGGCGAATTCAAAATGTCCGATATTGGATCGCGGAGAATGTTACCCAATATGAAATCGCCGTAATCTTTGCTGCTCGCGTCAATTAATTCCGGGGAGAACGCTGTCGTCGACCCATCCCAAGCCACCGTCAGAATGGCAAGAGGCAGGGTTTGATCATTGCGCAGTTCCGAGGCTGAACCGTCCTGGTGGTGGCCCTGTATTGCTGCGAGGGCATTGTCAAATTCACGGATCGAGATCTTATGCTGGCAGCGTTCTTGGCATTGCGCCATGCACTCGAAGAATCGCCGAACGTTTGAAAGGTTGGTGCCCGCGATACTGCTGCTGCTATTCGCCCCCTCGAGCTCTTCGATATTGAAGCCCAGACGGTCGATTCCAGTGTTCAGAAAAAAATCGAACACCGCTTCCGGGTGAAGGAGCGACTCTGCGGTAACTACTGCAATCGCATGAAATGGAACGGAGCGGCGCTGAAGTGTCCGAATGCCCTCCATCACCTTGGCGTGGGTGCCCCTGCCCGAACGGTCCTTTCTGTGGGCATCGTGGATAGACGCCGGCCCATCCACGCTCACCCCGACGTTTACGCACCAGTCGTGAAAAAAATCACACCACTCATCGTTAATGAGCATTCCGTTCGTTTGGAAGGAATGACGTATTGAGAACGGGTGCCGGCGAGCGGATAGTCCAACAAAGATCTCGCGGTAGTAGCTCGGCGGAAGTGTGAGGGGTTCCCCGGCGTGCCAAACCATGCTCAGGTCGGAACCGATGACGCCGGCTGAAACAAGGCGGTCAACAATCTCGACCGCCTGCGGCGGTAACATTTTCTTGGTGCTCAAACGGTTGGAAAGATAGCAGTAATCGCAGTCGATATTGCAAAAAGGCGTGGGCTGTAGGACTAGCAGATTGACAGTCTTACTAGTTGGCCCCTGATAGGGGCGACTAGTGGCGCCAGCAGACAAGGTCCAACCTCCAGCCAAAACCCTAGTAATTGCCCCAGTTTCCCCAGTTGTTCCAGGACGACCAGTTTCCCCAGTTTCTCCAATTGTTCCAATTCCCCCAATTCCCCCACTGGGCCACGAGGGTCACTTCTCCCTTGTCATTTTTTTTCTCATCAAGCACAGGGTTCTGCTGGAGCTCGTGCATACGGCTACGGACTGCGGCCAACCTCTCTGGTATAGTCGGGGCCGGCTTGCTAGTAGACGCGATTGTCGGTTGGACACCAATCAGGATTCCGATCAGCAGCAAGAACGAGTTACGAATTTTCTCGAACCACGACTGAAGACGAGCCATGTTTCCTCACCTCCGGCATTGAGACAATACTTCGAGACAATACCTATAGTTGTTGCGCCGCCGCGACGAAAATTTCCCGCATCACCTGCTCATAGTCTTTCTGCAGTTCATTGTTGCCTATCCATCCTCTAACTTCGTGGTTAGCGTCCGTCTCTTCAAAGAAGTGAGCACTCGCTACATTCCCCGTCCAAAAATACTGCGACGGGGTACCCTCCGGGTGCGCAGCGGGGCCAAACGCCGCCTCGAAAACCTTGAGCAGTTGACTACCATTACGGGCATCGGCGTGGATGGTGACCGCATAAAACTTGTCGTGCACGAAAAGGTAGTGTATGTTCGTAACCGTGGCAGTCCCGATCGTCAGATCTTCGTCAGTCTTTCGGTATACCTTCACGACGCCCCTGTCGCGGTACAACTCCAAATTCTTGAACTCCCTGACGCTGGTTCCGAAAGCCACTCCCCGAAATCCGTTCTTGTAATCCAGAAATTCTGTGTGTCCAGGAACGTTTGCAGGAAGATCGTGCACGACTGGACCATTTGACATCGGCTTTTTTGGGTCCGTCGCGCCAGCATTCTGGGCCGCCGCTTGGGCGCCAAGAACTCCAATCACGAAAGCAATCATCGCGACGGTTGAGAACGCATGCAGAACATGCCGCGTGCTAGTCATCCAAACCCTCCCGAGTACTACATACCGCCCTGCAAATTGCAAGTGAGACGAACCAGATCCCCACAACTTCCCAATTATTCAAGCAGCAATACAGCAACTCTTGTTCTTTGTCAAGGAAAAACCGGACTCAACAACCCCGGCACTCGAAGCCGAAGGGCGGCCCAATCCCAGATGCGACCGTGGCGACGGGGCGACCCGAACGTATCGGGCTGGAGCTTGTTCGGAAAAGTGCGAGCGAGTGTGAGTTCCTCCTTATATCGTTATATCGTTCGTCAATTCGGAGGGCCTGGCGTTTGTTTCCGGTACCGGTCGATTTCGCGTACCGCTTGCCCTCAAACCAGACAAGCGTCCAGTACCGACTGCCACGCTTCCATAGCGCCATTTGTGTTCACCTCCTTCCTTGGTGAATTGCCGGCTGTTCAAGAATCCAACCCGTGATCTGGCTTCGGCAGAAGACAAGTTTCCCCTATGTGAGGCACACCGGGCCCAGGTCGACAGTCGCGCAGTTGCAAACATCGCTGGGAGCGAGCGTGCTTTCGAGCGCCCATCGCTTCTATAACGAGACAAAACATCGACTGTCGATAATCGACTCAAGTCAAACTTTTGTAAACATTAGCGAATTTTCTTGACGATGGAATTGGAAATTTGCTAAAAGTACGTGCTACTTCTTCTGGGGTCGGACCATCATACCGAATTATTCACGGGCACACGGGTAGTTGCTGTCTTTGTTATTCGGTTTCGTACTAAATTTTCAATCACAATCAGCATGGGTAAGTGTGTGCGTTCGCTGGGGGGTGCGCGTGAACTTACATCGTCTGGTGCGAGCTTCGCTATCGCGAATTATTGGGACGGCAGCCGTGCTGTCGTTTGCTCTGCTCACCATCATCCTCACTCCAAGGCCGGCGCGCGCCAATCCGGCATTTGCCCGCAAGTACGGCATGCCGTGCTCCAATCACGATCCCACCGGAACCTTCTGCCAACATCGACAGCATTCTGCACGGACGGGAAGTCTTCAACCGGGTTCAGTGCTGGAAGTGTCATGGTCCTGAGGGGCGAGGAAATGGCCCTTCCGCCGCGACGCTTAGCGACGACTTTGGCTATCCGATCCGTCCGTACGATTTTTCCAGTGGTACCCGGTTCAAGTGCGGCGAGACCAACAGTGACTTCTATCGGATATTCATGACTGGATTGGACGGCACACCCATGCCATCTTTCGCTGACGTTCTTCAGCCCAACGAGGCCTGGGATTTGGTCCACTTCTTGCGGACGTTGCAGTTGTCGATAAAGACACCAGAGTCGACCCTGTTCAAGCAGTGGGAGGGTGCGCATCCTGGGCAACTTAAGCCGATGGGGCAGCCGTAGGGAAGGGGGGGAATTTTCAGGAATTGACTCTATCGGTTATGGGCTCGGGTGTGCTTCATCTACGTTTGTTCTGGCGCGTCCCCGTCGTACTGGCGTTTGCCTTGGTGTTCTCCATGGCCGCCGCCGCTCAAGGTGTTCAGGATACATTTCATGATCCGCGGTTTCTCAGTAGGCCTGGAGTATCCCGCGGACATGGTTCTTACCGTGGTTAAGAACGTCGCCGAGGCGCCGACCATTCGCGGGACCAAGATTTATCGGAAAGATAATGCTAACGAAATCGACGGCGCGGAGTTCGCGGCTGCATCGGACGTCTTTACCGACACTCCAGCTTCCGGCCAGGTATTTTACAAAGTCAAGAAGAAGGCTGTTGCGCCGGAGCATTTCCCTGGCAGTAGCGGTTCAGGGACCGTGGCTGTTCGTTACATTGTCCAGCCCCTAGAAGCCGTAGCGAATTCAGCTTCGAATTGATGCGGTCTTCTTCGAAGAGTCGCTGCACGCCCGCTATTTCTCCGACGGGAGCGTCGAATCCGCGGAATACGAGGATATCCGAACTCAGTTAGTTGCTTTCATGGCTCCGATAAGTGCCAAGGCCCAGCCGGTTCAAACCGCGGTTCCGGCACAACCCGCCGCCGAACCTCAAAACACGCTGGCCCGGGAACAGGCTCTTTTAGCTGAAGCAAAAGCTGATGAGGATTTCGTGGCCCTCGAAGCTCTCTTGCACAAGGGCCCGCTCACGATCTCGCAGATCCAGGACAAGGTGCGCCTGGCCAGTGGCTCGATGACTGCGGCAGTCGATCGCCTCGAGAAGCTCGGGTTGGTTGTTCGCAAGTCGAGCCCAAGCGATCGACGGGCGCGGGTCGTGGAACTTACGGCGCAAGGTAAGCGGCTGGCGGCATCGTGCTTCGGGCGACATGCAAAGGACCTTGAGGCATTGATGTCTACCCTGTCTCAGAAGGAGAAGGAACAGCTCTACGCATCGCTCAAGAAGCTCGGGCTCCTCGCAGCGGAAAAACTGAATCACCAAGAAGCCAAGGTCAACAGCAGTAGGGAACAAGCTACGAAATGATCACAGAGTTCGGAGGAACCACAGATCACCTGAGGACCGCACCAGAAGGGAGAAGAATGAAATGCTCAAGGTTGGAATCATCGTCGGCAGTACACGACCGGACGAAAAGCTGCGGCTGTCGCAAAGTGGGTGCACGATCTCCTTAACAGCCGGAACGACGCGGAGTTTGAGATTGTAGATATCGAGGATTACAAGCTGCCACTCCTCGATGAGCCGGTCCCGCCCATAATGCATCAGTAGGGCAAAGCGCACACGAAGAGCTGGAGTGAGAAAATTGCTTCACTCTATGCCTACATTTTCGTCACCCCCGAATACAACCATGCCACCTCGGCGGCGTTAAAGAATGCTATCGATTTTCTCTACCACGAATGGAATAACAAAGCGGCCGGGTTTGTCGGATATGGCGGTGCAGGTGGTGTCCGAGCGGTGGAGAACTTGAGGCTAGTGATGGGCGAAATCAAGGTTGCAGACGTGCGAGCGCAGGTGGCGCTCTCGATGTGGACGGACTTCGAGAATTTCACGACCTTTAAGCCGCACGAACGGCATGACAAAGCTGTGCATTCAATGGCGGACGAGGTGATTGCGTGGGGCGGAGCACTGAAGGCGTTAAGAATAACTCACTGAAAACATTCTCAGCACAGTCCGCGGTCCGGACCCAACTTGCGGGTCACGAACATCAGGAGTCACAAGATGCAGATCGGTGTCGACAGCTTCGGTGCAGTCATTTCTGACCCGGCTACGGGTCTGACTCTCAGCCCAGTCCAGCGCATGAACAATCTACTGGATGAGATTGTCCTAGCCGACCAAGTTGGCCTCGATGTTTTTGGCATCGGCGAACACCACCGCAGCGAGTTCGTGGATTCGGCCCCAGTTGTCATCCTCGGTGCGGCCGCTACACGCACGAAGAACATTCGCCTGACAAGTGCGGTAACCGTTCTCAGCGTAGCCGACCCGGTTCGAGTCTTTCAGGAATTCGCCACTCTGGACCTGATCTGCGCCGGCTCGCAGAACAGCGGGGGCTCGAAATCGTCCAGGAGTACACCGACAAAATCACTGGCGCCAAGGCGAAGCGTCCCGCACTCGACCAGATGCTCGCCGCTGCCCACCGCCGCGAATTTGATGTTCTGTTGGTGTCGGCCGGCGTCGCAAGGGCGCTGAAACAGTCCGAAGGCGTTATACCGAAAACCCCACTCCCACTCGCTCGAACCGACATTGAACACTTCGCATAAGCAAGAACATCCAGCACTCTTGGCTGAAATGCGTTCGGAGGAAACCCCCGGCCGCCATTAAAAACCGCCAGGACCAGATTTGCCGCCTAGTTCTGCTCGCTACTCACCGAACGGCGGTGATTCTCGTTCTTTGTCTTCGCCGCTCGCGCTCAGCCTGCATCTCCTGGATGCTTTGTGCGACCAGGGGCGAGTAAAGCGCCTTGACCCAACTCGAATTTCCCCACTCTGGCTCCCCGACCAGCGCTACGTTAAAATCAACGAGTGCCTGGTCCTGTTCCTGCGCCTGCCAACGCGCCACGGCTCGCACCATCGCCTTTTCGGGCTCGATCCCCGCTGCGTAGCCGGTGTTCTGCACCACTTGCAAAGCGTCGCCGTATCGCCGGATTTCTATCTGCGCCCATGCCAGTTGCAGCCCTAACTCGGTATCGCTGGGGCGCTGCTGTGATGCGTCGGACAATAATTCGACCGCTCTCTGATAATTCCCATCGCGATAGTGCCACCAGCCGAGCTCGCCAATCCACATGGGAGCCCGGCCGTCGCCGCTTTGCCTAAGTTCGACCTCCAGCTTACGGGCAGGCTCGGGGTCTCCGGCTAGCAGCGCGAGCCCAGCCGCTGCCACGTCGATTTCGATAGGCTTCTCGCCCTTGATGTTCTCGACCCACTGCCGGAACTCAGCCACTGCGTTCGTGTTGTCCGCCGCGGCAAGAGCCTGTGCGTAGGCAGTGATGATCTCTGGATGCGAGGTTTTGTCTATCTCAAGAATCTTGCGGTAAGCTTCCGCCGCTCCAGGGAAGTTTGCTTGCGCGAACCGTGCAAGTGCCAGCACCTGGAAAGCTTTCGGCTGGTCGGGCCGCAGTCGCAGAGATTGATTCGCCAGTTGCTCGGCCTGCGGATACTTCCTCGCATCCAGCGAACTGCGCGCCCTGGCTGTCCAGAAAATGTAAGCTACCGCGAGATCGCGCTCGGGCCGTGGCGTCCAGCCTTCACTCGCAATCAGCTTTCGCACTTGGGCAATGCGCTCCGAGGGCAGCGGATGGGAGCGGAAATATCCCTCCAGCGTTTGCTGCGCTACCCGTGATAGTTCCTCCTGTGGCGTCTTCGCCTTGGCTTGGTGCTCCTCGTACAACCGCCCGAAGGTTTCGAACATGCGGATGGCCCCACTGGCCGAGTATCCCGCTTCCACTGCCAGCCGCGTGCCCTCGCGGTCCGCCTCCAATTCTTGATCCTTGCTATATCCCGCCTCGAACACTTCGATGGGTAAAGCCACCAATCCTCCCAGCGGGATCTTGCGCAGTGCCTGCTCCCTCTGCACGCGCTCGGCGCAATGGTAGTGGTCAATGTGCTCGATCTCGTGCCCGATCACCGCGGCCAGCTCATCTTCGCTGTCCATCAGCTCCAGCAGCCCGCCACCCACGTAAACATGCCCGCCCGGCAGGGCAAAGGCGTTGATGAGATACGGACTGGGAAGGTAGTGAAACTTGTAGGGCAGTTTGCGATGCGCGTCGCGGGCGACCTGCTCCCCCACGCGCGACACGTAGTGGTCTACGATGGCGACTTCCGGCGTGTTTTCCCGTTCTTCTCCTCTGGCGTAGAATCGCGCCAGTTCGTTTCCGATGCGGATCTCTTCTTCATCTGACATGCGTGTGAAACTTACCGGCATTCGCGTCAGTTCCTGCTCGGTGTCGGCGACCAGATACAACAATGCGGCGGGACTGGCGGGCACGTCCACTTTCCGCCTCTCACTCACCACCACGGACGCAACGCCCAACAGCACAATCCCCGCGAATGTGATCCAGCGCTTCATAAGTATTGGCGCAACGCCTCGCGATTCCGTGTATAGAGGAACGACACCAGCAGCAGCGCCGCACCCAGCACGATGAAGGTCAGGTACCGGTCGCGCGGGTCCAATCTCCACACATCCACCAGCAGAATCTTCCCCACACACAACAGCAGCAGTCCCAATCCAGTAAGCCGGAAGCTGCGCTCGGCCAGCCACAGAGCCAGCACGAAAACCGCAACGCCCTCCACGCCCCAGGAGAGCGTGACCATGCCGTGTCGCATCTCAATCGCCAGCAACACCGTCAGCAGCCCAACTGCGCTGAAAAACAAGAGCTGCTCGGGACGGCGGACTACCGACTGCAACAGGCGGACAAGTCCGGTTTCTTCACTCGGCTCATTCCTTTTGCGAAGTTGAAACGCGAAAGGCAAGGCCAGCAAAAGTAGTGCGACGGCTGTTCCTACCGTGACCCAGCGGCTTTCCCACCCGGATGCCGGAAAGTAGGTGCGCTCGTAGAAATTGTGGAGCACGGTGCGGGAAAGCACTCCGAACGCAACCATCAATCCCTGGTACAGGAAAACTCTGCGCTCGCTCCGCCATGCGATCACCAGCAACGCAAAGGCAAGTGCTGCCCACGCGCCCGCCACCCAGTCTGCTTCCAGTTCAAAACGCATGAGCGCAGCAAAGGTGATCGTACCCAGCCAGCAGCAGGCGTCTGCTGCTCTGAACTTGCGCTCCGACTCATTCAGATTATGGCTGCTCTCTTGCAGCCTCCAATATGCGTAGAAGAAGCCGAGAGCCAGCGGAACCACCGTATAGAAGCGCGGGCTGATCTCGCCGGGATTCCCCGCGGCATTCAGATTCACAAAGAAGATACGCAAAAAGCTGGCCGCAAATGCAGCGTACCCCTGCAATCGCAGGCTCAGCTTTTTTCGCTCCAGCCCGAGTTCAAACAAGACCAGCCCGCCCACTAGCCAGGCATCGGCCACGCTGACCGGGCGCAACTCGTACCAGGCAACTAACGCGAGCAAAGAAGACGCCGACCAGGTGTAGGCCGCACCTGTCAGTTGTCCGGAATAAAAGAGACGCTTACCAATTGCGATACCACGGCTGCGATCAGAATCATCGCTCCAATTCGATGTGACATACAGCAAGGCGGAAACTAAGATGATCGTCAGCAGCCGCACTGTCAGGCCATGATACTTACCGGTAGCTTCCAAGTTGATGGCTAGTACGCGAAGCACAGACACGAGCGCCAGGAAGTTCGCTTGGTATCGAAGTTCTGGAAGTCCAGTCTCTGGGAAGGCAATACGGCGTGCCGCCAGTGCTAATCCCATTCCGAGCGCGCTCCATGCGACTGCCGTCCATGCTTCGGGGAACGCGACCCACGCGGCTATCAGGATCATTACGCACGCGGCGTACGACAGGCGCTGCATCACGCGCCGGTCAACCTCTTTGGTAAACAGATCGGCCCACCGGCGCAGTACCCAGTGCGCATTGGCATAAAACACCGCAGCCGCAACGACGAAAACAATCGCCAGACCAAAGTCGGGGCGCAAATCCGCGCCGTCCATACGCCTGCCGAAAATGCGCGCCGCTTCCACGCTGATCACCTGTCCTGAGACCAGCAGCGTTGCCAGCATCCCGAGGCGACGGAAGACAACTTCCTTTGTCCACACTCCGATCAGCAGCAAAGCCTGCGCCTCCAGCAGCCACAGCACCGACAAGCGTGTACCGGAGTAGCGGAAGGGGAATGCCGCAATCAGCAGAATCACGCCCAGAGTGGACAACACGATTACCGCGCTGCGCCGCCGTCGAGTAATCGGCAACTGTCCCAACAGCGTTTCGATTGCTCCAATTGCCAGCAACGCCCAGAACGCCCACTCCGGATGTGTCGACTGGTACTTGAATAGCGCCAGCAGCAGAGCGGTATTCAGTAACGCCGCCACGGTGGAAATATGCTCCTGCCGTTCGTCGCTCGGCCGTCGGAACACATACGACATGCGGAAGATTAGCCAGTACAACACCAGGATTCCCGCACTTGCGGCAAATTCCGGAAACGGATGCCGTTTACCCTGCATCGGCTCGATAATCGGCCGCAGCCACAGATAATGATTCAGGTAGCTGGCCAGGATGCCGAATACTTCCAGCTCGAACCACTGCACGCGCCCGACAATCACCACCATCCCCGCTGCCAGGACCGCGCCCGCTGACAGGCTGTACACGTTGGAGTGGCTGATCGCAACCGTCAAGAAGGCAAGCAGAAATGCGAGTCCAGTCACCACCTGCGAGCGATAGCGCAGAGTGTGCACAACCATCGTCGCCGCCACCGCCAGCATGAGCACCAAGTCAGTCGCTTGCGACGAAAGCACCTGCGCCGCCGGAACGTGGTACATCGCGTAGGTGGTGAAAAATGCGAGTGCCCAACCGCCTCCGATCCCTGCGCGCGCCAGGATCCGGTAACGTTCCCGCCGGTCAAACCAGATCCCTGCGCCCAGCATCACGCCAGCGGTCACGAATCCCACCAGAACTTTGCCCGCGGGACCGAGTGCCTTGAGTCGGTAGGCTAGAAAGAACGCGACACCCAGCACCAGGATGACAATGCCCAACTTGTTCAGCCAGTTCGTGCCCAGCATCTCTTCGACGTCGAGTGATGATTTGAACCGGTCGGCCATCGAGGGCGCAGACTCTGCTGTGGCGAAACTTGGCGGACGCAGTGGTGTGACTGGCGTGGGAGCAGGCCAAGTCGATTGATCAGCGGTTGAGGAGTATGGGGTCGCAGGTTCGATTGTCTTTTGGGTCACCCATCTCTCGGCGACTCGTACCGTGGGGCTAGGCTCAACCACTGGCGGTGCAGGAGGCGGTGAAACAATACTTGGTGAGGGAAATGGCGACGGGTACGAAGTCGCGACCGGGCTCTCGGATGTCTTCGGCGTAGCTTCCTCCGCGGCTGGACTGGAAAGTTGTGCTTGAAGTGCCCGCACTGTTTGTTCGAGTGCGTAAGTACGGGAGGTCAATTCCTGCCATCGCTCTTGATCTTCGGCACGTTCGCGCTTGCGCCTGGAGCTAACCCGCCAGACCAGCACCCAGGGACCAAGCAGCACAAGCAGCACGATCGCGGCAATAGAGACAAAGTCGCCCATCGCGTTTAGTCTTGAACAGAGGAGACTACACGAGCGTGCGGGGGTTCTGCTAGCTGCTTAGTTGTCACGTACCGTGGAGCTATCTCAGGGTGGTGGCTCCATTTACGGTTACTGGCGGATCACGGGCAAGCGGGAAGTAATCTCAAGGGAAGGTTTGCCGACAATTCGCCAAGTGACATGTCAGTGATATAAAGTCGTCATGTGTTGGGCAGAAATGAACGGAGCGCGATCTTTGGCTCGCACGTCGAAGTCCCGTCGCAATACGTCCTTCCTCCCGCTGGACGACACCCTGTTCGCCGTCAAGCCTCGCAAGCCGGTTCCACATGAATTCGTGCTCGACGCGATCGCTACGCTGTCGCCCAAGACGCGCTCCATGTTCGGCTGCCTCGCGATCTACGTTCAGGACAAGATTGTCCTCATCCTCCGCGACAAACGTGATCAGGCGGCAGACAACGGGGTGTGGCTCGCTACCACCGAAGACCAGCACCGGAGTCTGCGGCGGGAGTTCCCCAACATGCGATCCATCCAAGTGTTGGGGAAGAAGGTGACGGGCTGGCAGGTTCTTCCAGCCGATGCGCAGGATTTCGAGGAAGCAGCGCTGCACGCCTGCGATCTTGTCCTGGCAGGGGATCCTAGAATCGGGAAAGTACCAGGGAAACGGAGAGCATCAAGATCGGCGACCAAGAACGCAACAAAATCCTCGAAGCAGGCGAAGGCACCCAAGAGACCAGCGAAAGCTCGTAAGATGCTGTGACGAGCGGCGTCCAGACCTCGCCATCGTTCTGCTATCCAACGTGCCCAGCCTTCTACCTTGTCGATTACGGGCAAACCTTACCTTACCGATTAGGTAAGGGTTGCCGACAACTCGCGAACTGACGCGCTATTTCCTCAGTCGATATTGCTTAGAACCAGCTTTGGGTGGCAGACGCTCAGCGTGGATTTGTGATCATGGACGCTCGATGTCCCGTTGTTGTCTCCCAGTACTGAATCCACTGCTGCCTAATGCCGTTGGCTCGTTCCATGAGTTCATGGCTCGGGCTTTGCCCGTGCTCGACAGCGACGACAAAGCCGGTGTTAAATTTTCTTTGGGAGTGGTCAACGCCGGGTGAACGCGGGCCTTCCGCAGCAATTACGTCCTGAATCGTCACCTTTGTGCGTTCCGCTTTGAATGTGGTGTGTCCTTTTGCGTCTTTACCGACTCGCGTGAAGTTCTGGAGGACGAAGAAGTCCGGCACCTCTGCAGCAGAGATCAAACCCATCAGATACAGGTCAAGGTAGGAATAGCCTGTCGCGGGCACGAAGAAAAAGTCACGCAACTGAGTGTACGAGCCATCGAAGTTGTCCTGCCAGACGCCTCCGCCCATGGTCGACGCCTCCGTAGGCAACGAATAGGGGAAAGCGACACGCGTTTGCAATGGCGGAGCAAGGTAGTGGAACGACTCGTACACAACTGCAAAGGGACCATCTTTGCGTTTGAGAGAGGAAAAATGAACCGCCGCAGGTTTTACTGATGAGGTCGGATAGATCCCAACAATGGCGTCCTTCGCCGTCAATTCTTTGTACGACATCTCAAGGGAGCCGTCGCGATGGAGCACGGCCTGAAAACGGTTGATCGTGTTGAACCACGTGAAATCTAGGAGACTGCCAAACGGCTCGGTGAGATCCCAGGTGATCACCGCGCGGTCGGAAAGCTCCTTCAAATAGTGGGGACCCGACATCCGCGGCTTCAGGAACACACAAATGGCTGGGGCTTTGTCGATCAGCTTGCTGGCTACTTCGGCCAACTCGTCGAACCGATCAAGAACGATTCCTCCGTCGCGATGACCGTATGGGTCAAGGCCGACCTCCTTTTCAGATGCGCCGAATCGGATCGATCCGGCCGCTCCCACAAGGAACGACCTCCACAACTTGCCGGAAAAAGGAAAAGCGAATTTTTTGGAGACTAGCTTCGGCGCCGGCGAGTTCAGGACCGTAATTGGAATCCCAGTATAGGGGCGCGCTTTCTACCCGGTATCGGGAGCCCTCAGGCGTGAAGCGAAGCGTACGACCAGCGAGGTCGAACAGGTTGGCCTTCCCTAGCACACCATCATCCAATTCCATTACGATCAGGTCTCCTTTGGTCGAGACCTTACCAATAGAACTGCCAGGCTCATTGTTCTGCTGCGCACGTGACAAGTTGACGGTGAACAACAGCCCGCAGAAAACTAAAACTGTACTCCGCCGCAAACGAGCTACAGGCTTCCTCCTGTCATCTCCAATCCGCCAGGAGGTCAAAGACCCCGCACCGCAGAGAATATGCGAATCTTCGTCTGAGAAATAAGACGGGCCTGCAGCGTCGATGAAAGCTGGAGACAGTCGCAACGGAGCAACGATGGCCGACTTTTTCCAGGATTACGGAGCTGCCCTCCAAATCGTGCTGCTGGACGGGAGACGGGCAACCCTTCCATAATCCGGTAAGGGAAGGGTTGCCGACCACTCGTCCTGAATCGCACGTCCGTCGCGCGCTGATGAAGGGTGAAAACCTGGTTTGCCATGTACTGGTTGGCCGTTTACATTCAGCTGAGCGGAGCTCATTTGACGCGGGCCGACCTTGCCACGGAGAATCGGGAATTCACATTGGGAGACAGTCCTGACCTCAATATTCCAGTAGGGAGTAAAGCATGTGGACTCGAATGGCGTTAGGATTTGTTTGTTCGCTGACACCGATGCTGCAAAGTTCACAAGACTATCCGACGAAGCCTGTGCGCATGATTGGAGCCGTTCGGGGCAGGTGGCGGGCCTGATGTGATATCCCGTGCCGTCAGCCCGAAGCTCTCTGCGCTGTGGGGCCAGCCCGTGACAGTCGAGAACCATCCCGGCGCGGGAAGTACAGCGGCCCCCGCCTTGGTCGCGAAGTCGCCGCCCGACGGTTACACGTTGCTCGTGAACACCAGCGCTCACGCCTACAGCGCCGCGGTCCTGAAGAACCTGCCGTATAACCCGTTGAAGGATTTCATCCCGGTTGCTCCACTCACCAGCCAGCCCTACGTGCTGGTCGCAGGTAAATCGTCGGGCATCACTACCGTGAGCGAGCTTTTCGCAGCGGCGAAGGCAAAACCCGGTGAGCTGAAGTTTGGCTCCACAGGCACGGGTACTGGCACGCATTTGGGGCTCGAGAAATTCAATCTGGAGGCAGGTATTAAGGCAGCACATGTGCCCGCGCGACCGGGCGAAGCGATTGCTGACGTGATCGCCAACACGGTCGCAGGACATACTACTTACATGATGGCGCCCATCCCGCTCGCTCTGGCCGATATCCGTGCGGGCAACCTCCGTGCGCTAGGCGTGACCACTAAGAAGCGCTCGTCCTTGCTGCCGGAGGTCCCGACGATCGCGGAGGCTGGCGTCCCCGGCTTCGACTACCCGATTTGGTATGGAGTGTGGGTGCCCGCTGGTACTCCTGCCGGAGTGGTGGACAAACTAGCGAAAGACATCGCACGCGTCCTGGCTGCGCCCGATTTGCGCGACCAACTTGCGAAGCATGGGGCTGATCCCATGAGCATGACACAGCCGGAGTTCGCGCGTTTTGTTCTGAGCGAGAGTGAAAGCGCGGCGCGTATCGTCGAAGCCTGGGATCAAACCTTAATAGGCCCGAGGTCTCACAATACGAGGCTCCCGATAGGGGAACACGCAGTCCTCCGAAGTCCTGTTGTTGGAAGTCGGACCGTTCCAGTCCCCCTTGCGCCGATTGCGGGCGGATCACGGGCAAACGTGAAGTAATCCCAAGGTAAGGGTTGCCGACCATCTGGGATCAAGTCGGGTCAACACTACGCCGTTTATCTCGAGTCAACGCTGGTGTTGGTGCGTGGTCCCGAGGCGCAGCGAGGGCCACGTCAGCTTCAACGGCGAGTTCGCAGCGCTCTTGCCCTGGATCAAATCGCCGCATGCGCGGGCGCCACGGTTGGCGGGTGACGTTCCACCCCCTTCACGACGATGAGCCGCGGACGGCGTACCGGAGAACGATCACACCCTTACGGAAGCGTCGCTCCTCGACTAGCTCGAGGTTCAGCCGCACACCATCCGGGAAGAACCGTTTTCCGCTGCCGACGACCACGGGGCAGACAATCATTTGGAACTCGTCGACAAGACCCGCCCTTATCGCTTGCGCGGCGAGTTCAGGACCGTCAACAGTTATGTCGTGCTCGGCGTCGGCCTTGAGCCGCCGGACTGCGCCGGGATCGAATTCACGCTCGATCCTCGTCCGCGCGCTGCGCGGCTCGGCGATGGTCCTGGAGTAGACGATCTTCTCCGCCGCCTGCCACAGCCTCGCAAAGTCGAGCACGAACTGTGGTTGGTCGCGAACCGTGTGCGCGGTCTCCCAATACACCATTGTCTCGTACATCCTCCGTCCGTAGAGATAGGTGCCGAATGACGACGCAAGCTCGTTGATGTAGGAGTGCAACTCTTCGTCTTCGGGAGCGCCCCAGCCAAAGCCGCCGTGCCCGTCTTCCGTGTAACCGTCAAGTGACGTAAACATTGAGTATGTCAACTTAGCCACGCATCTCACCTTCCATGCACATTAACCCCAATAAAGCGGCAAAGCGGCTGCGACGGAGAAAGGGTCTGCTCTCGGGTGCAACCAGCATAGCCTATCAACCTTGCGCACCCATCTTGTGGTGATTCCTCTCACGCGAATGGGTCTTGAATGGGCTGGATAGACTTGCGCCCTTTTTTTGCACGTCGTGGACAGATCAGACCCCTGCGACCGCGAATCACGCTCGCCCCAGCCAATCCGCATCGCTCGCCCCGGCGCAGAGATATAGCAGCGCTGGCTGCACGGACGCAGGTGGCCAACTTTCCTCGGAGCGAACCTCTTGTTGGTAGTAGGCTTTCCGAACTTCCAGGCGCACCTTCGGCACTCGGTCCATCCCGTTGTCGAGGTCTCGAAGAAAATGATCCAGAAATCGCTTCTGCCAAGCCAGAGCCTCCTCGCCATAGAACGTCTCCCACTTCTTCCGCCCATGAGTGAAACAACCACTTTTGCCTGGAGGATATTCGCTCAAACTCTTCGATCGATCCGCGGGTAGGATGACTGATCGTTGAACCAGATTCTCCAGTTCTCGAATGTTTCCAGGCCAGTTCCACTCCATCATCTTGTTCAGCGTTTCGCTGGGAATCGTATCAATTTGCTTGCCCATCTTGCGCGCCAACTTCTGCACGAAATGGCGCACGAGCAGCGGAATATCCTGGCGCCTCTCGCGCAGCGGAGGTATTCGGATGGGGAAAACATGCAAGCGGTAGGAAAGGTCGCTACGGAACTGCCGCTCGGCTATGCTTTCGGCGAGGTCGCGGTTGGTGGCCGCAATGATCCGAATATTCACTCGTATCGTCCGCGTGCTACCCAGGCGTTCGAATCCCTGATCCTGCAACACGCGCAATAACTTCGGCTGTAGTTCCAGGGGATGTCTCCGAGCTCGTCGAGGAAGAGTGTCCCCATGTCAGCCAGTTCGAGCCGACCGAGTTTCTGGCTGATTGCACCCGTGAAAGCGCCTTTCTCATGCCCAAACAACTCGCTTTCCAATAGTCCCGTTGGAATCGCGGCACAATTCATCTTGATAAAGCTGCGATCCCTGCGCTCGCTCATCCGGTGAACAGAGCGGGCGAGCAATTCCTTACCCGTGCCGGTCTCTCCCAAAATCAGCACCGTGGCGTCCGTAGGCGCAACCGTCTTCACCAGACTCAACGCCTTCAAAATTTCCGGGTCCTCGCCAATAATTTCCTCAAAGTTCAGTTCGCTTTGGATCTCGTTTTCCAGATAGAGTTTTTCCTGCTTCAGTTTGTTCTGGAGCTCTTTGACTTCCTGGTAGACGCGGGCGTTCTCGATAGAGACCTCCAGCTGGCTAGCAATCTGCGCGAGCAGGCTCAGGTCACTGGCCTCAACAGATTGTTCCTTTGTGCCGCCCAGATTGAGCGACCTTAAAACGCCTTTGGCGCCCGTTAACGGAATGCAACAGAGCGATTGCAGTCCCGCTTGCAGCACCTGCTTCGCAAATGGAGAATCGATCGACGTCAGATCAGAACCCTTGAAGAACTTCGTTTCCCTGTCCAGAATTGCGCGGCCCGCCGGCGCTTCATGTAATGGCACCGCCGTTTCCGTTCCGGTAATCTCTTGACCGACCGGGGACGCCAGCGGGTAGATGCAAAGAGCTGCACCTTCTTGCAAAGCTAGGCTTCCGTAGTCGTAATTAGCAATTCCGCAAATGCCTTCCCAGAACGCGGGAAGCAACATTCCTAGATCCGTGTGGGTAACGAGGGCAGCATTGACTTTCAGCAGAGCCTGTAATCGCTCTTTCTCTTCTTGCAGAGCTTGCCGCGACAACTCATTTTCTACGGCCAGCGCCAGCAATGTTGACACCCGCTCGATCAGTTGGCGATCTGTGATTCCGTATGCCGATTCACGTGAACTCCCAATGCCCAGAACACCCAGCTTTTCCCGGGCTGTGGTCAGGGGCAGTAAACAGTAGGAACGATAACCGCGTTCTCGCAACCCGTCGAGGGTTCCGGGAAATCTCGCTTCCTGGCGCAAGTCCGGGAAGAGCAGTGGTTTCTGATTCTGCCAAACCCAGCCGCTGGCTGTATCCACCCCGGCTTCTTCTACTGGAACAGCAGAAGTGCCACCGCCCTCCCAGAGGTGTAGGCGCACGGTGTTGAAGGTAGGGTCGTGAAGAGAGAGGTGGATGAAATCGAAGCCGACAATTTTCTGCAGACTCTGTGCCATGTCCCGGAAAAGCTCCGGCAGCGCCCGATGGTGGACCATGAGGTCCGCCATCTCTAACAGTATTTCGTTGCGGCGACGATCGATCTCAGAAGCGGAATGATTTTCGAAACTCATTACAAACGATCCGGTGGTTAGTTCATAGCTCGTCGAACGGAGCTTGCAATTTGGATCCCTCGGTTAAGATCACCGCGCGCTGGATGAAGTTCTCCAATTGCGTAACATTACCGGGCCAATCGTAGTTCAAGAGAGCAAACATAGTTTCCGGTGCGATAGCTTCAATGTTCTTGTTCATGCGGCGCGCAAACTTCTGCACGAAATACTGCGCCAGCAAAGGTATGTCCTCGCGCCTTTCGCGTAACGGTGGAATCTGAATGATAGAGGACCTGTTGAATTGATCGTACAAATCCTGTCGAAGCCGGTTTTCAGCGATCCACTTTGCTGCATCGTGCCGGGTTGCTGCGATGAAGCGCACATCTACGCGAACGATGTGTGTGCCGCCAGACCACTCAAATTCACCGCGTTTCAGCACCCGAACGAGTTTAGGTTGAAGATCCAACGGGAAGCGCGCGAGCTCATCCAGGAACAGCGTTCCTTTGTCGGCCCGCTCCAACCCGCCGGCTTGGCCGCTGATCGCTCCATCGAACGCTTCCTTCTCGAATCCGAAGAGCTCGCGCTCCAGCAACTCACAGGATGTGACACAGTTGACCTTAACGAAGCTCTTGTTCCTGCGAGGGCTCAGATGGTGGATGACGCGGGCGAATAATTCCTTCCCCGACCCACGTTCACCGGCAATCAATACCGCGGCATCGCTCGGCGCCAGTTGTTGAACTGACGCCAGCGCTTGGTTTAAGGCCGTGCTCTCACCGACGATCTCTTCCGAGCCAGACTTAGGCCAAGTGGTGTCTAACACTCGCCTTCCTCTCCGTGTCACACAGAGAAATTACTATGGCGCGTGCGGAAAACCTATTGTGCCTTGGTACAAGCAGCTAAGACTTAGGTGAAGCGCAACCCTACGAACGTTTTAACTCTTCGGGAGAACGGTTCCTATGCTGATCCATCCTCACCTGCTCTGTGAGTCCTATGACTTGACAATTGTGAATTTGGGTGTAGATTTGCCACGGCTATCCAAAAAGCACTTCGCTCGGTTAAGTGCGAATAGGGGCTGAATGTCAAATTTGCCCTTTGCCATTTGTTCGCTGAGGGGGAGAATGGCTCAGGAACCATGCCGGCACGCCCGCAGAGTCAGAGGCGTGGTGGAGTTAGATTTTGCGCGGCAAGATGATTCCAGTGATGGCATCTATACCGCACGCGTTTCTCTCGGCGTGTGCGAAGACTGCGGACACATCGAACTCTACGCATCGTTTCACCAGTTACTGTGTGATTGGCTAAGAAGAAGTTGACTGCCGCGTCGTAACTGCGATTCATGCGGTGGAGTTCGAGACCCCTACCAATTCAGCCAAGGAGGTCTTTCCCGATGATCTCCGGAAATGCGGTAATTAACGGCTCCTATGACTACGGCGAGGTGGCACGCTCGATATTGATCGCCATCGCCGCCTCCTATGCCGCGCTCGATCTTGCGGGGCGTGTGACCGCCGCCAGCGGCTGGACCCGCGTCGCATGGTTGAGCGCTGGCGCCGGTGCGATGGGCATCGGCATCTGGGCGATGCACTTCAAAGGGATGCTGGCCTTCCACTTGCCAGTGCCCGTCGAATATCACTGGCCAACAGTTCTAGCCTCACTCTTCGTGGCCGTCCTCGCGTCCGCGGTCGCGCTGTATGTGGCGAGCCGCCAGAAAATGGGTCCCGTTGCGGCCTTGGCAGGCAGCATATTTATGGGCACGGGTATCGCAGGCATGCACTACATCGGCATGGCCGCAATGAGATTGCCCGCTGTCACTCGTTTTTCTGCCCTCCTGGTGGCGTGTTCCATCTTGCTCGCAATATTGTTTTCTCTAATCGCGTTGCTGATGGCGTTCGGTCTACGAGAGGAGACCAGATGGAGTGTTCCGCGAAGGCTTGGTAGCGCCACGGTGATGGGGGTCGCTGTCTCCGCGATGCATTACACGGGAATGGCAGCCGCAAGTTTCATCCCTGCTTCGCCTCCGGACCTTTCCTACGCTGTGAGCATCCCCCCGTTTGGGAACTCTGGAGTTGTCATTGTTGCCTTGATCGTGTTTGTGGCGGCCATCGCAACATCATCTGTGGACCGGCGACGAAGTGAAGACCGCCTCCGGTTCGTGATTGATACAGCTCCCGCGATGCTACACAGCGCGCGTCCCGACGGCTATGTCGATTTCTTCAACAAGCGGTGGCTGGAATATGTGGGTGTTTCTTTGGAAGAAATTTGGGGATGGCAATGGCCCAATGTAATTCACCCCGAGGACGTTGTTGATGTCGCGGGCAAGTGGCGCTCGTCAGTTGCGACCGGCAGACCCTTCGAAGCTGAAGCACGACTTCGCCGGGCCGATGGGGAATACCGTCTGATGCTTCTTCGGAAAGTGCCGCTACGCGACGAAGCAGGCAGCGTAGTTAAGTGGTACAGGTCTGCTATCGATATCGAAGATCGGAAGCGGGCAGAGGAGGAGCTCAAGGGCAGTGAAGAGAGGCATCGCGTTATTGTCGAGGCAGCCAGCGATGCTGTGATCAGCATGGATGAAAGTGGTGGCATCCTGCTTGCTAACCCCGCCACGACGAGAATCTTTGGTTATGACCCGGTCGAGTTGATCGGGAAGCCCCTAACTGTACTCATGCCGGAACTTATGCGGAAGCTGCACGAGGCTGGGTTCAGACGATATTTGGCGACTGGCCAGCGGCATCTCAACTGGCAAGGCTCAGAAGTGACCGCCCTGCACAAGAATGGCCAGGAGTTTCCGGTGGAAGTGTCGTTCGGAGAAATGACCAGTAACGGGCACAAGGTGTTTACCGGCTTTATCCGGGATATCAGCGAAAAGAGGCGGGCCGAAGGTGAATTGAGAAAGCAGAAGGAAATTTTCCAGAAGATATTCGAAAATGTCCCGGTGACGATATCTTTCGTAGGCCAGGACGGCCAGCTCGAGCTGATGAATCCAGAAGGGGAGCGCACGATCGGTTGGACGCTGGAAGAAATACGGAAACAAAATCTCGACCTATTTGCCGAAATTTACCCCGACCCCCAATATCGCCAAACGGTTCTGGATCGCATTGCCGCGTCAACGGGTGAGTGGGCTGACCGCAAAGTGAGGGTGAGGGACGGGCGGGTCATAGATATGGCTGTTGCAGTCGTGCATCTTTCCGACGGGACGAGCGTTGCCATCGGGCGAGACATCACGGAGCTAAAACGGGCGGAGGCAGAACTGCGCGAGAGTGAGGCACGCTTTCGGCTGGTGGCCGATAGCGCTCCGGTGATGATCTGGATGTCAGGAACTGACAAGCTCCGCACCTATTTCAACAAGCCCTGGCTGGACTTCACCGGCCGATCCATTGACCGCGAGCTCGGCAACGGCTGGGCGGAGGCGGTCGATTCCGAGGATTTACAGAGATGCCTGGATACGTATGTTCAGTCGTTTGATCGTAGGGAGGCATTCCGGATGGAGTATCGGCTGCGACGGCACGACGGCGAATTTCGATTGGTTTCCGACACCGGGGTGCCGCGATTCAATCCAGACAGGTCTTTTACCGGCTACATTGGTTCGTGTATTGACGTGACCGACCAGAGGCGAGCCGAAGAGCATTTGCGTCGGGCACAGGAGGATCTCGCCCGCGTGTCCCGCGTGGTTGCGATGGGAGAGCTGGCCGCTGCCATTGCTCATGAGGTCAACCAGCCGCTTGGGGCTGTGGTCACGAATGCAAGTGCATCGCTGCGCTGGTTGGCTGGGCAACCCCCTAATCTGGGGGAGGCTCGGGAAGCCATCGACAGGACCGTCCGGGACGCGAATCGGGCAAGCGAGGTGATCGTGAGAATTCGCGCACTGTTGCAAAAGGTCCCGCCTCAGATGGAGCAACTTGATGTGAATGTCGTTATCCGGGAAGTACTGACTCTGGCCGGCAACGAACTTCTGCGCAGTGGTATTGCGGTTCAAACAGATCTGGCGCCGGATGTTCCCAATGTGTTCGGGGATCGCGTTCAATTACAACAGGTTCTGTTGAACTTGATTCTGAACGGCATCGATGCGATGAGAACGATTACCCATCGACCGCGGGAGTTACGCATCAAGTCTGCAAAGCACCCGGATGGTGTGCTGATCCAGGTTCATGATTCGGGAGATGGAGTCAATCCCGAACAAGCAAACCACATCTTTGAGCCATTCTTCACCACCAAGCCCCAGGGTATTGGTATAGGACTCTCGGTGGGCCGTTCCATCGTCGAGGCTCATGGCGGCCGTTTGTGGTTCACGCCGGGGCCTTCACACGGGGTAGTTTTTCAATTCACCGTGCCAAAGGCAGACACGTCAGATGAGCGAGCCGCCTAGTATCGTGTTCGTCGTGGATGACGATGCGTCGATCCGCGATGCGCTTAAGAGCCTGATCCGCTCGGTAGGTCTAAGGGTCGAGCTCTTCGGATCGCCACGCGAATTTTTGCAAGCGAAGCGACCAGATGCGCCGAGTTGCTTGGTCCTCGATGTCAGGCTACCTGGGGAGAGCGGGCTGGATCTTCAGTGCGAGTTAGCTGATGCCAACATCCACATTCCGATCATCTTTATCACGGGCCACGGCGATATCCCCATGTCGGTAAAGGCCATGAAAGCGGGAGCCGTAGAATTCCTCACTAAGCCATTCCGCGACCAGGATCTGCTGGATGCCATTCAAGTGGCGTTGGAGCGGGACCGCGCCGGGCGACAACGCCAGGCCGAGACCGCAATGCTCCGGGAGCGTCTCGAATCGCTGACACCTCGGGAGCGGGAAGTCCTACCCTTGGTAGTTTCAGGTCTGCTCAATAAGCAGGTCGCCGCCGAAATTGGGACCACCGAAGCCACCGTAAAGGTCCATCGTAGCCAACTCATGAGGAAGATGGGCGCGGATTCGCTGCCAGAGCTGGTAAGGATGGCTGAGAAAATTGGTATCTCTGGTTCAGAGCGGGCTCGGGGCAGGGCTTGGCCATCGCCCGCTCGGTGGTCGTTGACAAACACGGCGGAACAATTCACTTCGAAACTGAGGAGGGGAAGGGCACAACCTTTATCATTCGTCTCCCCCGCGATGGCAAGGCTCTTGCCGACAAGGCGGCGTCCGCGTGAAACGCATCTTGTTCGTGGACGATGAAAGCAAGATTCTCGACGGCATTCGTCGTACGCTGCGCACCGAGCGGAACCGTTGGGATATGCAGTTTGCAGTCGGCGGCGAAGCCGCCTTGCAGGCCTGCGAAGCAGGCAGCTTCGACGTGGTCATTTCCGACATGCGGATGCCAGGAATGGATGGCGCTACGCTGCTCGGTCACATTCGGGACCGCTTTCCGGGCACAGCGCGAATTGTCCTTTCCGGATATGCCGAAGCCTCGCTAGCCACGCGCGCAGTTCCCGTGGCACATCGCTTTCTCACCAAGCCATGCAATGCAGCCGAACTGCAAGCTACGATTGAGCGTGTCTGCACGCTGCAGGACATATTGAGCACACCGGAGATTCGAAGAGTCGTTGGAGCCGTCGGTGAACTGCCTTCCCTTTCAATCACGTTCACCTCCCTTACGGAAGCTGTTAGGAACCCGAACACTTCCATGACCCAGGTGTCAGACATCATCGAGCAAGACGTCGCAATGGCAGCGAAAGTCTTGCAGCTCGTCAACAGCGCTTTCTACGGGTTGGCACAGAATGTCACCAGCTTACAGAGCGCTGTCGCATACTTGGGAATGGAAACAATTAAGAATCTAGCTTTAGCTTCCGAGACTTTCAGGGTTTTTGCGCCCAACTCACGTATTCCACAGTCAGTCTGCGAGACTATACAGCAACATGCGCACCGCACAGCCGCCATTGCCGGCACGCTCCCCGTGGACCGGAAAACTCGGGATGTTACCGTCGTGGCCGCACTTCTCCACGATATTGGAAGACTCATCCTGGCAAGCAAAATACCTGATATGTTCTGCTCTGTGCTTTCACGTACTGGCGAGCGCAAATGCGAGCCCTTCGAAGCAGAAGAGGAACTACTGGGGACCTCGCACGCGGAGATAGGTGCGTACCTGCTCGGATTGTGGGGCATCCCCAACCTGGCCGTCGAGGCCATCGCGCACCACCATCATCCCACTCGCATTCCGCACTCCGGTTTCGACAGTTCAATCGCCGTCTATGTTGCCGACTTGTTGGCCCACGAACTGGACGCTCACCCCCAGGATTCAACAGGATCTGAACTCGGGGAGTCTGATCGCGCTTGCCTTGAGACGTTGGGGATTTTGCACCGCTTTGCCGAATTCCGTGAGCTTGCGATCCAAGTTCGCAACTGAAATCGCGATCTCCTGCAAACCCGTCTTCACAACTATTGGCTGCCGCTCGGTCGTGTAACGGTTAACAGTAGAAGTGGCCACACTCGGCATTTCGATTCGAGCCACCCCGCGATAACTCCCGAGTCGTCGCTAGCCTTGATCGGAAACGCCTCGGGGCAGGACCTTTGAGGAAAGGGGAGAAGAGTCGATCCGAGGCGTTTTCGATAAGGACACTAGAGGAGGAAGCCGCTGGCGTTTGCGGCGGACGCGGTGCATGCGGCAGGCTATGGAATTTGAATGGGCTTTTTCGCTTTTTGTTCGGGGCGAAGCGTTAATGCAGACGCTTCCGCGGCACCCGAAAAGAGAGGCAAATACCATCTCATACGTGTCGGATTATCTCACGCGTAGCGTCCGCCGCGCCAGCGGCTTCGTCCCGGTCGGCAATCCGGAAGTAATCGCGGAGCCCAGATTCCCGGAAGGTAAATCAGCTCCTTCCGTGCTTCAGCGCTTCGTCTCGCGGTCCAGAAACGGGCTTCTGGGAAGCCAAGGTAGTTCGGAGTGAATCGCCGGCAAAAGCGGAAATGATGGACTGTCGATCCGGTTGGCCGCTGCTGGGTGGCAATGGCTGCACTCGCGATTCTTTGTAGTTCAATAACTTGCAATTGGTAGGGCATCTGGTTTGTCCGTCACATCGCTGTGGTCGATTTTGTGGACGGTCGCGCGCTCTTCGCTGGGCAAAAACTTCAGTATTTATGCGGGTCGGCGCGCTAGAGCTCCTGGTGCAAAACCATGTGGGTCGGTTTTGGAGTTTGCGCCGCTGCTGTAAGTAGTTGGAAACAATTGGTCGGGGAGAGAGGATTTGAACCTCCGACCCCCTGGTCCCGAACCAGATTTTGCACGTTATGGAAATCTATTGAAATTTATAGTCTGTAACTGATTGATATTGACCCTGTTGCACGCTCCTTGTTGAAAATTGTTGATCGGTGTTGAATGTGGAAGCTCTGACCGTCACAAAATCGTCTACAATCTTCGAGCGAACAAAACACGAACCTTCCGCACGACTCGTTGAACGATCTGAGACAAGCGGCAAGATCAGCCGGAGAGCACGTTACTGACACGATGACAAGAGCTCTTTGCGGAGTTTCGAAGCCGGTTAGAACGAGTCCGTCCGGCGAGCTATAACCGACGCTGCACGCATGTTTAGTCAGCGCCGTCCATCATGAAGCGCACTTACGAACAAATGAAAGCCAGGGCCAGCAAAACTCCAAACGTCACTCCATGCTTCATCTCAGACCACCCGAGTTTTCTGACATCCAGGGATTCAGGTTTTCGAAAGAACCATTGTGTTCCTCGCACGAGTGCGGGAGCAAAAGCGATGATCGCCAAGCGAGGAAGCATCCGCCTTCGCGACGCGAACGTCAGCGCCACCAAAAATACCGCCTGAGCTAGGAAGAAGGACCTCCCTCGATCAAATTTCTCGGAGAAGGTAGCGGCACGGGCAGCGCGAATACGCAGTTGGACGAAATGAATCTGGTTGCCGGCGAAGATCCAGTTCGCTGCCCACAAAACGAAAGCGCGCTCATCTAGCCGTCCGGTGCCGATATAGTAAGCAGCCGGAGCAGTGCAGGTGAGGCCAACTGTACCCACCACTTGCGCCGCCATTCGCGCCCTACGACCGAACATCCGAAGGACTGCCTGAGCCACAAATGCCAAAGCAGTTACCGCTCCGAGAAACAACAACTCTGAGTTTCGACCTTTCCACATCAGCCCGGTCAGACAAGCGACGGATACAGCGCCAAGACAAACGGACGCAATGAGGGCTGTCCAGCGTTCTCCTGATGTATGGGCGGTCAGCGAGCCCGTACCGATGATGCTTTCGAGTGGCGTTCGCAACCAAAACAAAGACAACGTTGCCGTCGTGAACACAAGCAGCGGCCAAGCCCGATGTGCCGAGGCAAACCCCGCGGCAACTCCTGTGAACAGGGGAACAAGCAGCAGCCCCCAGGCGCCATGCTCACGGGGAACTATCAGGGCCCGCCTGCGGGCCCGCTGAGCTGCACTGACATTTTCACTATTCTCGGTCATAGCTCTTTCATATTTCGGGACCGGATCTTCTTTTATGGCCCAGTACAACGTGAAAACCCTGCTTAGCTGGCCACGCGAGGACTATCGTATTCCAACAAACGCCTTTCGCCTTGAAGCGCACGGAGCGGAGTCAAGTCCTGGGTCAACTCCACAGTGCCCAGATAGGCTCCGTCGAAATTGCGGACGGCAAAATAACGAACGTGCACGAACTTGTCATGAAAGTTGATCCAAAATTCCGCGACGTTCTGTCTCCCAGCGCGAAAATCGTCCAGAATCTGGTCAACCGTTTCGACACTTCTGGGAGGGTGGCAGTGTTGCACCTTGCGTCCGATGATGGCCTTGCTGCGAGCGAAGATACGATCCGGACCCTCAGTAAAAAAGGCCACCCGGTCGTCAGCGTCGACGAACGTAAGATCTAGCGGAAGGGTTGAAAACACCGCAGCGAGTTGTTCCAAGCTTACATTCCCGGTGGGTAGCATGAGAGCGCCGGACGGCGGAACTTTCATGGATTCGGGTGTCGTGCCAACAGCGGGCGTGTAACCTTGCTGGGGTTCCACGATGCACCAACCGTACTTCGGAGATACCGACCATATCTCGGCCCACTCATCTTCCGACAGCGTCTCCAGTGACATCGGAAGCAATATGTTCTCCTCCTTGTAAATCATCTCCGGCACGGCCTTGAAAACGGCGTTCGCGGCTTCCACCAGATTCACCTTCCATTTCTCGATGTCGTCCGTGCCAGAGTGTATGCACTCCCCAAGACGTTTGAGCAAATTCCGCACGTCATCATCCTTGGCCCACATCACTTTTGACGGGCCGGTAATGCCGTGCCGCTCCAAGCAAGAAAACAATGCGTGTTCTTTGCGTTGGTAGTGCTTGTCGATATCCATCAAGTCGTTGAAGGACTGGCGAAACCGCAGAAGAATCGCCGCGGCATCGGCAGCCTCCTTCGTACTTTGCAACTCAGCCAGAGCCTGCGTCATTGCCGCAATCGCACCGCGTAATGCTTCGTTTTCTCGACGGAAGGTATCCACCGGGTGTCCCGGAGCAATTGCCTTGCGGATAGGGAGTTGAACTAGGACGTCGCGCGTCACCTTGGAGTGGAGGTCGCACATGGATCGAACCTCTTCTACGGGCATTCCTTCAGCTATCAACTCCTGTTCCATGGCCATGATTTCGGAGGCGTCGGTCTGCCTGACAATTTCGCGCATTTGTCGCTGCACTTGCTCAGGAGGATTTCCCGCGTGCAGGTGCTTGATGATGTCCTTCAGTACTCGAATCCGGTTCGCCTTGTTGTCGATCACTTCGCTCATGACACCCTCCTCGATATTCCAAGGTTACGCATGCGAATGAACCCAGCACATGACTTCTGTCACACTGCCGCGCATTGCCCTAAGATCCTAGGCTGCCGAGGCGCAGCCCAAATACGTCTGACCGTGACTTTGGTCACAGCCAGTGGCAACTTCGTGCGCATAAAGTTAGCGGTTGGCATATTTGAGGCTATAGCCGTGGACGAACCGCGCTACAGCGTCCGGGTGGCGGATCACGAGTACTGGCGAGAGCAGATCAAGTGCCAGTACGCGTGTCCAGTTCATACCGACGCCCGTGGCTATGTGCGGGCCATCGCCGCGGGCGACTATGAACATGCCTACCTGATCGCCCGCGGACCCAATCCCTTAGCGTCTCTCTGCGGCCGTATTTGTGGTGCGCCGTGCGAAGCGGCTTGCCGCCGGGGGAGCATCGATCAGCCGATTTCGATTCGCGCTCTCAAGCGCTTCGTTTGCGAGAAATTCGGGAGCGATGCGCGCAGGGATGCTGGGCGCGAACTGTTTCCCTATCTAAAGAACAAGACGGAAACGCGCCAGTGTGACGACATTGAAGAACTCAGCCACCTGCTTGAGTTCCTTGCAAACGCCGAGTTCCCCAAGCCCACAGGAGAACGGATCGCGATCATCGGTTCTGGGCCAGCGGGGCTAGCCGCGGGACACGATCTCGCCCTGATGGGATTCCGCCCCACGATTCTTGAGATGGAACCGCAGCCTGCCGGAATGCTGTACACCGGCGTACCTGGCTATCGCTTGCCGCGTGAACTGATCCGGGCAGAAGTCGCGGTGATTCAGTCCCTCGGCGTCGAGATCCGTTGCAACACACAGGTCGGTAAAGATGTCAGCTTTGTGGATCTTCGGCGTGACTTTGCCGCCGTCATCATCGCCTGTGGCGCTAAGCGCTCGCGAGCCCTACCGATTCCCAACGCTGACGCGATCGGGGTGATGGGTGGGGTCGATTTTCTGCGCGATGTGTCACTGGGCAAAGAAGTTTCTCTGGGGCAGCGTGTGATTGTGATCGGCGGGGGCAACGTGGCTTACGACGTGGCCCGGACGGTATTGCGCCAGGAAGAGTACGACGTATCACGCACGGCGGCCCGCATGGCGGGCGTGCGGCAGGTAAACCTAGTCTGCCTGGAATCTCTTGAAGAGATGCCTGCGGATACGGTGGAAATCCTTGAGGGCCAGGAAGAGGGCGTTACCCGCCACAACAGTTGGGGGCCGAGAGCAGTTCTCGTGGACGAGAGGAACGGCCAGAGGTTCGTGCGCGGGCTGAAGTTCGCACGGTGTACCCGGGTGTATGACGAGAACAAACGCTTCGCTCCGAAGTTCGATGAGTCGACTACAACCGAGATCGAGGGTGACACCGTCCTGCTTTCAGTCGGCCAATCTGCCGACCTGAGCTTCATCGACCCGCAGCGCGATGGGATCGAAATGCGCTCACCGCAGCAGATCGTCAACGACGCGGCAACCTGTGCGACTTCAGCGCCAGGCATATTCATTGCGGGCGACATTGCCTACGGGCCCCGGCTCATGATCCATGCCATTGCGAGCGGCAAGCAGGCGGCTCGTTCGGTCTATCGCTTCCTGCGCGGTAAGGAAATCACGTCCGAAGAAGTCCAGTTCCACTACCCCATTGACCACTACCACCGCGAAAAACACTACGAGCGGCGTTCGCGCTTGCACATTCCCACACGCTCCGCGGAAGAACGCCTGAAGAGCCCAAACGCTCTGGTCGAGATCGGCTACAACGAAAAGCAAGCCCGCACGGAGGCCGGCCGTTGCCTCGACTGCGGCATCAACACCATCTTCGACGGCGAGCGCTGCATTCTTTGCGGTGGCTGCGTGGATGTTTGTCCCACGGTTTGCCTGAAGCTGGTGAGCTTCGACCGGCTAGCGCTTTCGCTCGAACTCGAGACGGCAACGCGTGAGT